>ENA-OPWC01000004-OPWC01000004.1-human-gut-metagenome-genome-assembly--contig:-NODE-4-length-209745-cov-13.913158_pt1 | contig 209745 bp, 178 predicted proteins | sample MGYA00241504_ERZ502000 | MGnify/ENA primary metagenome ERZ502000 (study PRJEB25962, sample SAMEA2042005) | human gut metagenome | biome: human gut; feature: human-associated habitat; material: faeces...
GTGTTAGCAAAATTAATATTTTATTCCTTGCTGACACAGTTTAAATTACATCTTCCGTTAAATAGGAATTCTTGTAATTCCAATTCAACATTTATAATATCATCACTTGTTATATTGTCAACCTGCAAAGGCGTAGTAACTGCATTAAGGCTTTTCCCTATAATGCTATTATCATTTTCATCAATAATGTCAAATGCAACTACTATTCTCTTTGCCATAATTATTGCCATAATGCTCCCGGCACAATCACCGGGAGCGTTTCCATCAAACAACTAATTAATTACCTTAATCTCCGCACGCTTTATCCCTCAGTCGGAGCCCTGAATGCCGGGAGCGTTCTTCACACCTTCAAAAACCATTGCGGCAGCAACAAGAGTCGAACTTGTAACAAAAGACCTGCATACATGTATCATCACGTATGCGCACCTGTGCTCTACCAACTGAGCTATACTGCCAATTATTTGCGACGCGCGCACGTTTATTGCGCTAAAATAGCACTTATTCCATAAATACCTATTATGAATCAACTGTTTATATGATTAGTGCAATTATACTACTTGCTAAAAACGCTATACTATCCCCCTATAAATATTTATTTAAACGCCTAAAAACATAACCTAAAAGGAAACATCATATAAAATACCTCCTTTTCTAATTGTTAAAAAAGTAACTCCAACTTTTGTAAAAAACAAAAAATGGGTTTTAAAAAGTAACTCCAACAGTAACTCCAAAAGTATCTCCAACTCTGTTTTTAACACTTCATTAAATACTATTCACCAGTATCATTTTTTTCTGTTCCTTTCTTAACGTTATCTCCAAAACCATATCTCTCTAAACATTCTAAATAGTATATATTTTTTCACTAAACACTTCTATATATTTGTTATTTAGAATATCTTTGTAGAAATAAACTTCTAAATAATGAATTTATGACTAAGATAATTCACGTACATCTCATTTTCGAGAAAAAGGACTATTATTTCGGCAGTATCAGCGCCATTTATACCGTCCTAAATGACGCTCAAATAGGTATCAAAAAGAGCTCGCTACTTCATGCCGGTCTCACTGATGGCAGCGTTAAGATAACCCGTAGAGCCATTATCAAGCAGTCTCACCTCATTCGTTGTACCCAAGAATGACCTAAACACTCCACACGGGAAAAGGGCTGAATCGCGCCTCAAAAAGCGTCAATTCAGCCCTCATTTTATATCCATGTAACATTTGACCGTTTAAAGTGTTTTCATACCCTATTCAAATGTAATATCTGTATCGCACAATGTAACAATTCGATTTGTTTCAGCACACACTACTCAAATAGCCTCAAACCTTTTATTCATCGGCATTTCAGCATCATTTAACTCCCACATGCTTTACATACAAAGTGATTTACCCCCCTTACAGGGACATTGTTTCACCCACTCTTCCGGCTCTATCTCCCCGTTATGGTTCAGGTCGGGGCTCAGGTCGCGGTGACCGCAAAGCCGGGAACCGGGATAATCCTTCAGCAGCAGCAACACAAGCACATGCAGGGAGTGCTTTTGGAAAAGGGTGCGTGTATCGGCAGGGCGACCGCACTCGTCAAGACCGCCTTCGTAACAGACACCGATGCTACCTGCATTCCAACCCCGGACATGGGCACCAGGCAGGGACAAGGGACGCAGGGACTTGATGTCACCGTTCTTGCGGATATAAAAATGATAACCTGCGCCGGAGAAGCCCCGGCGCAGGTGGTCTGTCGTCAAGTCGTGCTCCGTATAGCAGCGGTCGCAGCGGGTGGCGGAACAATGGACGACGATAAGATTGATGAATCTCATGAGAATTAAAAATTAGAAATTAAAAATTAAAAGTGAAGGAAACCCGCTACACTGTCATGGCATGGGCGCTCAGGGCACCAATAAGCGCGGAGGCTACAGCGATTATCACTTTCAGAATCTTATCCCAAACAGATGATTTTGTACTCATAAAATTAAGGATTAATAGTTAAGAATTAATGGTTAAGGATTAGTGATTAAGGATTAGTGATTAAGGATTAGTGATTAAGGATTAGTGATTAAGGATTAAGGGCTAATGATTAATGGTTAATCATTAGGGATTGATTAGCGATAAGCGATTTGCTTGTGTTCATTAACCATTAATCACTAACCCTTAATCATTCCTTCTTTATCCCAGCGGATTTTCGCCCTGGTCGCCGTCGTCGCCGGAGCCGCCTCCGGAACCACCGCCTTGATTGCCGCCGCCGGAGCCGCCCTCCTCGGGCTTGTCGAGCACAAAGCCCACATTCGCCGGGCTGCGGGTCACGGCGGTACTGCCGTTCACCAGCTTCAGCTCCTTGTCGGGGATAAAGCGGATATTCACCTTCGAGATATTGCGCACCGTACATTTGTCCGAGGCCTCCATGCCGGGACAGCGGAACGTCATGTGGAAAGTGCCCAGCTGGTTCAGCTTCACCTTGTCGCCATTGGCAAGGTTGCCTTGAATCTCCTCCACCAGGGCTTCGATGACGTGCTTCACGTCGCCCTTCGTCATGGCACAGTTTTTCTGAATGGAGGCGGCAAGGACATCGATGTCCACGGTGCCGCAGGTCTTGGGTTTCTGACGGAGATAGTACAACATGGGCGAAGCCGGGTTGCTCACGATTTTACGGCGCTGGAAGCGCTCTACAATTACATCCATAAATTTAAAAAGTTAAGGTTTAAGTTAAGAAAAATGAGTTATAAGAGAGAAGTGGGTAAGGGAAGGGATAGGGCGCCCGAATCAATGATTATTCCTTTTCTTAAGCACATTACAAAGATACAACATTAAGAAGCGGAAGTCAAGTGTTTTGCCATTTTTTTTACTACAAAAAACACGGAGACACAGAGTTTTTCAAGCAATAAGAAAAATCTCCGTGTCTTTGTGTCTCTGTATTCTATAAATTTCCATCCATCACTTTGCATTCCTCGTCAGCCACTCCAATGGTGGTATGTAGTCCACCAGTTTTGTCATGCTTTGGTTATGATGGAAATAGACTTCACCGGTTTTGCCATTACGGTGCTTGGCTATGATGACGATACCCAGGCCATCGGTGGGATAAGTACTCTTCTTATCGACGGTCTTGCCGTAGAGGGCAGGGCGGCAAAGCAGCATTACCATATCCGCATCCTGCTCTATGGCGCCGCTCTCGCGCAGGTTGCTCAGGGTGGGGCGATGGTCTATGCTACCGTCGCTCGCCCGGTTCAGCTGACTCAGCAGCAGTACGGGGATATCCAGCTCCTTGGCCAGCAGCTTTGCCTTGCGGCTTGCCTGCGCCACTTCCTGCTCGCGGTTGCGGTTTTTCTGGTCACTCCTCATGTCACATAGTTGCAGATAGTCCACAATCACCATGTCACAGCGATTCTTGCTCTTCAGCAGGCGGGCGGAAGAACGCACGCGGTCCATGCTCGTCATCGGATGGTCGTCTATCAGTATGGGCAACCGCGACAACTCGGCAGACGCCTCATGCACCTGCCTCACCTCGCCGGGTGTGAGCTGGCCGCTACGCAGGTGTTGCGGGTCTACCCCCTCCGTAGCTGCAAGCAGCCAGCGGTCTCCCAGGCGCTCGCCTTGCATTTCGAGGCTGAAGACCACCACATGACGCCCCGCCATGGCAGCGGCACGGGCCAGGTGGAGGGCAAAGGCCGTCTTCCCCACCGACGGACGGGCAGCAAGGATGTTCAAGTCGCCGCGCTGCCAGCCCGCCGTAACGTGGTCCAGAGCGTCAAAACCCGTAGGGATACCCGTAATGCCGTTGCATCCGTGCTCCATACGCTGCTCCACCTCGGCCAGCGTGTCGTCCATCAGCCGGTCTATGGAGCGAAGGTGGTCGGCTACGCCGCTCTCGTCCTCCAGCCCCTCCAGCAGTCGATGGGCTTCCACCAGGATGTCGTCAATATCCATCGACTCGTCGGCACTGAACGCCAGCAGTTGCTGGAATCCCGTACGCATGATACGCCGCGTGTGCAATTGCCTAAGGATGAGCGCATGATACTCCAGATGAGCACTGGAGCTGACCTTCGAGCTGATGCGTAACAGTTCGTAAGGCCCGCCCACGGCATCGAGTTTGCCACGGGCTGCCAGTTCGTTCTTCAGCGTGATGGTGTCTATGGACTTCGCGCTGCGATACATCGATTGCAGGGCGGCAAAAATTTCCAGATTCTTCTCCTCGTAGAACATCTCGGGACGAAGTTTGTCCGCCACCAGAGGCATGGCAGCGCGCTCTATCATGCAGGCACCGATGACAGCTTCTTCGAGGTCACTGTCGTGGGAAAAAGTAGTTTCAGTCATCATATTCATTTTCAAAAGATTTGTCCGCCAGATAGGTGGCGGCTTGTTTACAATATTTTTGGTTGTTCAGATGGTCGTAATATTCGTCGATGTTGTCCAGTGCCCGCTGTTTCTCGCCTGCCGTCAATTTTTTCCATTCGCGACGGGCCCGGCCGATGTTTACCTTGGGATGCTCGGTGATGTCATGAAACTTTTCCCAGAAGATGCAGAAGTCCTCTCCCACCCCAGCCACCGGCGCTGCCTTCTTCTTCCGCGGGGCTGCTTTAGGACGGGCATTGCCAGTAAGGAAATCATAATCGGGGATACGGATGTGCATCACGTAGGGGTTGGCCACCCGCTCCACGATGCCGGCGTCGAACATCTTGTTGAAGAAGTAGCGCGTACGGTTGCGGGGCCACCCCAATATCTCCATCCAGCGGGCCAGGGAAAGTACGGACTCGCCACGTACACAGTCGAAAAGGTGTCCCCTGACGTTGCAGGTCACCGTGCTGTAGTTGACGTGTGTCAGCACAAAGACAAAGGCTTCGAAGGCATCGGCGGCTTTCTCTCCGGTTTTCATATTCATTTGTTCCTCAAACAAGGCTTTGGGGAAGAGGAGATAGCCTTTCTTCAGCATCTCCGTTGTCATGGGTCTCATTTCTTTTTCCATTTTTGTCTATTCTTAATTCGATAATGCGACAAAGGTAAGGGACCAGCCAGGGGGATACAAATAAGCAGTTAGAATCGGCTAAAAATTAATGAAATACATAAGGTGGCGAGAGAGGGGTTCACCTCATCCTCCACCACCCTATATGATAATATACTAAAATAATCAGAATGTATTAGAAATACATTCTCTATTTCGCATATTTTTTAGAGACCAGAAGATACGGATTTTTCACGGTCATATCCTTCACGTGGTCGGGCATCCCCCAGTAGCTCAGGAGGATGCCTATCTGTACGGGGGTGAGGTGGGCAGTCCTAGCGGTATAGCCCTGGTCCGTCAGATCCTTCAGCAGGCAAGCGTGTTCCGCAATGGAACGGCGCAGGGCCTTTACGGCCGAGCAGGCATACGCGTAGTTTGGGTAATAGGCCACTGCCACATCTGCAATGCGATGGCATCCCTCGAGCAGCCATTCAAAACTTTGTTCTTTTATCATTTTGCATATATTTATTAATAAAACATGTTGCAAAGTTAGAATGGGAGGGAAAACTGGGAAAGTTCGAGTGGCAATAAGAAAACTTGCTCAAGAAAAATGAATGTGTCAAAACGGTTGATGACACACCCTCACTGTCTTATTGATAAAAGCAACACTTTCATACTATAATAGTAAAGCACACATTTTGTGTATTTCATGCAACTTATCGGTCAGCGATTTTTCTTTAAGAGAGACAGCCATATTATATCTCGCCTGCCTATTAACGAGAAGTTCCGCACTAATCCCTAAGGCTGCTTCTACCATAAGAGCGAAGTCACTGGTTACATCTCCCTCTCCCTCTTGAAGTACCCCAGCACCGTGGCCGGTGTAAGACAGCAGCGTTCTACGCTTTTCAGGCGGCTCTGAAAAGTATATCGGGAGCATAGCACAAGGCAGAACCAAGTATAGTTCAAGCTACGGTGCAAGCGGTGCTGAAGGTGGTCGAAAAAACGGGAAACACGGGCAAAGAAGCTAGCGATACGCTCGCGGGGAACAAAACGGGAAGGCTGTACGGCAGCATTGCGGGAGCGCTTGGCGGCACGTTCCATCTGTGCAAGGGTATACTCCAGTTGCTCGATGTCATTGCGGGTGTTCTCCATGGTTTGTTCCAATTTCTCGCGTCGTGCCTGCTGCTTGGTATATCGTTCTTTTCTGTCAGCGATTCGGTTTTTGAGGTCTTCTGCGGTGAGGTTTATTCCTTTGTTCTGGATTGATTTCATTATAAACGTCTGTTTTATAGTTGTTTGTCTGTATATAAGTTCACGAAAACACATCATCCGTCTGCACCGAATACATAATGCATAAAGGGCAAACGGATGATATATCAGGAGCAAATGTACGATGAATATTGCAGATAAAGTTCTTAATGACCATTAAGTCTTGTTATAAAACATGATATTATCTACTGCAAATTTGGAGATTATCAGAAAACACGTACATTTGCAATGTGTTTTTCATAGTATTAGATTTAAGGTTAACAAAAGATTGGCTGTCTGGGATAGATAGCCTTTTTTTATGCCCGCACCATTCGATTCATCCAATTAGTATCAATTCACTTTATACAACTTTTTAACCCACCAAAAGTGTTTTTAAACCCCAAAAGTTGTAGATTATAAATACTATGTTTATATTTGCAACATGAAAAAAGCGCTCGAGAAAATGTAGTATCTACAACTCGTCTGTGAAGTGGGTGGCGGTTGTGATATAGACAGCGTTCATAAGACAAACAAGCAAGCAATCTACAACAATAAAAATATGAAAGTTAGACTTATGACGAAAGTTAGTGCTGCAACCCTCATTTCAGCAATTGCCTGCAGCATATTCACGGGATGTACCGAAAAAGACCTATACAATCCCGAACGTGGAAAAACAGAACTAAAGCCGGAGAGCGAATACTTTGACTTTGCAACAACAGCCCAGGTAGCTTTTGACGTGAATTATGGAAAAATCGCAGGAGGCGCATTAATAGAGGTGTTTACAGAAGACCCCATCACCTATCAGACAAACAACCTCTACTCCATCAACGGCGAAGCGGTTTTTAAAATCTTTGCAGATGCAGACGGACGCTTCACCGGCAACGTAGAACTGCCCAAAGCGACAGAAAAGGTATATATCATCTCACAAAGTTGGGGAGCCCCCATGTGTGTGGAAGCGGATGTGGAAAACGGCAAAGTGGTGGTAGATATGACCGAGGACAATGCCAACACTCGCTCAGCTGCCATGACACGTGCAAAATCCAACCTGACTATCGACCTAAAGGATAGGAAGGAACGGGTATACTCCATCGTTGGATGGGGACAATCTCACGGTGAGATTATTGATAATAATGACATTGTAACTACGGGAAATTTCAATGACGGAACTTTAAAGCAGTTACAACACACACTGTGGAAAGGTTATGACAGCAAACCCAGCAATCTGGACAACAGAGCTTTGGTGAGCGATACAAAGCATGTGAACACCACCATTGCCCAAGCATATATCAACAACCAGGGACAACACGTAACGATTACCGATGCAGAACTGTATCTGACCTTCCTGACCGAACGTGCCGGTTACCTGACTTCCATCGGCTATTATTACTACAAGACCAATGAAATTCCCAACAGCCCTGACAAGGTAGACAAATTCATTATCATTCCCAATGCATCCATTGCAGGAGACGACCCGTATACCGGATGGTCTGGAAGTGGTAACAAATATTCCCGATATGACGCTCCCATACAGAAGAATACAAAAATACAACTTCTGTATCAGGACGAAAACGGTAATGTCTCCACCAAATTCCCGGCAGGATATACCATAGGATATTTCATCATCCCCAATGGATATACCCCCAATAAAGGTATCGACTACTCTATAAATTATATATATTCCAATAAAGAATGGAACAAGATATATGCAGGCCAACAAGCTCGCTTTATCTCCCTCTCCACCAGCAACGGCACGGTAGTCTACGGAGTAGAAGATGGCGATGATACCAGCTACGAAGACATACTGTTCTGTATCGATGCCAACCCCAATGAAGCCATTCAAGACCCGGACCGTCCGGTCATAGACCCGGAAGAGCCTACGGTGACGAGCTCCGAAACAACCTACCGCACGTATGCCTACGAAGACATCTGGCCCAATGGCGGTGACTATGACTTGAACGACGTGATTATCGAACACAAACGGGCCATTTCATTCAACAGCAACAATTATGTGCTGAAGGTGGAAGACACCTTTGTACCCGTACAGCAAAGTGGTGCCGCCACATACTCCAACGCATTTGCCGTGCAATATGTGGCCAGCCAGCGAGGCAGCATAGAACTGCCTGCCGGAGCAGTCGATGAAACAGAGACCTCTTCTGTCATCCTATTCCCCGATGCAAAGTCTGTGCAGGGCAACGAATTTACCGTAACCCGTACATTTGCAGACAACACATTGCCTAAGAAGAATCTGGAGAGCGACTTGAACCCGTTCATCATTGCCCAGTATACAGCCGGAGCCGACAACCGGACAGAAGTGCATCTGCCCAAGAAGAAAGCGACCGGTAAAGCCAACGCAGAGCAAATCGGAGCCGAAGACGATGCCTACTACATCAACAAGGACGGCAAATATCCATTCGCCATCATGCTGCCGGCCACAACCGGCACGGAAGGCCCCATCCGGTTCACTCCGGCAAAGGAAACCGTACGCATCGACCTGGAGTATCCCGATTTCGCCAAATGGGTAGAGTCCAATGGTGCCACCAATAATGACTGGTATCTCTACTACCAGTCGTCCAAAGAGTGAAATCCTACGACATTGCTTAAAGAAGAGCCGCGCAATAGTTGCATTTGCGCGGCTTTTTCATGCATGACCATTACCGTTATGAAATTATTTTTTCTACATTTGCATCCGCTAAAAGGAAACAAAACCGCATCAGGCTGAAAAAAACATGAGGAATACATCACCCGCCGCACCTACCATCCGCTTCCGCCGCTGGAGCAGAAAAGCCTACGCTGCATTTGCCAGCATAGGACGGTGTGTCACCATCGGTTGCCTGCGCAAAAGCGTGGCAGACAGCTCTCTGTCCAAACAGAAGACTGCGGGAACCGCCGGACATGCCGGATGCGGGGAAGAGAGTACCTGGAAAGGAGAAACGGAAGGAAGGGAAACCGACACCGGCATTCCGCTGGGTAGCAGCAGCGTCCTGACAAGTATCCTCACGGAGCCGGGAACGAACCGGCACATTCTTTTTGAAACACAATTCATCCGCCCCTGCGGGAATACGGGCGGACAAGACACATATAGCCTGAAACAAAAGAGAACAAGAGGTACGGATTACCGGAAGCCATGCAGCAGAATGACGAGCTGCACCGCCCCGGCAATCCGTACCTCTGTCTTTATCCATGAACATAACCCAAGAAAGATATGACCCTACAGAAATTAAAGGAACAAGTGCTGCGCGGCAGCCACATCAGTAAGGAAGAAGCCGAATGGCTGGCTGTGCAACCCGACAAGGAAGCGCTATACGAAGCTGCCCACGAGATAACCCGGGCCCGAGCCTCGGAGGAGTTCGACATGTGCTCCATCATTAATGCCAAGTCCGGACGATGCCCGGAAAACTGCAAGTGGTGTGCACAGTCGTCGCACTACAAAACCCAGGCAGACGTGTACGACCTGGTGGACAAAGAAGAATGCCTGCGGCATGCCCTGCATAATGAAGCCCAGGGCGTGGCACGTTTCTCGCTGGTGACCAGTGGACGGAAGCCCTCCTCCAGAAACATGGAGAAACTGTGCGAAGCCGCCCGGCACATGCGCCGGCACTCGTCCATCCAGTTGTGCGCATCACTGGGACTGCTCAACGAAGACGAAATGCGGGCACTGCACGACGCAGGCATCACCCGCTATCACTGCAACCTGGAGACAGCCCCCTCCTACTTTCCCCAACTGTGCAGCACGCACACGCAGGAAGAGAAGCTGCGCACCCTGCAAGCCGCCCGCAACGTAGGCATGGACATCTGCAGCGGCGGCATCATCGGCATGGGCGAGAGCATGGAGCAACGCATCGAATTCGCCTTCACACTGCGCGAGCTGGAAGTACAGTCCATCCCCATCAACCTCCTGAGCCCCATCCCCGGCACACCGCTGGAACGGCAGGCACCACTCAGCGAGGAGGAAATACTGACCACCATCGCCCTCTTCCGCTTCATCAACCCGACAGCTTTCCTCCGCTTTGCCGGAGGACGCTCGCAACTGAGCAAGGAGGCCGTGAAGCAAGCGCTGCACATCGGCATCAACTCCGCCATCGTGGGCGACCTGCTGACAACGCTCGGCTCGAAAGTGTCGGAAGACAAGGTACTGATAGAAGATGCCGGATACCGGTTCTGCGGCTCGCAGTTCGACAGAGAGCACCTATGGCACCCCTATACCTCCACAACCAACCCGCTACCGGTGTACAAGGTGAAGCATGCCGAAGGCGCCACCATCACCCTGGAAAGCGGAGAAACACTCGTAGAGGGAATGTCGTCGTGGTGGTGCGCCGTCCACGGGTACAACCACCCTACACTGAACCGGGCGGCAGAGGAACAGCTGGGCAAGATGTCGCATGTGATGTTCGGAGGGCTGACACACGACCCTGCCATTGAACTGGGCCAGTTGCTGCTACCGCTTGTCCCGCCGTCCATGCAGAAGATATTCTATGCCGACTCGGGCTCGGTGGCAGTAGAGGTGGCCTTGAAAATGGCCGTGCAGTACTGGTATGGCAAGGGAAAGGCGAAGAAGAACAATTTTGTGACTATCCGTTCGGGCTATCACGGGGATACATGGAATGCCATGTCTGTCTGCGACCCGGTGACGGGCATGCATTCGCTGTTCGGGGCATCATTGCCGATGCGCTATTTCGTGCCGCAGCCGCGCTCGCGCTTCCACGGCGAATGGGATGAACGGGATACGGTGGAACTGCGGAAACTGGTAGAGGAGCATCACGAGGAACTGGCAGCGCTTATCCTCGAACCTGTGGTGCAGGGCGCTGGCGGCATGTGGTTCTACCACCCCCAGTACCTGCGCGAAGCGGCACAGATATGCAAGGAACATGGCCTGCTGCTGATATTCGATGAGATAGCCACGGGCTTCGGACGGACGGGAAAACTCTTTGCCTGGGAGCATGCGGGTGTAGAACCGGACATCATGTGCATAGGAAAGGCCATAACGGGCGGATACATGACGCTGTCTGCCGTACTGACGACGAATGAAGTGGCGGATACCATCTCCAACCATACGCCGGAGGTGTTTATGCACGGACCCACCTTTATGGGAAACCCACTGGCATGCGCCGTAGCGTGCGCTTCGGTGAAGCTGCTGACCTCGCCCGAATACGACTGGCAAGGCAAGGTGACTCGCATCAGCCGGCAACTGCAAGAAGAGCTTGAACCGGCACGCCGATTACCGCAAGTGACGGATGTACGTGTGCTGGGAGCCATCGGGGTGATTGAGACAAAAGAACCCGTAGACATGGCGTGGATGCAAAAACGCTTCGTTGAGGAGGGAATCTGGGTACGCCCGTTCGGAAGATTGGTATACCTGATGCCTCCGTTCATTATAGAGCCGGAACAGCTGAGGAAGCTGACGGGGGGATTGATGAAAATTATAAGAATGTGCTAATATGCTAATGTGCCAATTGGCTGCGCAATGTTTACGCTGCGCTATCACGCCGCAGGTCATTGGCATATTAGCACATTGGCACATTAGCACATTAAAACCACATTGGCACATTTTAAAAGAATTATGAATGCAATAGAATATATGCAGCAAGAGCTGCAAACATTGAAAGAACACAGCAACCTGCGCCGCCTGCCGCAACTGACACACGAGGGACGCACGGTTATAGCCGATGGCCGGCATATGCTGAACCTTTCGTCCAACGACTACCTGGGCCTGGCTGCCGACCGCCAGCTAAAGGAAGAATTCCTGCAGACACTGACACCGGACACCTTCCTGCCGACTTCCTCCTCCTCCCGCCTGCTGACGGGGAACTTCGGGATTTACGAAGAACTGGAGACGGAACTCGCCACACTTTTCGGCACAGAGACAGCACTGGTGCTCAATAGCGGCTATCATGCCAATATGGGGATTCTACCCGCCGTGAGCGATGCACAAACCCTGATATTGGCAGACAAGCTGGTGCATGCCAGCATCATCGACGGCATCCGCCTATCCACCGCACGCTGCATCCGCTTCCGCCACAACGACCTGGTACAACTGGAACGCCTGCTGGAACAACACCATGCAACATTCCGGCAATTGATTATCGTCACAGAAAGCATCTTCAGCATGGACGGTGACCAAGCCGACCTCACGGCATTGGTGCGTTTGAAAAAAAGATACTCCAACGTACTGCTCTATGTGGACGAAGCCCATGCATTCGGCGTAAGGGGACTGCGCGGCCTGGGCTGCGCCGAAGAAACCGGATGTATCCGGGATATAGATTTCCTCGTGGGCACCTTCGGCAAGGCGGCTGCGTCTGCCGGTGCATACATCGCCTGCTGCCGGACGATACGCGAGTATCTCGTCAACCGGATGCGAACCCTTATCTTCACCACGGCATTGCCTCCGACAAGTATTGCCTGGACACTGTTTATCGTACGGAAACTTGCCGGAATGCAGGACCACCGCGAGCATCTGGCAAGAATCAGTCGGACACTGCGCGAAGCATTACAAGCCAAGGGGTACGGATGCCCCAGCGCAAGCCATATCGTCCCACTGATTATCGGCCCCAGTGCCGACACCGTGCTGTGCGCAGAGTTGCTGCAGAGGCATGGCTTTTATGCACTGCCGGTACGCCCGCCCACGGTGCCCGAAGGGACATCACGTATCCGCTTCTCGCTGACAGCGGACATTACAGAACAAGAGATAGAAGAAATAATTAAATATATATAGTATAAGAAAATTCATCACATATATTATTATGAAACAAGTTTACATCATCAAAAAAAATAATCCCAAGCTGCTACTGTTCTTCGCAGGATGGGCAGCCGACGAAACACCCTTTAAACAATATTGCCCCCAAGGCATGGACTACATGATTTGCTATGACTACCGCACGCTCGATTTCGATACCTCCATCCTGGAGCAATACCGGCAAGTGAACGTAGTGGCATGGTCCATGGGCGTATGGGCAGCTCCCATCGCACTGGCTTCCGTGCCCAAGGAGAAACTGCTGCTTATAGCTTTCAATGGTACCATTACCCCTATCGGTGACACAGATGGAATTCCCGAAAAGACCTTCCGAGACACCTTGAGCGGACTGACTCCCGCCTCGCTCCAGAAGTTCATGCGCCGCATGTGCAAAGACAGCAATGCCTACAAAGCCTTCCTTGCCATCACTCCCCGCCGGGACTTCAACGAAATTAAGGAAGAGCTGGAACTCATTGAGAAAAAATACACCCAAATGAGAGGGATAACCATCGATGAAAACGGCAATTATATCTACTCCAATGATGACGAGATGGATGCCTATGTAAACAATAAATACCAATACATCGATTATGACTACGCTTTCATAGGCGTCAACGACCGCATCTTCCCTTTAGAAAATATGAAACTAAATTTCGATTACATGTTCGATGACGACAAACTGATTGTTGCAGACTGCGCCCACTATGACGAACCAATGTTCCGCTTCTTGCTGCAAGACATGTGGTCGATGCCCATTGACGATTTTCTAAGCCATCTGAGAGAACTGGATACATAACAAAAGGATTGAAAAAAATGACAGATACCCCTACACACCCCATAGACAAAGAACTTGTAGCAAAACGCTTCTCCTACTCGCGAAGCACCTACGACCGCGAAGCCAGCGTGCAACGGCAAGTAGCCGAAAAAATGATGCGCCTACTGACCGATGCCCTGCTTTCCGCAGGCATACCCCGTCCGCAACTTCCTACACACTTCCGCCACATCGTAGAGCTTGGTTGCGGAACGGGCAGCTACTCGCGCATGTTGCTGAACACCTTGCAACCGGAAACGCTGTTGCTGAACGACCTCTGCCGGGATATGGAGGAATGCGTCAGGGAGCTATGCACTACGCGCACTCCCCGCGTCAGCTTCTTGCCGGGTGATGCCGAAGCTCTCGACTTCCCCAGAGAAACCGACCTGATAACCTCGTGCTCCACCCTGCAATGGTTCAACGACCCAGGTGCTTTCCTCACCCGCTGCCACCAAGCACTGGTGGCAGACGGCCTGCTTGCCTTCAGCACCTTCGGCACCACAAACATGCACGAAATACGCCAACTGACGGGGCATGGGCTGGACTATCTCTCCGTTGAGGAGCTGCAAGCCCTGCTGTCTCCCCACTTCGATATTCTCCATGCCGAGGAAGAGGTAGTAACCCTGCCCTTCCCCACCCCTCAGGCAGTGCTGAAGCATCTGAAGCAAACCGGAGTGACGGGAACGGAAAAAAGGATATGGACGCGCAGCCGCCTGCAATCCTTCTGCAAAGAATACACAACCCGGTTCAGTGATGCCGCAGGCAACGTAAACCTGACCTATCACCCCATTTATATCATCGCACGAAAAAAAACAAAATAATGGAAACAAAAAACATCTACTTCATCAGCGGCATTGATACAGATGCCGGAAAAAGCTATTGCACCGCCTGGTACGCCCGTGAGCTTATGCAACGCGGCCTGCGCGTCATCACCCAAAAATTCATCCAGACCGGCAACACCGGTCATTCCGAGGACATCGACCTGCACCGCCGCCTCACCGGAACCGGCTACCTGCCGGAAGACAAAGAGGGGCTGACCATGCCCGAGATATTCTCCTATCCCTGCTCTCCCCACCTCGCCGCCCGCATAGACAAGCGCCCGATAGACTTCGGAAAAATAGAGCGTGCCACCAGGGAACTTTCTCATCGCTATGATACCGTGCTCGTAGAAGGCGCCGGCGGTCTGATGGTTCCCCTTACCGAAGATTTCCTGACGATAGACTACATTGCGGAGAAGCAGTACCCGCTTATCTTTGTCACCTCCGGAAAGCTGGGCAGCATCAACCACACCCTGCTGAGCTTCGAAGCCATCAAGAACCGGGACATCGCGCTCGATACGGTACTCTACAACCTCTATCCCACGGTAGAGGACAAGACTATCCAGGAAGACACGATGAAATACATCAAGCAGTATTTGTCCAAGCACTTTCCCGGAACAAAGTTTGAGGTAGTGCCGGAAATTGTGTAAATTTGCAGCACATAAACGTCCTACTGCACATGGAAGCATTTACATTAGATTCAACTGAAATTATCGTACTCGCTACGGCGGGTGGTCTGTTCCTTATTCAAATTATCTACTACCTCTGTCTCTACAACCGTATTCATGCGCGCAGCCGTGCCGTGAAGCAGGGAGACACGCACTTCACCCAGGAACTGCCCCCCATATCCGTCATCATCTGCGCCCGCGAGGAATCCGAGAATCTGCGCCGCAACCTGGGCGCCGTGCTGGAGCAGGACTATCCCCAATTTGAAGTCATCGTCATTAACGACGGCAACACCGATGAGAGCGAGGATTACCTGACCATCCTCGAGGAGAAATATCCCCATCTCTACCACAGCTTCGTACCCGATTCCTCCCGTTACATCAGCCGCAAGAAGCTGGCCGTAACGCTTGGAATCAAGGCCAGCAAATATGACTGGCTGGTGTTCACCAATGCCAACTGCATGCCCCAAAGCAACCAATGGCTGCGACTGATGGCACGCAACTTCACATCACGTACCCAAGTGGTGCTGGGATACAGCGGCTACGAACGCGGCAAAGGCTGGCTGCACAAACGGGCGGCATTCGACAATCTGTTCACTTCCATGCGCTATCTGGGATTTGCCCTGGCAGGCAGCCCCTACATGGGCATCGGGCGTAACCTGGCCTACCGGAAGGAACTCTTCTACCAACAGAAAGGATTCTCCGCACACCTCAACCTGCAACGGGGAGACGACGATTTGTTCATCAACCACGTGGCTACCCCGGAGAACACGCGGGTAGAAACGGATGCCAATGCCATTGTGCGCATGCAGCCGCTTCTGCGTACCAAGGACTGGAAAGAAGAGAAAATAGGCTACGCCTCCACAGCACGGCTGTATCATGGAATGCAACGCTGGCTGGCCGGTTTTGAGACCCTGACCCGCCTGGCATTCCACGCATCCTGGATAGCCGCGATGGTCATCGGCATTCTGCACTTCCACTGGCTGGCAGCAGGCGTCGCTTTTCTTTTGTTCCTGTTCCGTTTCACCATGCAGGCAGTCATTGTCAACAAGACTGCCCACGACCTGGAAGAACAGCGCAGATATTACTTCACACTACCGGCTTTCGACCTATTGCAGCCGATACAGTCTTTACGTTGGAAATGGTACTGTCTGTTCCGCAAGAAAAGCGGTTTTCTGAGAAAGTGATTCTCTTATTCGTAACGGATGGAAGTTGCCGGATGGATGCGTGTAATCAGGAATGATGGGCCCAGCAACATCAGGACCGAAGCCAGCAATGTGCCGGCATTCAGCAGCAGGAACAGCCAGATATTGAAAGATACCGGAACAGTAGCCATGTAATAGGTTTCAGGGTCGAGCTTGAACAAGCCGGACCAGCGCTGCACGAAATAGAACGCAAGGCCGATTATGTTCCCCCAAAGCATGCCTTTCCCAATGAGGAAGACCGAAAACCAAAGGAAGACTTTACGGATGGTAAAGTTATTGGCTCCCAAAGACTTCAGCACGCCTATCATGGAGGTACGCTCTATGATGATAATCAGCAGGCCGGATACCATGGTGAACCCCGCCACTCCAATCATCAGAATGAGAATGACCCAGATGTTGACATCCAAGATGCCCAGCCAGGCAAAGATTTGGGGATTGAGCTGCTCTACATTGCGGACGCAATACTCGGCACCATAGCGGTCGGGATTCTCGTCCGTATCGACAGCTATCTCATAGGTGGTTTCTTCCAGCTTGTCATAATCGCGTATTTCCAGCTCCACACCGCTCACCTGGTCCGGCTCCCAGTTGTTCAGGCGATTCACCAAATAGAGGTCGGTAAGCAGGAATAGGTTGTCGTATTCAGAGAAGTTGGTTTGGTAGATACCTACAATCTTCAGGCGGCGAGCACGCACATCGTCCTGGATGAAGTAGGTGTCTATCTTGTCACCAAGTTTCAATTGCAGCTTGTTGGCAAGAGACTTTGAGATGACTACGCGGTTGGACGAAGCGGAATCGCTGAATTGCGGAAACTCCCCCTCCAGCAGATGGCGGTGGAAAAAGGTGCTGTCATACTCCTGCCCCACACCTTTCAGCACCATTCCCTGAAAGGCATCGGCGGTCTTTATCATCCCCGGCTTGGTGGAGTAGCGTTGTACATGCTTCACTTCGGGATAATCGGAAAGCGCAGCCATCATGCTGTCGCCCACCACCACCGGGCGCGTCTCATAAGAGCGTGCAGCATCCAGGTTGCCTATCTGGATATGGGCACCGAAACCCACGATTTTATCCCTTACCTCGCTCTTGAAGCCAACAATGACGGACACGGCAATAATCATCACCGCCAGTCCGAGAGCAATACCCACCATGGCAATAAGGACAGCCGGACGGGAAACTTGCTTGCCCGGCTCCGAGTTGCGATAAATGCGCAACGCTATAAAGCGAGATAAGTTCATAAATTAATCCCTAATCCTTCATTTCTCTTCCCGGATAGGCTTCCAATGCTTTTTGCAATACAAACAAGGCGCGGTTCAAGTCGTCTTTCTTCAGTACGTATGCGATACGCACTTCGTTGCGACCGGAACCCGGCGTAGTATAGAATCCGGAGGCAGGCGCCATGAATACCGTCTGTCCCTCGTACTCGAACTCCGACAGACACCAGGCACAGAACTTGTCCGAATCATCTACCGGAAGCTTTGCCACCGTATAGAAGGCTCCCATCGGGATGGGCGAATATACGCCCGGTATACGGTTCAATCCGTCAATCAAGCATTTACGGCGTTCTACATATTCATCGTATGTGTCGCGCAGATAATCCTCATCGGCATCCAGCGATGCTTCTGCGGCAATCTGGCCTATCAACGGAGGACTGAGACGCGCCTGGCAGAACTTCATGACAGCATCCCGGATTTCCTTGTTCTTCGTTATCAGGGCACCGATGCGGATGCCGCACTCCGAATAGCGCTTGGACACGGAATCAATCAGCACCACATTGTTCTCAATGCCCTCCAGGTGGCAGGCAGAGATATAGGGAGAACCCGTATAAATAAATTCACGGTACACCTCGTCCGAGAAGAGGAACAAATCGTACTTCTTCACAAGGTCGCGAATCTGGTTCATTTCACGGCGTGTATAGAGGTAACCCGTAGGATTGTTGGGATTGCAAATCAAAATAGCACGCGTGCGCTCGTTAATCAACTCCTCGAACTTCTCTACCTTGGGCAACGAGAAACCCTCTTCGATGGTCGTGGCAATGGTGCGTATCTTGGCTCCGGCAGAGATGGCAAACGCCATATAATTGGCATAGGCCGGCTCGGGAACAATGATTTCATCCCCCGGATTGAGGCAAGCCAGGAAAGAGAACAACACCGCCTCCGAGCCGCCGGAAGTGATGATGATGTCGTCTGCAGTCAGATTGATATTGTACTTTGCATAGTAACCCACCAACTTCTCGCGGTAACTGCGATATCCCGCACTGGGACTGTATTCCAGAACTTTCCGGTCGATGTTCCGTATCGCTTCAATCGCGACTTCCGGAGTAGGCAGGTCGGGTTGACCGATGTTCAGGTGAAATACATGTATACCCCTCTGCTTGGCAGCATCTGCCAGAGGAGCCAGTTTTCTGATAGGAGATGCGGGCATCTCCATTCCGCGAATAGATATTGTTGGCATGAGGTTTATTTACTATTTGACGATTTATGATTTACTATTTAATAGAGTATTTATAGGTGATATTGCTATCACTTTATCATTAAAGTTGCAAATGTAGCGAATTATTTGAAACCAAAAGGAAGGCAAGACCATAAAAACTTTAAAAAACTTATCTATCGTAAAAACTCTATGATATGTAAACAGAAACTTGTATCTTTGAAAAAGCAAACGAGCCAAGTAGAATCAATTGTAAATAGTAAATAGTCAAATAGTAAATAACACCATGGTCATCAACCTTATAACTTTTGCTTCCATACTGCATAAACAAGCATCAGTCCGTAGCTCCCACGAAGTGATATTGACTGAATTGGAAAAATACTTTACCGTCAACTTCATTGATTACAAAGACATAGACAAGTTATCACCCGATGACTTCAGTATTATATTCATTGCCACCGGAGGTGTGGAACGGCTGGTAATCCAGCATTTCGAATCCCTTCCCCGCCCCGCCATCCTCTTGGCAGACGGCATGCAGAACTCACTGGCCGCCGCTCTCGAAATATCTTCCTGGCTGCGCGGCCGGGGAATGAAAAGCGAGATTCTTCACGGAGAGCTCCCCGAGACCATCAAGCGTATTTTTGTCCTGCACAGCAATTTCGTGGCACAACGCAGCCTTTTCGGCATGCGCATCGGCGTAATGGGCACTCCGTCCAGCTGGCTCGTTGCCAGCAATGTGGATTATCTGCTTGCCAAACGCCGCTGGGGTATCGAGTACACAGACGTCTCATTGGACCGCATTTATGAATACTACGGACAGATAACGGACGACGAGGTGGGCGAAGCATGCGCCGGACTGGCAGGAAAAGCGCTTGCCTGCCGAGAGGCAAGCCCCGAAGACATGATAAAAGCCATGCGGCTGTATCGAGCCATCAAGAGGATTGTAGAGGAAGAGCGACTGAGCGCCATTACCCTCAGCTGCTTCCGCCTGATAGACCAAACGGGAACCACCGGCTGCCTTGCCCTTGCCTTGCTGAACGACGAAGGAATCATTGCCGGATGTGAAGGCGATTTGCAATCCGTCTTCACCATGCTGGCCGTAAAAGTGCTGACGGGGAAAAACTCCTTCATGGCCAATCCTTCCATGATAAATGCCCGTACCAATGAAATCATATTGGCACACTGCACCATCGGCATCGCACAAACGGAGCAGTTCATCATACGCAACCATTTTGAGACGGAAAGCGGCATCGGTATTCAGGGAATCCTGCCGACGGGAGATGTAACCATCGTAAAATGCGGAAGCGAAAGCCTGGACGAATATTACCTGAGCACCGGCACGCTTGTTGAGAATACAAACTACATCAATATGTGCCGCACCCAAGTGCGGATAAAAATGAACTCCCCTGCCGACTATTTCCTCAAGACACCGCTGGGCAACCACCACATCATGCTGTATGGCAATTACGAGGATATATTGGAAGAGTTCCTGCAAGCCAATGCCTGCAAACGGATTGAATGATTACTCGTTCGCATCCGGTATCACCACCTCGAAACGCGTTCCTTTTCCCAACTCTGAGGAGACCGAGATAGAACCATGCAGGCGGTCTACGATGGTCTGGCAAATGCTCAGCCCCAAACCGGCGCCCTGCGTAAAGCTGTCTTCTTTGTAAAAGCGTTCGAAGATATGTTTCTGGGCGTCTTCAGAGATACCGCTTCCCGTGTCTTCGACAAAGATGGTGGTATATCCTTCCCGGTTCGTGACATAGCCGAAGGTGATGCTGCCCGTTACCGTGAATTTCTTGGCATTGTTTATCAGGTTGTTCACGACCTGCTTCAAGCGGACGGAATCGGTGATGACCAATTTGTCTTCCCCTTCCGGAATCTCTATACGCAGCTCTACATCCCGAGGCATACTCAGACGCTGGGATTCATGGACCTCCTGCATGATAAACGCCAGGTTGAATGCTCCGAACTTAAAGTCCATCGTGCCCGATTCTATGCGCGAGAGGTCCAGAATATCGTTTATCAACGCCAGCAGCAATGTACAGTTGATGTTGATTGTTTCGACGAACTGCTTTACCTCTTCCGGAGAAAAAGCGTCCAAATCCTTCAATAAATCCGAGAAGCCGACAATGGCATTCAGAGGGGTACGTATCTCATGGCTCATATTGGCAAGGAACGCAGATTTGAGCTTGTCGGCCTGCAAGGCACGGTCACGTGCGGCAATCAGGGCTTCCTCCGTATCCTTGTAACGCTGGATGCTTTGGCATACTCCCAACACCATGTATGGGGTATCGACCGTCAGGCTGTCATAAGCGGTACTGCGGAACTCCCACCATTCATAGCTCCCGTCCGCACTCTTCAACCGGAAACTCATCCGTGAATTGATTTCATTGCCCAACAGAATGGCATCAAAATTCCTGCGCGTATGCAGCAAGTCTTCCGGATGTATAAGGGTGTCCATCTCATCACGTGCCAGCAAGTCCGTATCACCGGTATACCCGAAACGGCGCAGCAATCCACCCGGGAAATGGAAACGGTTCATATGCATGTTGTACTGCCACGGATAAATGGAGCTTTCCTCCACCGCCATATTGAAGAAGCGTCTCTGCATCTCTTCTTCGGAGATATTGCGGCATACAATCGCCATTCCCGTCATCTTTTCATTGGCAAAGATAGGTACTACCTCGCCGGAAACGGGGAAATACGTTCCCTGATGGTTTTCCTGCATGAAGGCTTTCTCCGGAATAGAAATAGGTCTCTTTCCGGTACGTACTTTCTTCAACAAGTCCTGCAGGATGTTTTCTCCATTCATGTAAATCCTGAAAATGGAGCCGGCCATCTGCCCTTCATAGAAACGGGACGTATAGGTTTCGGAAGAAAGTCCCAACATCTGTAACAACGGACGGTTGACAAAATGGATGCGCAGGTCGGTATCATACGTAATCAAGCCGTCGCGAATGGAACAGAAGATATTGTCGAACTCGTCGCGCTGCTCCACCAGGCGGTGCTGTATCAACAAGCGGGTCTGGGCATGTATGCGCTTACGCGACTCCCTGCGGTTGGCACGGAAAAGCCAGGCAACCAGCAGCACCAATGCCCCGACAATCAGCGAATAGAACAGAATGAACCAGACACGGTAACGCTCCATCAACGGTATATTCAAAATGATGCCCTTGCTCTCCGCACGGTTCGTGTCCACACGGAAAAACTGCAACTGTTTGTAATCGAACAGTAGCTTGCCCCCAAAGTCCTTTACTCCCAATGAAGCGGGCGACTTGCCCTTCAAAATACTTGCAGCCTGCCGGCCGGCGGCAAAGGCATCCTCTCCGGGAACGGCATCGTACACACACAGAACACCGTTCGTCATAGCCAGGTTCTGGCTGGTAAACACGGGGGCCTTCAACTTCAAGGAAAGAAAAGGAATCCATTTGGGAGCAATGACAATATGCTTGTAGGCATTGTAGTCATAGCAAATGGAAGTGATGATAGAGTTCAAGGACTTGGCCTGCACATTCAGCACTTTCAACTCATGCTCCGGATAGTTGCTCTTTATGCGTTCCCAGGATTCCTCCACAGCCTTAACCCCTTTAAGGCTCAGGAAACTGCTGTCGGACAGACAGACCAACTCCCTGCGGGAAGGAAACATGCGGACAGCCGCATCCAGCAAGACATCGAAATCCGTTTTCGAAACATAGCCGGAGACGTTGGGCATTCTTTCAAAGACTCTCTCATCCGGGTATTTGATACCCGAAACCACTACCGGTATCTGATAAGGCAGGGAATCACCGCAATGGGTCAATGTGAAGAAAGCCTCATCGCTGGAGGTCACAATCAAGTCCGTTTTCCGTTGCCTGGCACGCTCGCAGATGCGGCGCATGATGAAGCACTCGGAAGCGAAAGACCAGTAATCGGCATTCAGATATTCAGTAGTGATATTGGCTTTAACTCCCCCCTTGTCCAGTCCGTTCTCCAAATTTTCTGTCAGAAGGCTGTGCCAAGGAGTATTTTTTGTATAGGACTGTATGAAAAGTACATTGTACGTACGTTCCGTAGCCGAAAGTGTTCCCGACATCAACCACAACAAGCCTGCAAACAATGGAAAGAAAAGGCGTTTCATCATAATATAGATTTTGTATACTCAACGCAAAACTCTTATTCGTCACGCAAATATACAAGTTATATTGAGAATGAGCACAGATTATTCAAAAAAAACTCACTCATCGTGCAATGCTTCGGCAGGCTGTACCTTCATGGCCCGTGAAGCCGGATACCAGATTCCTGCAATCACCATCAATGCCATCAATATCCAGACAATAGAAACGCATATGACAAATCTCCCCCAAGTGGCATCCGTGGCTTCCGTAAAAGTGACATCTGCCATAACCATATTGATACATATCATCAAAGCGGGGATGGAAGCAAGTGCCAACAGCAGCAACCCTTCACCCAGCAATTGCCAGCGTATTCTTCCGCGGCTGCTGCCCATGGCCATGCGCAAAGCAATCTCGCTGCGGCGATGGCGGGTACGGAACCAAAAAGTTCCCATCAGCCCGATGAATACATTGAAAACAAAGAATATCACAATGAGCCTTGCGCTGCGGATATACGGGGTGATTCCTTCGGCAGCATCCCGCTCTATCTTCTGGTCCTTATAGCTCTGTATGTCGAAAAGATAGAATGGAGCGACCTGCAGCTGCGACATCATATCCTGATAAAAACGAGCTGCAAAATTATCCGTATCCGCCTCCGGACGTATCCGTAGGGAGATGAACGGGAGGTACTGGTCCTCATAGAACCAACCGGGGAAAGGAGTCAGGACAAAAGGTCCGTAACGGGCATAGTCATCCGTCTTCTGCAAGGCACAGACTGCAGAGACACGGTAACGGAGACCTCCGCTGTAATAATCCAGAAACTCGCGGCCCACCGCCCCGGCACTTGTCTGAAAAAGACTGTCTGCCAAATCACGGGTCACCACGGCAGGCAGAGGACTGGCAGTGGAATTCCAATCCGAGACATTCCCCTGCAACAGCGGAATGCGCATGACGTCGAAATATTCGGGAGACACATAGCGCACTGTAGTCTCGACAACATGCACGCTGTCCGTCGTATACCCCTGGTAAACACGCCCGCGGGTATAAGTATCGGTACCCAGCCACGTGGCAGCACTTTCCACTGCAGAATATTGCCTGATACGCCGGAGCACTTCCTCCATCGGCTTGAACCAGAAGGTCTGCAGGCTGTCTTCCGACGTGCACGGCACTATCTGTGTGGGATTGCAGGAAATCCTTATCTTATAGACATGCTCCAAATCATACCCCTTAGGCTGCCGTTCTGCATGGGCAAAGCCATAGAGTACATCCACACAATACCACATCAATGTAAATACAATCAACAGCTCGGCAAACAGCCAGCCGTTACTGCGGCGCTGGTTCCATATCTGGTGTAAAATAGAATGTATCATACTCGTTACTGTTTTAATTGGGATTCGTTTATCCGCTCATTCTCCGCCAAGAACCTCGGCTATAGGGCGACGGGTGGCATGCCAGGCAGGAATAAACACAGAAAGCAGGTTGAACAACAGACACACCACCAATACAGCCACGAAAACCGCAGGACGGAGGAAGAGCCAGACGCTTACATCAAAATTCGTTCCGGGAGCACCATCGCCAAGCATCCAGTCCTTACCCAGCCATAGGAATATGCACGAAAAGAGAAAACCGAGCAATGCGCCGGCAAATGCCAAGGCCAGGTTCTCGCGGAGCAACTGCACCATCAAGGTAGAACGGCTGGCGCCGTATGCTTTCCTTACCGCAAGCTCAGCCATGCGACGGGACATTTGCGAAGATATAAGTCCGCTGACATTGATAGCGGGCACAATAAGCAATATCAAACCCAGGATGATGCAGGTTACGGCAGGACTCATCGTGTCATTACGGAAGAACTGCCGTTCCGTATAGGTGCTGAGGTCGGGAAGCTCCAGTTCATATTCGACCAGTATCTCGTTGAAGCGGGCAAGCGACTGTTCTATCTGCCGCTTGAGTTCCTCTCTGCCGACACCGGGCTTGACAAGGGCCACAGCCTCGAAATCTCCCCGTAGCCCTTCACTGCCCAGACCGGAATTCCGGGTGGAATAAGGCATCCACAACTCTCCATAGGCAAATGTGAACAGAGAGCTCACATCCTTGGTGACCCCGACAATGCGCTTAGGGCGAAAGTTGACAAAATAATTTTTGCCAATGGCTGCTTCGGCAGACCCGAAAGCTTCGCGAGCAAGCTGTTCGCCTATAACCACGACATCCCGGCAAGCATCGAACTCTTCGGTACTGAAAAGACGGCCCGCCACAAGAGGGATATCGTAGACACGCCAATAGTTCAAATCCACCTGACGAACCGTACGGCGCATTCCCCGCGCGGGCGATTCCCCACAATATCTAAGATAGGTAGGTCCCAAATAGGTGACAAGTTCTGCTCCCGGAAGCTCCTTAAAAATAGCGTTGACAGCCCGATAAGACATGCCCGTATTGGAATTGCTGTGGTCGGACTTGCGGTAAGAGTATCCATAAGAAGAATATACCATGCTACTGCGGTGCGACTCGGGAGCCAAGTCAGCCGTCTGGATGTCATACACCATGTAAATGACCATGACAAAGGTTATACTCACTGCCGTACCGATGACGGAAACAGCACTGAAAAAGGGATTCTGGCGGATAAGAGCTAAAATTTGTTCCATAGCTTTCTATTCATCGTGCAATGCTTCGGCAGGCTGCACCTTCATCGCCTTGCGGGCGGGAATACCTATACCGATGACAATCATTAGGGTAATCAGCACAAAGCTGATGGCAGCACAGAGCAGCAGGCGGTCCCACTCCAACGTCGTACCGTTCCTCCAGGAATTCAACTCCAGGTGTGCAAGATTATAATCGATGAGCAATGCAACGGGGGTGACAATTGCCAACAACAATATCCCTTCACTAAGCAACCGGCCGAAGATGGCACGGTCTGTCGCTCCATGCGCTTTGTGCAGTGCTATCTCCGAACGGCGTTGCTGCGTACGGAACCAGAATGTTCCGAGCAAGCCGAGGAAAATGTTCAGCAGCAGGAATCCCATACCCATCACATAGTTACGGATGTCATTGGTCCATGCCTGCTGGTAGTTGCGACGAATATCCTTGAAAGAACGTATCTCCGAAATGAAGATATTGCCTATGCGGAACTGGCTCTCACTGTCTGCCTTCAGCCTCTCAATGAAGTCATTGTCCTGCCCTTCACGGACGCGGACACAAAGTTCGAGACCGATATAGTAGAAACTCTGCTTCACCATCATGGAATATGAGCTTCGCGCCTGGTCATAATCGTGATAGCGTACATTTTGCAGTGCAGCACCCAGCCGGTAGGTCTTCGTAGTATCACCAAAAAGATAGAACCGCTGGCCTACGAGATCTGTCATCCGGCAGTCGTATTTCCGGTAGAGGTTATCCGAAGCCATAAACTCCCCGCGCTCCAACATTTCAGCCAATTGTTCGGGTGTCTCGCCACGCGTGCCCCGATAGCGGAATACACGGGGAAAGTCCGGTGTCACTAACCTGCGGATGGTCCAACCGGGAGAACGCAAAGTGTCATAGCTTACTTCAGCGCCTGAATTGCTTCCGTTGTAAGGATACGAATTCTGCGAAAGGCTGACCGCTTCTATCTCCGGCCGACGACGCAGACGCTCCAACAACTCGGCTATGTCATCGTGGGTCTGCTGAGAGGTATGCCCGGCTATGTAGTCGGGACTTTTGGGTGTCAGTTCCCCCAACTCTATAAGGTAGCAGTGCTCTATATTAAAGCCTCTCGGCTCCAGATAGGTGGCGGCGCGCGTGTAGAGATAGTCTACCACGTACCACATCACTACACTCACTACCAATAACTCCAACACCAACCATAGGTTTGAGAGCCATTCATTCTTTATCTGTGTAAGAAGTTTCTTAGTCATTTTCTTCAATGATTAATGTTTTGTGATGGAGTTATTTATGCAAACGTCCGCCCAATGCATTTACAATCCCTATTCTTGATGCACGCCATGCGGGAATACCGGAACTTAGTAAGTTCAGCACAAAGCAGAACAACAACGCCCAGCCAAAGGTGGAGCCATGCAGCAATATGCTTGCATCCACTGCCGGAGGACTCAGCGTCTGGCTGAATTCCTGCGCAAACAGCAGTGTATTTCCCAAATAAGCGAATGCTACACTCAGCAACAATCCCATCACCCCTGCCAGCAATGTCACCACCAGATTTTCTGCAATGATTTGCCCCATCAGTTCCAGTCTCGTTGAACCGAATGCCCGGCGCACACCAATCTCTGCCACACGCTGGCGCAGACGGCTCTGCGTCATCGAGCTGAGGTTGATGGCAGGAACAATCAGTAGAATGATGAAGATAATGAGACGCTGCCTGCGTGCCTGGTCCACGTCCGGTTCGATGTTGGCAGCCATTCCTGCGGCATTTTTCTCCTGGTCATAAGGACGGTTACGGTAAATCAACGAATAACCATTCTCGCCAATTACAGTGTCGTACTCCTGACGGCGGCGTTCCGTCTCCTCACGAATAGCGGGAAAATCATCACGGCTTTTCGCCAGAATGGTAACGCTCATCATCCCCATATGCTCATCACTCCAAGTGTTTTTCGTCACCTCAGTAGAAGTATAGGGCACCCATACCTGCGCATAGGCAGTGTTGGCCAAAGTAGAAACATCCTTCACTACACCGGACACTGTATAAGGAGCATGGTTCAAAAGGAATTCGCGACCAACAGCCTCCGTTGTCTGGAATAACCTGCGCGCTACACTTTCCGTAATTACCGCTACGGGTAGTCCGGCATCGAATGTAGCCTGGTCATAAGGTTTCCCGGCAACAAAAGAGAAATCAAACACACGCCAGAAAGTATCATCTGTCTGCAACAGGTCGATACCCGTTGCAGGTTGTCCCGGCAGATTCACGGGGGTAGAAATGACCATACAGGTATAAATCGTTACTGCTTCGGGGGTCTTCAGCGATTTGAAGCACTCAAGCGCAGTCTTTATCCCCATCGGTCCGTTGGAACTGTTTCCCTCTCCCCAGCTTTTGTTGGTGATGCTCATATAATGCACATGTAGAAAGCGGTCGCGGTTGCTCTCCGGAGCAAACGGAGCTACCTTCACCTGCTGCATCATCACCACCAGCATGATGAGGAAGATGGCAAGTGCCGTACCGGCTATGCTGACGGCACTAATCATCGGTTGCTGCCGCAACTGTGCCCAGGCTTGTGTGAAGTATTGCTTTATCATATTGATATTTACGATTAGACGATTTACTATTTACGATTGGTGTTACCGCTACTCAACGGCCCACCTTCAGGTTACATGTATTCACTCCGCCTATGCCTCCTTTAGAAATGTCAGCATGCCCGGCAGTTCCGCTCAAAGTGACGTCACCCACACCACTCATTCTGGCAGTCAAATAATCGCAGACTACATGAATATCGGCGCTACCTACTCCGTGTAAAGTAACTTTCAGCTCGTCACACGTCAAATCGGATACATTCACTTCACCCACTCCCTTTACCTCAAATGACACTTCATCCAGTTTCAAGGGCTTCTCACAATTGAATTCCCCTACACCGGTAAACTCCACCTTCTTCAAATCAGGAGCCGAAATCCAAATGGTCACGCCATTTTTCTGATTTCTCATGCTCTTGTTTTTCCTATCCTTGAAGCCTATCAGCAGACAGCCGTCCTTCACTGTGGTTTCTGTATTCTTCACGTGCTTCTCCTTACCTTCAATCTTGAAAGAATAAGTGTCACTCTGTGTAAAATAAATTGTTCCCACAGACGTTATCTCAATGGACGAAAAGGCATCCACTTTGCGCACTTCACTCACTTTGGTATCTTGTGCATAAACACTCAGCATACCTACAAATGTCAATATCAATGCAATGATAATACCTACTATATTAGTTTTCATTTTTCTTCTTTTTTATTGTTAATCCTCTATTGTTTTTCATACTACTCTTCATGCAACGCCTCTGCCGGCTCAATCTTCATAGCCTGCCGTGCCGGAAACCATATTCCAATCACTACCATCAGAGCTATCAGTAACCAAGCCCCTAGAGAACCTGCAAGGAAGCGTATCACACTCCACTCTATCGGCCAAGTGGATATGAGAGAGGTACGTCCTATAGTAAATTCCGCCATCCCCACATTGTAGCATACAACCATGGCAGGCAATGTCACTAACGCCAATAACAGTAACCCCTCACCTATCAGTAAACGAAACACACCGCCACGCGTACTGCCCATCGCCATCCGTAGAGCTATCTCCGAACGGCGGCGGCGAGTACGGAACCAGAAGCTGCCTATTAACCCCAAAAATACATTCACCAGCAGGAAGAGCACCACCACAGCCTGACTGTTCACCTTATCCGTATCGCCATTCATCACCTCGAACTGCAACTGTTGTTCAGTATAGGGAGCGGCATCTGCCACAAACGCATTGTCCGTGTCCAGTTTAGGCGCTATTTCGCGCAGAAACTTCTCCCGATAATCCGGTCCGTCGGCAGCAGGCTTCACGCGGAAAACAATCTGCGACCAATTGTCGGCAAACTCTGCCTTAATCATATTCTCTCCCAAATGATAAAAGAACCAAGGTTCCTCAACTCCATAACGATAGGAACGGAAAGCACCGGTCTTCCCCATCTGCTTGATGATTGTAACAGAATCACCATTACCTAACGGCGTAGTCTGTGAAAACTCCGGCATTTTCTTACGAAAACGTTCAAAAGCGGCATTACTCAGTGTCACATTGTTCCATCCTGCGGGAGTGTCCCGGAACGGGTGACGCGGGTCCTCACTTATCCGGAAAACATCCATATATCCTCCAGTCGTATAAATACAGCGTCCTTGCACCCAGGAAGTATCTTGCACAACCAACGCATTGTAACTATTACTGCCACTCATCGGAAGGCTCCAATAACAAAGGGCAGCTACCTCCACGGAAGGCTCTTGCTCCAGTTTCGCCAATATACCCAGATATTTGTCGGCATCAGTCAGACTCGTATCCCGACTTTCTCCACCTACAATGGTGGACAGTTTATAGACATGCTCAATATTATAACCCAGCGGACGGTAGAAGGTATATTTCATACATCCCAGTGAGTCGCAGAGGAACCACATCACGATGAACACCAAGAACAGTTCAGCCAATACCCAGCCGTTACTGCTGAAGCGTGCCTTTATCATACGTAAGTTATGTATCGTAAATTTCATATCAAGTACCTCCTTCTATTTATCATTCAAAGAATCTACAATAGTGCGCCGTGCCGCTATCCATGCAGGCAGTGCCGCACTCAACAGATTGATGACCACACAGAAAACAAATGCCAGCAGGAATACCCACGGACTAAACAGCGCCTCCATGTTCAAGCTGAACTCGCCCGACGTACCCACATTCTGATTATTGGTGAACAGCCACATACGCATGGCATATACTGCCCAATAACTGAAAAGCAGTCCCACTACTCCACCCAGCAATGTCAATATCAGATTTTCGTTCATTATCTGCCGCACAAGCACGCTTTTCGTTCCTCCAAAGGCCTTACGTACACCTAATTCAGCAATACGTTGCTGCATGCGGCTGTTACTCAAGCCACACAAATTGAGTGACGGTACCAACAAAATGATAAATAAAGCTACGGCATATTGAAGATAAAGCATTGTCAAGTCTGGCCCTACATTAGCCCATACGTGGTTGACGTGCGCCACGATATTGTCCGGCTGTTCCATGATGTCTATCTGTTTGTTGCCCAATCCGGCATTAACACGTTCCACCTGCTTGGCAATGCCCTCCCGGATGGCAGGAAAGTCATCAGATGTACGTGCCAATACAGCAATCTGCATGCCTCCCAAATAACTGTGGACTCCGGTAATTTTCAGTTCGTCGGCACTGTACATACCCCACACTTGTGCGTATGCATCCTTAGCAGTGACGGAAACATCTTTCACCACTCCCACGATACGTGCAAGTTCCCGGTTCAGCAGGAATTCCTGTCCCACTACATCTGTACTTCCATACAGTTTCCGCGCTACAGACGCACAGACTACTACAGCCTTGCTTTCTCCAGCACGGTCGGCTTCGCTGAAGCCGCGTCCGGCAAGAAACTGCATGCTGAACACTTTCCAGAAGTCGGGATCTGTCCGCATAGCATCCACTTTCACCCGATTGTTACCGTCAGTCAACGAAGCCAACGACAAACCGGCTGGGGAAAATGCCGTACAGTATTCCACTTCGGGCACCGGCTGCACGCATTCTTTCATAAATGCCGCCGAAGGATTACTCCAATTATTATTGTCGTCCTTTTCCTTGTCGTATACGTGCATAGCGGAAAAGTAAAGACACCGACTGCGGTTCACTTCCGGTTCCAAGTCAGCATATTTTGTCTGCCAAGTAATCACAATAGCCATAATCATGGTGATAGCAAAGGCCGTACCCAATATGGAAATCGTACTTAGCAGCGGATTCTGCTTCAAGATTGTAAAAGCTTGTCTTACGGTTTGCATTTCATTTATTGATAGTTGATAATTAATAGTTGACAGTTGGCTGTTAAGCAGTAATTATTCCACCTGACGTCCGTCGAAGAAGCGGACGGTACGTGAGGTCTGTTTGGCCTGCTCTTCATTGTGGGTCACCATCACGATGGTACGTCCGTCTTCCTTGTTCAGTTGATGCAACAGTTCCATGACTTCGGCACCCATCTTGGAGTCCAGGTTACCGGTGGGCTCATCGGCGAGGATTATCTCCGGGTTGCCGATAATGGCACGGGCAATGGCTACACGCTGGCACTGACCGCCGGAAAGCTGTGTAGGCATGTGACGCATGCGGTGGCTCAAACCGACCTTCTTCAATACCTCTTCCGCCAGATGACGGCGTTCCTTGGCAGACACCTTTCTATACAGCAAAGGCAGCTCCACATTATCCAGCACATTCAGCGAATTAATCAGATGGAAAGACTGGAACACAAAACCCAGCTTCTGGTTACGGAAAGCAGCCAGCTCCTTGTCCTTCATGCCGTCCACTTTCGTACCGGCTATTTCGATGGTGCCGCTGGTAGGTGCATCCAGTAAACCCATAATGTTCAGCAACGTAGATTTTCCACAACCGGAGGGTCCCATGATACTGAGAAATTCTCCCTTGTTCACTTCGAGGTTTACATTTTCCAATGCCACGGTTTCAATCTCGTTTGTACGATAAATCTTGTTGATGCCAGTTAACTTAATCATAATGGTAAGTATTTAATTGTTATTATTCTGTTCCGTTTCTATTCCGCACAATTTCTGTTTCAAGAGGTCAAAAGTTGTGCCAAAACCGTTTATTATTGATTATCTGCTATTTATACATGCAGTAAGGTGTCCGAAAATGAACACCTTGTCCGTTTTCATCTATTCGTCACGCAGGGCTTCCGTAGGTGGAATGCGGCTGATGTTGCGCGCCGGGATATAGATTCCCACCAACACTACCACCAGCAGTATCAGAAAGATGACGAGCGACACGAGCAGATAATGCGAGGTGAAATCCGACACCCAATAGCTCTCTGTGCTCTCCACCCAATTCTGCCCTTTGGCCAGCCCTTCTTTCAGTGCATATTGCAAATAGAGCAGAAAACCAGTCAGTGAAGCGACCACGGTCAATACCGTGCCTTCGCCCATCAGCAGGCGGACAATGTCGCTGCGTGTAGCTCCGAACGACAGCATCACTCCCACTTCCTCGCGCCTCGTACGTGTCTGCAACCAGAAGGTACCGATGACACCCAGGCAAAGATTCACCAGGAAGAAAGCCGCCATCGCCAGATTACGGCGGTAAATCGGTGTGGAATTGCTGGCTTCGCTCTCCGTTATAATCTGCTCATAGGAACGGACACTGCGGGCAAACAGATTGCCCCGCCTCATCTCCTTCACCATCCAGGGACGGAAATCGTGCAGAAAACGCTCCATGCTGACACCTTCTTTGAGGCGTACCAGGATATGGGCACTTTCAGGGATATAACTTGTATCGATGGTAAGCATCGGCATAAATGCAACGGGGACGGGACGCCACTCGCTATACATCTTCATGGCTCCTATCGTACCGACAACCGGCATGTACAAGGTATCTCCATGGTCTCTGCTTACACAGCGTTTGCCATGCGCGTCTTTGGTATGGAACAACTGTTCGGCAGCATTCTCTGTCAGTACAATGTCATTCGGGGCATAGGCGTAGTCGGACAGCTGTCCGGGTGTCCGCCCCTTACCGGAACGGAAACCATACGTATCGAAAAAGTTCGTATGAGGCAGAAATTGTATCATCATAATAGATAAGGGAATCGTATCCCCTTCGGCAAACAATTGACTATTCGAACTTCCCGAAGAATTGGGATAACAGAATCCCAGCACGGGAGTGGCCGATTCCACACCGTCAAAGTCCTTGACATAACGCACCAAATTATAATAGTTGTCCACCAACGTAGCAGAGTCCTGCGCTTCGGCATCGTATCCCGGTGCCTGGGGCTGCAATGCGCCCAATGAAATGAGGCAAAGCCGCTCCGCATCATAGCCCAACGGGATATTACGGTCGTGCGTGACCACAATCACCGGGTCCAATACAACCCAACTGATGATACTCACCAATATCAATTCGGCCAACAACCATCCGTTCTTGCGGCGGCGCGCCCAAAGATTCTTCCATATTAACTTAAACATACCAACCTCCCGTGTCTTATCGTTTTTCATTCAGTGAGTTCACAATCGGTTTCCGCAAGGAATACCACGCCGGTATAAGGGCCGACAACAGATTCAGCACGACGCACAGCGCCAATGCGGCGAGAAAAACCAGCGGAGCAAACAGCATTTCACCCGATACGCGGACCTCCACTCCTTCGGGCACCATGCCCGGCCAACTGTCGAGTACCGTAAATATCCACTCGCGTCCCGTGTAAAGTGCCAGCCATGCCAGCAGCAAGCCCAATGCTCCACCCAGTGCAGTCAACAGCAGGTTTTCCCACATCACTTGTGAAAGCAGTATCTTACGTCCGGCTCCAAACGACTTCCGCACCCCCATCTCTGCCAGGCGTCCCTCCATACGGCTCGATATCATGCCACTCAGATTCAGGGCAGGCACCAATAGCAATACGAGCAGGACAAGCAGGAAGTGGCGCACTGTGGCCCAAAGGTCAAACTCCATACCTGCATAAGTCTTAAAGACACTCAACAGATGGGAGGTGGGCTGCTCCCAAAAATCCACTTGCCATTCATCGGGATGCATAAGATTCTCCTTACGGCAGATTTCCTTTATCTCAGCCCGCAGAGCATCTCCCTGCTTACCGTCCTTCACCAGAAAGGTAGCGCTGAAAGCTCCCAGATAGGGAAGGTTGTATTTAGGACTGCTGTAATCGGGCGACACCGTATAAGGTACGTAAAGCTGTGCATAGGATTTGGAGGTGAGGTAACTGGCGCTACGCACCACTCCACAAACCCGGTAGTCGATATAGTTCAGGCTGAACGAGCGTCCTACTACCTCTTCCGTCGTACCGAACAAGCGGCGTGCCAAATCATCGGTAATGACAGCAGTGGAAATGCCACTTGCCAGGTCGGATGCCGTGAATGGACTACCTTCCAGGAATTGGAAAGAATATATCTTGAAAAAAGCAGGGTCTGTCAACTTTACCATAACCGGAAAATCACCGCTGCGGTCGGCAGGCTGTATATAACTGTTTTCCGACAAATCATTATGCAGCTCGGCTGAAACGACAAGGGCATTCTCTACGGGATAGAACCAGTCTTGCAGTGCCTTGTAGGAAACAGCCCATTGCATGGTCCTGGTATTGTTGCCGCTTCCCTGCGTGAATTTTGAATTGCTGAGGTAAAGCGTATTCATGCGGTTTGCCTCCGGATAGACGGGCGCAATCTTCACATAATACACCACCGCCATAATCATTGTCATGGCAATGGCCAGCCCCGTACCCACAATGTAGAGCATGCTGAACAGTTTATTCTGCTTCAACAGCTCCCAGGCTTGTTTCAAGTAAACCTTTATCATTTTAGCTTCAACTTATTCTTGTTCTTATAGTTACTCATATCGCTCACCACCACTTCATCACCCGGTTGCAAGCCACTGACCACTTCTACAAACTCAAAGTTGGAATCGCCCAGCTGCACCTTGCGCTTTACAATTTCCTTGTCGGAATTGCGTACAAAAAGTTCATACTCCCCACGTCCCACATAATAGCTGGCATTGGCTATGCGCATCACGTCTTCTTTCACCGCATTCATCACATAGACGTCGGTTTTCAGACCGGAACGCAGTCGGCGGTTGTTGTCCTCATTCAACTGCACGGTAAAGGAGATGACGCCATTCTTTGAAAGCGGAGTAACACTGCTTACGGAACCTTCCAGCTTTTCGCTGCCAATCTTCACAATGGCCTTGCCACCGGCAGCCACACGGTCACCGTAAGTATCGGCAATCTCGCCTTCCACCTTGAAGTGGCTCAGGTCGGAGATGACGGCAATCTGTGAGCCTTCGGGAACCTGGGCGCCAATCTGGTTGTTGATATAAGTAAGGATGGCCTTGCGGGGCGAACGCACCTGCGCGTCGTCGAGCGTGCGCTTGGTTTCGGCGAGTGTTTTCCGGAACATGCTGAAATCCAGCTCCTGCACTTGGTATTCCGCAGCCAGCACTTCCTTCTCGTTGGCATACTGCTGCTGCAATTGCTCATATTCCAGTTGTGCTACGTTGTAGCTCAGTTCGGCTTGGCGCACTTTGTCGGTGGTGCCCGAACCGAGGCTATCGAGGTACTGCTCGTTGCGCAGCTCCACCTTCATGCGGTCCAGCTTCATGGCGGAGACTTTGATTTTCATCTGCAGGTCGGTCAGCTTGGTCTGGTTGTCGAGTTTCAGTTGTTTCAGCTTGTAGCTGCGCATCTGCTCTTCGTCCAGCATCTTCTTGTAGTCGGTTTCGGCGCTCTGCAAGTCCAGCTTCAGGATGGGGGTACCTACATCCACGCTGTCGCCACCTTTTCTGTACACTTCCAAAATGCGGGTATTGATGGGCGAGTTGATGATTTCCTCGAATGCCGGGACCACCTTGCCGGAGGCGCTGACGCTGACTTCAATCGTACCTTTACCCACTTGGGAGAAAACAAGGTCTTTCTCCTTCACTCCCGTACGCATCAATGAAATGAGTACACTGACCACTACGATACCTGCCACGCCGATAGCACCGTAGCGGATGATTTTCTTATTGCGTTCTTTATTACGCACTTCTTTCGGAATTTCTCTATCCATATCTTTAAATTTTATTGTTTGCGAACATAACGCTTAATATATACTAAATCCATGCCAAAATCATAAACCCCTGAAAGTAAGCGAAAAAAGAAAAAAGAAGGGTGTCCGTTTTCGGACACCCTGTACATTTTCGGATAGCTTCTTTATCTTAATCTCAATCTGTCGCCAATCTCCGGCACGTATTCCGCATCCTTGCGATTCATCTTATAAAGGTTCTTCAGACGAATGCCGTACTTTTGGGAAATGGTATGCATGGAATCACCGTCTTTCACTATGTAGACGGTATGGGGTTTGGCGGCTTTCTTGCGCTTTTCTTTCAAGTAAATAATGTCTCCCGCCTCCAGTGTGTATTCTTTATGGAGGTCGTTGTATTTCACCAGCTTCTTCCAGCTGATGTCAAACTCCTTGCCCAACACCTGGAAGGTGTCTCCGTCGCGCGCCACGACATAAGCTATATCGTTGGCAATGTACACCTGATGCGGATTGGCCAGCCAAGGTTTCTTTTTCAGTTCCTTCTCCCAACTGCGGACATCGCGCTTGCTCATGCCACGGCTGTCGTACTTATACAGTTCATAGTCCTCAATAATGGTTATCAGGCGGTTGGCATACGACGGGTCGGTAGCATAGCCGGCCTTCTTCAAGCCGCGCGCCCAACCCTTATAGTCCGTAATCTTCAGTTTGAAAAGAAAAGCATAACGTGCTCCCCGTTTCAAGAAATCGGAATGGTCTTCATAAGAGTCTTTCGGATTGCGATAAGCGCGGAAACATTCATTGCGGGCATCGTCATCATGCCTCACCGTCCGTCCGCGCCAGTTGCCTCCACACTTGATGCCGAAGTGATTGTTGCTCTTGCGCGCCAGCTCACTGTATCCGGCACCGCTCTCCAACAGCCCTTGGGCCAGCGTGATGCTGGCAGGTATCTTATGACGTTGCATCTGCTCCACGGCAAGGGGAGCATACTGTTTGATATACTCATTGTAGCGGGCATTCCGGCGTTGTGCCTGCACTGTTGTTATGGAAATAAAAAGAAATGCTATGATAGCAGTCAGTCTGAAAATCCGTTTCATGCTTAAAATGTTGAGTTCTGCACAAAAGTCCGTAAAAGAATTGAAATAACCAATCTCTTTTCTATCTTTGTAACATTAATTACAATATAACCCTTTGCCTTATGAAAGAATTAAATATCGAAATCGCCGTCAAGATATACGACTATGAAGAACTGGATGCCGCCGACCGCGAACTGATGGATGCCGCCCGCGAGGCTACCAACCGCAGCTATGCCCCTTACTCCCACTTCTCGGTAGGAGCTGCAGCCAGACTGGCAAACGGTATTGTAGTGACCGGCACCAACCAGGAAAACGCCGCCTATCCTTCCGGGCTGTGTGCAGAACGCACCACCCTATTCTATGCCAACTCCCAACATCCCGACCAGGCAGTAACCACCCTCGCCATTGCTGCACGCAACGAGCACGACGAGTTCCTGGAGTCTCCCATCCCGCCCTGCGGCGCCTGCCGGCAAGTGATGCTCGAAACGGAGAAGCGCTTCAAGCAGCCAATGCGGGTGTTGCTGTATGGCAAAAAGGGAATCTACGAGCTGAAGAATGTGGGAGAATTACTGCCACTCTCGTTCGATGCTTCGGCCATGAAGTAACAGAACCAATAAAGTATTAACATCGTGTCTGCAGGAAGTTAATTTCTTGCAAACACGATATTAACTTCTTGCCGACACGATATTAATATCGCAAAAAGCCTTTGTTATTCAGTGGAAATCATTACCTTTGCGCCCACTAACCAATTAATTCCACCGATGAGAATATCCGACTAAAGACAACACATTTCGGTAAACATCACTATCAACATGCTTTTTCAGACTGAACGCTGAGCATCACCTATATAGATGTTTAGCCAATGCTGTGTTTGTCCGTACCCCTCCCCTTCGAGAATTTCAATTTCGGGGAATGCTTGCATCTCCCCTATCATTCTTACTTCTAAAAACACAGTAGAAACTTATGAGCTTTATCATTAAAGACCTTAGCTATATCCATGCAGATAAGGAAATCTTGTTTTCACACCTCCACTTGAGTATCAACTCCGGAGATAAAATAGCCCTGACCGGAAATAACGGTTGCGGCAAGTCTACCCTCATGCGCATTTTGGCAGGAGACTTGTCACCAAGTTCGGGAACGGTGCTACGCCCCGAACATCTGTACTACGTGCCCCAGCACTTCGGACAATACGACCGGCAGACAATAGCACAAGCTTTGGGAATCAGCCACAAGCTATCTGCCCTGCATGCCATCCTAAGCGGTGACGCTACCGAAAAGCACTTCAATACGCTCAATGATGACTGGAACGTGGAAGAACGCGCCCAGGCTTCTCTCGACAGCTGGGGACTGGACGGTATCCCACTCTCCCGTCCGATGGAAGGACTTAGCGGCGGCGAAAAGACCCGCATCTTCCTGGCAGGCATGGAGTTGCACAACCCAACAGCCATCCTGCTGGACGAACCGACCAACTATCTGGACGCGGATGGACGGGAACGTCTGTATAACTTGATACGACGGACATCGGCTACCGTGCTCGTCATCAGTCACGACCGCACGCTACTGAATCAGTTGCCTGCCATCTGCGAACTCTCCTCCCAGGGATTGACGTATTACAGCGGAAACTACGACTTCTACAAAAAACAGAAGACCCTGCAACAAAACGCCCTCACCCAACAACTGGAAGAGAAGCAGAAAGCCCTGCGCCTTGCACGCAAAGTGGCACGCGAAGTAGAAGAACGGAAGGCCAAACAGAATGTGCGGGGAGAAAAAAACTCCATTAAAAAGGGGATTCCCCGCATCATGATGGGAGCACTGAAAAACAATGCGGAAAACAGCAGCAGCAGACTCAGCAGCATTCATACGGAGAAAACGGAAAAATTGCAGGCAGAAATGTCAGGTATCAAAAGTTCACTGCCACAGACAGACAAACTGAAAACAGACTTCAATGCCTCTCATCTGCATGTGGGGAAGGTTCTAGTCAAGGCAAAGGACGTCAACTTTCATTATCCCAGCCTCGCGGCTTCTCCTATGGAGACAACCCGTCCGGAGGCAGTAAAGGAGCTCTGGTCTTCCTCCCTCACCTTCCAGTTGAGAAGCGGCGACCGCCTCAGCTTGAAAGGAAAAAACGGCAGTGGAAAAACAACCCTGCTGAAACTCATCATGGGCGAATTGCACCCCACCGACGGAGTGATGGAGCGTGCCGGCTTCACCTCCGTCTATCTGGACCAAGAATACTCCCTCGTCCGTAATGAGCGCAGCGTACTCCAACAAGCAGAAGCTTTCAACCACCGCCACCTGCCGGAACATGAAGTGAAAACCATCCTCAACCGTTACCTCTTTCCCCGCGACGTGTGGAACAAGCCGTGCAGCAAACTGAGTGGCGGCGAAAAGATGCGTCTTTCCTTCTGCTGCCTGATGATTGCCGACAATACCCCGGACATGTTCATTTTGGACGAACCCACCAACAATCTGGACATCGAGAGCATAGAAATAATAACGGCAACGATACGCGACTACGCCGGCACCGTAATTGCCATCAGCCACGACCGGGAATTTCTGAAAGACACCGGCATCGAACGGGAGATACTTTTGGAATGAATCAGTAATTTAGGTAACAACAACCGTAATTTGTATACTGCCGTTCTCATAAAACCGGCCTATTTTTGTAGCACGTAATCATTTACTAACTAACGAACAACGAATATGAGCAAAAAAGTATTAATCCTCTCCTCCAGTCCCCGTAGGAATGGAAACTCCGACCTCTTGTGCAACGAATTCATGCGCGGTGCCGCAGAAGCCGGACATCAAGTAGAAAAAATTTTCCTGAAAGACAAGCACATCAACTACTGCACGGGATGCAGCGTATGCAGCATGTACGGCAAACCCTGCCCGCAAAAGGACGATGCCGCCGAAGTGGTGGAAAAGATGATTGCCGACGACGTCATCGTCATGGCAACCCCCGTCTACTTCTACACCATGAGCGCGCAGATGAAGACACTGATTGACCGTTGTTGTGCACGCTACCTTGAAATAAAGAACAAGGAGTTCTACTTCATCATCGCCGCCGCCGAAGAAAGTGTCCCCATGATGGAACGTACCATCGATGGTTTCCGTGGCTTCCTCGACTGCCTGGAAGAGCCCAAAGAATGCGGCACCATTTATGGCGTGGGTGCCTGGAAGGTGGGCGAGATAAACGACAAGCCTTCCATGCACGAAGCCTACGAGATGGGAAAAAAGGTATAAAGAACGAATACTAATCGCTATACAATACATTTATGCTACGTACCATCAGACTGACCCTTGCCGTCATCTTCTTCGCACTCATCACGCTGTTGTTCCTCGACTTCACGGGAACACTGCATGCCTGGTTCGGATGGATGGCGAAAATACAATTCCTGCCGGCCGTGCTGGCACTGAACATCGGTGTAGTGCTGTCTCTTGCAGTGCTGACCTTGGCATTCGGACGCATCTACTGCTCCGTCATCTGCCCGTTGGGAGTATTCCAGGACATTGTTTCCTGGCTCTCCGCCAAACGGAAGAAGAACCGTTTCCGCTACTCGCCTGCACTGAAAAGGCTACGCTATGGTGTGCTGGGAGTATTCGTACTTGCCATTATCGGCGGACTGAACTCTTTTGTCGTGCTGCTGGCCCCTTACAGCTCATACGGGCGCATCGTTTCCAGCCTTTTCTCCCCACTCTACCAGTGGGCAAACAACGGACTGGCCTACCTGGCCGAACGTGCTGACAGCTATGCCTTCTATGAAACGGATGTATGGATGAAGAGTCTCCCTACCCTGCTGATTGCCACGGTCACTCTGGTGGTCCTCATCGTGCTGGCATGGCGGGGCGGACGTACCTATTGCAACACCATCTGTCCGGTAGGTACAGTGCTTGGTTTCCTCTCGAAGTATTCCTTGCTGAAACCGGTGATTGACACAAAGAAGTGCAACAACTGCGGACTTTGTGCCCGCAACTGCAAGGCATCGTGCATCAACATCAAGGCACACGAAATAGATTACAGCCGTTGCGTGGCATGTATGGACTGCATCAACAAGTGCAGGAAAGGTGCCATCACTTACACACGCCGCAAGTCGGCCTCCGCTGCAGTCTCCCAGGACTCCCCCGTGGCACCGGAGCAGGTAAACGACGCCCGCCGCGCATTTCTCTCTACAACTGCCGTGTTTGCTGCTACGGCAGCCCTCAAGGCGCAGGAGAAGAAAGTGGACGGTGGACTGGCTGTCATCGAGGACAAAAAAATCCCCGAGCGCGCCACTCCCATCACTCCTCCGGGCTCACTGAGCGCCCGCCACTTTGCACAACACTGCACAGCCTGCCAGCTCTGCATATCGGTATGTCCCAACCAAGTGCTCCGTCCTTCTTCGGACTTGACAAAACTGATGCAGCCGGAAATGTCCTACGAACGCGGTTACTGCCGCCCCGAATGCGCCAAGTGTGCGGAGGTGTGTCCTACCGATGCCATCCATCTGACGAGCCTCGCCGAGAAATCGGCCGTCCAAATCGGTCATGCCGTATGGATTAAGGAGAATTGCATCTGCATCACAGACAAGATGGAATGCGGGAACTGTGCCCGCCATTGTCCGGCCGGTGCCATACAGATGGTTCCTTCAGACCCGGAAGACGAAGCCTCCATCAAGATACCGGTAGTCAACGCCGAACGCTGTATCGGATGCGGAGCATGCGAGAACCTTTGTCCGTCGCGTCCGTTCAGTGCCATTTATGTGGAAGGCCATGTGATGCACAGAACTGTCTGAAGCAGCTTTATCACCCTAATATCCATTTATAATTTCAGTCCTATCACAATGAAAGAAGACAATAAGAACAAGATAAACCGCCGCGATTTCTTCAAACTCGCCGGTGCAGGAACGCTTGCCTCGGCAGCAGCCCTATACGGCTGTTCGGGCAACAAGAACAACGGGGAAAGCGAATCGGCCGCACTGGGCGAGATACCAACCGGCAAGATGACCTATCGTACCAACCCCAACACGGGCGACCGGGTTTCTCTGCTGGGATACGGATGCATGCGATGGCCCACCCGGAAACGTGCCGATGGGAATGGAGACGAAATAGACCAGGAAGCCGTGAACGACCTGATAGACTATGCCATTGCTCACGGAGTGAACTATTTCGACACCTCCCCCGCCTATGTGCAAGGTCTGTCGGAGCGCGCCACGGGCATTGCCTTGAAACGCCACCCACGGGAGAAATTCTTCCTTGCCACAAAGCTGTCCAACTTCAGTCCCAGCACGCACAGCCGCGAAGAGTCCCTTGCCATGTATCACCGCTCCTTCCGCGACCTGCAAGTGGACTACATCGACTACCTCTTGTTGCACGGCATCGGCATGGGCGGCATGGAAGCCCTCCGCTCCCGCTATCTGGACAACGGCATGCTGGACTTCCTGCTGAAAGAGCGTGAAGCCGGACGCATCCGCAACCTCGGATTCTCCTATCATGGAGACATCGAAGTCTTTGACTACCTGCTCTCCCGCCACGACGAACTGAAATGGGACTTCGTACAAATCCAACTGAACTACGTGGACTGGCGGCATGCCAAAGAAGTGAATACCCGCAACACGGATGCCGAATACCTATATGCCGAGCTGGTGAAGCGCAACATTCCCGCCGTTATCATGGAGCCGTTGCTGGGCGGACGCCTATCCCGCCTGAACGACCACTTGATGGCACGTCTGAAACAACGCCGCCCGCAGGAGAGCGTGGCTTCCTGGGCCTTCCGATTTGCAGGTACTTTCCCCGATGTGCTGACCGTACTGAGCGGAATGACGTACATGGAGCATCTGCAAGACAACCTGCGTACCTTCTCCCCGCTTGTTCCATGTACGGAAGAGGAGTTTACCCTACTGGAAGATACCGCCCAGCGAATGCTGCAATACCCCACCGTGCCGTGCAACGACTGCAAATACTGTATGCCGTGCCCCTATGGGCTGGATATTCCAGCCATCCTGCTGCACTACAACCGCTGCATCAACGAGGGCAACGTGCCGCAGAACAGCCAAGACGAGAATTACCGCGAGGCACGCCGCGCCTTCCTGATAGGCTATGACCGCAGTGTTCCCCGTCTCCGCCAAGCCAACCGTTGCACCGGTTGCGGCCAATGCAACCCGCACTGTCCGCAAGGCATCGACATCCCGGCGAAACTGCAGGAAATAGACCGGTTTGTGGAAGCACTGAAGCAGGAAACCCTTTAACGGAGTTATCTTCCACATCCGTTTTCATTTCGAGGATTACCAATCATATACAGATTCTTCTTTTTGTATAACTTTGCAGAAAGAACCATAGATAAACGATGAATAAAAAGATTTTAACGGCTATTTTAATAAGTATTGCCCTGCCAGGGGGCATGCTGTCCGCACCTGCCGACAGCCTCCGGCTGAAAAGCTACAAGCTTGATGAAGTCGTGGTGACCGGGACAAGAAATGAAACAGACATCCGCCACCTGCCAATGACCATCTCCGTAGTGGGCCGCCAGCAACTGGAACAGACCTACCAGCCCTCCATCCTGCCTGCACTGACCGAGCAGGTGCCCGGACTTTTCACCACAAGCCGCGGCATCATGGGCTACGGCGTATCCACGGGAGCCGCAGGAGGCATGAGCCTGCGCGGCATAGGCGCCGGGGTGAATGCCGCCGGAGGACCTACAACCAGCCTGCTGGTGCTGATAGACGGACACCCGCAATACATGGGCTTGATGGGGCATCCCATCGCCGACGCCTACCAGAGCATGATGGCCGAACGGGTGGAAGTGCTGCGCGGTCCCGCCTCCGTCCTCTACGGGTCCAATGCAATGGGCGGGGTTATCAACATCGTCACCCGCAAGATGCAGGAGGACGGGGTGAAAACCAATGCGCAGATAGGATACGGTTCCTACAATACCCTGCAGACGGAAGTCTCCAACCGCGTGAGGAAAGGGCGTTTCAGCAGCGTGGTGACCGGCTCGTACAACCGTACCGACGGACACCGTGACGACATGGAGTTTGAGCAGTATGGCGGCTATGCCAAACTGGGATACGACTTCAGCGACACCTGGAAGCTGTGGGGCGACGTGAACATCACCCGCTTCAACGCCTCCAATCCCGGCGAAGCCGACAATCCGTATATAGACAACGACTCGCGCATCACACGCGGCATGACCTCCTTCGCACTGGAAAATCGTTACGACCGTACTTCCGGCGCCGTGAGCTTCTTCTATAACTGGGGCCGGCACAGGATTAACGACGGCTACCACCCCGGAGAAGAGCCCCAGAAGTCGCACTTCAACTCCAAGGACCGGATGCTGGGCATATCGTGGTATCAAAGCGCCACGCTCTTCACCGGCAACCGCCTGACCGTAGGTTTCGATTACCAGCACTTCGGCGGAGAGTCCTGGAACAAGGTTGTCGCCATCGACGAGGCAAAACCCGGACAGCAGATTGGTGACCGCATCCCCGGCGTGGACAAGCAGATGGATGAATTTGCAGGCTATGTGGATTTCAGGCAGGACATCAACAGTTGGCTTTCACTGGACGCCGGTGTCCGCATAGACCACCATTCGCACGTAGGCACGGAATGGATTCCCCAAGGGGGACTGGCTTTCCATCTGCCGCGGCAGGCAGAACTGAAAGCAATGGTGAGCAAAGGATTCCGTAACCCCACCATCCGGGAGATGTACATGTTCCCTCCACAGAACCCCGATTTGAAAGCGGAGAGCCTGATGAACTATGAACTCTCCTTTACGGGGCAGCTTTTGGGAGGGGCCATGTCCTATGGGGTGAACCTCTACTACATCAACGGGGACAACATCATCATGACGGACCCTGCCCTGCGCAAGAACGTCAACTCCGGCGAGATAGAGAACTGGGGTGTGGAAACCAACCTCGGATACCGCATCAACCGCCACTGGCAGATGAATGCCAATTATAGCTGGCTGCACATGGAGAATCCGGTACTGGCGGCTCCCGAGCACAAACTCTATGCCGGTGCGGACTTTACGCAAGGACGTTGGGGCCTGTCTACCGGTATACAATACGTGAAGGGTCTCCATACCTCGGTCACCCCGGGTAAGGAGAAGCAGGAAAGCTTCGTACTCTGGAACCTGCGTGCCAACTACCGTCTGTGCAGTTTTGCCGACGTCTTCGTCAAGGGTGAAAACCTGCTGGCGCAACGCTATGAAATCAATGCAGGCTTCCCCATGCCGAAAGCCACGGTGATGGGAGGCGTAAATATCAACTTTTAATACTGTTGCGAAGGAGTATATTCTACTCGATAGATATGGTCGAAGAATGGTGCCCACTCATTGTCCGTGATGCCAATCTGCAGACCGTAGAAGTGTGTACCAGCTTCCCGACAACGGCGAATCTCCTCCATAAAGGCAGGTGAAGAGTGAGGAATCTTGAAATCGCTGACCCAAAGCACATCGGCATTCATATACTCCTTGCCTTCTTTGAGAAGGTGGAACGTGGCTTCCAGCATGCGGGTGGCATCTGTATCCCCGCAAGCTGTCTTTGAGAAGAATTCGAGCAGCCTTGCCCGCTCTTTCCTTACGTCAATCGGATGGATGGAGACGGAAAAGGCTATCAGAAAGCAGTTCCGCCGTTGACGGTCGGCTATCTCCAGGAGCTTTATCAGCAGGGAGTGGGTAATCTTCTCCGGCTTGCCAGCCATGCTTCCCGAGGTGTCCAGACAGACAATCATCGGACCTTTGGGACGGGCGGGCTTGGTTTCGATGCGCCGGGCAGGCTGCATGATTTCCGATTTATAACGGAAGGTCTGGAGCTTGCGAGTAAGGTATTTGTAGACGAACAAATCTTCCAGTTCACTGTCGGCGGAATGGGCAAGCTCAATGGGAAGCAGAGCATTGAGGTCGTTGCCGGTACTGATGCCCAGGATGTCACATTTAGAGGAGTGCTCCATTTTGTAGACGTTTCCCTCGGCAACGCGGATTTGCTCACGTCCTTCGTCGTCTGCCATACGCCCCATCTTGCGGGCCACTTTCACTATCTCGGGGCAAGAGCGCTGGATGCGCACGATTTTCCGTATACGCTCAAAGTCGACAGTATTCCACAAGCCGCTCATCATGCCCCAGGTCTGGAAGAATTCGTCCTTATCCACCCGGTTCTGGCGGATGTACTCGGGGATGTCTTTCAGATTGGAACGGAGCCTGCGCTCGAGGGCATCTTTGCGGAAAGCAATCTCTTTCTCCTTTTCTTCGTGCATCTTCAGTTGGAAGGCGTCTTCCCAGTCGTCCACCATTTTCTCCCAGACTTCATCGTCCGCATATCCTCCTTCTGTGCCGAAGTGGCTGCGGTAGAAACGGGAGTCGAAGCCGTACTCCCGGTATTTGTCGGAAATCTGCTGGAGCAAGGCTTGCCAGCCGTCTTTCCGCTTTGCCATGGACCATTCCAGCACGAGTTTCATCCCGGTCCGTTCCGACTGGCTTTTCCGGAGGTTGTACCTCTCCTTCTCCAAGTTCAATTGGATGAACTGAATCATGGTGTCGTAAAAGATACGTGCACAGACCTCATCGCCCAGCACCTGCACCTTGACCATGGAGTCGTTCATCACGGAGAGCAGATAGGCATACAAGGGCTCGGTATCCGTCTCAGCACACTCTCCGGTGGCTACAAAACGGTCCAGTGCCTGCACATAGAAGGCGGTGTCATATCGGGTGACGGTGGTGTTCATCTTCTTCTTGGTTACTGGAGGATTATTCGTCTCCATATCTCAGTTTGCGCATGTCCACACGCGCCCAGGCTATTTCCTTGCGGACGATGGAGACGTATTGAGCTACGCTCTTTTTGTCTTCTTCGGAGACGAAAAGGTTGTCGGACAAATCTCTTACCAGGCGGTCTATGCTGGTGGCGGCGGCGTCCAGTTCCGTCTCGTAGTCACGGTCGGTGACGGAGAGGTTTCCCAGCCAGAGTTGTTGCTCCTCACCTCGTTGCAGACGCCGCATGGGGAAGCGCACACCGTTGATGTAGAGATGCTTGTCGTCGCGGTAGAGGGTGACGCGTTCGGTGCCTTCCTCTTTCACGGCGCCGGTGTCGGCAAAGGCGCGGATGATGGTACGCTTGGGATTGATGGGGTCGGCATACATTACGCCCAAGGTGGGGGCATCTTTGGCGCTGTACTCCTTCAGATTTTTGTAGTCCACGATAAAGATGTAGGTGTTGCCCGTACCATGTTTCTCCACCTGGTAGTAGAAGTGTTCCGTTATCAGCAGGTCATCGTCCCTACGGTCGCCGGCAAGGCGGGCTTTGTCGAGGGCTTCGCGCACACGGCTGACTTTCAAATCGGATTTCAGCGAGGAGGCGATACCGGCAATCTGTTTTGTGTGGGACACGAATAAGGCACGGATAACGATGTCACGGATGGCAACGCTCTCATCAGGCTCACTCCATAGGCAGTGGTAGACGGGAAGCAGGTCGGTCATGGAGACTTCCGTGCGGCCGTGGACGAAGGCGGAGGTCTTGAGCAGCTTCACGATGTTCTTCCAGCGGCGGTCGCTGACGTAGACATTGCGGCGCAGGTCGGAGTCTTGCATCTCTACGCTTGTCAGTCCGTGGCGAATGGCTGTGATGCAGGAAAGAACATCGAGAGGCAAGGTTACGCGGCGTATCTCAGCTTGCCATTCGGCATACTCGCGGTCGGAGATTTGCCATTCGCAGGCAGTCGTTTCCAGATGGTCGGCAGAATCGTCCAGCAGCATTTTGTAGAAAGACTCTTCCTGCTTGACGCAGGTGCAGAGAATGCGGATAAGGAAGCGGTCCCATAGGGCTTCCAGTCCCTCGCCTTGAGCGGGCAGTTCGTTACTGGCAGCTACGAGCAGTTTGAGGGGGAGATGCAGTTCCTTGTCGCCATTGCGGAAAAGTTTCTCGTTGATGACGGTCAGCAGAGTGTTCTGTATGGCAGGGCCTGCTTTCCATATTTCGTCCAGAAACACGACATCGGCTGTGGGCAGATAGCCGTCGATGGCACGTTCATACTTGTCGGATTCTTTCAGTCGGCTAATGCTGACAGGACCGAAAATCTCGTCGGGCGTAGAGAAGCGGGACATCAGATATTCAAAGGCACGGGCATCTGTAAAAGCCGACTTTAGCCGCCTGGCTACCATTGACTTGGCTACTCCCGGAGGTCCCAGGAGCAGGATGCTCTCGCCTGCCAGAGCTGCCAGCAGGGAGAGGTTTATTTCAGTTTCTTTTTCGTATACTCCCCGGTTCATTTCGGAAAGGAGGAGACGAATGCGTTGGGTTATTTCCACAATATGATTTATTTATAGTCAGTACTCATGTATAAAGAAAAGTGTGTAAAGATACAAAATAGTAGGGAAATCAGAGAGAGTCTTATTAAGATTCACTATCTTTGGAAAACAAATACACACAGACACGCACACACGTTGTGATTTGCTTTCATTTTAGTATCTTTGAACCATTGGAAACAGTGCCTCCAAGGGTGACAAGGGCGACCCCGGAGTTGTGATTTGCTTTCATTTTAGTATCTTTGAACCATTGGAAACAGTTTTTTCCTATTTATTGTCGACATCAGATTTGTTGTGATTTGCTTTCATTTTAGTATCTTTGAACCATTGGAAACAGTACTAAGCTCGGAATGAACCGCTTTTACGAAGTTGTGATTTGCTTTCATTTTAGTATCTTTGAACCATTGGAAACAGTGCCGGAACCGGAAGGCCGTGACAAAAACTGTTGTGATTTGCTTTCATTTTAGTATCTTTGAACCATTGGAAACAGTTTCTGTTCGTTCATCCAGAGAACGCATGTAGTTGTGATTTGCTTTCATTTTAGTATCTTTGAACCATTGGAAACAGTCAAAACAGAGGACAGTTACAGACCAGCATAGTTGTGATTTGCTTTCATTTTAGTATCTTTGAACCATTGGAAACAGTTAAAATAAGCCTCCGTATTCGGCACCGTAGGTTGTGATTTGCTTTCATTTTAGTATCTTTGAACCATTGGAAACAGTAACGCTCCGTTCTGATTACATTAAGCATTAGTTGTGATTTGCTTTCATTTTAGTATCTTTGAACCATTGGAAACAGTGACGAGGCGGAGGTAGTGAAACCGAAGTTCGTTGTGATTTGCTTTCATTTTAGTATCTTTGAACCATTGGAAACAGTTCGGTCGTGTCGACGGCATTGCCGGTTCCAGTTGTGATTTGCTTTCATTTTAGTATCTTTGAACCATTGGAAACAGTGTACTTGACCAGGATACCGGCAATATACAGTTGTGATTTGCTTTCATTTTAGTATCTTTGAACCATTGGAAACAGTACAAAAAAGTTTTCCTCCAGAAGTGCCGCTGTTGTGATTTGCTTTCATTTTAGTATCTTTGAACCATTGGAAACAGTTTAATAAAACCGAAAGCACCTACGAATACCGTTGTGATTTGCTTTCATTTTAGTATCTTTGAACCATTGGAAACAGTTAAAAAGAGTATATAACAATTTAAAAATAAGTTGTGATTTGCTTTCATTTTAGTATCTTTGAACCATTGGAAACAGTAGAAGAAGTGGCAGTAGAACCCAAAACAGGTTGTGATTTGCTTTCATTTTAGTATCTTTGAACCATTGGAAACAGTGCTGCTGCTGGTCGAGATATCTATTAAGGAGTTGTGATTTGCTTTCATTTTAGTATCTTTGAACCATTGGAAACAGTGGAAGTTGCCGCCCGCCCCGGCAAAGGAAAGTTGTGATTTCCTTTCATTTTAGTATCTTTGAACCATTGGAAACAGTAGACTATTCATTATAATCTAATAATCAAATGGTTAAACAATCAATTTGAATCACAAAAAGCAAACAGTTTTCCACTAAAAATCCCACCAACAAGTGGGATTTTTACTTTTAGAATAACTCCAACTGTTGCCCCGGTGTATTCACATCTTGAACTTTTTTCCCATAAAAGAGCTCAATATTACCAAATTGTTTGTCCGTAATACATATAATTCCCACCTGTCCAAACTCCGGTAAGAAAGATTTAACTCTTTTTATGTGCACATCTGCATTTTCACTGCTGGCACAATGTCGTACGTAGATGGAAAACTGAAACATAGTAAATCCATCCTTCTGCAGGTTCTTCCGGAAGTCTGCATACGCCTTCTTATCCTTCTTGGTATCAGTAGGCAAATCAAATAACACCAGTACCCACATAATGCGATATTCACTAAAACGGTCCATTACATTTCCGGATATGTTATTTTACGCAACTCTCCATTAAAACATTTATAAAGAGAAGCTGTTGTTTGTCCCACTGCTATCATTAGCGGACTACGCTTACCTGAAATAATAACATCTAACGACGGAATCGTCAAAAGCTGTCCTTTCAGTTCCTTTGTCAACATCCCATAATCTCCTCCTTTTTTCATAATATCACAAACCAGTTCATCCACATACGGACGATAAGGTTCCATTATATCATCAGCCAAGCAATACGCATTATAACGATTATGATGATGAATGCCTAACGTAGGCAAAAGTCCACTCGATACCAACCCACGTGCCACAACAGCACGCAATATCGCATACCCATAATTCAACAAATTATTAGGTGGAATGCCCTCTCTATCTCTCGTGAAACCATCTATTTTAAATAGGTTTTTCCAATAGTAAGCTGCAGCCCGAGCTTCCAGATTATCAGAATCCCCACTCTTCACATCAGCAGCCCATGCTTTCATGCATCTTATTTCTTCCCCTGCACATTTTTTCAACACAGCTGCCTGATTCTCTATCTTTTGCTTAATGGTTTGTTGCCACAATTGTTTCATCAATGGAAGAGAAGCACCTAATTGTTGACGAAAACGTTCATTCTGAGTTGTATTGCCATACAAAGGAAGCATCAGGCCAACGGGCATACTTTTACTATCGCAGGTTATGATAGCGCAATTATTTTCAAGTAGAGCTTCCAGTACTCCTGAGGTAATCGTAATTTGCTTATTATCCAATACAACTACACCAATATCTTCTATTGGTTTTGTCACTTCTGCCTTTTGTTTAAATCCTCCCGTTAAAGTTTCATTTTTCACTACTTCCGGTAGTTTTATTACTAACTGTGCATTCTTTAAAGATAAATAAATTGGATTTCCAAAATAGAGTGTTTTCTTAATCATAGTACTTCAATTTTAGTGAATATTATTCATCACCTTCTTCAAACGGTAACTGAGGAGACACCCTTTCTGTTCATAAAGTTCTTTCATTCACCCTTGAGCTAATTCTGGGGTCTCAATTTCTTGTACACGATCATAGCCAATCTGGGCTGATCACAGTTTAAAAAGCTCTGCTTTGGGAGAAGGAATAACTGAATGATACGAAAAAGTCCTTTTATATTTGCCGCTTGGATTTTCCTTCTTTTACCATCTTCAGCAGTCATTTGAACTGGGGTACAAATTGTACCCCAGTTCAAATTCAACATTTCATCTCTTGAACACATTCGCTTTGTATATTGCTTAGCATTGCATTATCTGTCAAAACCTGAACAACATCTAAAATAGAAAAATACCATTGTTGTTCTTCTTCATTCCAGGCGGAACGAATACTCTTACCTTGAAACAATTTCAATTTATTCTCCATCTCAATATTCCCCTATCATAACAATTTGACCAATATGATTGACTCGGACTTTAATAATTCTGTTCAATATACTTAGAGAAGAAATTCGTTTCCAGGTAATCTCCTGCAATTCTTTCCTATCTGCAACAACTGTTTCTAAATGATGCCTAAACACATAATCTTTAGAGGCTATTTTTTGCACTCTAAACAAGTTTGGACTTATTAAAGCATAATTCTCAGGATTCAGCAAATCAATTTCTTTAGGGTCAAAGCCAGTCTTCTCATTTGGGAACACAAAATACTCGTTTTGCTTCATACTAAAAAGAAACTTCCAACCTTCACTTCTCTTATAATCTTTATCAATAATAGGTTGACTAAGATTTACCCGCGTCACTGCATCAAAGAAAGAAACTACAACCTCTTCAAGTTCAAACTTCAATTCACCATTTTCATCAAATACAGCCTGTCCCTTTTTGTCTAAAACTGGTTTACGATAAATTGCGACATGATGATTATTACCTGTATTAACAAAATCAACTGGAATCCTCCGACTGTCTTTATCTAAAATAAAATTACCATCCTTATCCTTCTTTTCATGAAGTGATTGCGCTTTACTGATACCAGAAACACTCACTCGCTTTATAGTTATACCTTTCTCTTTATTGAGCCATATCGGGTTTTCATCCAGATTGGCAAATGCACTCTTCGCATTACCGTATTCTTTTATGCGATCCTGCAAAAGTTTACGAATTCTCGCATCTACAACTTTATCTACATTCAATTTTTCATCAATAGGTTTTCGTACCGTATAAACCGTTTCAAGCATTACTGTTTTAACCTTTTCCGGAACACACTCGTTCTGCTTAGCATCTAACCAAACAGGTTGCTTGTCCAATGAATTCTTACCAGTAAAAGCTTTCTTCGAATCATTGCCATTTTCTTGCAAACGCCTCAATAATGCATCTCTATAAGCAGGTTTATTTACAGTGGCTATCTTAGCTGCATCAAACGAGGCATTCACTTTCTCCTCTTTAACCACATACTGTTTATGACTACCGTAAACAGTTTCCAAATGCAATTGCCCTCGTGGAGTTTGTTGCTGCTTTTTGTTTATTCCATTTTTCTTTTTTGTTCTATTGAGATTAATTGTAACTACCTTATTCTTGGTCTTAATAGAGATTAGCGTATCATTTAAATGCTTCTTTGCCTCAGCACGAAATTCATCTAAAGACATGGGAGGAATAGCCTTTCCATTTTGAAAATACTTATTTCTTATTGCAGCTTCATTCGTATCAGGCTTAAGACTAGCATTCTTATTATTAAAATACTGGATAAATACATCTTTAGTAAATGCTACTGTCAAAGCATCCATTGCATGATGGCGGTGATCGTTACGCTTAGTCCAATCTTTAATCCTACCTATCAACCTTCCATCATTATCTTCAAAATATTCGACTAATCCCAGTACTTTATATTTTTCCCAATTCAATTCTTTCATTACATCAACAAGTTGCCAATCTTCACGCAATTCATCAGTAATCGCCCCAGTAGTAGCAACCACTCGACGACAAATTTCATTCAACATAGAAAGAGCTTTCTTTGCAATGTACTGTGTATTCCGTAAATCCCTATCAATAAATCCTTCAGGGATTTCACTCTCCTGCATTTTCAATTTTCTAAGTTTAGTTTTCTTATCCCTGAACAGTACCTCGCAACGATTTAAATATTCCTGCAAACCTTGTTCGCCATATTTCTCCTCCACAAAATCATAAGCAGTTTTACTTCCTTTCTCAATATTTATACTTTTCACTTCCAATGTTTTGTTAGAGAAAGAATCATCAAACAAACGAGCCTGTGGAATAATATGCTCAATATCAAAATCCTTACTGAACAATTTTTCTTTGGGAATATAGGTATTAGAATACAAGGTTTTATAACCATTATCTTTCAACTCTTCATACAATTTATAACGAATTATTGCATTACGGCTTACATGAGACATTCCGAAATCATTTTGCAGAATAGCTCTTATCCCTTCGTGCGTTTTTGTTGTATCCACAATAGATTTCGTCAGTTCTTCTCTCTCTTTTGCATTTTTCTTTAATTCGCGAGCCAGTTCAATACGGATTTCATCCGGTTTGCCATAAGTAGTAATAATCGCATTAATCACATTGACCATCTGATTCAGTATCTTCTCAACAACCGGATTACGCAAACTATTCTTAGGAAGAAGCTCTAATTTATCTTTCAATACCTTGTTCTTAATTTCTTCTTTCTTTAATGAGGATTTTGAATGTTTATACCCTGCATATTCACAAGCAACATCATACTGATTTCCATCTTTTAGATGAGGTAATATCTTACGAATTGCTTTTGTACTCAAACTACCATAATCTTCTTGAAAAGTTATATTCGCCAAAATTGAAGCATAATCTTTTTCAAAACCACATAAATCTGCTATCTTTTGAATCAGATTTCCATCTCCGGTCGGCGTACTATCACCCTCAAAAGAGTACAATAAATGCCAAAGTTTAAAGTAAGGTTGCTTGTCCAATTCTTTTTCCGAATCAAAACACAAAACTTCCGTATTCCAACCCAAAGCAGAAAATATCGTTTTTACTTGTTCTACAATTTCGTCAGCTGATTTTTTGAAATTAATAGACTCATGACCAGATATTTCAAGAATCTTACTAAATGCCTGATATAAGGCACTTCCTGTTCTATTTCCATCAATATTTTTAAAATTCAGATTCAGATTCTGAGGATTATTAAATAGCAATTTCAGCACATCTGATTTAGTCAGCTTATCACGGATAAAAAGTTCTTTAGCAAGTAAGCTTTTTTCATCAGCATCCAGAGGACGGCTAACATTCAATTTCAAAGAATCAATATTTTCGGCAGAATCGAGCAGTGTAGTAGAATTATCATCTTGCTTTTTACGTTTATTTTTCACACCAAGCACCGACACCTCTATATCGTTTAAAGTCTGCCATATCTTAAATTCTTGGAATAGAGGTGAAGAACGAGGAATAACCCGACTACCAATAGTTTTAATCTTTTTCTTACCATCTATTTCCACCTCTATCTGCCGCCTTTCAAACTCACAAATATTTATCAAACCTTTCTGACTTTTCAAACGACGTTGATAAAAGATAACGATATCCCGAATTTCCTTTTTCAAATCTTCCGTCAACTCTTTATGAAATTCAGCCTGTTTTTCCCATATCGTATTAAACTCATCCAAATAATCCTGCCTATAAAACACCATATTCCGCAAGCCTATATTAGGATTGTTATCCAAAACAGCCATTTGATACTGTCCAACAGTTTGTCTATTGAAATATAGTTCCTTGCTTCGGTCACTAATTGCACCTAAATACCCACTCGAATTACTAATCTGCTCATTTATCTCTTGCAAAACGATTGCAAGTTCTTCAGGATTCATCCTCTCGGAAAGTGCTTTTACTCGCCATTGGAAGTTTTCAAGTTTCAATTCCTCTCTCTTTACTCCCCTTTTAATTCCCACAAGTCTGTATTCTTTTTCTACTCTTCTAGTTTGGGCTTCTTCTTCATTCCAACTATTTTCAACTTCTTTCCATACAAAATACTTCGCTAATATAGCCCAAGTCTGTGACTTATTCTTTCCTCTTACTTCGTCTTTGACTTTATCAATTAAGGAATCTGGATAAAATTGTTTCTGAAAATTCCAAATTCTATCAAATTCAGCTTGCAAATCTGAGCGATAAAAATCAGGGAAATATCTTTTTCCTGCTGTAAGAAGTTGCAAACATAATTCGCCGGGTGTAATACCCTCATCATACATTTTTTTGGCCACTTCCATCCCGTCAATTAAAGTCCCATTTTCTGCTCCTTTGGCCTTCCGACTGCTTTTATAACCACGTTTCTTGTTAATCATTAATAACACACGTGCAAATTGCTCTAATGAAATCTCTTCTACAGCAGCTTTCGCTCTTAAGCGATATGTTTCAAAAGTCGTTCTATTACCATTTTCAGACAATATCATTTCATCGGTAATGAAATTATATTCTTTCAAGACCTCAATCAGATTTTCACGCCGCAGTTTATAGCGCTGCAAATTACGTCGCATACTTCGACCTGCTGTCCTATCTGCATTTGTAGTGATACTCTTCCCCTTTTCAAAATTCTGCAATTCGTCCACCGTTAAAGGGTTTACTCGCACACCAAGCTTAATTATTGACGATTTCTCTTCGCTCGTTTCTGCCTCATTAACTAATGCCCAGCCAATGCTACTGGTCCCCAAATCCAACCCCAATATTTTTTTCATAACAATAATTTAAAGTTAATTTCCACAAATGTAAAAAAAGCATTTGAAAAGATTGCAGGATATATCATTTTTATTCTTATCTTTGTCGTACTAAAATGAAGCAAATCACAATAAGGATTATTCCGTTGTGAAGACATTAGGTTCCCTCGTCCTTAACGGGGGATTTTTTATTTCAATAAACGAGTTTTTCCATCAAAGAAACTACTTTTTCTTTCCTTAAAAAACTTCCTGCCTACTAAAACTTTCCTCCCCAAACACTACCCTTCGTATCACAATATTTTATACCTTTGTTCACTAAGAAATAATCGTCCCATACCCATTTCTGTTTCGTCCGACAGCTGTCGGACGATAATTAAACAACTGTTGGACGATAATGCAACAGTTGTCGGACGATTAGTTTTTAGGAAGAAGAAAATTAATCCGCTTAGCGACAAAAATAATTCCCCGAAGCGACGAGAACTGTTTATCGCTATAAACAAAAATAAATATCTTATGAGCGCGTATTACGACCTTTACGAAACGCCTTCGCCCGACGGGAAAGAAGACAAGAAATCACTCCATGCACGTATCTGCCCGAAAAGGACTTATACCCAAAAGGAGTTTGTGGAACATATCGCAACTTTCCAACATCTGCCCAAGAATGTGATAGGAGCAGCATTGGATGCCTGCATTGACGAGTTGTGCGACCTCCTTGCCAACGGAAACATCGTGGAACTGGGAGAACTCGGCTTCTTCAGCACTTCACTGAAATGCTTGCGCGAGACCGACGATGAGAAAAAGAAAATCCGTTCCGAATCCGTCCAATTCCAAAACGTGCACCTGCGCATCAGCAGCACGTTCCGCAACAACATCAAGAAGAAAATGACGTTGGAACGTGTACACTCCACTACCAAGAAATCGAAAAAAGTAGTAGAGACCACCGAAGCAACAAGAAAAGCCGAACTGGAACTGTTCCTCAAGCAGAATGTATGCATCAACAAGAACGAATACATCCAATTGAGCGGACTAACCAGACATGCCGCCATAGACGAGCTGAACAAATTCATCCGGCAAGGGTTCCTGCGCCGCCGCGGAATGGGAAGGTCAACGGTCTATGTGCGGCAAGAAAAAGACACAGCAAACGAAATTTAGGGGGGGGCGAACACAGAGACACAAAGACATAGAAATTAATGCTTTATCTCTTTGAAAAGAATCTCTGTGCCTTTGTATTTTCGTGTTCATCCCCCCAAATAATAAAACAACAAACAATGGAAAAATCAACAGAACCCCAACCCTGCACGCAGTGGTTCGTCTTCTTCAAAGACCAACTGCTGCTGAAAAAAGGATATACAGACAAAGGAGAAATAAAATACAGCGTACCCGTCAGTATAGAGCCTCCTCTGACACCGGAAGCCGGAAGTAATATACACGAAGTGTTCCCACCCAACGGCAAGCAAGTACGTGCATTTGCTTTGGAACAGCTCGTGGCCGAAACCGATGAATGGGTCATGATAGGCCTGCGCGCATCGTACGACTACATCTCGCCGGACGAGTACCGTTCTGCAGGAAAGGCCTTCCAGATACTCTATTGGGACGAGCACAGCCGCTTCTGCCCCGTGTGTGGCACCGCCATGGAGCACCAGCCCCCCATCATGAAGAAGTGTCCCAACTGCGGCAATGAGATGTACCCTCCCGTTTCCACCGCCATCATTGTACTGATACGCAAAGGAGACGAAATCCTGCTGGTGCATGCCCGGAACTTCCGAGGAACCTTCTACGGACTGGTGGCAGGCTTCCTCGAAGCCGGCGAGACACTGGAAGAATGTGTAGAACGGGAAGTTTTTGAAGAAACGGGGCTGAAGGTAAAGAACATCACCTACTTCAGCAACCAGCCCTGGCCCTACCCCAGCGGATTGATGGTGGGTTTCATTGCCGACTACGAAAGCGGGGAGATAAAACTGCAGGAAGATGAGCTGACCGCTGCCGCCTTCTATTCCAAAGACAACCTGCCCGAAATTCCACGAAAGCTGAGTATCGCAAGAAGGCTGATAGACTGGTGGATGGAGAACAATTAAAAATTAAAGAATTAAAAAGAGGGGGGAAGAAATTTAAAAAAGCAAATTGCGGAAAACACACACTCACAAACGAACAACTACGAATGAAACGACTCTCATTCACATCAACCAATCGGTGTGTAACCGCAATCTGCATATACTAAACTTCCCTGCAAACGTTTTGTTCATCAACCATCGGGTTTAAGTCTTTATTTAAGTTTTCTTTCAACACAGAAGCAAAAGGAAGAGGCGCAGCCCTCACGGGTTACGCCTCTCCGAACACTATATACACATTTTTTCCTCTTTCCTATCAAATGCCGAGTGACTTGCGCACTGCCTCCACTTTCTTCTCAGCTTCGGCATCGGCGCTGGTATAGCATTTCGGACAACCCATCTCGCCCTTCACCTCGATATAGAACTTAATCTTCGGTTCCGTACCGGAAGGACGGACAGAAATCTTCGTGCCGTCTACAGTGAAATATTGAAGTACATTGGAAGTCTCGGGCATATCCAGCTTGCTTACGTTGCCCTGGGCATCAGTCAGTTCCAGCGTCTTGTAATCCTTAATCAGGCTGACAGCCGAACCACCGATTTCCTTCGGAGGATTGGCACGGAAGTTATCCATCATCGCCTTGATTTCCTCGGCACCACTCTTACCGGGTTTCACCACGTTCACGGTGGTTTCCTTAGAGAATCCATATTCTACATAGATTTCCATCAATACGTCATAGAGTGTCTTGCCCTGGTCTTTGGCCCAAGCACAGATTTCGGCCAGCAAAGAGCAGGCAGAAACCGCGTCTTTATCACGGACAAAGTCTTCGGCCAGGAAGCCATAGCTTTCTTCACCACCACCGATATACTGCTGCTTACCTTCACTCAGACGGATTTCGCGGGCAATCCACTTGAAGCCGGTGTAGCAGTCGCGCATTTCAATCTTGTTCTTGTCTGCCACAGCCTTGATGAGTTCGGTGGTCACGATGGTCTTCACGATGAAGTCGTTCGGCTGCATCTTACCCATTGCAATACGGTTCTTGATGATGTAGTACAAGAAGATGAGACAAGTCTGGTTACCATTGATAAGCACCCACTCGCCCTTATCGTCCTTGCAGGCCATACCGACACGGTCGGCATCCGGGTCACTTGCCATTACGATGTCAGCGTCAATCTTCTTAGCCAGCGCAATGGCCATGGAAAGGGCTTCGGCATTTTCGGGATTCGGAGAAACCACTGTCGGGAAATTGCCGTCCTTCACCATCTGTTCGGGCACGCAGTTGATATTCTCAAATCCCCACTCCTTCAATGAGTCCGGAATAAGCACGCGGCCTGCGCCATGAAGCGGAGTATACACAATGCTGAGGTCTTTCTGGCGACGGATGACTTCGGGGTCGATAGAGATGGAGTGAACCATTTCCAGATAAACCTTATCCACTTCCTTGCCGATAATCTGAATCAAGTCCTTGTTGCCGTTGAACTTGATGTCGGCCACCGTCACCTTGTTCACCTCGTCTATGATGGCCGTGTCGTGCGGAGCGAGCACCTGCGCACCGTCATCCCAATAAGCTTTGTAGCCGTTGTATTCTCTGGGGTTGTGGCTGGCTGTGATGTTGATACCGCTCTGACAGCCGAAGTGACGGATGGCGAATGAAACTTCGGGCGTAGGACGAAGGTCATCAAAAAGATATACCTTGATGCCGTTTGCAGAGAAGATGTCAGCAGAAATCTTTGCGAACTTGTCGCTATTGTTGCGGCAGTCGTGCCCCACAACAACGGAAATATCCTTCTTTCCGGCAAAACATTTGTTCAGATAGTTGGACAAGCCCTGTGTTGCGGCACCTACGGTGTAGATGTTCATGCGGTTTGTACCGGCACCCATGATGCCACGCAGACCACCCGTTCCAAACTCCAGGTCTTTGTAAAAACTGTCTATCAATTCGGTTTTATCTGGATTTTCCAACATGCGTTTCACTTCTGCCTGAGTTTCGGCATCATATGCCGGGGTAAGCCATTTTTCGGCTTTCTCAGTCACCTGCTTAATCAGTTCCTGATTTTCCATAAGACTGTTATTATTTTAAGGGTTAATATAAACTTTTTTGTAAGACACAAATGTAGAAGAATAAGTTCAAATATCCTAATTTTATTCAGGCATTTTATATCTGTCTCCCGTCTGCTTAACATACTCTTCAAGGAACTCCTTCGGGTATCCCGGGCGGATTACGCCTGCCGGCTGGCCAATGGAATTGCGTTCGAACTGACCGTTTTTCATACGCTTGACAACGCCGTCATTGTACTTTACGACAAGAAACTCGCCAAGACGTTTCCAGGTATCGAAAGTGCTTTGGGCGGTCATGTTCGTATAGTTGGTTAGGAATGCCTTCGCTTTGGCAGGGTCTTTTTCCAAAAGTTTGGCAGCAGCAGCCTCAACGCCCTCCTGCGCTTCGTTGAAGGTTGTCTCCAACTCTGTCTGAGTGGCACGCACGTCGTCTATCATCAAGTCATAGCGGGGATATACCATATTGGCCACCCAATTGAAAATCCAGAAAGCGGAGTTCCAGGAGAAAGTGATGTAATCGGCGCCGTCCACACGGGTATAGCATACGGGAACCTTGTCCGTACAGCAATATACGGGCGTAAATACCGTCATGTTGGCATCATCCGTGCCAAACCACAGTACTCCACCGATAGGGTCGGGCAACTCGGAACGCATCTGTGCCACGAATACGAAACCACTCTGCTGGGTGGAGATGGGACGCTCATTGAAATATTCCCGGTCGCCCACCTTGAAAGAGAGTGGAGAAAGGCGGTACGGGGTATGATACGGGCCTGCACCGAAATCTTTGCTGATGTCGAGAGGAGTACCTTCATAATGGTCGCGCATGGCATTTTTCACATCCTGCACGGAAACCTTGCGGTTGGGTTTCACAAACAGAGGCATCGGAGTGTTCGTCTCACCTAATATATAAGGTAAGAACTCGTTACCACGGTCGGTAAACATATTGAAATAGCTCCATACACGGGCCTCGCAATAGCGACGGGCACCAAAATCGAGCGGAGCGTAGGCATCGGCAAAACTGAAATCCTTGTTCACACCATCAAAGTAACCCTTCTCACGTGCAAAGGAGATGACGTCGGCAGAGTACATGCAGTTTTCCTTGTCATTCATATTGAACTGATGAATGCGGCTCTGGTTGGCATGTGCGGAGATACAATCATCGGGCACGCGGACAGCTACCCATACGGCACCGCGCACACCGGGTCCCTTGCCAATCATCTCCATAATCCATATCTCGTTGGGGTCGGCAATGGTGAAGGATTCTCCACTACTGTAATAGCCATATTCCTGCACCAATTCCGTCATCACCTTGATAGCCTCGCGAGCAGTGCGTGAACGTTGCAGTCCGAGATAAATCAAGCTACCGTAGTCGATAATACCGGTAGTGTCTACCAGTTCGGGGCGTCCGCCGAATGTCGTCTCACCGATAGTGAGCTGGAACTCATTCATATTGCCGATGACATTGTACGTCTGACGCGCCTGCTCTATCTGCCCAAGGTATTTGCCGGTGTCCCACTCGTGTATGTCAATCAGCGTACCTTTCTTGTGCATACCGGCAGGATAATGATACAACTCGCCGAACAAACCATAAGAATCGGCAGAATAGGAAACAATGGTAGAACCGTCCGCAGAAGCGTTCTTGCCCACGATAAGATTGGTGCAGGCCAGTGCATTCGCCACGGCTGCCACAACAAACAAGACGGAAAGAGTCAGTCTTTTACTTTTCATACTTCTAAATTATAATGTTACTAAATATTTCAGTCTTTACCATACAAATTCAAACTGTCCGGTGGTACGGTTGCCACAGCCATCCGTCACCGTCATCTCCACCACATGCTTGCCGCCTTTCTCCACATATTTCGGGTCGAGCTCGCACACCAGGTTACCACTGATGGAATTGGGCTTTCCAAACAAGGCATACTTCCCGTCAATCGTACCCCGATAGGTATTGATGCCGGTTTCCTTGTCCTTGGCCTTGAAGATGATTTTTCCCGTACGTCCCCATTGGGCTTGGTTCACGGGAGTTATCACCGGCGGAACCGTATCCACTGCCACGGTATAAGTCCCCAAATCCCGTATACGCACTTTCATGACACCATCCTCATACTTACCGCCGATGCGGTATTTTCCACCGCGCGCCGTTACGCCCGCCACATAATATTTGGTCATATCCTCTACCGGACGCCGGCGCAAGCCGATACGCAAATCGCAGGCATCGTGCATCGGAATGCGGGTATCGTTCAACTGATAGGTGAAAGCTATATCACCGCTATCAGCCCGCACGGAATAGTTCAACAGGACGTTATCGTAGAGCATTCCTTTCGGAATGACCAATTCTAACCCCGGTTCCTGCAGATAGTTCACCTTGTCCCACTTGAGGGCGTATTTCTCACGATGTTCCACCGGAGCAATTGTCGTCTTCTGCCCCTGCACCGTGAAGCAGACCTTGGAGGTATTTCCCAGCGCATCGCTCAGCGTATAGACAAACCGGTAAGGGCGTTCTTCGTTGATGTCCACCAGTCCACGGTTACCGTTGGATGCATGCAGCATGCGTAAGTGGTTTCCCGGCTCGATGAAAGACTTCATATACTGGCCGTGTGTCCACGAATTGATATAGCGGTTTTCCTCGTATGCAAAGCGGTCTACCGTACTGCGGAAGACTTCCTCGCCGTCCACTTCGAGAATCACCGTCTTCACGCCATATTTATTCTGCACTCCGTCCATATAATCATAAGCACGGATGCCTGCACCAATCAATCCCCAGGCGGTAATGGGTTTCGTAGGATGTGCCGGAAAAGCCCGTCGCGTCTGCTTACCTTCCACCACTCCTTTGCCCGGCTGAGGAAACAACATGATACCTTCGGCACGCGGGGCAGTCTTGTCCTTCACTTTGTCCATGAAGAAAGGCAGTGGGTCTATATATTCGTCCGTAGCCGTCTCTATCATATCCAGATGCAGGTGCGGACCGAAAGAGTATCCGGTGTTTCCGCTTAAAGCTATTATCTGACCGGCTTTCACGGGATATTCGCCCAAGATATGCACCCCGAGATTATTACTGCCTCTATCTCTATCGTCTCCCTCATCTGACACGGGAGCAGGCTCGGGAATTATCTCTACTTCCCAGCTTTCCTTTTCGTACTGAAGAGCCTTCACTCGCTTTGCCACTTCACCCACAAAGGCGCTAAGATGACGGTAGATGGCGGTATAGCCGTTATCATACACCACATCGAGCACATAGCCCGAGCCGTGGGTGACACGGATACGCGAAATATATCCGTCCGCCAGCGCACGTACCGGTTTGCCTATGGCGCCACCGGTCTTGAAATCCAGTCCGCCATGAAAATGGTTGGCACGTATCTCGCCAAAGTTACCGGAGAAAATGATGGGAAAATCAAAAGGCGGAGTGAAGGAAGCCTCTTGTGCCCGAGCCCCGACAGATATAAAGAAAAAAGACAAAATGACAGATTTTATGTATATATTCATTGCAGTAACTTCTTATGATAAACGCAGGCAAAGATAAAAATAATCCCTATCTTTGCCATACAAAAGAGAAAATAAACAATGGAGAAAATACATTACTTCCGTCCCCTCTATCTTGCTCTGGCACTCACCATAAGCCTATTTTCCACCGCAAGCACCCCTAACCGATACAAAACCTCCGCTTCCCTGCCCGACAGCCTGCTGACCGAACAGCATATCCGCAGCATCTATTACACCCTGCCCGACAGCGCTCTGTCACTGCTGGACGAAGCCGAAGCCCGCCGTCTTCCCCACCTGCCGCAATTCCGCATCGACATGCTGCGCGGCACAGTCTACGAACGTCAAGGTATGTACCACCTCAAGGAGCGGTACATCCGCCGCGCCCTGCAAAGCGACTCCGTGCAGCACACTCCTCTCCGGAAACTGCAAGTCCTCACGCAGCTCGCCACCGCCCTCGACCGCCTGAACAAATACGAAGAAGGCATCCGCATCTGTACCGAAGCCATCGAGCTGGCACAGGAGCAAGGACAGAAGGCCAAAGAAAGCGAACTGCTGTTCACTTTGGGCCGCATGTATCAAGGCATGAAGCTCGACGACAAAGCGTTCCGGTACATGTACCGTTCCATCGAACTGCTGCAAGGCACGGACAATGTGCGCGAACTGGCCCAACTATCCACCTCCTACGGCGACTTGTCCGCCTATCTGGCCGAAAACGAGCGTTTGGACGAAGCCATTGCCCTCTGCGAGAAGCGTCTCGACGTTATCAGCCGCATGAGCCTGCTGCCCGGACCGCCGCCCGGATACATAGACCAGCAATACGGTTACCTCTACTCCAAACTTGCCTGGTACTACCTGCAAAACGGACAAAGCGAAAAAGCCGCCGAAACCGCCCGGAAATACCAAAGCACCGGCTTTGCACAATCGCAGGCAGGACAAACAGAAATCGTCCCCTACCTGCTGGGTACGCGTCAGTACCATAAAGTGCTGCAACTTCTTGACGCCTCTTCCGCCCTGGCCGAACCGGCCGATACCTTCAACTACGGCCACCTGATTCTGCTGGACCGCTATGCCCGCACCTACCGCGGACTGAAACGTCCGGAACTGGCCGACAGCTACCAACAGCGCATCACCATGCTGACCGACAGCATCTATGCCCGCGAAAAGGCCGGCCAGGCACACGAATTCGCCATCATCTACCAAACCCAGGAAAAGGATGCGCAGATACGCGAAGCCCAACACAAGCTGGCACGGCAACGCGTACTGTTCATCACCACCAGCTTCATCGCCATCCTGCTCGCCATCCTGCTATGGGAAAAGCACCTCCACCTGCGCCGCACCCGCGAACGCAACCAGATAGCCGCCCGCCAGATAGAAGAGCTTCTGGCACAGAAAGAAGAACTGCGCAAGGCATACCGCCGGCAGCCGCTTCACCCGGAAGATGCCCCTAACGAAGAGCCGCCTGCCGCTCAAGCCAACACTTCCCCCTCCGCTGCCGACGATGAAGACAACCGCCGCCGGTTCATGCAGATGGAAGATGCCCTACTCACCGACCTGCCCTTCCTAAACCCCGACTTCAACCGCGAAGACCTGATGAAGATAACGGCCTTGAGCAAGAACCGCCTCAACCCGTTCCTGCGCGAATATGCCGGTGCCGACGGCTTCAGCGACTACATCAACCGCCTGCGCGTGGAGCACTCCATATCGATGCTGAAAGACAACAGAATGTATTCCATAGATGCCATAGCCACCGCTTCGGGCTTCAAGAGCCGCAACACCTACTATGTGGCGTTCAACAAACTGCTTGGCATGACACCCGTGCAGTACCGGGAGACTTTGCCGGACAAGTCCGCAGAACCATGCACAGAGCCTATAGTTTAACAGATTGCAGGCCGTCAGTTACAAGAACTATTCGTATATTTGTGCGTTGCAAGTAATATATAAGAAAGTTACAGGTAATATATAAGAAAAGTGATATATAAGAAAGGAGAACCGGAAATATGGAACCCATACAGAGCAACAAAATCTACCCCATCGGCATACAGAACTTCGAGAAGATGCGCAAAGGCGGCTATTTCTACGTCGACAAGACCGCCCTTGTCTACCGGCTGGTAAAGACGGGCAGCTACTACTTCCTAAGCCGCCCCCGGCGCTTCGGCAAGAGCCTGCTCATCTCCACCCTCGAAGCCTACTTCCAGGGAAAGAAGGAACTCTTTGAAGGGCTGGCGATGGAGAAGCTGGAGAAAGACTGGATAAAACGCCCCGTGCTGCACATCGACCTGAATATAGGGAAGTATGACACCCCGGACAGCTTGGACAAACAGCTGGAAAAAGCTGTGACAGAATGGGAACAGCTTTATGGCACGGGAATGGCGGAAAGCACGCTTGCCCTTCGCTTCGCCGGAGTGGTCAGGCGTGCCTGCGAGCAGACGGGGCAACGTGTGGCCATCCTCATCGACGAATACGACAAGCCCATGCTGCAAGCCATCGGCAACAAAGCGCTGCAGAACGAGTTCCGCAACACCTTGAAACCCTTCTACGGCGTACTGAAAACCATGGACGGATGCATCCAGTTTGCCCTGCTGACGGGGGTCACCAAGTTCGGCAAGGTCAGCGTGTTCAGCGACCTCAACAACCTGAACGACATCTCCATGGACCGGCGATACCTTGCCCTTTGCGGTGTCACCGACGAAGAGCTGCGCCAAGAATTCGCCCCAAGCATCCGGCTGCTGGCGCAGGCGCAAAACATGACCTACGAGGAAACCTGCCAACGCTTGCAGAAAGATTACGACGGTTACCACTTCACACACAACTCCATCGGAATCTACAACCCTTTCAGCCTGCTCAACACCTTCGACAAGCAGGAGTTCGGCAGCTATTGGTTCGAGACGGGCACCCCCACCTATCTGGTGGAACTGCTGAAACGCAACCACTACAACCTGGAGGAGATGGCCCATGCAGAAACCTACGCCGACGTGCTGAACAGCATCTATGGCGACGAAGACCCACTGCCCGTCATCTTCCAAAGCGGATACCTCACGATTAAGGAGTACGACCCAAGGTTCGGACTCTACCGCCTCGGCTTCCCCAACCGGGAAGTGGAAGAAGGGTTCGTCAAGTTCCTGATGCCGTTCTACACCCGCTTCAACAAGATAGAGGCACCGTTCGAGATACAGAAGTTTGTACGTGAGATAGAATCCGGACAGCCCGATGCCTTCTTCCGCCGCCTGCAAAGTTTCTTTGCCGACACCCCCTACGAACTTGTCGGCGACCGCGAACTGCACTACCAGAACGTGCTTTTCATTGTCTTCAAGCTGGTGGGATTCTATACCCAAGTGGAATATCACACCTCCGAGGGACGTGTGGACCTCGTGCTGAAGACAGACCGCTACATCTACATCATGGAGTTCAAGTTCGAAGGCACTGCCGAAGAAGCGCTGCGGCAGATTGACGAAAAGCACTACGCGCAACCCTTCGAAGCCGACGGTCGCCCACTGTTCAGGATAGGCGTGAACTTCAGCGCCCGGACGCGCAACATAGAAAGGTGGCTGATAAAAGCATGACTTCCTCCCCATAAGGACGGATTTTCATCCTCCGCACTTCCCTTCGCACCCCCTCCGGAAGCACTTCTGAGAGGGGGTGCGACAATTCAGGACAACAAGGCGACAATGCAGGACAAGCACCGAGGGGTAAAATTAGGCAGTTTATACCATTATTAACAACTTTGCAGACACATTTGCAAAGGAACATTAATAAAACCTATAACAACCCAAATGGAGAACTGCATCATGAAACGACTGACCTCACAGGGATGGGAAACGCTGCGCACACTGACCGCCATCACGGCAGCCATAGGTACCATGATATGCCTGCTGATACTGGCAGGATGCACCAACGAACTGACCGGGCAGGACGAAAACCGGGGAAACGGACAAGCGCTGACGCTGGGAACCGTAAGCATAGAAGGAGGAAACACCCGTGCCGCCAATGCCGTGCCCGGCGTGGCATCCGGCCATAGCTTCAGAGACGACGAAAAGCTGCACGTAGCCCTCACCGCCGGAAGCGCCCAATCTGCCGGCACCTACTATACGACGGCAACAACAGCAGCTGGAGTTCCACCAAGACCGAGCGCGCCTACTGGCAAGGGAGCGGCAACCACACCCTCACCGCCTGGTGGGGACCCGCTTATTCTTCCTCCTCCCCTGCCGTTTACGACATGCCCTCCGACTACGAAACCAACACCGCCGCAGGGAGCACCCTGAATGCCTGGGACGGCAAGCAATATACCGCTGCCGCCGATAAATGGCACATCACCGACCTGCTGCACTACAGCGGTACACATTCCGCCACATCCTCTTCCATCAATCTGCTGCTGAAGCACAGCATGGCGCAGCTATGCGTCAACCTGCTGCCGGGCGACGGCATCACCGCCGAACAGCTGCAGAAGGCCACCGTACACCTCAAGCAAGCGAAAGCCTACTTCACCATGAATACCGACGGAGAGCCCGTCATCCATAATCACGACGGCGAAGCCTCCACCCCTACCGATGTCCGCCTGCTGAAGAACGGCAATACCTCGTCGGCATACTACGCCCTGATGCTGCCGGGGCAGACCTTTGCCGCAGACCGACTGATGATAAGCATCCACATCGGAAACGACATCTATAAGTACCTCCCCACCAACGACATCACCACCCAAGCCAATACCTGCCACGAGCTGAAACTGAAAGTAAACAAAGCAGGGGTGAGCGCATTGAGCGTAACGTCCACCGGATGGCAAAGCCCGACACTGGTGGAGGCGACGGAAGCAGAAAGCTTCGTAACAGTGGAGAACGAAACAGCGGGAAGCCTGCTGGCAGATGGGTCTGCACTGAAGACTGCACTGGCAAGCGCCGGCCAAGACAGCCCCATCAAGGTAATGATTACGGGGGAGATTAGCGACCAGGACTTGGCGAATTTGAAAGAGCAGATGATCGGTGGTAGTAATGGTAATAAATACTTCAAGGTCAGCCACCTCTACATCACCGCAAGCGGGGCGACAACCATACCGGAGGGATTTTGCAAAACGGGGGATAACACAAATACCGCACTTCAAGAGGTGATACTCCCCGAAGGGATAACAAGTATAGGAGAGCGCGCATTCCAAAGCTGCACGACACTAAAGAGCATTCAACTGCCAAAGAAAGTGACAAAGATAGGAAAGTACGCATTCATTAATTGCCGCCAGCTAACAAACATCCAACTGCCGGACGGAGTGACAGAAATAGGAGAATACGCATTCGTCGACTGTAGCAGCCTGACAGAAATCAGCATCCCCACGGGAGTAACGAAGATAGGAGAGAGGACATTCCAAAGCTGCGCGAATCTGACGAGCATCCAACTGCCGGAGACAGTGACAGAGATAGGCCAAAGCGCATTCAACTACTGTGGAAGTCTGAAGGAAATCAACATACCGAAAGCAGCGACAAGCATAGGAAGCTACGCATTCCAGTATTGTATTTAGAACGCCCCAACAACCAAAACCAATCAGAAATATCCAATCATAAACCTTTAATTGTCAATACATTCCAAGATTTAACACATTTCGGCTGCTTTTTGATGCTTCCCAAATTTCCACATATTTTTGAGACATATTTCTGACGTGGAGAATTTGCGGGGCTTATTTTTTGTCACATCGTGCATAGAGTTGACAAGGGTTTACAACTGTTTACGATGAGCGACAATTTCCGCTCCGATATGCAGCGACAGTCACATCGTGTGGAAATGCGACAACGGTTGACTGCTGTTTACGACCGTTCACCACTTCGGGGATATACAAAGTGAGAAGTGAACAAGTAAACGATAAAGCAGTATGAAAGCAACAAAGAAATGCCAATTTTGCGGCAAACCGTTTGTAACCCGTAGCGGTATGCAACGGTATTGCAGCGAGGCTTGTCAGACGGAAGCCAAGCGAGCCAGAACAGCGCAGAAGAACAACCTCTTCAAAGTCGCCCTGCCACTCATGGAGATACAGCATCAGGAGTATCTCACCTTTTCCAAAGCAGCCACACTCATGGGCTGTTCCCGACAGTACATCTATAAACTGGTCGCCATCGGCAAGCTGAAAGCCTCACGCATCAGCAACCGTATGGCTATTATCCGCAGAGCCGACATTGAGCGGATGCTGGAGGGCAATCCCTATCACCGTATCTTACCCGGCAGCACCCCTGCACCGAAAAAGTCCGCTTCATCTTCCCAATCCCCCAAAAGGGAGATAAGGGAAAAGGAAAACGATGAAGTGCTGGACTTCTATTCCGGTGAGGAGGTGATGACCCTTTATAAGGTAAAGCAGTCGTGGCTCTATACCTCCGCCAAGCGCAACCGCATCCCCATCTGCCGCATTGCAGGAAAGAACTATTACAGCAAAAGGCATATTGACGAGTTCTTCGGTGTGTCAGTCGATATAAGCAAGATTACCGACTGGCTCCTGACCGAAGAAGCGGAAGAGGTGTTCGGCATGAAACCGTCCGCACTACGTGCATACGCCTATCGCCACAGGATTCCCACCAAAAGAGAATACGGGCGTACCTACTACTCCAAATCCCATCTGGACGAGCTTCGCAGAACCGACCTTGTGAACGATGAACGCTACTACACAGTGGAACAGGTGCAGCAGATTTACGGACTTTCTTCCGCCAACATCTGCCATATCGTCAAGGTGAAACACATCGAAAAGGTAAAGGTTGGTGTGAAAAACCTGCTTTTACGCTCCGATGTGGAGCGAGTCATGGCAGAGAGGAACAAACAACCGTGAACAACCTGCATTATCGGAAAATTATTTCAAAATGATTGTCCGTGACGTTTCTCACGGTTGTTTCACGTTGTTACTTTGCCCCCGAAACGGGAAACTCCCACAAACGTATTATCAATTAAAATCAGAATGAATATGAAATGCAAGACTGTAACTTTGCGCAAGCGCAAAATCAAGAACGGGACACAGTATTCACTATGTCTGGACTATTATCCCGGCTACCGCGACAACACCACCATGAGGGTGATTACACGCGAATCCTTGGGCATCTACCTCTTCGCCAAGCCAGCCAACCAGCAAGAGCGGGATTTCAACACACGCATGATGAAGAAAGCGGAGATACTGCGTAACCAACGCTATGAAGCCATTTTCAACGAGAACCACGGCTTCTTTGACAAGGCGAGGATGAAAGGCGATTTCCTTGCCTACTTCAAGGAGCTGGCGGACAGGAAAAACACCAAATGGCAACACGTCTACAAGCACTTCGAACGGTTTGTGAACGGCAGATGCACCTTTGAGGAGGTGGATGTGGACTTGTGCCGCAAATTTATGGAGTATCTGCTTGATGCTCCACAGTCCATACACACCAACCGGAAACTGCATATCAACTCCGCTGCCGGGTATTGGTCAACTTTCCGTGCCGTACTCCACACCGCCTATCGGGACAGGAAGATAAAGGAAAACCCCAACGGATTCTTAGACCGCATCGAGAGTATTCCGACCATGAGGGAGCACCTGAGCCAAGAGGAACTGATACGGCTTGCCGAAACGCCCTGTGAGGAAGAAGTCTTGAAGAGGGCGTTTCTTTTCGGCTGCCTTACCGGATTGCGGAAGAGCGATATCAAGCAGCTCACTTGGCAACAGATACAGCCGTACACCAACGGCAAGATGTTCGTGACCACCCGTATGCAGAAGACGAAGCAGATAGTACACAACCCCATCAGCGATGAAGCATACAGACTGCTCGGGGAACGGTGCGAGGGGCTTATCTTTGACGGCTTCAAGGACAAGATGCTACAAGGACCGCTGAAACGGTGGCTCTCGACAGCAGGAATAACCAAGAAGATAACATTCCATTGCACCCGGCATTCCTTCGGAAGCCTGCATGTGGAAATGGGTACGGATATGGCTGTCATACAAGCCTATCTGGGACACAAGAACATTACCACCACACAGATATATTCCAAAATGGCAGCGCAGCAGATGTGTGATGTGGTGGACAAGATAACCCTGAAACGCAAGGAAGCATAAGGCGGTTATAAGCAGACGGAATTTCGGAGGGAGCGGTCAAGGCATTATTACGCCCACCGCTCCCTCTGTTTCCATCCCTACAAGCCATCAGAGTATGATAATTGAGTATGATTTTGGCAATTTGGTGAAAAACGCTGAAAAAGAACCCTCTGACTACGGGTAATGAATAATAATCAGAAGAATAGCATTAACTTTGCACAAAATTCAGACAGTAACCAGTAATACCCGAACAGAATATGGATTCATCCGTCAAAGACAAACATATCATTTTAGGCTTCATCGGCTTTACCATCTGCCTAATCTCATTCTTTATAACGCTTATCGTTGCCGAGAGTTTCAACCAGGACAACTTTGTAAGGCTGATAGTATTCTTGTGCAGCAATCTGTTGGGCTGGCTGTTCTACTTATCCTTCCAGACAATTATCTTTGACACTTACCAGCTTTACAAAATCAAATCCGGCAAAAAGGAGGCAAAAGAGATTACTACGGAAGCCGTAGCCTTGCAGGAAAAAGAACCGCAGAATACAATAGAACCTGTAACGCAGATAGCGGAAGAGGCAAGCTCCGATGTCCACCCCATAGAGCTGAACATCGATCCGAAGCGTCACGAAGAAATCCGTTCAAGTTATGAAGATGAGCAGGACAAAGAAAATAAGAGACGCATCCGCATGGTCGTGGAGTATATACATTTCTACATGCCCCGTATCGCTGACGAAGAGACCGTGAACCATGTCTGCAACGAGGTGAGCAACTGGATGAATAAGAACAACTACAAGCCGAAGCCGATAAAAAGGCGGCTGACACAGGACATCTCCAATATTCCGCTCCGTCATTTCATATGGAACATAGCGGAGCGTTGCATGTACAAGAGATATTACAATGGGGATAACCGCGCCCGTTTCGTCAAAGAGCTTTTCCCTCGCGAGTTTGCCGAAACGGATATAGCGACCATCAAGAACTTTAGGATTGACCCGTTAAAGCCACCGATTCCCATTGACGAACTCGAAGACGGCAAACTGGATTTCCATTATCCGAATGGTTACTTGCAAAAAGAGTAAAAATCATCCCGTCTTTGAGCAATAACGACAAGTAGCCGACACTACTTAACAGCCTGTTTAATAGCGTTTCCCGAACAACTTTACCCATCATTCACGGTTGGGTATCGTTATTCGGGAATTATTTTTTCGTGGAGGTATTCACGACCCTATCATTGCAGTCCTTTGCGGCAAGTCTTACAAAAGAGACGAATCGCAAAATGGAAAAAGTAAATCTTACATTCAATGACCTTCCGGAGGTCGTGGCTCAGCTTCGGGACGAAGTGATGAGCCTGAAAAGCCTGCTTACCGAGCAGAACAGTGTGAACAATGCAAAGGCTGTGGACACCCATGTCCCCATGTCGGTAGACGAAGCAGCAGAGTATCTGGGTATTCCCAAAGGCACGCTCTACATGAAGCTGTCGGACGGGAGCATCCCTGCCACCAAGCCCGGCAAACGCTATTGCCTCTACCGTGACGAACTTGACAAGTGGCTGGAATCCTCCCGGAAGAATCCCGTGCCACTGTCCGATGAGGAACTGAACGAGTCCATATCCTCATCGCACCGTCGCAAACCCAACAAACGTAACTGGTAAAAGAGATGGAAGAGGATAAGAATTGTATCGGCATGATACATGGCGACCTTGCGAGGGCTTCCCAAGTTCGGAGCGGTATGCCGGAGAGTATCGGTGTGATGAGTATCAAGACCGCCAACCGCACCATACTCGAAGCATCGCTGCTGCCCACGCCCCGTGCGCTGTGGGACAGTTTCTGGTACGAGGGAGAGCTGTCCTGCCTATTTGCCGACTCCAATGTGGGCAAGTCCATCCTTGCCGTGCAGATAGCCGACCGCATCGCCCGAACCGACAATGTGCTGTATCTGGACTTTGAACTGTCCGAAAAGCAGTTCCAGCTCCGCTATACCAACGAGCATGGGAAGCCCTACACCTTTCCCGAAAGGCTGTACCGTGTATCGCTTGACTGCAACTCGTTGTTGGAGGAAAATTTTGAGGAAGCCATTATCGGCAGCATTGAGCAGATGGCATTGCAAACCGCCAGCAAGATTTTCATAGTTGACAACCTTACCTACCTGTGCTGCGCCATGGAGAAAGGCGATGCCGCAGGGCGGCTGATGATACAGCTTAACAACCTCAAAAAGAGATACGAGCTGTCCATCCTCGTGTTGGCTCATACGCCCAAACGCTCCTTGGACTGTCCTATCACCTCCAACGACCTTGCAGGAAGCAAGCGGCTATACAACTTCTTTGACAGTGTTTTTGCCATCGGCAAGAGTGCGCAGGATGGCGGGCTTCGTTATGTGAAGCAGTTGAAAGTTCGCTACGGTACATACTCATACGATGCTGACAATGTAATCATCTATGAGATTGAAAAGGTGGATGCCTTCCTACAGTTCGTACATAGGGGATATTCCACGGAAAAGGAACATCTGAAAAAGTTGGGCGAAAATGAATCGAGCCAAAGGGACTGCCTGATATTACAACTGTCCCAATCGGGCAGGTCAGTAAGGGAGATAGCCTCACAGGTGAATTGCGGCAAATCCACAGTCAGCCGGATTATCCAGCGCAACAAGGATAGCGATAAGACGGCTGTCCCAAGTGTCCCACCGTCCCAACCCACGGCAAGTGGGACAACGGGACAGGATGGGACAGTCGGGACAATCAAGGAAGTAATGCAAGCGGAACTGTTTACAGGAAATGATAATACAGAGGATAAGCTATGAAAGGTCTTATTACACATACCGTTATAAAAGGTAATAGCTTCATTTACGGGATAAGCAACCCTGCAAACAGAAGCGTTATTTCTCAAAACATTCCAAGTGTCCCAAGGTGTCCCACTGTCCCACGCCCTGTGAGCCGGGACAGTGGGACAGGACGGGACAGCACAATAACCAACGGAAAAAGAAAGGAGGCAGACAATGAGCAACTATTCGTTACAGAGATATAAAGGAACGGCTACACGGCACATTTGCCCGAATTGTGGCGACAGACATTCCTTTGCCTATTATGTAGATGAGCAGAACATACCTCTTCACCCAACGGTCGGCAGATGTAATCATGAAAGCGGTTGTGGGTATCACTACACCCCCAAGCAATACTTTCAGGATCATCCCGAATGTCGTACAACAAAGGATTTCTCTTTTGGTGGGCAAAGAGTGGAACAAAAGCCCAGACAGGTATCACAGCCGAGTGCCGTAGGTTACATACCATCCCATTATGTGGAGAAATCGAAAAGCGTTCACAGCAACTTCTTCCGTTTCCTTTCCACGCTCCTTACCGCCTATTACGGCAGCAAGGCAAGAGAAGTATTGACCCGGTTGTTGGAAGAATACCGTTTGGGGGCTACCCGTGACGGGGCTGTCATCTTCTGGCAGATAGACCGCAACAACAAGGTACGTACAGGCAAGGTAATGCATTACAATCCCGAAGACGGACACCGTATCAAAGGAGGGCTGACATCGGCAGTGAACTGGATACACAGCATACTGAAAAAGCAACAGATTTTGCCGGAGGAGTGGCAGCTCTCCCAATGTCTTTTCGGGGAACATCTGCTAAAAAGCAACCCCGGCAAGGTGGTAGTATTGGTGGAATCCGAAAAGAGTGCCGTCATAGGTTCGGCTATCTTCCCCGGCTATGTATGGCTGGCGACAGGAGGCAAAAGCCAAATGAGAGAAGAAAAGCTCCGTGCGCTGACCGAACGAACCGTGCTTCTCTTTCCCGATGCGGACGGATATGCAGAGTGGAAACAACGTGCCGGGAGCATGACATTTTGCAGGGTATTGTATCTGACATCATCGAAAGGAACGCCACACCGGAACAAAAGGCTGACCACATAGACATAGCCGACTGGATTATCTACCAGATACAGGAGTGCAAACTCATGTGCACAGCCAACCACTTGGTAGAAGCAGAAAGAATCCTCCAACGGATGATAGAGAAGAACCCCGTCCTGCAAAAGCTGGTAGACGATTTAGACCTTGTACTGGTCGGTGCAAGTCCAATCGGAAGCAGTGACTGAAACCCTCCCTGACGGCAGGAGAGCGGAAGCCAAAGGCTGTGGTGAACGGACAAGGGCTTGCCCTTGATATAGCCCACTATAACTACACGCTTCGCTTTCGTAGTTGTGGGCTCTCCCGAGGGGCTGGGCTTTGCCCCGTCCCACTCATGACGCTGCCCTGAGAACCCGGCAAGGGCTGTCAGCCCTATGCAACCCGACCAAAGAGTGACCCTCTCTTTGGAAACTCCGCTCAGAGGCTTCCACCCCTAAGAACCCGGAGCAGGAAGTGACCCTCTCCCTGCACCCTCCGATTAAGGCGATGCCCTAATAACCCATTGCGGTTATGAGCGGACAGCGGAAAAATAATTTCATCAACAAATCAAATTCTAAGAAAATGGCAACAAAATCAAGCATACATATCAAGCCTTGCAACACCAAGTCAAGCGAGGCTCATAACCGAAGGACTGCCGAGTATATGCGTAATATCGGTACATCCAAAATCTATATCGTGCCCGAACTCTCTGCCGACAACGAGCAGTGGATAAACCCGAACTTAGGCAACCCAGACCTGCAAACGCACTACGACAACATAAAACGGATGGTAAAGGAAAAGACGGGTCGTGCCATGCAGGAAAAAGAGCGGGAGCGCAAAGGCAAGAACGGAAAAATCATCAAAGTGGCAGGATGCTCACCCATCCGTGAGGGTGTTTTGCTTATCAAACCGGACACCACACTGGCAGATGTGAAGAAATTTGGCGAGGAGTGTCAAAAACGCTGGGGCATCACTCCGCTTCAAATTTTCCTGCACAAGGACGAGGGGCATTGGCTGAGCGGACAGCCTGAAGTGGAGGACAAGGAGAGTTTCCAAGTAGGTGAAAAATGGTTCAAGCCGAACTACCACGCACACATTGTATTCGACTGGATGAACCACGACACGGGAAAGAGCCAAAAGCTCAACGACAATGACATGATGGAAATGCAGACTTTGGCATCTGATATTCTCTCGATGAAACGTGGGCAGTCCAAAGCCGAGACAGGCAAGGAGCATCTGGAGCGTAACGATTTCATCATTGAGAAGCAGAAAGAGGAGATGAGCCGCCTTGATGCCACAAGGCAGTATCGGGAGTATCAGTTGGAAATGACCAATCAGAAAATGCAGGAGGCGGAAAACAGAACCAACTCTCTTATCGAGACTGCCAATCAAAAGGAACGCCAGAGTGAAGACCTTGACAGGGCTATCAAAGAAAAACGCTCCAAACTGAACAGGGAGAAAGGCAGTGAACTTCTTGATGCCGCTGTCGGTTGGGCTACGGGCAAGTCAAAGTCCCTAAAATGCGAAATAGAGGGCTTGCGCCATGAGATTTCCACGCATGAGGATACCATCGAGCAGTTGCAGGGCAGAATCCAAACCATACAGAGCGACCACTACCGTGAACTGATGAAGCTGGAAGCCAAGCACCAGTCCGAACTCAACCGTAAGGAGGCGGCACATACAGAGGAAACGGCGAGGTTCAAAAACCACATTTCGTGGCAGAATCAAATTATCGGCAGTCTCAGTTTCCTCTTGCTCAAAACAAGCGACATCTTCCGCAAGGCGGTAAACGGTATCATCCGTTTGGCAAGGGATTATTACAAGCCTCGTTTCGATGCGGAACAGGTGTCGGACATCAAGAGTGCCCTTAACCTGTTCGGTGACGACAAACAGTCGCACCAAGCTGCTGGGGATTTCCTGTATATCACAGCCACGCAGAAAGGCAAATTGGATAACCGAGAGCAAATCAAAGCCAGGCGGGAAGTGGATAACGTGGTGGAGGGACAGTATGACCAACAGCAAAGGAGGGGGTTTTCAATGAGAAGGTAAATTGTAATTTATTCAAAGCTTGCTATAGTCACATCATCAAATTCATCCATATAATCGATAAGGCGTTCGTTGTGATTACCACGTTTAACTTTCATCTCAATGTTAGCCTCGAAGATTTCACCTTGTGAAGTACGACGGTCACGCAGTTCATAAGAATAGAGTTCGATGCAATCATCCTTTATCTGATCCACTACCCGTTTCACGCTTTCCTTTGTGGAAGCGGTGAAAGTGAGTTGTACCGTGGTAGTACCGAAAGTAGGAATAAAAGAATTCATTACTTCAAGACCGAAAAGCACCATTGCAGTAGCAATGGCGGCTGCAATATACATTCCTGTTCCGCAAGCCAGTCCGATGGCAGCTGTCACCCATAATCCGGCTGCCGTAGTAAGACCACGTACCACATTCTTTTGGAAAATAATGGTTCCGGCTCCAAGAAAGCCAATGCCAGATACCACTTGTGCCGCTACTCGTGATGAATCTTTCAAATCAAAACCAAACCCATATTGTGACACAACACAAAAGAGGGCACTACCCAATGCCACAAGAAAATGTGTACGGAAACCGGCCTCTTTTGAACGGTATTCCCGTTCTATTCCAATGACTCCTCCCAGTAAAAGAGCCACAAAAAGCCTGAGTGTTATTTCTAAAATCATATTCATTACCTATGTGTTTTAAAGTTTTTATTAAAAATAGTATCCCATATTTATGTTGAGTCGAACATTGGTCGCATTATCAGAACTTTGTGCAAAAGCGTTGTTCCAATCGTTTCCTATCCATGCGTGGTTGTGCCCGACAGCATAATCAACATAGACAAACACCGGTCCCATTGAAAGTGAACAGCCAGTCACGTTCTGAAAACTGTCTGTATATCCTCTAACACGTTTATGCAATAAACTGAAATCATTGTAAAGGCATATCTCATCCAGAAAACCCTTTCGGATAGGAATGTGATAAGCCAATGCCACAGAATAAATGTCCGCTTTGGATGCCACTTGGTAAGTTGCCCCAAAAGCCGCCATAGTGACTTGATGACGGGTATCCGTTGCTTCGCCCGTCAGGTGGATGTTGTAGGTGGCGCACTGCGCTTTGAAATTCCAACGCTTGTAATCAAGCACATAATGCAGTGTGGCAGCCCATCGGTGCCCCATTGACCCACTGTTGAGATTATAGACTCCACCCGCCAAAATGGAAGCACCCGCTTGATGTTTCCATTTATTCCCCCAACGGTAAGCGGCATGAATGTTACCTTGATTCACCTCTTTATGGTCTCCTGCAATGTCGTATGAATATCGGTCGGCTGTCAGTTCGGATTTGTCTCCGAAGTCTGTCAATCCTGAATTTTTGAAGAAAGCAGCCTGCACTTCCCATTGCCGGTTACGGAAAATGTATTTCAACCCCATATCTGCATCGTCTTCCAGTCCCACATAATATTGGATATTGAAAAAATAGTTGTTTGCCGTATAGGGCAAAATGCCGAACGGCACCGTGACAAGCCCCATTTGTAGTTGGTGGTTTTCATTAAACTGATACCCTAACCAACCTTGTCTCAACATTCCTCCTCCCGAAGAAGAAGGATAAAAACGATAGTCGGCTGAAAGTAGGAATTTACGGCAGGAAGCATCTACATTCAACCGAAATACATCAAACCCGAAATCTCCGCCACGTTTTCGGCACCCCGATTTCCAGTCCGAATAATTGTAATTGAAGCGAAGTGCTCCACCTATTTTAAATGCAGGTTTCTCTTTTGTACTGCTATCGGGAGCTTTTGCCTCGACTGGGATTATCCATCCGGCCATCAAAATAGCCATCAATAAATATATCTTTTTTTTCATCTACACTCTTAATCTTCGGTAATCGTATTTATACATTTTCGTTTCCTTGTCTTTGGGTATCCAACTGTCCACTAAAGCTCTGTTTTGTTTTATCCATTCCCTTACAGCTTCGCGTTCCGTTCCCCTTGTCTGCTCAATGGCACTCATCAACGAACTGATCTGCCGGTCTGTAAGATGAATGTTTCCCAATAATTCAGCAGCGAATGGATGTTCCTTGCTGAATCCGGTACGGGCAATCGCGCGGATATGTTCCGAAGTTCCATAGATTTTTTTCGGGTCGTCCAATACTTTGAGTTCGTAACGGTCGAACATCCAATGGGGTGTCCACCCGGTTACTACAATCCATTCCTTCTTTTTAATGGCCTTGTCAAGAAGTGCGGTCATGGCCGGACCGCTTGAAATCATCAACTTATAATCCAGATCGTAAGCAGGTATGGCCGCCTCCGTACATTTCATGATACCCGTGCCTGCATCAATGCCTACAATTTCTTGTTTGAAACGTTCGGTAAACTCCGGCAGTTCCTCTATGCTGTTAATGGGGACATAAGCCGGTACTACAAGACCGATACGGGCACTGTCGAACACTTGCCCCAATATTTCAAATTTTCCTTGATACTTTTCGAAATAGGGCTCATGCGTAACGGGAAGCCAACTGTCAAGAAACACGTCCGTCTTTCCACGCGCAAGTGAGGTAAATATGGGGGCGATGTCCGCATTAAGCAATTCAACTTGAAAACCCTGCTCCACGAGAATTTCACGGGCTAAGTGGGTCACTGCTATACCTTCCGCCCAGTTGGGATAAGCGATGCTTATTTTATTGGGGTTGATGACACACGAAGCCATCAGGAAACTACTGATAATGATTGCAATATATCTGGATGTTTTCATAAATCTATTGTGTTAAATATGATGATTATTTCCTTTGGGCGATGCCCTGAGTAATACGGTCTAAAATAATAGCCAGTATCACAACGGCAATGCCGCCTTCAAAGCCGAGTCCGATTTTCATTTGTGTGATGCCTTTCAGTACCACCTCTCCCAAGCCACCGGCTGAAATCATGGCAGACACCACTACCATGGAAAGTGCCATCATGATAGTCTGGTTAATGCCGGTCAATATGGTGGGTAAGGCCAAAGGCAACTGCACCTTGAAAAGTAATTGGCGGGGAGTAGCCCCGAACGATCGGGCAGCCTCTATTACATTTTTAGGTACTTGCCGTATGCCCAATCCCGTAAGCCGTACCACCGGAGGCATGGCAAAGATGATGGTGGCGAAAGCACCGGGAACCGTACCCAATCCGAAGAACAATACCGCAGGAATCAGATAGACGAAAGCAGGCATGGTCTGCATACAGTCTAGAACGGGACGGAGTATCCGGCTGCAGCGTCCACTTTTTCCCGACCAAATGCCGAGTGGGATTCCTATCAGCAATGCCATGCAAGTGGAGGAGAGCACTAAGGCGAGCGTCTGCATGGTTTCTTCCCAAAATCCCATACCCCATATCAGTAACAGTCCCAAAAGGGTGAAAACACCCATGCCTTTACCTGTTTTCCACCAAGCTAATAAAGCAGTCAGTGGAATAAAAATATAAAACGGGATGGTGTACAATGCCAGTTGAAAACTGTCGATAAAACTTTCTACGCCTACATTCAACGCATCAAAAAATCCCGCACCTTTCTTGGTCAGCCATTCGATGGCTGCTTCTATATAATAACCTATGTCTATCATTGTATATATCGTTATTTTTATTATAAATCAATTGCTTGTTGGATAATGTCGTTTATCTCTTCCTTATCCTTGCCGGTCACTTCCACAATGAGCGATGAAAGTGGAACCACTCCCTCAAATTCACGTTCTTCATTCACCACCCAAATAGGAGAGTTAGTCTTAGTCATCAGCGGAAGGATGTCTTCCACCACCGTGTCTGCGGTAATAGAATGAACCTCGCTCTTTATGACCGAAGCGATGTCTTTCACTTTCGCTTCACGCAACTTCACAAGGTCGCCTAACCGAACCTCGCCTTGCAGAATGCCGTTGGCATCCACTACGGGAAGTACGGTAAGTTTGCGCTCCTTCATTTTGCGTATCAACACCTCTGGCCCCTCCTTTTCCAAGCGAGCTACTACGGGTTTATCCACCATAATTGAAGAAGCGGTGACAATACGGCTGCGGTCCACATTTTCCACGAAGTTCTGCACATATTTATTGGCTGGCTCTGTCAGAATCTCCTCCGATGTCCCAATCTGCTCGATTTCACCATCACGCATGATAGCGATGCGGTCGCCCAACTTAATGGCCTCCTCCAAATCGTGGGTAATGAATACAATGGTTTTCTTCATTTTCGATTGTAAAGCCAGCAGCTCATCCTGCATCTGCACTCGAATCAGTGGGTCGAGAGCAGAGAATGCCTCGTCCATTAACAATACCTCGGGGTCATTTGCCAAAGCGCGTGCCAAACCAACACGTTGTTGCATACCGCCCGACAGTTCGTTTATCATCTGGTTCTCGTAACCATCAAGCCCCACAAGTTTCATGCTATCCAATGCTTTTTGTTCGCGTTCTTCCTTGCCTATACCTTGCAGCTCAAGGCCGAAAGCAATATTCTGCAACACGGTACGGTGGGGCAACAGCCCGAAATGTTGGAAGACCATGGCCAGTTCCTTGCGACGGACAGTACGCAGTTCCTCGTCGGTCATGGTGGCTATATTCTTGCCATTGACCGCAATTGCTCCAAAGGTGGGCTTGTTAAGTCGGTTGATGCAACGTAACAAACTGGATTTTCCACTTCCACTCAGCCCCATAATGACGAATATTTCACCTTCGTTGATGGTAAAGTTGGCACCGTTTACAGCGACAGTACATCCTGTTTCTTTCTTGATTTCCTGTTTGCTCTTTCCTTTCATCAGCATTTTGAACGCTTTGTTCCACTCACGACCGAAAATAAGGTAGAGCTTCATTACTTCTATTTTCTTTTTCTCATTCATAAATAAACCTTTCTTTCATTCGTTAATCTTTTCTCCGTCTGAATACAAAAATGATTTGAATGCCTATCTGTCAAACAAACAGGCACACGGAAATTTTATTGTCATTCCATGTGGAACAACAATCATTTCTTTTTTATTTTTAAAGAAAACAACCGCAATAGGGGCGATACTGATGAGCTTGAACCATGTGAGATAAACGGAACTATTTCCAACAAAGATTTGTCCTAATGATTCTGCCCTCTAAAGGCCTTTGTTGTACGGTATTTTGCAAAGATACGGAAAAATATGCAGTTAAACAAACATTATTGGCAGGCATCTGGGACTTTTACAAGCCCATACATAGTATGGATATTTCCTTAATATTTTTCAACGAATGGCAAAAGATGGCAAATAACCTGTATTTGTCGTTTTTTTCTTGTTTGTCAATCCTTTAAAGGCTAATTTTGCATTTTTATGTTAATTTGCTCTGTTCGTTTCATCATCAGAAAGAGCACAAAACCTATTTCAAAAATGAATATCCGACTGGAACCCAAAGAAATTACAGACGCTTATAGTACACCCATTGTTCAGCAAACCTCCTTTTGGTCAAAGGTAAAAGAACAACTTGGCATAAATTCCTACGCTTTTGATTACAGCGTGCGCAACAGTGACCTTTACACCCATGTAGGAGGTTATGCGCATACACAAGCGGACTTCATCATGTTTTTTCAGTACCTCAATCGTGAGGATTATATCGCTTATCTGCCATACGGTCCCGAGATAGAACCATCGGAAGAAAATCAGGGCGCTTTTCTGGAAGAACTTTCCGAATCGCTCCGTTCTTTCCTGCCCAAGCATTGCATAGCACTGCGTTATGACCTTAATTGGGAAAGCCATTGGTGCAAAACCGATGATTTTGACGAAGCAGGCCGTTGGATAGGACTTCCCAAGAAAGAGTTTCAAGAAATAAAACTCAACTATGGCACTTGCTGCCACAACTTGCGTAAAGCCAACACCAATATTCTGCCGGCCAATACCATCGTACTTGATTTGTTTGCCACAGAAGAGAAGATACTCGCACGGATGAAGCCCAAGACACGCTATAATATCCGGTTAGCATTGAAACGTGGAGTGGAAGTGCGTTCGGTGGGAATTGAAGGATTACGGATTTGGTACAGCCTCTATCAAGAAACTGCTTTTCGCAACGGGCTTCATTTGAACGACATCCAGTATTTCTATTCCATATTTGCTTCAAAGATGGAATGTGACGACCCTAAAGTAAATGTAAAACTGCTCATAGCCTATCATGACAACACTCCGTTGGCAGCGATGTTCCTGGTGCTCTCATCCCATCGGGCTACTTACCTCTATGGGGCTTCTTCGTCAGCTCACCGCAACCTGATGTCCACTTATGCCTTGCAATGGAGGGCTATACAGCTGGCGCGTGAGAACAATTGCTTGGAGTATGATATGTTCGGTATCGCTCCGTATGCCGATACCTCACATCCCATGTACGGGCTTTATAAGTTCAAACATGGTTTTGGCGGAGAAATCTATCATCAGTTGGGATGCTGGGACTATCCGTTAGAAGAGGATAAGTATCAATATTTTACAGCAAAGGAAATGAGTATGCAGGGATACTATTCTTAAAAAGTAAATCTCTGTGCGTATTTTACAAAAGTAGTTTTTAAGCTATACGTAATTTGGGGAACTATACGAAAACTGCTTCTTCAATCAAGAAGTATATACCTTCTCTATTCGGCTAAGTATAGTGAAATTACACTGCGAAATGTCACACTTGGAACCAATGAAGATTTACAAGCAAAAAAATTAAATGACAGAGCACAAGGTTAGAGAAAAATAATAGAACAAATATAGTACCTTTGCAGTGGCTTAGGCAGTGAGCCAAAATAGAAGTGGAATATCGGAAACAAACTGCACCGAAAAAGAAGAAACCGCTCGTATTGACGCCCCAAATGGATTAAAAATCAATAAAAGCGTTAAATCTTCACTCTTTAGAATGTACCCTTAAATGTTATGACCATATTTCTGACTTATTACTTTTAAATTATTGAGTAATAATCGGTTATAAATACAATTCATTGTAGCAGCTTGACAGAAATCAGCATACCCAAAGCAGTGACAAGCATAGGAGTCTGCGCATTCTACGACTGCTCCGCCCTCGAAGAAGTCGTCCTCAGCGGCACCAACGACCAATTTGGCTTCTTCCTGCCCACCGTTGGTGATGGTGCATTCGCAGGCACCTCCGCCACCCTCCTCTTCCTCACCGATGTCACCGAAGAGATGTTCAAGGCAGAAGGAAATGCCGCCACATGCCAATCCTGGGGTAGTGTCACCTGGAAAGCCATCCACTACAACCTGACTGCGGATAATCCTGCCAGCCTGACAGACACCGCCAACTATAGCGGCCACTGGCTCAAGGACTCCCCCCAATAACCCCAACCCCATAACCCATAACTCAAAATTCATAACTCATAATTCAAAACCCCATGGCAACAACCTTTGAAAAGCTCATCAGTCTCGTGGCCTACGACAACGCCCTGACCGAGCGCACGGACGACTTCTACCTCCGTGCCAAGACACAACCCCGCACACTGGGCATCACCGAGATAGCCCGCGAAACAGCCCGGCAACTGGGCAAGTACGGCGAAAACCCGTTGGGATAACACCCCACGGCCCTACCCCCATAAGGGTGCGCACCCCTACCCCCGTAAGGGTATGCACCCTCACCCGTCCAAGGGTAGGCACCCCCACCCCGAACGGCCCTACTTATACGAAACCCTAAAAAAGACACCCAACGAATGAAAACAAGGAACCACCTCCGCCGGACGCTACTGCTCCCCACCCTGCTGCTTGCCCTGCTGCCGCCCTGCGCCTGCACAGACGACATCTGCCCCGACACCGCCCCCCTGCCCGGTGCCGACAGTGAAGCCACAGCCTCCCTCATAGGCCAACCCATACAGATAGGCTGCATCGCCACAAGCGTGGAACAGCAGTCGCCCATGGCCGGAGAAGGAGGAGGGCAGACACGCGCCGACGGAACCACCGGCACACCCGCCACGGAAACCGGCTTCCCCAAAGTAGGAACCACCATCACCGTATTCATGACCGTGCCCGTAAGGTCGTCGTCGGCAGCAGACGGCTCGTCCGCCGAAGTCCGCTACAGCCACGCCAACTACACCTGCACCTCCGTCAGCACCGACGGCGGCACGCAAGCCGTCACCTCCGCCACTTGGCAGCCCACCGACCCCGCCAACCTCCTCCGCTGGGAGAAAGACGCCGCCGCCTACTACTTCGCCGCCATCTCCCCCGCCATAGAGATGCAGCCACTGGAGGCATTGACATATACCGGCAGCGACGGCAACAGCGGAGGCAGCTACGCCCTGCAGACGGGCGAAGCCTTCACCTTCCAGCTGCCCCAAGCCTTCACCCCCGAGAACTACGCCTACTGGGAACAGCTGCGCACCTCCGGCCTCGCCGTCCGCATACCCCAGCCCACCGCCGACCCCATCCCCCTACAGATGCAACGCGCCCTGGTGAAAGTGGACATCTTCTCCACCGCATCCGCCGCCGTCCTGCTGAAAGCACCTGCCAAAGCCGTATTCTGCGCCTACACAGGCGGAGTGACGGCGCTGAGAGAGGCACCCATTGTGAGCAATTCTACTGACGGGATACACTCCTATCTGTTTGTTGACAAGCTCACCGACACCCGTTCCGTCACCACCTTGAGCCGGGACGGTGCGGCGGTGCATCGGGCGTTGATGATACCCACTTACCACCAATACAGCCCAGACTACCTCCCCCCTAATGGACCTACTTGCAGCGAAGCCGGAGGAAACGGTGCCCTCTCTTTTCTTACGGACAAGGTATATAGCGCCGGAGGCTCAATCGGCAGCAGCAGCGAGACCGGCAGCGTCACCGGCGGCACCACCGGCAACCGATTCTATCTCCCCGGCAAGTACCTGCAAGTGTCGGACGGAAGTACCGACATAAAAGGCACAGCACCGGAAAACATCCTCCTGCTGGATGGGACGGAAGCGTCCTACAATGCCGTAAAGAGCAGGCTGGAAGCGATAAATGCCGCCGGAAGCTCTTCTCCCCCTACCCTCGTCTCCAAACTCTTCATCAGCGGTTCTGTACCGGAAGGCATGGACCAGAGCGAGCTGTTAGGATTGCTGGGCAGCAGCCATAATTACGTACAAAACCTCTATATGGAGCCGGTGAAGGAAGTGCCTACGAATTGGTATCTCTTCACCAACGGCAATAGTACTCTGCAAAGCATCAACCTGCCACAAGCCACCAAAATAGGATATAATGCTTTCAATAAATGCACCGGCCTGACAAGCATCGACCTGCCAAAAGTTACCGAAATCGGAAACAGAGCTTTCGCCGGATGCACCGGCCTGACAAGCATCAACCTGCCACAAGTCACCAAAATAGGATATAATACTCTTCAGGGTTGTACCGGCCTGACAAGCATCGACCTGTCACAAGTCACCAAAATAGGAAATGGTACTTTTGTGAATTGTACCAGCCTGACAAATATTGACCTGTCACAAGCCACCGACATCGGAGAAAATGCTTTCTGGAATTGCACCGCCCTGACAAGTATCGACCTGCCACAAGTCACCGACATCGGAGTCAGTGCTTTTTGGAGTTGCACCGGCCTGACAAGTATCGACCTGCCACAAGCCATCGGAATCGGAGAAAGAGCCTTCCAGGATTGCACCGCCCTGGCAAGCATTGACCTGCCAAAAGTCACCAATATAGGAATCGGAGCTTTCGTCGGATGCGGGAAACTGGCAAGCATCTACCTGCCACAAGTCACCGACATCAGAGAAGATGCTTTCTTTGGTTGCACCGGCCTGAAGAGCATCGTCCTTAGCGGCACCGGTACCGAAAACAGCTTCGCTCTCCCCACCTGCGACACCACTTACGGTCTCGGAAGTCAGAATTTCTCCCCCGAGAACCTCTTCCTCACCGGAGTTACCGAACTCACCGACGAGCAAATAACCCAGTGCCGCAACTGGGGAAATAAGACTTGGGCGAACATATACTATAACTACAAGGGAAGCCCTTCACTTGCCGAAGCCACCATTGAGGAGCTGACAAACCCCGACAATTACACAAAAGTGACCGATAAGTAACTTATTATTAACAACAAATAAATAGACCAAATATGAAAACAAGAAGTATCCAAACGCTGCTCCTCGCAGCCACCCTCGGCCTGCTGGTCACCGCCTGTAACAACGATTCAGACCAGACAATGGACATCACCAAGCCCATCAACGTGAAGCTCTCGCTCACCACCACCGGCACCAATATCCCCATCAGCCGCGCCGCCATCGGCGCCACCGAGTTCGATGATGACGACGCACTGGGCCTCTACATCGCCCACAAAACGGGTGCCAACGGTGAATCCCCCATCACCTCCTCCCTCGACCCCAAGAACGCCCCATGGGTAAACGGCAGCTTCACCGACGAACCCCTCTACTGGCAGAACGTCACCGACCAGCACACCCTCTACGCCTACTATCCCTATACCAACACCGCCACCGACACCTACACCGTGCCCAACGTCAGCATCAAGCCCGACCAGAACAACAGCAGCACCGCTGCCGCCGACTACGAAGCCTCCGACCTGCTGTGGGGCAAATGCACCACCGTGGCAACGAACAACGCAAGCATCAGCATGAAGCACTGCATGAGCCAAATCACCGTCACCCTCTCCGCAGGAACCGGCTACTCCTCCCTGCCCGCCATCGACAAGGTAGAACTGCTCTGCTCCGCAGGCTTCGCCCTCAGCGGCACGTGGAATCTGGAAGACGGCAAAGTAACAAAGGCTAATGATGCCGCTGCCACCGACGCTGCAACTGCATCTACCACCTCCATCACCACCTACGCCCACAGCGTTGCAGGTGCCACCACCTACCGCGCCATCGTGCTGCCGGGTCAGGCATTCACCAATAGCTCCCAATTCGTAAAAGTCACCTCCGGCAGCAACACCTACACCTACTATCTGGCTATGAGTTCCAGCGAAAACCTCACTACCGAGGCCAACAAAACCTACAACTTCGACCTCAGACTGAACAAGGCCGGGCTGACGCTGAAAGGGATTACCATCGCCGCATGGGACACAGATGAAATAGAAGGGGATGCAGGCATGGACATTGGAAACTGATGGACAATGAACGATGAAGAATGAATAACCGAGAACGAAAACTGTTCTTAAACATGGAGGGTACGGAGACACTGTACCCTCCATTTTTGTATCTTGCGCCATGTTTAACCCCTCAATAAAAACTTTAAGGTTATGATTATCGGAGTACCTAAAGAAATCAAGAACAACGAGAACCGTGTAGGAATGACCCCTGCCGGAGTAGCCGAGTTGGTGAAACGCGGTCATACGGTGTATGTGCAAGCCTCGGCAGGCGCAAACAGCGGTTTCTCTGACGATGATTACATCGCCGTAGGTGCACAAATGTTGCCAACCATTGAAGACACGTATGCCATAGCCGACATGATTGTCAAGGTAAAGGAGCCCATCGCACCGGAGTACAAACTGATAAAAAAGGGACAAGTGGTATTCACCTATTTCCACTTCGCTGCCGATAAATTGCTGACCGAAGCCATGATAGCAAGCGGCGCCGTCTGCATCGCCTACGAAACGGTAGAGAAAGAAGACCGCTCACTTCCGCTGCTTACCCCCATGAGCGAAGTGGCGGGACGCATGGCCACCCAGGTAGGAGCACGCTTCCTCGAAAAACCCCAAGGCGGCAAAGGGAAACTGATGGGTGGCGTGACGGGTGTACGCCCCGCACGCGTACTTATCCTGGGCGGCGGCATTGTGGGCACCAATGCCGCACAAATAGCTGCCGGAATGGGTGCCGAGGTACTGATTGCCGACATCAACCTTCCCCGCCTGCGCTACCTCAGTGAAGTGATGCCCAAGAATGTAAAAACACTCTATTCTTCCCTTCACAATATCAAAATGGAATTACCTACAATAGACCTCGTAATAGGGTCTGTCCTTATCCCCGGTGACAAAGCGCCTCATCTCATCACCAAAGAAATGCTGAAAATGATGAAGCCCGGCACCGTACTCGTAGACGTTGCCATCGACCAAGGCGGATGTTTCGAAACCTCCCACCCCACCACGCACAGCGACCCTACCTACATTGTGGACGGAATTGTACACTACGCCGTTGCCAATATCCCCGGCGCCGTACCCTTCACCTCCACCATGGCACTGACAAATGCCACCCTGCCCTACACCGTTGCCCTGGCATGCAAAGGCTGGAGACAAGCCTGCAAGGACGATCCGGCTCTGGCGTTGGGATTGAACGTAGTGGAAGGCAAGGTAACATACAGAGCTGTAGCCGATGTCTTCGGGCTGAAATATGAGGCGATTGAGTTATAAGTTATAGAGGGTGTCTCATCTGTGTGCCATCAACCGTTTTGACACCCTCAATCTCCAAACAAAGAATCCTTCTTCCTCGCATACTCCCACCACATGGCGAGCAGTGTGATGCAGAGGTTGAAAATAAACGGGAATTCCTTGGAACTAGTGTGGAACAAGGTCTGAAAGAAGTCTGTAATGAACGGGGACAATAGAATCGCCAGATAATTCATTACCATTACAAAGGCCAGTGCCAAAGTTGTTTTTTCCGGTATAGCCGTATCTACTGTCTCGTCATAAATCAGCGGTTGAATGACACCATATCCCAAACCAACCAACATACATCCCGGTATTATCAGCCATTCTTTAGGCGAAATCCATATCAAAAGCAAACCCGCTGCAATGAACAAAAGGCTGTAAAACTTTGTGTGTTTCCCCATCCACTTCACGATATGCCCCAGGAAGAAACCCGGAGCCATAATGGCAAGGAAGAATAAGGAGATCATCAATCCGGAATTTCCGCTGGAGAAGTGATGGGCCTCCATCAAAAAAGGCAAGTCAAAAGTAACCGCCAGCACTACATACGTAGTGACGCCATAAAACAGCATCAACTGTAGCAGATGGCAGATATGGATGCCGTATTTACCGGGAACCGCACGCTTGGATTCCTCCGGAACAACGGCAGCTGTATCTTCTGCTATCTGCGGCTGACCGGTATCCCCCTTCAAATATCCGACAAGCAGCAGAGAAACCAACGGAAGCAGGTATACCACGAAAGGCAAGTGCCAGTTTACCTCTGCCAGATACCCAGTCACCGCCGTTGCCACAACCAGCGTCACATTGGTAATGGCAGAACTGTAACCAAACTGCTTCACCCGATATTCCCCCGTGAAATAGCGTGAAACCAGACCGGTGGACAACGGAATAATCACCCCCGAACCGATGCCGAGCAAAGCACTGACCACCATCAACTGCCACATTTTGTCCGAAAAAAGATAAAGTACCCCACTGGCGGCAAACATCCAAAGTCCCACTTTCAGCAGACGCACAAAGTCACGTTTCTCGGCCAGCTTGCCCGCCAACAGCACAAAAGGAATTATCAGCAGCGAAGGCAGGGAGGTAAGCATCTGTATATCCAGTTCTGTGGCATATGGAAAAATGGTAGTAAGCTGTCCCAAAATAGGTGATACGGCCAATCCCGGCAAGGAAGTCAATGCAGAGACTGACCAAATGCCGACAAGCGTGATAAGGGGGATTGTACCCCTTCCGGTATTGATTTTCATATAGTAGTATATTAATTAAATGAATAATGTGGGAACAACAAACCTACCTTCAGAATGTTCGTTTTTTAAGATTTTACTACGCTGCCCTTTAATAAACGCCAAATAATGCAAAACCCCGGAACTTTCATCCGCAAACCCCGTTGTTGTGGGAAATTCGACGGGGAAAAGCCCCGCCGCCTAAACCTTTAAAAAACTTATTAATATGGAAGATTTGAATTTCAGAAAAGGAGATGCAAAAACTGAAGTATTCGGTTCAAACCGTATGTTACAACCCTCACCCGTAGAAAAGATTCCCGACGGACCTACTACCCCGGAAATCGCCTATCAGATGGTGAAAGACGAGACCTTCGCCCAAACGCAGCCTCGCTTGAATCTGGCTACATTCGTCACTACCTATATGGACGAATATGCAACCAAGCTGATGAACGAAGCCATCAACATCAACTACATTGACGAGACCGAATATCCGCGCATCGCCGTAATGAACGGTAAATGTATCAACATCGTGGCCAACCTCTGGAACTCTCCTGAAAAAGAAACCTGGAAAACCGGCGCACTTGCCATCGGTTCCTCGGAGGCATGTATGCTGGGTGGTGTGGCAGCCTGGTTGCGCTGGCGTAAGAAACGTCAGGCGCAAGGCAAACCGTTCGACAAACCAAACTTCGTTATTTCAACTGGTTTCCAGGTGGTATGGGAAAAATTCGCCCAATTGTGGCAGATTGAAATGCGTGAAGTGCCTTTGACACTGGACAAGACCACGCTCGACCCCGAAGAAGCCTTGAAGATGTGTGATGAGAACACCATCTGTATCGTGCCTATCCAAGGCGTTACATGGACAGGACTGAACGATGACGTCGAAGCCCTCGACAAAGCCCTCGATGCCTACAATGCGAAGACCGGCTACGACATTCCTATCCACGTAGATGCCGCCAGCGGCGGTTTCATCCTCCCGTTCCTCTATCCCGAAAAGAAATGGGACTTCCGTCTGAAGTGGGTACTCTCCATCAGCGTCAGCGGACACAAATTCGGTCTGGTTTATCCGGGTCTGGGCTGGGTTTGCTGGAAAGGCAAGGAATATCTGCCCGAAGAAATGTCATTCAGCGTAAACTACCTCGGTGCCAACATTACTCAGGTAGGCCTGAACTTCTCCCGTCCTGCCGCACAGATTCTGGGTCAATATTACCAGTTCATCCGTTTGGGATTCCAGGGTTACAAGGAAGTACAGTACAACTCTCTGACCATCGCCAAGTATATCCATGACGAAATCGGCAAGATGGCTCCGTTCGTAAACTATTCCGACGAGGTTGTGAACCCGCTGTTTATCTGGTATTTGAAACCGGAATATGCAAGAGCTGCCAAATGGACTCTGTATGACCTGCAGGACAAGCTGTCACAACACGGTTGGATGGTACCCGCCTATACACTGCCTTCAAAGCTGGAAGACTACGTCGTAATGCGCGTCGTTGTTCGCCAAGGATTCAGCCGCGACATGGCAGACATGCTGCTGGGTGACATCAAGAATGCCATCACGGAGCTGGAGAAACTGGATTACCCGACTCCTACCCGTATGGCACAGGAAAAGAACCTGCCGGTGGAAACCAAAATATTCAACCACGGATGCCGTACACATAAAAAGTAACAACTAATATGGAAAAGAAAATATCAATTTCACAAATAAAGGAGGTTGCCCAAGAAGCCTACAATGAGGTGAAGGGCAGCACAGGAGGCAAGAATGCGGATTATATTCCCTACCTTGCCAACATAGACTCCAAACTATTCGGACTCAGCATCTGCCTGATGAACGGGCAGACCATCAATATAGGTGACACAGACTATCGTTTCGGTATAGAGTCCGTCTCGAAGGTACACACAGCCATCCTTATCCTGCGCCAATACGGTGCGCAGAAAGTGCTGGACATGATAGGTGCCGATGCCACGGGACTACCGTTCAACTCCATCATCGCCATCTTGCTGGAAAACGACCACCCTTCCACTCCATTGGTAAATGCCGGTGCCATTTCCGCCTGTTCCATGGTACAGCCAGTGGGAAACTCCGACAAGAAATGGGATGCCATTGTACAGAATGTCACTGAGCTGTGCGGCTCCGCCCCACAACTCATCGACGAACTGTACAAATCGGAAACGGCTACCAACTTCAACAACCGCTCCATTGCCTGGCTGCTGAAAAACTACAACCGCATCTACGATAATCCGGACATGGCTCTCGACCTCTATACTCGCCAGTGTTCTCTCGGCATCACGGCCCAGCAACTGGGCATTGCCGCAGGAACCATCGCCAATAACGGTGTGAACCCCGTCACCAAACAAACGGTGTTCGAAGCCAGCCTGGCACCGAAAATCACGTCGATGATTTCTACCGTAGGCTTCTACGAGCATTCGGGCGACTGGATGTACACCGCCGGCATACCGGCCAAAAGCGGTGTAGGCGGTGGTGTAATGGCCGTATTGCCCGGTGTCATGGGAGTATCGGCCTTCGCTCCTCCCCTAGACGAAGCGGGAAACTCCGTAAAGGCCCAATCGGCAATCAAGTTCATCATGAACAAGCTCGGCCTGGGTGTATTCAACGGTGATAACGTAACGATTACAGAATAAGTTTCTCTTTTTAGTTATGAGTTATAGGTTATGAGTTATTTGTTGGTAGGCACCGTAATCAGCAAATGACTTATAACTCATAACTTATGACTTTATAATGGACTTCATCATGAAAATGGCTCTATCAGAATTTGTATTGCGGGAAAAAGGTATCTATGGCATACTGCATGTCATTATATTGATACTGTCGCTATTTTTAGTTATCAGCATCTCTGTCGACACGTTCAAGGGGATCCCCTTTTACGAACAGTCGGTCTACATGAAAGTACAGTTGTGGATATGCGCCCTGTTCCTGGCAGATTTTGTATTGGAATGGTTCCTGGCAGAGAAGAAGGGTCACTACGTGGCCACGCATTTCATTTTCCTGCTGGTAGCTATACCCTATCAAAACATCATTGCCTATATGGGATGGACTTTCTCACCCGAGATAACCTATATGCTGCGTTTCATCCCATTGGTGCGGGGTGGTTACGCCATGGCTATCGTGGTGGGTTGGCTGACGTACAACCGCGCATCGGGACTGTTCGTTTCCTACCTTACCATGTTGCTGGCCACTGTCTATTTTTCCAGTCTGGCCTTTTATGTCATGGAGCATGGTCCCAATCCTTTAGTTAAAGGATATGGAGACGCCTTATGGTGGGCATTTATGGATGTGACGACGGTGGGTTCCAATATCATAGCAGTCACTCCCACCGGACGGGTACTGTCCGTACTGCTGGCTGCGCTGGGCATGATGATGTTCCCTATCTTTACAGTGTATGTAACGAGCCTGGTCGAACGGCGCAATAAGGAAAAAGAAGAGTTCTACAAGAAAGTTGCACAGAAGCCCGCGCCCAAAGCCGACGCTTCCTGAATAGTTAAAACCGGAACTTTCACTTATCCGTTGGGAACAACTCTCCCCAAGTGTTGTTATAGACGCTGATTTTGAATATATTTTTCATCTAAAACCTTAACTTATGGCAAATATTAAACAAACAGTGAAGCTGGGTGTATTTACCCTGGCAATCATGAATGTGACGGCAGTAGTATCCCTACGTGGACTTCCTGCCGAGGCCGTGTACGGAATGAGTTCGGCCTTCTACTACTTATTTGCAGCCATTGTTTTTCTGATTCCGACGTCACTTGTCGCCGCGGAACTGGCTGCCATGTTTCAAGACAAGCAAGGCGGTGTGTTCCGCTGGGTGGGCGAAGCCTACGGAAAAAAACTGGGCTTCCTTGCCATCTGGGTACAATGGATTGAAAGTACAATCTGGTATCCTACCGTATTGACATTCGGTGCCGTATCCATTGCTTTCATCGGCATGAACGACGTACACGACATGTCACTGGCCAATAACAAGTATTACTCGCTCGTTGTTGTCCTCATCATCTACTGGCTGGCTACGTTCATCTCCATGAAGGGCATGAGCTGGGTAGGTAAAGTGGCAAAGGTCGGCGGCCTGGTCGGGACTATTATCCCTGCCGCACTGCTGATTATCCTGGGTATTATCTACCTTGCCACCGGCGGACACTCCAACCTGGATTTCCACAGCAGCTTCTTCCCCGACTTGACGAACTTCGACAACGTGGTGCTTGCTGCCAGTATCTTCCTCTTCTATGCCGGTATGGAAATGGGCGGTATCCACGTAAAAGACGTGAACAATCCCTCCAAGAATTATCCGAAGGCAGTGTTCATCGGTGCGGCCATTACGGTTATCATCTTCGTGCTCGGTACTTTCTCACTGGGCATCATCATCCCGGCCAAAGACATCAGTCTGACACAGAGTCTGCTTGTAGGCTTCGATAACTATTTCCATTACATCCGCGCCTCCTGGCTGTCACCCATCATCGCCATTGCTCTGGCATTCGGGGTGCTGGCAGGTGTATTGACATGGGTTGCCGGTCCGTCCAAAGGTATCTTTGCCGTAGGAAAAGCAGGCTACATGCCTCCGTTCTTCCAGAAGACAAACAAACTGGGTGTACAGAAGAACATCCTTTATGTACAAGGCGGTGCAGTAACCGTACTGAGCCTTCTGTTCGTAGTCATGCCTTCCGTACAGAGTTTCTACCAGATTCTGTCACAGTTGACCGTAGTCCTCTATCTTATCATGTATATGCTGATGTTCTCCGGAGCCATCGTGCTGCGTTATAAGATGAAGAAGCTGAACCGTCCGTTCCGTATCGGCAAGAATGGCAACGGATTGATGTGGCTCATCGGTGGTCTTGGTTTCTGCGGGTCATTGCTGGCATTCGTATTGAGCTTTATCCCACCCAGCCAGATTTCAACAGGCAGCAACACTGTATGGTTCTCCGTGCTCATCATCGGTGCGCTGATTGTAGTCATTGCCCCATTCATTATTTATGCTTCCAAGAAACCGTCCTGGGTTGACCCGAACAGTAGCTTTGAACCGTTCCATTGGGAAGAGCAACCTGCTGTGCAGACAGCCGGTAAAAGTGCAACAAATATGGCTACCGGTAGCGCCACTGCCAGCAGCAATGGCACAAGTAATTCCGCCACAAGTGGAAATACGGCAAAAGACACAACCAATATCCCCAAAGGATAAAAGGTTATAAGTTGAAACTAAAAAAGGAATATCCCCGAAATCACCGGGAATATTCCTTTTTTATTGTTATATGATACCAGAAGAGGGAATATTCAGAAATCCAATTCCTGCATTCTCTCCCACGCCCTTCTGCTCTCCTCCACCAACTCTTGCATGACCGACGCCACAGACTGCACTCCCTTTCCATGCAGCAAGGCAGATACCTGCCCTATTTCCAGTTCCCCTTCTTCCAAGTCACCTTCAAAAATACCACGTTTGGCACGGCCATGCCCTAAAAGGATACGAAGTTCTTCCTCTGAAGCTCCCACAGCCTCAGCAGCCTCTACGGCGCTGCGAAAGTTATTGCGCACCAGACGCACCGGAGCCAATTTCTTCAAAAGCAGACGGGTATCCCCTTCTTCCAAATGCAAGCAGTAATCCTTAAATACCTCGTTTGCAGAACTCTCTGCCGTCAAGGCAAAGCGTGTACCAATCTGCACACCTTCCGCACCCAGCACCCGGGCAGCCAGCATGGCCTCACCCGTTGCAATGCCACCGGCGGCAATCAGCGGAAGTGTAGTAACTGCACGTACAGCTGGTATCAGGCACAGGGTGGTAGTCTCCTCCCTCCCATTGTGCCCACCGGCTTCGAAGCCTTCGGCAACTATTGCATCAACACCCGCCTCTTCTGCCTTCACGGCAAAACGCGAGGACGAAACAACATGCACCACCGTGATGCCACGCTCGTGCAACCAACCAGTCCATTTCTTCGGGCTGCCGGCAGATGTAAATACAATCTTCACTCCCTCGTCGGCCACAATCTGCATTATCTCTTCTATCTGGGGATACATCAAGGGAATATTCACACCAAAAGCATGATGCGTAGCCTCACGGCATTTCCTGATATGCTCCCGCAACGTTTCGGGATGCATCGAACCTGCGCCGAGCAAGCCCAGCCCTCCCGCATTGCTTACAGCAGCAGCAAGTCTCCAGCCGCTACACCACACCATACCACCTTGAATTATCGGATATCTTATTCCAAATAGAGAAGTCACTCTGTTCATTATTACTTTTTTTAAAGGTTTACTAATGAAAACAAGAAGAGGAGAAAGAAAGTTCAAAATTTGACAAAAAGTGATAAATTACTGTTGTTCCAAAACAGTTATCGAATCTCCATACGCCTTCAATACTTCCAGCGTACGGGCACGGCGCTTGCGGCCTTTGAAATTCCAAAACTCACGGGTAAAAGGTGTCATCAGGTCTAAACCGGAAATTCCACCGCCACTGGCACCCTGCCAACCGCCCACAGCCATATTATTGGCCCGCTCCGTCACCCGGTAACGCAAACCGGTTGCTTCAATCTGCTCCACCGTCTCACGCGGACCGGCATCAAACGGATGTTTAGCCCAGTTCGTAGGAATCATCAGAATCTTAAGCGCATAGAATTCATCTCCTCGCCAAGTATCCTTGTCTACCTTGATTTTTTTCTGATAAATGGGGTCCCAATTATATTTGGTATTGGCTGTATAAGGACGTAAGGTAAGCACCACTTTTTTCTCGGGCGCTTTCGGCATGACGGGCAATGAATTATCAAAATCCATCCACGACTTGTCCATCACCGCTTTCGGAGTACCCAGAGAATTGTTCATTTCCAATTCCTGCAATACCTCCGGATTCAGTTTTACCTCCCCCTCGCCCTTCAGCAACCGGTTCAGCCTCAACGAGTCCTGAGGGGTCCAGTTTTGGGCATAGCAAGGGAAAGCTACTGCACAGAGCAGCCCCCAAACAAGTATAGATATCTTCACCTGACAGTTTTGATTACTTAATCCCTAAAAACATTTCACCACCACATATATCCGCTGCCACAAAGCGGTTCGTCATAGCAGGGATCAATCGTCCACATAGTCCGTGGATACTTACGGGTTTCCCACCAGCGGCGGTAGCGCGAAGCGGCATCCAGCACCTCTTCGTCCGAAAGGAAATAGATACCTTCATAATTCTCCGCATCCGTATGTACCATCTTGCATCCCATCGAAGCATTGTTCCCGAGGCGGATAGTCTCTACCGTCCACAGGATGCATTCGCCCAAACGCAGCTTGCCACCTGCCGAATAGGATACCGGAGCCAGGGGGAAAGAGGGAATGACCGTCAAGTCCTCGGCATACTTCAGCAATTCCTCTATATCTTCGGAAGTGAACTTGGGCATGTTACTCAATCCATCCGGACTTTGGGTAGAATATTTGCCAGCCTTCAACTGCTTGACAAACAAGTCTACATCCGGATGGTTGTAGTCCAACGTTTCTTTGCTGCAAGAGCCCAAAGAGAGAACAGAAAGAGTAAAGAATACGAGCAGCATAGTCTGCCCGAATATATGTAATTTATTGTATAGAGTCTTCATATTTGTATGGTATTTAAGATTAATAAGTCATGCGCACGCCGCACAACAGATTCAGATTGGTGGGCCGTTCCGTACGCAAGGTTCTTGTCTGCGAGTCCGTATCGAAATGATGGGATACAGACGGCTCTGCAAACAAGGCAAAACGGTTGTTCATTTTATAGCGTACCCCTACTCCGGCAGCAACCGACAACTGTACCGGCTCTGCACCGAAACCATTGTCCGGAGCACCTGCAATGCATTTCTCGGCTGCTCCACCTACCATAGCATAGAAATCCACTTTCGGCGTACTGGCCAGCATCATGTTCAGCCTTACCGGAATTCCCAGCGTATGCAACGTATGGTCACCATCCAAGCAATTATACTGAAGACCGGCTTCCAAGGAGAAATGCTTGTTCAAACAACGTTCCACGCTTACCCCGGCCGTGAACGGCATATGGAAATTCCCTTTCGGCAGGGAAGTGCCGATGCCTGCTTTCAATGCCCAATTACGGGGCTTGGATGGCGATACAGCCACAGACTTTGCCGGTTCTTCCTCAGAAGATGGCAGCATTCTATCTATATCAGCATCCTTATGGCCAGGATTTGAATGGTAGTTCCCGTTTCCGGCCGGAGTTCCGTTACTGTAATAACCGTTTCCCGGCTGCTGCTGGTTTCCGTACACCCGTTGGGTAATCCGGATGGAAACATGGACAGACACGGATTCATCCTCATCGGCCTGCGCCGTCAATCCTGCCGGAATGCCGTTGGCGGGATGCTGTGTACCGGGCTTTTGTGCCATGGGGTTGGCCTGATGGATAGAGGGAAAACTTTCCTGCACCACATCCCCGTTCAAGTTACCTTCCGGCGTCATGGCCGCCACTTGTGTAAAGGCCTCCTTGATTTCCTCTTTCGGAGAGAAATACCAGAAAGCGGCAGAAGCAGCTCCCAGTACAAATACAACAGAGGCGGCTGCGGCTACGCGGTGAAACCTCGGAGAAAGAAAAAGCGGCCTCCTGCCTTTTGCGGCAACCGGTGACGGCAAGTCACGTTGCAACCCTTCCCAGAAGTCCTCCCGCACTGTCATCTCTGCACCGGCAAGACGACTGCGGAACAAACCGGTTATTTCATCATTTTCTCTCATATTCAGTATATTCTTTAATTCTTTTTATCAACAAACACTTAGCACGATGCAACTGCGAGGTAGACGAATGCTCTTTGATGTGGAGGATTTCGGCTATTTCCTTGTGCGATTTCTCCTCAAAGACGTATAAGTTGAATACAGTACGGCATCCATCGGGAAGTTCCGCCACGAACGCCATCAGCATTTCTTCGGAAATACGGCCTCCGGTTTCGGCAATGCCTGCTTCATCCGGAATGTCGGGCAATTGTTCCTCATTCACCACCAGTTGGCTGAAACGTTGCTGTTTCCGCAGGTAGTCTATCGCCTGCGTCACCATTACCCTTGTCACCCAGGTACTCAATGCACATTCGCCACGGAAGGTGAAGTGGGTGAAAATTTTGATGAAGCCATCGTGCAATACGTCATGGGCCGCATCGACATCGCCCGTATAGCGGTAACATACCGCCAGCATCTGCTTGGAGTAGAGGGTGTATAATTCCTTTCGGGCGGAATCCTTTCCTGCCCGGCAGCCCTCAATCAGTTCTATCTCATTTTCCAATGTCAGTGCTCGTTTTACGGACGCCTCTTCGCGTCGTTTGTTAGTTAGACGCAGCATTTTTGAAAATGCTGCTGAATTAAATACAAAAAGATGTTAAAGAACGGAGATTACTTATATTTGGCTTTCAATACTTGAATCTGCTTGGCCAGCCTTTCATCCAATTCATCAAATTCATGCCAATACAGAAAACCGGGAACCATGTTGACGTAATTGATAAATTTCTTATACTGCACAAGAAACAAGGCCTGGTCCCGAAGACTGTCGTCACCATCAAAAACATGCGCCAACTCCCTGGACATGGCAGCACTCATAAGAGCATCTGTTTTCGTTGCATAGTAGTCACCGACATCCCTCTGTTTCCTGCCCAACTCAAAATAAGTTTGCAATACATCCTGCAACATACGTTTGTCCGGTATATACTGCATCAATGAAGAACCTTTCAGCACATCCAGCGCATCTGTCCTATAAGAGAATTCATCCATATTATTGAAAAGCTTGCCATACTTCCACAGAGTATCTGTCGGTATCCTGGATACATCCATATCATGTTCCTTCAACAACAGACTCATGTGTATGTCAATATCCAACAAGTGCTTTATATTACGGAGCTCCTGCTTATTATATTCCAACTCTTCCGTTATCAGCTGCATCGTAGCACGCACTTCCTTTTGGCGGGCGTTCTCGGTAATCCGGTCGTTTCCCCAGAAAGTGACAATGATGCCCGCAGCCACAATACTGAACTGACGGAAATAATCACCTATGCGCCAGCTTTTTATCTTATGGTTCAACCTGTTAAAGCTTGTCTTTCCCATATCTTTTCATTCTAAATGATACTTTTTCTCAAGCGCTTGTATTGCCTCGTCTATACGTTTTCCCACACGTTCTACATAGTCCGGCGTAAAATAGTTCCGCGCTACCCTAACAAAGTTCCGTACCGACCTGTCCGACAAGTAAATATCCCACGCCTCATATCCTCCACGATTTATCTGGTCCGTCTGTTCATCAGTCAATGCCAAATGGAAAGGAACCATAATTTCGTCCTTCATATCGTAATAGCCATTCATAGTCGCCCTAAATCCATCCAATACCTCATAGATTCCGGTCAACTGTAACAGTAGCTCTTTATCTGAAATCTTCTGCATCAACATGGAGCTTTTAAGTATATCCAATGCATTCTGACTATAATAGAAGCTGCGGATATGCCCCATAAGAAAACGGAACCGTATCAATGAATCTTCCGGTATCGTCCGATGCTTTAAGTCATGCTCCACCAATAAGCTGGAAAGACGTTCATCCTCTCTAAACTCTGAAACGATACTCTTATAATTTTCCCGGTTACTTTTCAGTTCATCCCTAATCAGCGACATGGTGGCTTGAATATCTTTCCTCTCGGAGTTTTGAGTAACCAACTCACTGCCGGCAAAAGTAATCAGTACACCAATCACCACAATGGAAGTCTGCCGGATGTAGTCTCCCACTTGCCAATCTTTGACAGTTGTTTTTACTTTATTCCATGTTATGTTTTTCATATCTTCCTACGCTATTATCCATTACTCTGAAACACATCATCCGTTATAGCCAAACGCATCATCTATCCGTCCCCAACAGACCATCTGTTTCACCCCAATACACCATCTGTTTTTTCAGGAGTCATTACTCTGCTGGTTATCAAGAGAAAGCCTCTCATAAGTCTGCCGTAATGCAGCATTCTTTATGAGAGGCTTTCCTTATTATTCTGCAATAATGCTTTCCGCCTTTGTCAACATGCTTTAAAGCTCATGTCCAATCCTTTCACAGAGTGCGTCAAAGCTCCTACGGAAATAAAATCCACACCGCATTCGGCATAGTCGCGGAGCGTATCAAACGTGATGCCGCCGGAAGATTCCGTTTCATAGCGGCCGCCTACCATCTCTACGGCCTTCTTTGTCATTGCCGGCGTAAAGTTGTCGAACATGATACGGTCTACACCGCCCAGGTCGAGCACCTGCTGCAATTCGTCGAAGTTGCGCACTTCTATTTCTATCTTGAGGTCCTTGCCTTTTTCCTTGCAATATTCCTTCGCACGGTTGATAGCCTTGTCGATTCCTCCGGCAAAGTCCACATGGTTGTCTTTCAGCAAAATCATATCGAACAAGCCGATACGGTGGTTTACACCGCCACCGATTTTCACTGCCATTTTCTCGAGGATACGCATGCCCGGAGTAGTCTTGCGGGTATCGAGTACACGGGTATTCGTACCTTTCAGTTGCTCGGCATACCTATGTGTCATGGTGGCAATGCCACTCATGCGCTGCATGATGTTCAGCATCAGACGCTCCGTTTGCAACAAAGACTGTATCTTGCCTTCCACAATCATGGCCACATCACCCGGCTTTACGGCTGTACCGTCATTAATGAACACTTCCACCTTCATGGTAGGATCGAAACGGCGGAACACCTCCTTTGCTATCTCGATACCGGCCAGGATGCCCGGTTCTTTTATCAACAGTTTGGATTTGCCCATTGCCGTAGCAGGAATGCACGAAAGGGTTGTATGGTCTCCATCGCCTATATCTTCGGCGAAAGCCAGGTCTATCAGCCTGTCAATCAATTCTTCTTCCTTATTCATCTGTTTTATCTATCCTTATTTGATGTATGACATATTTGTTCTGTACTTTTCTGAAGAAACAATTCACCCGAAAGTTTCCATTTGCGGTCATCAAGGTACCGATGACGAAACCGGACTCATCGCGCTTCCCCTGATGGTTCACATTAAAACTGCCGACCTTGTGGTTGGAGAAGAAAGCAGCCATTGTGCCCTCTGCCGTCCGCTTATCGGCGTGGGTCGACTTATTCTGAATGATTAAATCGACCTTGTCACCCAGATACTTGTTGAGCTCCTGAGAGTTTCCTTCCTTGAAGGCTCCAATCACTCCCTCGGGAACATTCTGGGCCAGCAGCACAGACGTCCAAATGAAGAGACCGGTCAACAAAAAGATTACCCGTTTTTTCATTTTCACAAGTATTTATGATAGGCAAAGGTAAGCATTTGTCTCAAAATACAATAAAAAAATGCTAAATTTGTGCGCTAATCAAAACAGAACCAGTATGAAAACTACTCTGCTCGTTGTAGGACGAACTGTAGAACAACACTTTATAACAGCCATCAACGACTATGTGCAACGTACCAAGCGTTATCTCTCATTCGAGATGGAAGTCATCCCCGAACTGAAAAACACCAAGAGTCTCTCCATGGAAGTGCAGAAGGAAAAGGAAGGGGAACTGATATTGAAAGCTCTCCAGCCGGGAGATGTGGTCGTACTGCTGGACGAAGGTGGAAAAGAAATGCGCTCCATAGAGTTTGCAGACTATATGAAGCGCAAGATGAATACCGTGAACAAACGGCTGGTATTTATTATCGGAGGCCCTTACGGATTCTCCCCCAAAGTGTACGAAGCGGCACACGAGAAGATGTCCCTCTCACGCATGACCTTTTCCCATCAGATGGTGCGCCTCATCTTTGTGGAGCAACTCTACCGGGCGATGACCATACTGAACGGGGGGCCGTATCATCATGAATGATAAATTTCAGCTCCGCGACACCTGGAATCCCTTATCCGAGAGTGACATTTCTACGAACCTGGCTCTCGGATTCGGTACATTCAGCGTCAAGGTCTCACGGATGCGCAGGGCTGCCTGCGAATCCTTAGCCACCATATACAGATAACCTCCCCCACCGGCTCCCGGCAGTTTATATCCTAAGGTATAGTCTTTTATCTGACGGATGATGTCCTCTACGGCAGGAGGATTTGTTCCACTGTCCAGTGCCTTCTTCTGCATCCATGTCTTGCCTACCAGTGTTCCGAAACCCTTGAAGTCATTCCGTTGAATGGCTTCGGCCATATCCAAGGCATGTGCTTTCATCTCTTCTAATAACCCCAGGTGCAGGGAAGAGTTGAGGAACATGGAGCGTACTATTTCTGCAAGGATGCCCTTGGCTGTACGCGTAATGCCCGTATAATACAGCAGATGGCAATCGCGGTATTCCGGATGGGTAAACAAATGCTCGGGCAACCAGCGTACCAATGGCTGCTGGGCAAATCCAGCCTCCGTCTGCAACAGTTTGATGCCTTGCAGTACCCCACCGTATTGGTCTTGCCAACCGCCACCGGTCGTCAGCAACTGTTCCAGGGCAAGCGTACGGCGGCATATTTCGTTCTTATCCCACATCAGTCCGCAAAAGTCACTCAATGAACCCAAGACAGTAGAAGCCAAAATGGAGCTTGTGCCCAGACCGGAACCTGCAGGTATGGCAGAAAGCAATGTAATCTCTATACCTGTGCCGAAGGCTTCCAGTTGTTTTTCCAGCGAAGGATAAGCCGTTTCTGAAAAAGCCGGAACAAACCCGGCCAGCGCCAATGCTGCTTTGGGAATGGAAAAGGGGGAACCTATCATGCAATAGGATTGCAATTCCTCAAAAGTATTCACCACCTCCATGGCTCCCATATCAATGGAGCGCAACACGATGCGATGCTCCGCGCAAGGTTTGATGTACACTTGTAAAGGCGGCTGCCCGTTCAGTTCAATGGCAATATTCACCACACTCCCACCGGCAAACAAGGAGTAAGGCGGAGTGTCCGTCCATCCTCCCGCCATATCTATGCGTACGGGGCTACGCCCCCATACAATCTGGTCACTATACACATTCAGGCGAGGACTGCTCTTGCGTTCATACAAATCAGTCAGCAATCCTTCGCGCAACAAATTGAATGCGGCCTGCTCGTCTGCCTTGAAGTCCCTTCCGTCCAGCTTCTCAATCTGTGCACGCAGCATCCGGTTATGGATACGCTGCATCAGCGAGGCATCTGTCGGCAACACTTCCGGCTTGTCAATGCCGAATTTATGGAATTCACCGGCCACATCCATCAAGTCGAGTTGATAGAATACACTCTTTGCATGGTTGCGTGCCAGCACTTCCCAGTTTCCTTTGCAGAAGCTCTCCCGCTGTGCATACAGCAGACGCAAGTCGGCTTGTGCTGAAATTTCGTCGGCGGACAACCGACGACTTTCCAGCCAGACAGCCTTTCCTTCCGTCAAGCCCGGTTCGGAAACCATCCATCGAAGCACTGTCCCCATCTGCTCTTTATCTTCCACAACCGGGAAGATGGCAGCAGCCTGCAGGTCCTCTTTTCTGCCGGTGATGTCTTCCACCGACAATTCCCGTTCAGCCAGCCATTCCGAAAACGACATTCCAAGGAACAGTGTCTTTTCATCCCGAATATCCCCCTTAAAAGTATCGTCAAAACCATAGGGGCGTACTGCCCAACGCTGGTCGGCAAGCGGAACTATATCAATGCAGATACCGTCTGGAATGGTCAGCCTCCAGTCATTCTTGGGAACACCCGTGATAATCTGCCGTGCCCCCAGCCGCCAAGAAGCCCCAACAAAGCTATTTTCAATCCAAAGACTGTCGTTCTTCGGAGTAAGGGGGAGATGCACTTCTGCATTCTGCACAAAGATGGCCGGATTGGGCTTCAACTTCCGGTGCATAATCTGGCGCTGGTCGTAGACCTTATTCTGTAAGGTGACGGTTGAAGACAACAGTTCGCGGCTTGTTCCATAATGGTAGAATTCGCCTCCGGGCAAAGGCAATATGGCGACGGAGAGGCTGTTCAGCTCTTCATCCTCAATACGGGGATGATTTCCTAAGGACAAGCCAAAGTCAGCATACAAGTCATAGTATTTCAAGTCGGAATATGGCGTATCCACGTCCAAAGCCCCATCTGCCTTCTGCGAACGTTTCATCAGCAAGTCAACGGCCCGGTCGCTCAATAGCCAGATGCCGATATCCATTAAAAAGAGATGTGTCTTGGAGAGGTTTTCCAATTCTTCCAGAGAGGGTTTCTGAAGCATGAAATCCAAGGATTCCGGTTGATTCCGGTCCGAGATAAACACACCATGATGTGTGGCGAGCAACGGGTCTACCCACAGTCCATAGCACACCACATCTGCATCAGGAATCTCTTGAAGCGGCTTTTCCGCACGGATATATACGTCACCACTGGCAATCAGCGTACGCAGTCTTTCGGGAGCCCGCTCCATTATCTTTTCGTAAAGTGGGAGCTGAAGGGATAATAAATTCTGTCCCAGTTTTTGTCCACGCGCCCAGCGAAACACCGGAATCGGGGTCAATATCTTGCCCGACGGTGCATATCCCGGTAAACGACGGCTTTGTCCTCCGGCATGCAGCAGAATACGCTTCTCTGCTGGAAGGCTTTTCTCTGTTGGAATGCACTTTTCTGTTGGAATGCACTTTTCTGTTGGAATACGCTCCTCCGCCAAATACTTCCTATCCCGTTCCTTCTGCCATTCTCTCAAGAGCCAGGTAGTTCCCCCACCCGAGCCAAGTTTCATTCCCACCGGGTCGGAAGTACAAAACCATTCCGTACGGTCTACATTTTCCAGTTCATAGAATGCCGACACCAGATTAGGCGGCAAAGACAATAATTTCTGCATATCAATTGCTGTATTGCTTACTATTTGACAGCAAAGTAAAACAATATTGAGCAATTGACATAAGTTCTAACAATTTTTTCCGAAAATAATTCCTTTATTTTGTTTTACGAACATAATGAGGAATAAATAACCAGTTTATAACCATGCACAATCGTCTTTTCAATGTATGATACTCCATATGGTCAAAAAGATAATTTTGAAATATTCTTTCACTGACCGATGATTGATATATTTCATATTATACTGTATCTTATCCGGTAAAATCCGTTCTACATACGCTTTATCCGCATCATCAGCCTGCCCAAGTATAGTATTCTCATCAACATATTCTATGGAAGCATAATCTGTTATTCCAGGACGAACAGAAAGTATTTTACGTTGTTCATCCGTATATAGTTCTACATACTTTCGGACTTCCGGACGTGGGCCTACTAAACTCATATCACCTTTCAGTACATTAAATAACTGAGGTAGCTCATCTAATTTATATTTGCGAATAAAATATCCGACCTGAGTAATCCGAGGATCCCGTCCACCTACAGTTATCAAACCTTGCTTATCAGCTCCTATACGCATTGAACGGAACTTATAGACGTAAAAATCCGTCCCTCCACGTCCCACACGTAGTTGTTTATAAAAACCACCACCTTTACTTTCCAATCGGACGGCGAAATATAACACAAGAAATACGGGGAAAAGTAGAATTATCCCCAAAAGAGAAAAGATAAAATCAAGAAAGCGAATCATCACTCAGTACCTGCAACTGTTATATATGCGGCCTTTACAACATTAATAATGAAGTTCAGCTGTTCCTCATCCAGCTGAGGATAAATAGGCAAAGAAATTTCCCCCTTAAAATTCTCATAAGCTTGAGGATAGTTTTTTATGTCATATCCCAAGGATTTGAAAAATGAAAGCATCGGCATCGGAATGAAATGCACATTGACCGCTACTTCCGCCTTGGCTATTTCATCAATCATACGGTCACGCTGTTCTTCCGTAAAATTCTTGATTCTTAATGCGTAGATATGATAGGAGCTTTCCTTTTCACCATCTACCGAAGGAGGAATTATAGCCCAATCGTAATCTGCAAAAGCTTTGGAATAAGTATTGAATACCCTTCTACGTTCCTTCAGAAGAGCAGGATACTCTCGTATCTGAGCCAGTCCGATAGCCGCATTCACATCAGCCATATTTATTTTCATTCCCAACCCCACAATGTCATAACGCCAACCACCGGCTTTCGACTTTGAAAAAGCATCTTTTGTCTGGCAATTCAGACTCATCATATGGAGCTCCTTATAAAGTTCCGCATTGTCAAAGGGAGCAGGCAAATTAAGGCAAATGGCACCACCTTCCGCAGTTGTAACATTCTTCACCGCATGAAGTGAAAATATAGCAATATCCGTTTCACAACCCGTTCTTTGATTCCTACTGTAATATGCTCCCAAAGAATGTGCAGCATCATTCATAACCAAGATACGCCCCAATCGTTCTTGTACTGACGATGTCGGTTGAAACATGCCACGTATATCCGGTTCATTCACCAACTCCATGATGCACTCATAATCGCAAGGAAATCCGGCAATATCTACCGGAATTATAGCTTTCGTTTTTGAAGTAATGACGTTGCGAATAGCCTCTACCGAAATATTAAAGTCTTTTCCAGAGTCCACCATAACCGGTTTTGCACCAGCGTGGAGTACAGCCAGAGCAGTAGCACTATAGGTATAGGCCGGCACAATCACCTCATCCTCAGGCTGAACACCCAGCCAACGAAGCATCATGATAGCTCCCGATGTCCACGAGTTCACACACAGCACTTCTTTTGCATTGGAGAAAAGTTTTATTTCTTCCTCCAATGCTTTTACTTTCGGACCGGAAGTTATCCAGCCGGAACGTAATGAATCAACCACCTCACTGATGACAGTGTCATCAATGTAAGGAGGCGAAAATGGAATTTTCATGATTAATGTATATTTAAATAGGAAAGAATGCTACAAAAGGGCATCATATAAGATTTCTATAGGATGATAAGCTTGCCTGCCTGTACCATCCTTTATCTGTTGCCTGCAACTCGTACCAGGAGCAGAGATACAAATTTCAGTTTCAGCTTGCCTAACAGCAGGAAATAATGACTGCTCTCCTATCTGCATGGACAATGCATAATGTTCTTTCTCATAACCGAAAGCTCCGGCCATGCCACAGCAACCGGAAGGAATTATATCAACCTGATAATTTTCAGGTAAAGCAAGTATCTCCTTGGAAGGTTCAATGGAAGCCAGTGATTTCTGATGACAATGTCCATGCAATTTTATGTGTAAAGGAAAATCTGTAAATTGTTCTTGTGTTATATTTCCCTTATGGATTTCTTTCACAATGAATTCATCATACAATAAACAATTAGCAGCCAGCCTACGGGCATCTTCCCGGGTATTTTCATTGACTAAATCCGGATATTCATCCCGAAAAGCCAATATACATGAAGGTTCTATACCTATTAAAGGAGTTTCTTCAGAAATAATCTCTTTAAGTAAAACAATATTTTTCTCAGCTATGCCTTTAGCCTTTTTCAAAAAGCCTTTAGACAACTCTGTACGTCCACTCTCCACATGCTTAGGGATAATCACCTCATATCCTAAAGTCCGCAGTAGTTTTATGAACTTTATGCCAATTTCCACATCCATGTAATTGGTAAATTCATCTGCAAACAGATACACTTTACCCTTATCATGGGTTTTATTATCCGGATGCTTTATCATCCAGCTCCGCAAAGTCATTTTATAAAGCTTCGGAATAGAGCGTTGAGGAGCAAACTTCAATATCCGTTTAATGAGTGAAGACGTAAATACATTTGAAATTATTGCATTATAGAGCCATGGCGCTGCCATACCCAGCTTTTGCATACTTGTCAGATTGGCAATTAAACGCGAGCGCAATGGAATATGGGCATTGTCATAATGATGTTGCAGGTATTCCGCTTTAAAACGGGCCATATCCACATTCGAAGGGCATTCTGACTTGCAAGCCTTACAAGAAACACAAGTATCCAAAGCGGTCAGAATTTCTTCCTGATTAAAAATATCCTTCTGGAGCGGATGTATCAAAAGTTCACGTAGTGTATTGGCACGAGCACGCGTAGCATTTCTTTCATCTCTTGTAGCGCGATAAGTAGGACACATCGTACCGCCCAATAAGCTTGATTTACGACAATCCCCGGAGCCATTGCACTGTTCGATGGCACACAGCCATCCTTTCTGCCGAGAATAATCAAAATAAGTATCTATTCCTAAATCCCACTGTTCATAACGTAAATTAGCATCCATCGGAGGAGTATCCACAATTTTGCCCATATTGAAAATATGCGGAGAATCCCATATTTCCTTTACCTCCTTCAAAAGACTATAAACTTTATCTCCCAATAATAAAGGAATGAATTCACCACGTAAACGACCATCCCCATGCTCACCACTCAAAGAACCTCTATGTTTCTTTACCAATTCAGCAGTTTTGGTAGCTACCGTACGGAATAACTTCCTATCTTTTTCTTCCTTTAAATTCAAAACTGGACGGAGGTGTAACTCTCCGGTACTGATATGGGCATGATACACACAACTCAAGCCATAACCGTCAAGCATCTTTTTCATATCTGCAATGTATGCCGGAAGACGCTGTGGGGCCACAGCCGTATCTTCTATAACAGATACAGGTTTAGCACTCCCCGGCATTCCGGAAAGTAAGCCCAACCCGGCTTTTCGCAAGCTCCAAACACGACTGATATCCTTCCCATAGACACGTGGGTAATGAGTTCCATAATTATGTGCTCTTAAATCAGCCTCTATTTCGTCAGCTTTCTTATCTACCTCTTCACGGGTATTTTCTGCTAACTCAATAATAAGTATGGCAGCCGGATCTCCCTGAACAAAGAATCTGTTCTTGTTTTGTGATATGTTCCGTTTACTTAATTCCAAAATTGTGCTATCCATCAACTCAATGGCTACAGAATTATGCTTCAATACCACAAGATTGGCAACAAATGCTTCCTCCAAAGTTGAACAATGCACACATACCACAGCTTTTTCTGTTGGTGGCAGAGGTACTAAACGCAATTTTAGTTCAGTAACAAAAGCCAATGTACCTTCCGAACCTGCCAGCAATTTACACAAATTGAACGGTTCCTGACTATTAGAGTCAAAATAATCCGAATGCAACAATTCGTCGATGGCATATCCGGAGTTCCTTCTGCGTAAAGAGGCATCAGGATAGTTATCTACGATTTCTTTCTGATTTTCCTTATTTGACAGCAACGTTATCAGCCGGTCATAAATAGAACTTTCCAATGAAGCTCCTGCACGTATGCTATCAACTTCCTTAGGGGACATCCCTTTCAAAAGAGCCTTAGAGCCATCACTTAATATGACTTTTGCCTCCAACAGATGATCACGTGTACTGCCATATACCAATGAATGAGAACCACATGAATTATTACCGACCATTCCTCCCAAACAACAACGATTGGATGTGGAGGTTTCAGGACCGAAAAACAGTCCGTATGGTTTACAATAAAGATTTAACTCATCCAATACCACTCCGGGTTGTACCCTAACCCAACGTTCCTCCGGATTTATTTCCAAAATATGATTCATATATCTGGAAATATCCACTACCAGTCCTTTCCCGACTACCTGCCCCGCAAGAGATGTACCTCCTGCACGGGGAATCAAATTAATATGATTTTTGGAAGCGTAACGTACAATCTCCTGTACATCTGTTTCGTCCTTAGGAAATGCTACGGCAAGAGGCATCTCCCTATATGCAGAAGCATCGGTAGAATAAAGGATGCGATGAAGTAAATCTGTCCTTACTTCACCATGAATATGCAAATCTTTAAAATTCATTCAAATAAAGAAGCTAAAAAAGCAATTATAAAAGTTGTAAACTTTCCAAGATTTTATTTCCTGCATCTCCATTTCCATAAAGTCTATTTTCAAACCCCGTTTTAGGAGCATCCACCAACAGAGCATACGTATCTTCTATCATCGCTTGATTGCTTCCTACCAATCTGTTAAATCCATTGTCAACAAGTTCCACCCACTCTGTTTCATCACGCATAGTCACACAATATTTACCAAAGAAATAGGCTTCCTTTTGCAATCCACCACTATCAGTCATTACCAACTCACAATTCTTTAAAAGCCAAACCATCTCCAAATAGCCAACAGGCTGGATAAAGCATATATTAGAACAGGAAAAATCATATCCTATTCCTATCAATTTGGCTTTAGTACGGGGATGCAGCGGCAATACCACCTTACATTTATCAGATATATTTTCTAAAGCCATAAAAATATTCTTCAGACGTCCCGAATCATCTGTATTTTCAGCACGATGTACCGTACATAAAACAAACTTCTCCGGTAAGTTTATGTTTGGCTTTCTGCATTTATCCGCATAAAATAATGCGGCATCTTGCATTACATCTCCGTTCTTTACTATTTGACATCCAATATTACCATATCCTTCATTGACTAGATTTTCTGTAGCTTTATCAGTGGGGCAGAATAGAATATCACTGATACGGTCTGTCAAGATACGATTTATCTCTTCCGGCATATCCATATTGAACGAACGTAGCCCCGCTTCTACATGAGCCACCTTGATATGAAGTTTCTTTGCGGCCAATGCACCGGCAAGCGTAGAGTTTGTATCTCCATATACCAGCACCCAATCCGGTTTCTCTTCTATCAGAACCTCTTCTATCCTCTCCAACATCTGCCCGGTCATAGCACCATGCCCCAATCCGTTTATGTTCAAATTATAATGTGGCTTAGGTATGCACATCTCTTCAAAAAAGATATCACTCATGTTGGAGTCAAAATGCTGACCTGTATGTACTATTATCTCTGTTACGTCTTTAGAAGTTGCAAAAACACGACTCACAACCGCAGCTTTTATAAACTGAGGACGTGCTCCAATAATTGTTACTATTTTCATTTTTCTATAAGATTATTCATTATATCGAGGAAACGCTTCCCCAACACTTGATAAGTATGATTCGAGAGAACAAATTTTTTACCATTTTCTCCCAATTTTCTTCTTTCTTCTTCCGACATGGATTTTAACGCCAAAATAGCCTTACTAATTTCACTGACGTTATCCGGTTCTACATCAATGCCACAATCAGCCTCTCTCACCAAATTGTTTCCGGCATCTATTGCTTGTATAATTGGTTTTGCAGCCATCATATAATCAAACATTTTATTGGGACTTATGCCAAAGCGAAATAAAGACTGCTTTTGCAAGCCTATATAAAGCACATCCATTTCTTTCAGCAAATTAGGTATCGCCAATTTATTTATCGGTAGAAGGAAATAAACATTTGTAACTCCTTTCTTATGTGCATATTTTATCAAGTTTTCTTTTTCCTGTCCCCCACCAACTAATACAAGTACCACATTTTGCTCTGTAAGAGACGAAACCGCATCAATCACAGCATACAATGAATTCGCAATGCCATGAGCACCGGCAAAACCGACTATAAACTTACCTTCTGCCCGAAGCTTACTCAACAACAAGCCATGCTCTTCTGGAATTCCTTTGGGATTATTCCAATCAGATAAAACAATGCCATTAGGTACATAATGAAACTTATCTCTTGTCAATCCGTGCTCTCTCATGTGCTCCTCAGCCTTAGGCAACATAGAAACTACAGCATCCGCATATCTATAGCAATCATCCTCTGCCTTTTGCATAATTCGGATAAAAGGGTGCTTTTTGGAATATCCACCTAACTCCATGGGGGATAACGGCCATAAATCATGTACTTCATAAATAAGTTTTGCATGATAATGCCTTGCTATTCTATAAGCAGGATAAATATCTAAAGGATAAGTGGAAGAAGCTATAACAATATCAGGTTTAAAGTTTCGTAAATAACGTCTATAATTACAATATAGTTTAGTTACAAAAGAAAACATAGATATGATTCGTCCTATTCCATTACCTTTATATGGATTTACTTTTACCCACCGATAGCGCACATCATCAATCATTTCTTCACATGATTGTGGCTGAACCTTCCTTAAATGTGAATAACTACCTCCTACAATTAGGACTTCATGCCCTAATTTCACCCATCCTTTAGTCACATAATAAGGTCTAAATTCCATCCCCAAATTAGGAGAGCCAGCATAATGATTAATTAAAAGAATCTTCATAACTATAATGAAGTATATAGATTGAGTAATTTTTGTTCTTCAATCTCCCAATTATATTTATTCTCAATTAAACGTCTTCCATTACGCCCCAATTCCTCCGCCAAATTAGAGTTCTCTAAAAGATAGTTAATCGCTTTGGCTATTTCATTCACATCACAAGGATTAACACATATTCCGAATTGTTCTGTAGCATTCATTTTAATATTATAATCAGTATTTGACATAATAACAGGTAGCCCCATCGCCATATATTCATATATTTTTGTCGGCAAAGTATCCAATTTCCCGTATTGACCAATTTTAAGTAAAGTTGATACACCTATAGAAGATGAATTTAAAAGAGCATAAACTCTCTCTGAAGAAATACAACCCTTATAATCAACTTTTTTAAAACCCTCTAATGCCCTAATCTGAGTTTTATATTGATTTGATATTTTCCCGGCCAAAATTAAATTTGCGATTGACTTATCAACGGCTTCTATTAAAAAACTAATTCCCCTATTATAGGTTAAACCACCTATATAAACGACTGTTTTTTTTACATCTATATTTTTAGTTTCCTTATAGAAAGACAATATATTCATATGAGGAACATTAGCAATAAAAATATTTTTTTTACTTCTTCCTTCAAAATAATTTTGTCCACAAACTGTACATACTTGAATTACTGCATCTATACGCTTACATACAAAAGTTTCAAACCACATATAAACAGTCCCTACAATGTACCTGAAAAATCTAGGAAGATACTCTTTTTCTTTGATTTGGTATCCATAAAATTCATGACTATCAAAAATCACTTTTTTTCCTTGTGATTTTAATTTCAATGCAAAACGCAACAATTCCGGATCATGAAAGTGATAAACATCCGCATTCAAAGAAAGAGCCTCTTTATAAATTATCTTAGCTCCACACAGCATTCTATATAAACGTCCTCTATTAGAAATAGGAACGCCTACAATATGCACTCCATTCTTTATTTCTGTTTTTGCATTCGGAGCTACAAAATAGACCTCATATCCAGCTTTAGCTAATGAACAGCATTCTTTCTCAAAGATACGTCCATCCGTAGCGGAATGGACACTTGTAAAATGACAAATTCTTTTAACCATAATTACGAAATAAGTATTCTTTTGTATTTTTCAATATACTCTAAATGGATAAGAACACCCAATTCTTTTAAGGAAGTCTTTGTCTGCAAGTGGTAAGGCGTGAAAGTCAACTCACCAAACACAGGATGACCATTCTCTTCATAAAAATCAACACGAACATAAGGGAAGTCGGCAGAAAGTTTTTTAGCACATTCCAACATCTCATCGAAACTACTTGGCAGGACAATCTTATCAATAGGTGATGCTTCGCCTTCCAAATCAGAGCGGTCAACCATGTTCGCGATATCAATAAATGCACTCTCAAAAAAATTACTTTTATTCTCATAGTTACGATCATGAATATACTCCAAGAAACGAGGTACCCCATGGAAACAATGAATTTTATAATCATCAGGTAAGGCTCCAGACTTTTTTGCCTTAATTAATTTCTCACATACATAAACAGGTTTAGTGCCATAGACAAATAAGTCACCAGAAATCCGGAAGGCAAAACTACACCTTCTCTTTGTATTCCTCAATATCTTCTTCGCCTTTTCAATATCAAAAGGAGCATCCTTTCTCTTGAAAACATGCCCATAATAACCATTAGACAGTTTAATCACACACTCCTCGGGAAGTCCTGACCAAGGAATGTCTTCGATCCTTTCTGAAACGAAATACAATTTATTAAGAATATGAGCCAATCCCTTGTTTTCAACATATTCTCTCACCATATATTTATTATAGCACATGGCTACAATATCACTCTTATTATAAAGATGGTATTTCAGCCAAAGCATCTTTTCGTTAAAATAAATAGGATTCCTTATATCGGCTTCGCGAATAAGTTCCGTTTGTTTTTGACGTTTCATTTCTTCTTTGGCATTTACAGCAGGAAAATGTTTTGCCATAAACTGCCAATAATAGCCCCTAAGCATATTATAGCAATATACTCCGAATCTTAAAAAAGACTTTAGCGACGATTCTTCTCTCATTATTATATTGATTTTGAATATTTTAGATAGTAAATCCAATATAAAATACTGGTCAATCCATAGATCAAAGCCGTTCCATACATTACGCCATAAATTCCGAACTTTGTAAGAAAATACCAGCCTAGTAGAAACTGTATAATTACAGAGACAGCGTTCATATACAGATTAAATTGATACTTTCGAATAGCTATTAACATATTGATTGGAACAATCCTAAAAGCTGCATTAATGCCATGAACTAACCATAATAACATAGCTATAGGAACAGCATCCACATACTTCTCGCTGTAGCAAGTTACAATAAGCCAAGGTGTCAAACACATTCCTATTATAATAGCACCAAACACCAACCCTGCATTTAGAAAAGCTATCTTTAACACCATCCTCCTGGAATTTTGATGTTTATTGTCCATTTCTGCAATAATTGGAAAATAATAAATCATAACTGACTGAGCAACTAAGATAACCATTTGAGGAAAAAGGCCCGCAACCCTAAAGTTTGCAGTAGTTGCTTCGTCTGCTATAATATTACCAACAAGCAGATTTTCATTAATTGGCATCATGCCAGACAATGCATTTGCAGCCATGAGTGATACAGACATTGCCATAAATTGTCGCAGGTTATTGTTACTTAATTTGCTCTGTCTTAAATCAACTAACTTTCCTTTAAGTAAATGCCACAAAAAGCCTATCATAAGAACCAAAGCCATGTATCTAGCAACAACCACGCCCATTGCACTAAAAAGCAAAACGAAAGCAATCGTCAGTACGCATGTAACAAAAGAATAGGTCAGACTATACCATGCGTAAGCTTTATTCTGTTGTTTGGATCGGACGAACGAAGTAAGCAAATCATAACCATAATAGATGGTAGGATAAAGTACTGTCGCCACAATATACGTTTTTGACTGTGGAAAGGGAAGCACCAATAAACAGACACTTACACAAAAGAGAGTAGTAATTAAAATCTCAAAAACAACACCATATTTGAGAGCAAAAGCTAAATATGCCTTGTCTTCAGATGTTGTTTCTTTGCCTGAACACACCTTTAATAAAGCTGTTGACATACCTAGTCCAAGGAATAATGTTAGGTAACCATATAGTGTTTCTGAATATGTCAAATAAGCATAGTCCGTTTTGTCAACTATTCTCGCAACAACAACACTCGATATCATGGCGACAGCCTTATTAAAGAACGTACCAACGAATACATGAGCGAAACCGTCCTTTAAAAGATTCTTAATCACTTGGATATATCTTATGCTATCCATATTTACTTCTGCTTTTTTGATGTTAAATCACTGATAATTGTATTCACACGATGCTTCCATAGATTGCGTTCCCACAGTGATTTCTTGACAGCATTTAGATACTGCTGGTATGTCGAATCTGATGACAGTATTTCGTTAACAGCTGAACATACCTCATCTACATCTGGCCCAACTACCAGCCCTATTTGTTCACTCGTAACAATATCACTCAAAGCCTTGCTGTTGATAGCCACAACCGGAAGCCCGTAGCTTATATATTCAAAGACCTTTACAGAAACAGCGAACTCATTATAAGGTATTTCTTTCTTGGGCATCACAAAAGCTACTGAAGCTCTACGGTATAGTGATTCTAGTTCTTTTCCTGAGGCATGATGTACTTCCAGCCATTCGGCATTCTTACAAGGGTGCTCTACTTGTGCCCACTCATCTTCCCTGCATACCAATATCAGCCGGAAAGAATTGTCCTGCCGATGCAAGAGTTGGCACGAATCTAACAGAAGGGGGGAGTCGTAGTGTCCTATAACTCCCCCCACGTAGATTCCTACATGGGCACGCTCTTTTTTTTCAGATAGACAATTCTCACCTGCTGGCGGCAAAACCCTTTTGTCTTTGTAATCGAATAACTTAGTTGCCTCCATGGATGGGAAATAAACTATATCGCAGTTTTTTATAACCCTATCGGTTAAATATTGAAGCACATCTAATCCGTAGTCCTTAAGATGCCCCACAATTCCTGTCTTCCTTGGAAACTGTTCGGGAAATTTCCTGTAAAAGTCGCGATAAAAATATGCCATAGGAATACCAATCTGGTGAATACGCTTTATCAAAGTCCTGTCACTATGCTGGACAATTGGATATGTTGGCGACTCTATATAGCACAAGTCTAGCCTTACATGCTTAAGTTCTTTCAGCATATTTTTCACCTTTCGAACTCTATCTGAGTTAAACTGATTGCCAGAAAGTACTATCACTTCATGACCTGATTCGCTGAAAGCCTTAAGAATTTTTGCTGGTCTAACTGATGAGCCTGAAAGCAGTTTCTTATCATCAACGTAATTAATGTATAATATTCTCATATTTATTTATGACCTTACTTGAAGCGGTTTTATTACAACATTCTTCACAACATTCAAGCCCTCCACCAAGATATTAGTTAATACTCAATTTAGAGCATACCCTTTTTATAAGGCACCAGAATGGATATCTCACAAAAAAAAATGTTATTAAATCCGATTGTTTTTTAACTATTGGCATACAGCCAAGTTCATATTTTGCGGTGCCAAACTCAAAAAATCTCTGCAACCGTTAAAAATTCCGGTAAAAAATTTGCCAAGATAATCCCATGCAAACCTGCCTTGCAACTTCACCGTGCTGATTAAGCTGTGATACACGGCGGCACTTTCCGCTCCCTCATCGCTTCCGAAGTGCAGGGAGTTCTTGCGTGCAAGTTTCAATGTAACCTCTATAGCATTCGTCCCAGTAGAACCGCAACAGTTCATTTATAATCCCCATAGAAATCTTTTCTACAATAAGACCGAACCTGAAATTCGAATTTTTCGAATATTTCAAATGTTTCTTCCATATTCACATATCATTTTGAATTTTCTTATTAGCAAATGGAGCGAGTGTCAGATAGAGCATTAAGAAATAATTGGTATTTATCAAATTAGCCAACAACCCATAAGTGTTGATTGACAATGACACGAGTGTAATAGCCAGTGCATATTTTACGCTAGGATTTTGAAATGTAGCAATAGTTCCCTCATAAAGTCTAAATGCCATGATATAACCGAAAGTGGAAATGATGGCCGCTAAATATCCGAAGCAAAACATACAGCCACCGACCAACCCCGTGTTACATCCTGCAGCCCACCCTAAATACACTTCACCAATCATCCGAGAAATAGGTTTCTCGACATAAATAGAATGAAATCCTAAAAGAGTTGAAGTCCTGTCATACATAGACCGCAGGAAGTCAGGGGTGTGAGTTGAAAAATAATCAAAATAGAACCCACTTATTCGATTCGGAACAATGGTGTACCGACGGAATACATCATTGAACAACAACCCCACGTCAATAACATTCACTTCTATCAGAAGGAGTACTGAGATAAGCATCATCGCTATTGGAGTCTTATTGCTATCTATACGAAAGATACCCACTACGAGAGCTCCCAATTCAAGAAATACGAATATTCGATTAGCTTCAATTAAAAACAACGAAAATTCGGCTATCACTAAAATTGCAGACAATACCCACTTGCGGTGATATGAATAGTAAGCAGTCAACAGAACTATCAAATAAGCAGCCCAAAGTTTTATGTTAACAATTATCCAGTGTGTGCCAGCATTCGTTGCCTCCGCTCTTACCTCATACACATCCAACAGCGTTTCCTGAAAACTTGCAATTGAGAAGGACTTATGGTGATAGAGCATTAGCATTGCCGTAACAATGAGAGAAATAATCGTTAGCATTTTTAAATAACTATCTATATTTCTCATCCTAAAATATTTCGAGAATGGACTGCCCTGCTTTGGTTTTATCCTTTTCATCCACCACTCCATCATCAGCCAGAATAGAAAGAAATAAAACATATATGACCATGGTTCATTAGTCACTGCTTGTTGAGCTACACCTGGCAGAAAATAGAGCAAGTTCAACATGACCATAATAGTCTCTGTTAAATATATGTTCTTAAGGTTATTTAGTGTTATCCATATGATAACTATAGACTCCAGCAAAGCCCAAATATATTTTGCCTCATTAAAGTTGTAAACAAATAACAATCCCTCATAACTAAATTCAAAAGTATACTGATAATATCTGAGATAAAGGATATGCATAATGAAAGTATAGCCGATGATAAATATCATCGACCAACGTCTTTGAGATATTCCACAAAGAATAGAATTATACATATATTTCCTTATATAGTCTATTTAAGCGCAAAGCAAGCTGTTCCGGTCCATAATTTTCTTTAGCATAATCACGCAGACGAGTTGGTGAACAATGCTTTGGCGCATTCATGAATGACAGAAAAGCATTTTGTAACTGTTCAGCGTCATCAACATCTATCAATATACCATTATCTTCATTGACGAAATCCTCAGGTCCTCCACAACGGGTAGCAATAACAGGAAGTCCTGCAGCCATTGCTTCCACATAAACCACCCCGAAAGTCTCTCCAGCAGAAGGAAGCACAAAGCAGTCACATTCCTCATAAACCTTTACAATTTCCATAGGAGATAAGATACCATGGAACATCACAATGTCATGCAAATCATGTTTCCAGACATACTCCATTAGTACACTACGAAGATGACCATCGCCTATGACATCCAAATGGACATTGTAACCTAATCTATGAATCGCCTCTATTGCTTTAATGGTATTCAATGTTCTTTTACGTTCAATCAGTAACCCCGTTGTAACAAATCTATACCCTTTATGTGCTCTGTGCTCACACTTACAAAAAACATCCAGCTTTATCATATTAGGAATGACTATGGCATCAATACCGGTATAACGCTTGATATTTTGTGATAAAGGATGACTTACTGCCACTACTCTTGCAGCCATTTTATAACCTTTCAAGGCGCATTTTTGCAAGGATTCATTAACATTTTCACAATTCATGGCACTTGAATGCTCCGTTATTACTAAGGGAACATCAATCTTTTTGACTAAAGAAGCAGCCATTTGTCCAATCTCAGTGAAATGAGCATGGACAATATCCGGTTTTTTCCTATTTTTATAAACCTTAGAATATAAATAAGAAAGAGCCTTTGCACCAATAAAACATAATAGTGAAAGGGGAACAGCTCCAATAGGAATACTTATGACATACCAGCGAACTTTCCCTGCGACACCATAAGAGATGCCATAAGGGCGCTTACGCCGAAAGGAGCGAAGATCAATCCCAAAGAATGTAACATCAGTACCTGAATCAGCTAATGCTACAGCTTGCTCAAATGCAAAATTTCCAATGAACGGATATTTTTTCGTCGGTTTCCCTCCACTGACTATTAATACTCTCATATATGTAATTAATTCAAATTTTGCCAAGTAAAATGGTAAATTAGCGGTATTTGTCATTTACTGCTACCGCCTCAATCATTAACAAAAAACATTCAAAGTATTAAAGAAAAACTTCCGAAGTGTGAAGGGTAAAGTGAACAGATATAGGCAGGACTCCCGGATAAAAGTTGAGCATACTTGAGTAAATTATCACGACCTATAAGAGAAGAATATTAAGGTATTAGCCCGAAACGTTTCAATGCTTTAGGCGAAGCATCTTCATAGCTAATCACAGCACCTTTAATCAACTCAAGGTCATCTTGCATAATGGTACCTTTAGCTTTACCGTTCCCAAACAATTCTTTAAAACGTTTACCGGTAATCGTTTTCAAATCAGAACAATCTACAAAACGATCTTTCTCTTTTAGAAAAGCATATTTCTTTGCAGACAATTGGTAGTGCATCTGTTGCCGTCTTGGAGGCAAATTAGGATTTATTTCTGTGTCTATAATAACAACTCCTATGGCATTTCCATCCAAGTCATGTCCCAAGACAACAAAATATTTATTGCGGCCATCATCTCCCGGATTCTTACCCTTGATGTTCTCTTCTTTCCCCAAGTGCATTCTGAACACCTCACCAACAGATACTCTAGACAGCAACATGCGTTCTACCGTTTCTTGCGGTAAAAGGTCTTCAAAGGTTCCTTTCTTCATCTGCCCTGCAAATAATCGTCAATCTCAGATTGTTCTTTCAGATATTCTACAAATCCGGAAGTTGCGCCTCCTGCCTGAGCCATCAATAGCGGATTCATAGGTGATGCACTCCTTGCATCCCATGCCGTTTGCCAAGCTACATCATGCGAATCTTTGGACAATTGCTTGGCATCCTTCGACAAATTTTCTTTTATGGAAGCATCCAGACACGCAAGGTCAGCCTTACTCAACTCATCCATATCCGGTTCTTCGGCAGCTCCTACAAAATAGTAACATTCTGCATTTCCCGGTTTTAATGAATCCGCTAATTGCCGTAACAAAGACCCTTTTACAGCATGAGCCGAATTTGTTGCAACCTTCACGGCATCATACAAAAAAGAAGGAACAGGACCACGCTCCAACGCACAGAACGTATCCTTCACCAGATGCTTCCCATAAGTAGCATAATGTTGGCGTTCCGCAAAATATAGAATTTTGAACAAATGGATGAAATCCAACTCGCCACATTGCTTTAAAATATAGAGAGTAACAGCTTTTAACTTCAACATGTCATCCGTAGTCATCATTATATCCTCCTATTTTTCACTAAAGAGCAAAGTTCATTCCTCTTTTTGTATTCATACCTGCCGCAAAGATAGTCTTTTCACTACAAACTCCAATACTTCAACGAATGAATCTTGTCTCTATATATTCCTTTAATATCCACAAGCACCGCATGATCGTACGTCATACCCTTAAAATATTTATCATCCAGATTCTTGTATTCATCGTGGGCCACAGCCACAACCACTGCATCATAATTATCCCGTGGTTTTTCCACCAATCGGAAACCGTATTCTTTCTGAACTTCATCACTGTCTGCGTGTGGATCAACCACATCTACATCGCATCCGAAGTCCCTGAGTTCATTAATAATATCAACAACTTTTGAATTACGGATATCCGCTACGTTCTCCTTGAAAGTAACCCCCATCACAAGGACACGGGCACCAAGTACCCCCTTGCCTAACGAAATCAAACGTTTCACAAGTTTCTTGGCAATATATCCGCCCATACTGTCGTTTATATAACGGCCCGCACTGATTATCTGGCAATGATATTTCAACTCGCTGGCTTTCTGAACCAAATAATAAGGGTCAACGCCGATGCAGTGCCCTCCTACCAAACCCGGATAGAATTTCAAAAAGTTCCATTTGGTTCCGGCAGCTTCCAACACATCGTAAGTATTGATACCTATACGGCTGAAAATAATGGAAAGCTCGTTCATTAAAGCAATATTGACATCACGCTGGGTATTTTCAATAATCTTTGCCGCTTCAGCCACTTTTACATTCGGCGCACGATGAACACCCGGTTTTACTACAAGCTCATATACTTTGGCCACAACATCCAAAGCTTCTGAATCGCAACCAGAAACAATCTTAATCGTGTTGGGCAGAGTATGCACCTTTTCTCCCGGATTGATACGCTCCGGAGAATAGCCGTATTTAAAATCTATGCCGGCTTTCAATCCGCTTACCTCTTCCAAAATGGGAAGGCAGTCGTCTTCCGTACAGCCCGGATAGACCGTAGATTCATAAACCACATAATCACCCGGTTTCAAGGCTTTAGCCACTGAACGGGAAGCACCTAACAACGGGGTCAAATCCGGCTTATTGTATTTGTCAATTGGAGTAGGAACGGCTACAATGAAGAAAGAAGCTTCCTTCAGCTTCTCAATAGAGGAAGTAAACTCTATATCTACATTTTCAAAGGCTGAACCATCCAGTTCCCCACAAGGATCAATCCCCTCGCGCATCTTTACCAAACGTGACTCATTGATATCAAAACCAATTACTGAAATCTTCTTTGCAAATTCCAGAGCAATGGGCAAACCTACATAACCTAAACCGACCAATGCCAGTTTAGCCTCTTTATTTACTAACTTATTATACATAACCTTCAAACAAAATTAAAAATTAAAGAACTAAAAATTAAAGTTTAGCAACCTTACCTTCTTTCAACCGATAACGTTCCTTACTCTCCGGACAGACTGCAACCCCATCTTCATCAAAGTCAAGCCTATGACCGTATTCACTCATCCAACCCATCTGACGGGCAGGATTACCAACCAATAAAGCATAAGCAGGAACAGTTTTAGTAACTACCGCACCAGCACCGATAAATGCGTATTCACCAATATCGTGTCCACAAACGATGGTGGCATTGGCACCAATAGTGGCACCTTTGCCAACATGAGTTTTGGCGTACTCGGATTTACGGTTGACAGCACTACGAGGATTGGTAACATTGGTAAAGACACAAGAAGGACCTAAAAAAACATCATCTTCACACGTCACACCAGTATAGACTGATACATTGTTCTGAACCTTTACATTATTCCCTAATACCACATCTGGAGAAATCACCACATTCTGACCGATATTGCATCTTTCTCCAAGCACACATCCGGACATGATATGACTATAATGCCATATCTTTGTACCCGCACCAATCCGGCAACCATCATCGATGGTTGCTGTTTCATGAGCAAAAAAATCTTGCATAGGTGTATTTATTTAAAGAAATCTTTTATGCTATCAATAACCAAATCCTGCTGCTCAGTAGTCAGTTCGGTGTGAACAGGAAGGGAAAGAACGGAATATGCCAATTTTTCAGCATTATCCAAAGACTCTGCAGCACGTGTTATTTTTTGGAATGCCTCTTGTTGCTGTAAGGGCAACGGATAATAAATCATACTAGGAATACCGGCATCTGCCAAATGCTGTTTCAAGGCATCACGTTTACCATCTAATACCTTCAAAGTATATTGATGATAAACATGAGTACTTTGAGGCAACTCTTCCGGCGTAATGATGCCTCGCACATCCTTCAAATGTGAAGTGTAATATTGTGCCGCTTCACGGCGAGCAAGGCAATATTCATCCAAATGTTTCAATTTGGCGTTCAAAACCGCAGCTTGAACAGTATCCAGACGAGAATTGCATCCGATAACCGCATGGTGATACTTTATCCGCTGACCATGATTGGCTATCATACGAAGCTGTTCGGCCAATACATCATCATTGGTAAGGATTGCTCCTCCATCACCATAACAGCCCAAATTTTTTGAAGGGAAAAATGAAGTACATCCTATATGACCAATGGTACCGGTATGTTTCTTAGTGCCATCGGAAAAAGTATATGTAGCACCGATGGCTTGTGCATTGTCCTCCACAACATACAAGTGATGTTTTACAGCAAACTGCATGATAGGCTCCATATCACAAGACTGACCGAAAAGATGTATCGGGATAATAGCCTTTGTCTTCGGGCTTAGCGCCTTTTCCAAATTGGCAGCTGTCACATTAAAAGTGGCATAATCTACATCCACCATCACAGGAATCAAACCTAAAAGGCCAATCACCTCTGCAGAAGCAACATACGTAAATGCAGGCACTATAACCTCATCTCCCGGTTTCAAGCCTAAAGACATCAATGCTATCTGAAGAGCATCTGTCCCGTTACCACAAGTTATTACATGTTTACAACCGGAATAAGTTGCCAGATTGGAAGCGAATTCTTTTACTTGAGGGCCATTAATAAAAGCAGAAGTTTCAATGACTTGCCGAATACCCGTATCCACTTCCTTTTTTATCTTTAAATATTGACCATGAAGGTCAACCATTTGAAGTTTCATATCCATAACCATTTCATTCTCAAGAATTATTTACCACCCAAATGGATGTTTGGCTAAAGGCAGTTTTGCCAAAGGATGGTAGTCACCTTTCAAACCGATGGGTTCTGCATGACGAATATCATACACGATATTGATTGCATTACGTGCATCCTCAATACCAAAACCTTTACCGGCAAGAATATCCTTATAGCTTTCAGTGTGCAATTCCGTAAAACCTTTGCTGAATTCAAATTCTTCACCGTCAATATTGATTGTACGATAAGTAAGCTTCTCCCCTTGTACTGCATTTTCAGGAAGATTGTCTGAGTTTATACTTAAAAAATAACGGACACGCGCTCTTTCCAACTCCAGATATCCTGCTGCACGGTCATGTGTATATACATGAACAATATTCTTCTTTACAGGACCAAACACCCATGAAAGCATATCATAAAAATGCACGCCGATATTGGTCGCAATTCCCCCACTCTTGTGTACATCACCTTTCCAGCTTGTATAATACCAATTGCCACGTGAAGTGATATACGTCAAGTCCACATCATAAATTTTATCTTTAGGACCGTTCTCTATTTTCTTCTTCAAATCAATAATAGACTGGTGCAGACGAAGTTGAAGTATTGTATAAATATGGTGTCCGGTTTCTTTCTCCACTTCTTCCAAGGCATCCACATTCCAAGGATTCAAGACCAAGGGCTTTTCGCAAATCACATCAGTCCCCAAACGCAACCCATAACGCATGTGTGCATCATGAAGATAATTAGGAGTACAAATAGAGACATAATCAACTTGCTTGTCAGTACCTTTCAGTTTCGTACAGTGACGGTCAAACAATTCATGTTCGACAAAAAAGGATGCTTCCGGAAAAAAACTATCCATAATCCCAACACTGTCAAATTTATCATAAGCCGCAACCAAGCGGTTTCCGGTGTCCTTGATGGCACGCAGATGACGGGGAGCAATGTAACCCGCCGCTCCAATTAATGCAAAATTTTTCATTGATTATAATTGTAATATTAAGAACCTGATAGATTTGCGGAAATTTATTCTTGCACTTCTTCCCACGGATATTGATTCTCCTCGAAATTTCTCAATTCTTCTATTATTTCCTTCTGTTCATCCGTTAAGTCTGAAATATTCCACGTTTCAATAAGTTGATGTGCTTCATGAGCCAATTCTTCATCATACGTTTCACTATATCCCCATGTCAGTAAACGCATTTTTAATAAAGATGCCGGAAGTTGACTCATAATATTGTAGATACGATCCAAAATAACCTGTTTTTTCCGCTCCTTATCTCCATTATCATAGATAGTGGCATTATACCCCATCAGCAGAGCAAGACACAGATTTCCCTCTTCTTCAATATCAGAGCTTTGTTCGGAAAATAAAGAATCGGAACGGGTCAGAACTTCTTTATTTAAACGACAGAATTCATCAGAATAAATAGGACTACCATTCGTATCCAAATACATAAGTTCATGAGCCATCCGTTGAAGCTCAAGAGCACGGGAAAGTAAAGAATTCATCTTTATATTGATTTTTTATTATTTATCGGAAAGAAAAAATATCCTTCAAGAAGATTAGGATGACAGAGAGTCGCTTAGTCATTAATTGCCTTCAGATAGGATTTGGGCACTTTAATGCTTGCTACTAAAACACCCGTAATGCGGATAACAACATAAGTTTTGTTGGCTTCTGTGGCGATTTCACCTTCAATGCCGCTAAACTCCCCTTTGACAACTGTAACCTTTTTGCCAACGGTAAGAGGTTCATTGTCAAAACAAACACCTTCGGGATTCAAATCCATGACGAACATGAAATCCTGCATTTGTTTATCGGGAACAACCAGCATGGAATGAGTGGAAAAATCCTTCATATAAAAAACCTGGACACCATAAACATTATGTATGTCACAAGCAGACTGTTTGGTGGCATGAATAAAAATCAATCCACGGGCAACCGGAACCACGTTACGCTTCCGACGGTACTTCAACTGTGAAATTACAGTTCGAGTAGGAAGATAACACTCCACATCAATACCTTCCTCCAGATTAAGATTTTCGATACGCTTCTTAACTGCAAATTCTTGTTTGCTTAGTGTACGGGCTGCGAACCAATATTTCTGTGTTTCAACCACTTGTAGGAGTTTAATAAATAATCGGAAGTTTGTTTTGGGTACGCTTCGCGGTCCGATTGAGTCATTTACTCTTTCGAACCGTATCTGCAGACAAGCGCTTATAAAACGTTGTTACCGAACGAATTAGAAGTAGAAAAGCGTTCAATAGACGTTCGTTTAATGAACGTCTATTTTTAAGAAAATAAGTAGAGGCATAAAAGTTAAAAAGGAACAGAACTTTAAGATGTTAAATATCAGACTTATATTATTGTAAATCAATATATTAATATGAAATAAAAATTACTTTGGAAATATTTTTATTAAACATTTTGTTAGTTCAAAAAATACGGCTTATCTTTGCGTTCATTAAACGAACGTTTAAAAAACGCCTCCAACATCTCCTCCATCTTTCTGTGTTACAGGTTTATTCAAGCAAAACAAAAACAGTATACATGAACAGATACAAACAATTAATAACGTGCAATACACGATACTAACAACGTGTCCTACAAAAAACAAATATCGTGTCCGCAGGATATTAACTTCCTGCAAACACGATATTAATTCGCTTTTACACAAAACTATACGAGGCTAACTACCTGCTGCAACAACCCCGACAATTCGAAAGTAGCATTCTTAATATCCGAAATCCGGTTCTTGCCTTCTGTCGTAAGAGAAAAACGCATCTGACGCTTATCTTCCTTACCTATCAGACGGGTAATGAGCTTCTTTCCCTCGACAGAGCGAATGACCTTTGAAGTGTTGGAGGCAGACAAACCCAGTGCCTCGGCTATCTCACTAGAGGTAAGCTTAGGAGTATTGAGCAGCGTGCACAACAACATTCCTTCATTCAGCGATAAATCATACATCTGCGTAAACTGCACCTCGAACTCGGCAATAGCCCGATAAACATCACGGATTTTACATAAAGTCTCCATATCTTGTCCTCCTATATAAATAAGTTCACATTTGCCTTGTCCGCACGTTCCATATAGGTAGCCACGCCGCCGATGGTTACTTCATCCAGAAGTTCTTCGTGCTGGATGCCCATCATATCCATAGACATCTGGCAAGCAATGAATTCCACTCCCTGCGCCAATGCCTGCGAGCGCAACGACTCCAAAGAATCCACTCCCTTGCGCTTCATCAAGAAGCGCATCATGCGGCTGCCCATGCCAAACATATTCATCTGCGACAACTTCAGTTTCAAAGAGCTGGACGGCAGCATCATGCCGAACATCTTGCCGAAGAAGTCCTTCTGCACACTGGGTTTCTGCACTTTCTTCAAGACGTTCAGTCCCCAGAAGGTGAAGAAAATGGTTACTTTCTGTCCCGTTGCCGCTGCTCCGTTTGCTAGTACGAAGGTTGCCAGCGCTTTGTCCAGGTCGTCACTGAACAGAATCAGCGTCTTTCCCCTACCCCTGGCTGCGGAAACATTGGAAGCAGATGTACAAGCCGGAGCACCTTTCTCGATGACTACCGTATAGCGTCCTTTCTCGTCATGCTTCTCTATCAATTTATTTCCCGTCGTATCACACCAGGCAGAAGCATCGCGTGCAAAACCGGCATCGGTTGCCACAATCTCCACACGCTCGCCCACAGCAATGCTATCCATCGCCTTTTTCACCTGCATGATAGGTCCCGGACATTGCAAACCGCAAGCATTTATCTTCAACGTTTCCTTCTTGGACACTGATGCATCCGCAGGAACATCATCAGTAGCAGCCTCTACCGAAGAAGAAGAGCCGCCGCCTGCCGGAGCAGATGGAAACGGCAGAGGTGCTGTTGCCGTGGAGTAGGTCTTATAACCACCTATCAGATTGCGCACATTGCGATAGCCGCGCCCCATCAAGATGCGCAGGGACAGATAACCGCGCAGACCCACAGCACAGAAAAGCACTACCGGCTTGTCTGTAGGTATCTCTGCCAAATGTTCGCGCATTTCGTCCAACGGAATATTGACGGCTCCCGGAATGGTGCCGAAAGAGAATTCCTCGGGCGTACGGGTATCTATCAGCATCACTTTATCCTTCTCTTCTACCAGCTCGCGCCAAGAGATGACAGGCATAGCACCGCTGATAATGTTCGATGCTACATAGCCGCCAATAGCGATGGGGTCTTTGGCCGAGGAGAAAGGAGGCGCATACGTGTGCTCCGTCTCCATCAAATCGTAGACTGTGCCACCCCGCTTGATGAGTCCGGCTATCTGGTCGATTCGCTTGTCCACTCCCTCGTAACCGATACATTGCGCACCATAGAGTTTACCGGTTTTGGGATGGAAAGTCAGTTTCAAGGTCAAAGGCAGGGCATCCGGATAGTAACCGGCATGAGATGCCGAGTGAGTCACCGAGCTTTGATATTCCATGCCCCACTGCTTCAAGCGTTTGGCTGCAAGGCCCGTAGAGGCTACCGTCATGTCGAATACTTTGGCAATGGAGGTGCCGATAGCTCCTTCGTAGGAAACAGTATTGCCAAACACCATATTATCAGCAACGATACGTCCCTGGCGGTTGGCAGGATTTGCCAGATAATTGAGCCAGGGCTTTCCGGTCAGCGGATGAGGATATTCGATGGCATCGCCCACGGCATAGATGTCTTTTTCGGAAGTCTCCAAGTGTTCGTCTACCCAGATACCGCCCATCTCGCCCAGTTTCAAGCCGGCTTGTTGCGCCAATGCAGTGGCAGGACGCACACCGATGGAGAGTAACACCATATCGGCAGGAATGGCCTTTCCGCTTTTCAGGAATACGGTGATTCCGTTGTCCGTACGCTTGAAGTGGGTTACGCCTTCTTCCAGATAGAGGGAGACACCTTTCTGCAACAGATGCTGATGAATAGGTGCCGCCATAGAGAAGTCGATAGGCGCCATCACCTGATTACCCATTTCGACTACAGACACATGAACACCGGCATGATGCAGGTTCTCCGCCATTTCCAATCCGATGAAACCGGCACCTACCACCACGGCGCGTTTCACCTGCTTGTCCGAGATATAAGCCTTGATATGGTCGGTATCTTCTACATTGCGCAACGTGAAGATGCCTTCGGAATTAATGCCTTCCAAGGGGGGCTTCACGGGGTTAGCACCGGGAGAAAGCAAAAGTTTGTCATAGCTTTCATCGTACTCCTTGCCTTCCGCATTGCGTATGGTAACGGTCTTGTTTTTGGGATGGATGGCGATTACTTCATTCTGCACACGCACATCAATGCGGAAGCGCTTGCCGAAAGATTCGGGTGTCTGTACCAACAGCTTCTCGCGCTCTGCTATCACTCCACCTATATAATAAGGTAAACCACAATTAGCATACGAGATGTAAGGGCCTTTCTCCAATAAAAGGATTTCAGCCATTTCGTCCACTCTTCTCAGTCGGGCGGCTGCCGTGGCTCCACCTGCTACACCGCCAATGATTACATATTTCATAATTCTTCGTTTTTTAAGTTTGACGATGCAAAGAAAATAATTATTTTCAATAAAACATAATTTCCAAAGGAAAATATTATTAAAAGACTCATTTTTAATAAGAATAGGCATAAAAAAACGGATTATTACAAGTTTTTACACCTATAATAATCCGTTCAGTATGCAAGTTTTTATAAGCTTACCAACCAAGCCGAGCAAGACCGACAGCACTATACCATGAAGTAGAACGATAAGCGGCATTAGCAGCTTGAGCAGCAGCAGAAGTGGCAGTGGAAGGTATATAATGGCTAACCCCATTTGCCCGCTTCATGGAGAACATACCAACAGACATCGAATAAATCATCGGTGTTTTTTTCCAACAGACAGAAGCTGCATCATATGCTTGCTTCCATTCATCCAAGGCAACTTCATCCACAACGAGTTTTTCCATCATTTCTACGAAATCATAATAGCCTACATAATAAGACGATCCTACTTTACGCTGATCATAATCAAAGACCGATGACCGAAGAACTTCTCTATCTGCTGTCACTCCCGACAAAGCATTTGCTGTAGCAGCAGCTAAGTTCTCAAGCTCAGAAGATTTCAGCACATCTATAGCAGTGCCCATTGTCCAATTGCTATTACTTCCTATTTTTCCAGTATAAATTTCATCATAAGCAGCAAAAGTCCCAATAGCCATTTCTACCGCTGCACCTTTCTGAAATATAAATGGAAACATTCTATCATAGGCAGCACCAGGACCTGGATTCTCAGCAGGGAAACCAATATAGTAATCGCAACAATCACGCAACTCATACGCGACTTCCACCGACTGCATAAAGCAAGCATCAAACATAATAAAATCAAAATGAGGAGCGTTCTGTAATACTAACTTCAAGTCCTCAATATTCATATAATGCCCTCCTCCAGTCTTATCATTTCCTATCCAGCGAGTAGAAGGCAATGGAGTAGGTATCCATCCTTCCCCATGCGACCAATAAATCAAACCATAACTTTCCGCTTTATATAAAGAATTCCCAAACACATCATTGAATACCTCTTGCGTCTCAGCGACTCCGCACGAATTTCTATCTTCGTATTCTTTGACTATTGTTTCAACAACAGTACCACCTTTATTTTCAATTTCAATCAAACGAGGAAATCCCGTATCTATATACACCAATAAATGCATATCAGATGTATTATCAATTGAAGCCATCCCAGCTTTCAATTCCTCCAAATCCCCATCCGTAAAGCTAGCCAATGGATTTATACTATTATCCGCTGCCATATATACCAGCACAGTACGTTTCCCATCAACCGGAGGATCAGGTATCGGGTCATCACCACGACACGCCGACATGAACAAGGGGAAAACGAAGAAAAAAAGAAGATATAGTTTTGTTTTCATACTTGAAATCTTATTCCTGCGGTTTTGCAAATGTGAAAGCCTCAGGCTTCACCACCTGCAAAACCATATTCTTACTCTTCTTATACTTACCTTTTACCTTTACAGCCTCTTTTTCCAACTTTTTCCTGTTTTCAGAGAAATAAATCATGCAAGTATAGTCCGGCTTCTTCAGATTATACTCCAGATAATTCTTGAGCTGGTAAGTGTATAAATCACGCTTGGGCAAGAATCCATTCTTATCCAGCTCTACGCTGTCCAATACCTGGATGTCTGTATAATATACGATGGAGTCATTGAAAGAAGCCGCCACACCAAAAGCATATACAGCCTTTTCCTTATCTTTCATTGTAAAAGCCGAGCACAACGCAAAAACCAAAGCTACGGCACAAAGTATACGAACGTATTTCATTGAGTTATGAGTTATAAGTTATGAATTATCAATGGGGGCAAAGATATAAAAAAAACCGCACGCCTACTAAAGACGTACGGTTTTTTAATTCCTTCTATTTGTCGGAAACTGATATTTCTTATTTATCCCAAATAAGATTTGAGCAATTTACTACGATTACTTTGTCTTAATCTTCTGATTGCTTTTTCCTTAATCTGACGCACACGCTCACGGGTCAAGCCGAATTTGTCGCCGATTTCCTCTAATGTCATTTCCTGCTGTCCGATACCGAAAAACATCTGTATGATTTCTTTTTCCCTATCGGTTAACGTAGAAAGAGCTCTATCAATTTCCCTCGCAAGAGACTCGTTCACCAAAGAGCGGTCGGCCATAGGGGAGTCGTCGTTGACCAGCACATCGAGCAAGCTGTTGTCCTCTCCTTCTACAAAAGGTGCGTCCACCGAAATGTGACGGCCGGACACCTTCAGCGTATCAGAGATTTTGTCAACAGGGATTTCCAGTTCATCGGCAAGCTCTTCAGGAGACGGACGACGTTCGTTTTCCTGCTCGAACTTGGAGAAGGCCTTGCTGATTTTATTCAGCGAGCCTACCTGGTTCAACGGAAGACGTACAATACGCGACTGCTCTGCCAAAGCCTGCAGAATGGACTGACGTATCCACCATACTGCATAACTGATGAACTTGAAACCACGTGTTTCATCGAACTTTTCGGCAGCCTTGATCAGTCCTAAATTACCCTCGTTAATCAAGTCGGGCAAACTCAAACCTTGGTTTTGGTACTGCTTGGCCACAGATACAACGAAACGCAGATTGGCACGTGTCAATTTCTCCAGTGCAACACGGTCACCCTTGCGGATGCGCTGAGCGAGCTCCACTTCCTCTTCAACAGTAATGAGGTCTTCGCGACCGATTTCCTGCAAATACTTGTCAAGAGAAGCGCTCTCTCTGTTAGTGATACTTTTTGTAATTTTAAGTTGTCTCATTCTTATAATACAGATTTGGGTTGCAAAGGTACGACAAATTATTTTGTTACAATAATTTCATCCCAACTTTTTCACCTTATTTATATCTTATCCTATATAACAAAAAGGATGCCGGTATGTATTGTACCGACACCCCCTTTTTCGCTATTGTTAGCTAATATTACAATCTTCTTACCTAACTATCCCTATTTTTTATTCTTGAGTCAAATCAACGGCATACATTGCACGTTTTCCTGACGGGAACATACCGGTGATGAACAAACCTTGCTCAGGAGACTTTCTTGCCTCTTTCATCGCCTTTTCCAAATCGTCCACCGTCTTCATCGGCACTCCGTTGGCTTTCAGAATGATGAAGCCCTTGCGGATACCTGCATCGGCCATCTTGCCATTGGTAACCCCGGTAACTTCCAGACCGTAACCCAGGTTCAACTGCTTCTTCAGCTCGGAAGATACGGGCTTGAAGGCTGCACCCAAGATTTCCATTCCGGCATCCTTCACTACCTTCGTAGTGCCTTGCTCATTCTTCAGCGTGATTTCGAATTCCTTTTCCTTCTTGTCACGAACCACTGTTACCTTCACTTTGTCGCCCGGACGGTGTTTTGCCAGCATTTCCTGCAAATCCGAGAACTTGTGAATCTTCTTGCCGTTCAATGCTATGATTACATCATTTTCCTTCAAGATGCCGGCAGCGGAACCACCTTCAACAACTTCGGCCACATAGATACCCTCTTTCACACCAAGTTCGTCGGCCTTCTTCTTCAGTTCTTCGGTCCAACGTTCGTCCATCTGCAGGTCTGTGCTCAAATCACTACCCTTGATGCCAAGGAGCGCGCGCTGCACGGTACCAAACTGTTTCAAGTCGGCTACCACCTTTGTCATAATGCTGGTAGGGATGGCAAAACCATAGCCGGAATAAGCACCCGTGGGTGAGTAAAGCATGGCATTGATACCAACTAGCTCGCCTTTGGCATTCACCAACGCACCACCACTGTTACCTTGGTTGATGGCAGCATCCGTCTGAATGAAAGACTGGATGTTTGCAGCTTGTCCGTTGGAGGCAGAAGAGCCAATGGAACGGGCTTTTGCACTGACGATACCAGCTGTTACGGTAGAGTTCAGGTTGAACGGATTACCTACTGCCAATACCCATTCTCCCACCTTCAACTGGTCGGAGTCACCAACCGGAATTGTCGGGAAGTCATCCCCTTCAATCTTAATCAATGCCAAGTCCGTGCTAGGGTCAGTACCGATGATGCGTCCTTTCAGCTCACGGTCGTCATTCAGTTTCACAGTGATTTCATCAGCACCTTCCACCACGTGATTGTTCGTCACAATATATCCGTCTTTGGAGATGATGACCCCCGAACCGAAACCTACACGCGGCTGGGTCTGTATCTGGCGCTGGCGTCCACGACCGTCTCCAAAGAAGAAGTCAAAAATATCCGGCTGTTCTTGCACCGTCTGAGTCTTGCTCAACTGAGTGGCACGTATATGCACTACAGCATGGAGCGAGCTCTCCGCTGCTTGTGTCAAATCCACAGGCTGGGCATCCGTTGCATGGAAAGCTGCCGGCAGCAGATTATTCGGGTTCTGTTGGAACAACTCGCTGAATGCGGCAGGCTTTTCCTTATTCAGCATCTTATAAGTGGTCAATCCAGCCACTCCAGAGCTCAGGAGCACGATAGCCGCAACTCCAAGGATGTTTTTTGTTGTCTGTTTCATACTATTCTTCCTATTCTTTAAATTGTTAATATTCAAGTTTCGTTTAACATTACGACGTTAAAATAACGACAAAAAACGTTCAGTTATTCCGCTTGTCACTCTTTTTTGTTCTCTTTTAACAGAGGATATTTAGGGCTTAACAGCGGTTAACGGCAAAGACTGACAAATTAGCATTTATGTACGATTGCTGACTGTTAAAGAACTGACAGATAGGGCATAAAAAGACGCATCACCCGTTGCGGCCGAAACGGATGATGCATTTGGGGTAAACAGATGATGCGTTTATACCAAACAGATGATGTGTTCGGGCTGAACGCATCATCTGTTTTTAGAGGGCAGATAGTACCTTAATAATTCAAGTAATCAATGTCCATGTGGTAGTCCCACTGCGGGAAGTAGAGGTTACCTCCCTCCCACTCCACCTCGCCACGCTGGAAGTCGACGGTCTCGCTGCGGGGATACTGCTTTTCGGGCTGTAGCGGCATGCCGTAATCAGTGTTCACAATCATGCGCCAAGAGTCTATACCACCCAGGAAGAAATATTCTTCGTCGGCATTGCGAGCAAAGGCAGGAATGCCGAATGACTGGTCGGCAGGCACCCAACCCACACCCTCAAAATAGACTTCTGCCCAATCGTGCAGATTCCATGCACGGGGATGCATCATGAAGCCGCTCTGGAAATGTGCGGGAATTCCACTGATGCGGCAAAGCGTAATGAACAGCAGGCTGACTTGGCCACAGTCTCCGTGACGGTTGTCCAACACATATTCCGGGATATTCTCAATGGTGGAATATTCGCGTGCAGAAGCCCACGGGAAGTTGTCATTCACCCAACGGAAGATACGTTTGGCTTTCAAGTAGGGGTTGGTTTCACCGGCTGTCAATTTGGCAGCAAGTTCGCGCAAGCGTGGGGAAAAGACGATATGCTTCTCACGCTCGGCAGTATATTCCTTATAAAGGGCGGTCGTCGTATCATAGGGCTGCACGTCTTCCGGCTTCAGATTATGCCATTCGCCGTTGGCGGTAAACTCAAAGGTTTCGGAGAATACGGTCGGTTCGCCTTCGACAGCACGTTTCTCCATGTACAATGTACTGTGACGGCACTCGGGCGACGAAAAGGTGTATTGCGGTTCACTGGCCGAAATGAACTCGACATCCTGCTGCCGAGCCTGGTCCTGACGGGGATAGGGCAACCAGCAACGGATGATTTTCCCGGCAGGCACGGCATTGGTATCCACGGTCAACGTGTAGGTGACTCGCATGCGCTTCGGCGCAACAATGGCCTTGCCCTCCTTCTTCACAGCAGAAATGATTTCGGGCAGGTTCTCCATATTCACTTTCTCGCTGCCACTCGGCGAAGAACCTTCCTTGGCTATCTTGATGTCATAGCAAGTGGAGTCCACACGAAACAGATTAGGTCCGGCATTACGGAAATAGCGTTTCTCTCCATCCAGCATCATGCACTCCAAAGCTTTGGAAGCTTCCCACTGGCGCATCTGCTCATCGGTCACGTCGGGAATATACTTGCGGATATAGTCCTTCACCTGGGATTCCGTCATACAGAAATCCGTAAGCAGACGTTGGTGCAGGTCGTCCTCCCAATTATAGGGCTTGCTCTCGGACTTCGTGCTGCATGCAGAAGCTATCACAAACAGAGCGACGGTATACAATAGCTTTCTCATAACTTCACCACTCCAATACCCGGCAAATCGGGCAACGTTATCTTACCTTTCACAACCTCCATACCCTTGAAACGGTCGTTCGCAATCAGCAGACTACCGTCTAAGTCGGCAAAGTCCACTGCCGGAGAGAATTGAGAGGCAGCGGTAATGGCACAAGAGGTCTCGGTCATACAGCCTACCATCACTTTCATGTCCAATGCACGTGCCAAAGTCACCATCTTCCAGGCTTCGCGCATACCGGTACACTTCATCAGCTTGATGTTGATGCCCGTAAAGGCGCCCTTCAAGCCTGCCACATCCTTCAGACGCTGAATGGACTCATCGGCAAATATGGGTAACGGGCTTTGCTGGGCGACCCATGCGATATCGTCCAATTGTTCCTTGGGCATCGGTTGCTCTATCATGACAATTCCTTTTTCGTGCAGCCAATGTATCATATCGAGCGCATGATGTTTGTCTTTCCAGCCCTGGTTGGCATCAATGGCAATCGGAAGGTCTGTCACCGAACGGATGGTCTCTATCATTTCTTTGTCGTTCTCCCGCCCCAGCTTCACTTTAAGGATATTGAACCGGTCGGCACACTCTTTCGTCTTTTCACGCACCACGTCGGCCGTATCAATGCCGATGGTGAAAGTTGTAGAGGGAGTCTTTTCCTTGTCCAAACCCCATATCTTATACCAAGGGGCTTGCAACAGTTTGCCCACAAGGTCGTGCAAGGCGATGTCCACAGCAGTTTTAGCAGCGGAATCCCCTGCCGAGAGGCTGTCTATATAAGCCAGTATATCTTCCAGCTGAAAGGGGTCTGAGAATTGGCCGATAACATCCTGCACCTTCTTCAGAAAAGCCAGTACACTGTCCATCGTGCCTAATTCGTGTTGCAGGTACGGGGGCATGGAGGCTTCACCATAACCGATAATGCCATCATATTCTATCTCGACTTGAACGTCGGGAGTGGTAGTACGCGAGTAGGTGGCCACTGTAAAGACATGGCGCAATTTCAGTTCATAGGGGAAGAAACGCAGTTTCATTTTGGGGGTTACACCTGCCCTACTGTTCACGTTGAACAAGGAAGGAGCGTCATTTCCTCCGGCAAATACATGATTGATTGCCATGCCTGAGCCGAGTGCGGCAAAAGCGGCGGTTTTCAGGAAATCTCTTCTGTTTGACATAATTGTGTGTGTATTAAATGTGCCAATATGCTAATGGGCTAATGTGCCAATGGGCTGCGCTATGTATATGCTACGTTATGTTTGCACCGTCACGCCGCAGGTCATTGGCATATTGGCACATTAGCACATTATTACATTGAATAAAATGGATTCGTTTCCGTTGTATTGAGCGACGCCTCCTTATTTATATAAGGTAACACGCGCGTAGCGAACAACAGTCTACCGAGGTTGTATTCATCGAACAGCTCGTCGTCGGGGCTGAAGCTATTGACGCGCACATCGCCTTGCGAATGGATGAAACGCTTGTTGCCGATATACATGCCGACATGTACCACACGTTCCTTGCGTTCCGGCGTCGCCTTGCGCCCGAAGAAAATCAAATCGCCCGGCTGGAGGTTACTGAAATCAGGAGCGATATCGATATGCTCGCCCACGTATGCCTGCTGGGAAGCATCCCGCGGAATGATGATGTCGTGCATGAAAAGAACGGTGCGCATGAAGCCGCTACAATCCACCCCTTTGGAGGAAGTGCCAGCCCAAAGATAAGGGATGCCCATCATGCTATGCGCCGTGGCTATAATGCTGGCGGCATCCTGCTTCAAGGTGGCACGCCATTTCTTCTCAGGCATGGAGATAGATTTGGAGATATATCCCTGACGGCCGTCGGGATAAGCCACCTTATAAAAGGCACCTTTTGTCCCCTCCCACTTCAGGCGGTTTCCTGCAGCAACATCAGAGACGGTCTGCGATGCCTGGCTGGGCTGTGAGTAGACAAAGCCATAATGCGAAGTCACCACTATTTTCTCTGCATTGTTCCAAGCGGTCAGCTCTTCCCGCGTGACGGGATGTATGCCTACTCGGTGTACCCATGCAATGTAGTTGTCCGGTGTCTGGATACGGTACCAGCCGTCGCGCTGCAACACCCGCACCGGCATACCCATCAAGCCTTGCGTCATCATTTCCGAAGAGAAATCCGGGGCTACCCGAAGATTGCACACAGACACATTGACAATGCCATACGTCTTGCCTTCAAGTCCGGCCTCATCCGGAAGCACTTGCAGACAATCCATCACCGCATATCCTTTCTTTGCCAAACCATCCAGCAAAGCCGTCTTTGCCTCTGCCGAAGTGGTGACACCACGCAACATCACATTCTTTCCGGAGAAAGAGTAATCCACATCGAACAAAGCCACGCGCTTGTCCGGTGCAAACTTTTGTTTCAAACTGTCAGCGAGTTGCGCCACTTCTGCAGGTATTGTACGGTCACCCACTTCCGAAGCGACAGCAAAAAGCGGGATTAACAGAAATAAAGAAAAAAGAGAGGATAACTTTTTCATTGGCCAAAAGGATTTGGGGGTTATTACTAATAGCAAAGCTACGAATTTATTCCGAAATAGATACATGTTTTTAAGATAATTAAGGGTAAAGAATGAAGAATGAAGGATTCATCCGTACTGCATCCGCACACTGCACAACAAATTCTTCATCCTTCATTCTTCATTCTTCATTAATATTCCGTATCTTTGTACCCTATAAAGCAGTTGGTCGGTCTGTCGCTTGCGCCTCGTGCGTATGAGGAAAGTCCGGGCAACACAGAGCGTCCCACTTCCTAACAGAAAGCTGTCCGTGAGGGTAGAGTAACGTAGAAGAAAATAACCGCCGTCGCCCTTGGGCTACGGTAAGGGTGAGAAGGTGGGGTAAGAGCCTACCAGTCTTGTGGCGACACAAGGGCTGTGCGTCTTGGGAGTTGTAAGGTCATGTAAACCGACGTTATGAGAGTTGCTCGCTCCATGTCGGAGGGTAGACCGCTAAAGCTTGTATGGTGACATGCGGCTCAGATAAATGACAGACACTTCTTTAATGGAGAATGGATAATGAAGAATGGATAATTCCTAATTAGGCTTTTTCAGAAACAGAAGAACAGAACCCGGCTTACAGACTGACTGCTTTTTTATTGACAATGGATAATCGAGATAATAGCATGAACAAGCGTATTGCTGCCCTTTGGAAATTCCTCACCTACGACATCTGGCGTATTACGGAAGATGAAGTCACGCGAACGACCTTTTCCGTATACAATATCATCAAGACGATTTATCTTTGCATCAACCGCTTCACCAAAGACCGGATAGTAAACAAAGCCTCGGCGCTGACTTACAGTACGCTGCTTGCCATCGTGCCTATTCTTGCCATTTTGTTTGCCATAGCCCGCGGTTTCGGATTCGATAATCTGATGGAAAGCCAGATTGTCAACGGTTTCGGCGGTCCTACGGAAACCACGGAAGTCATCCTGCAATTCGTGAATTCGTATTTGTCTCAGACCAAGAGTGGAATATTCATCGGAGTGGGTCTGATTATGTTGCTGTGGACAGTCCTGAATCTAATCAACAATATGGAAATCACCTTCAACCGCATCTGGCAGGTGAAAAAGGCGCGCAGCATGTACCGCAAAATAACGGATTACTTCTCTATGCTTCTGCTGATGCCCATTCTGCTGGTGGTGTCCGGTGGTCTTTCCATCTTCATGAGTACGATGGTGAAGAACCTCGAAGACTTTACCCTGCTGGCTCCCGTCGGCAAGTTTATGGTGCGCCTCATCCCCTTCGTGCTGACCTGGTTCATGTTTACAGCACTGTACGTCTTTATGCCGAATACAAAGGTCAAGCTGAAACACGCACTCATATCCGGTATTCTGGCAGGTACGGCACACCAGGCATTCCAATTCCTTTACATCAGCAGCCAGTTGTGGGTTTCCCGTTACAATGCCATCTATGGTAGTTTTGCCGCCCTTCCGATGTTTCTGCTATGGTTGCAGGTATCCTGGACCATCTGCCTATTCGGTGCCGAACTGACCTACGCCGGACAGAATATCCGGAACTTCAGCTTCGACAAGGATGCACGCAATATCAGCCGGCGCTACCGCGATTTTATCTCCATCCTGATAATGTCTCTCATAGCCAAGCGCTTTGAACAAGACGTCCAGCCCTATACAGCCGAAGAGATATCCGAAGAGTGCCAGATTCCCATCCGGCTGACACACGAAACCCTTTATGAATTGCAGGAAATCAACCTCCTACATGAAGTGGTGACCGATGAAAAGAGTGAAGACATCGCTTACCAGCCTTCCATGGATATCAACAAAATGAATGTGGCCCTCCTACTGGACAAACTGGACACGCACGGCTCAGAAGATTTCAAAATTGATAAGGAAAATGAATTCAACAACCAATGGGGAGCATTGCTGAAGGCACGGGAGGAATACTACAAGAATGCAAGCAAGGTGCTGCTGAAGGATTTGTAAGCACGCGGAAGTCTTTCCGGAAACTCCGTATCTGCTTTCTTTTTGATTATTTTTTAGACGCGGATGACGCGGATTGGAATATTAAAAAAATCCGCGTCATCTGCGTCATCTGTGTCTAAAAAGTAAATCACCGATATTTCTCAGGCTCCACGGCACGAGTCATATCATAGGCACGGTCACTCTGACGGGATGCCACTAATTGCAGGAAATCGTCCATAGTGCCGTTACCTTATTTATATTGTATCATGCGGCTGATGTACTTACCAATGATATCGAACTCCAGATTCACCACACTGCCCACTTTGAAAGCATGGAAATTGGTATGCTCAAAGGTGTAAGGAATAATGGCCACCTGGAAAGTATCGTCGGTGGGATTGCACACGGTCAGGCTGACACCATTGACCGTTACCGAGCCTTTGTCTACCGTGATGTAGCCGCGCTTTGCCATCTCCTTGTCAAAAGCATACCGGAAAGTAAAGTAATAGCTTCCTTCCGCATCCTTTATATCGATGCAAGTGGCAGTCTGGTCCACATGTCCTTGAACGATATGGCCATCCAGCCGGCCGTTCATCATCATACTACGCTCCACATTCACTTCATCTCCCACCTGCAACAAGCCAAGATTGGAACGGTCCAGCGTTTCCTTCATGGCCGTCACGGTATAGGTATCATCTGTCAGACTGACTACCGTCAGGCAAACACCATTGTGAGACACACTCTGGTCTATTTTTAATTCACTGACGAATGAACACTTGAAAGTAAAATGTACATTCTCCTGGTCTTTGACCATCGCCACCAATGTGGCACATTCTTCTACTATTCCGGAAAACATGGTTCTATATACTTTTAGGTTATACGCGATTTATTATTAATATGCGCAAAGATACAAAAAGCCCTTCGTATAGGTACAAAAAAAAGGAAGCTTTTCACAAAGCCTCCTTTTTCAGTTTTCAATAGGTATTAGTTTTTTTTTAAGGTAAAAAGATTGTTTTCAGGATAACGATGCAAATATAGGCGCTTTTCGTGATACTAACCAAATTAAAAAACATGTCTTATAACATCTTTTTGAAAAATCATTTAAGTTTATTATCATTTCAAAGCATTTTTCTACACCTGCAATCGTTTTCAATGGACAAATATAAGGCTATTTTCCATGAAACACTGAAATTATCCTAAAATTTTGTTTATTTCTTATCATTTAAGTAGTGTTCGTCTGTCCGCCCACTATGTTTTAACACTTTTGCGTCGATAAAGAACACTATTTCTTCGGCAATATTCGTGATGTGGTCGCCGGAACGCTCCAACTTGCGGAACACGCTCACCAGGTTCAGACAAGAGAGTGCACTCTCCGGATGCCGGCTGATGTAGTCGGCAAGAATGGCAGTGGCCTCAGCATTGATTTCATCCAGCATATTGTCCTTGGCAAACACGGCGGTAGCCAGTTCCTGGCTCTCCTCCTGAAGCGCCTGTTTTGCCTGTTCGAGCATGGAGAGCACCTGGGCTATCATCTCTTCGAGACGGAGTTGCTTGACCAGCTCAGTATCCAATGCCGGTTCATGGCAGTTGAGGGCAAAGCGGGCAATGCCCTCTGCAAAGTCGCCCAGACGCTCCAGGTTCGTATTGATTTTGAGCATGGCAAGCACAAAGCGCAGGTCGATGGCAACGGGGTTGTAAAGGGCAATGATGTCCTCCACGTCGCTGTCTATTTTCAGTTCGAAAGCATTGACGCGACGTTCGCGCACCAATACCTGCTGGGCCAGTTCCCGGTCCAGCGTAAGCACGGCATCACCTGCACGGTCGAGCTGATTATATACCAGGGTCCACATTTCGTCTATTTCCTTTTTCAGCAAGACGAGTTCAGATTCGATAAACTTCACCATAATGTTTCTATTTTAAGATTACTTTTGTACAACTTATTTTGACCTGCATGGAACAATCCGCTACCCGAAACGCCCCGTGATGTAGTTCTGCGTCTCCACCTTGTCGGGATTCGTAAATATCTTCCGGGTATCTCCAAACTCCACCATCTGCCCCATATAGAAGAAAGCCGTATTATCACTGACACGCGCTGCCTGTTGCATGTTATGGGTGACGATGACGATAGTGTACTGCTTCTTCAACTCGTGGATAAGCTCTTCCACCTTGGCAGTGGAGATGGGGTCGAGGGCGGATGCCGGCTCATCCATCAGCAGGACTGAAGGAGACACCGCCATGGCACGGGCTATGCAGAGACGTTGCTGCTGACCGCCGGAGAGGGCGTAGGCAGAGACTTTCAGCTTGTCCTTCACCTCGTCCCAAAGGGCAGCGCCTTTCAGGGTTTCTTCCACCCGCTGACGGATGAAGGCGTTATCGGTGATGCCATTCACACGGAGTCCGTAGGCAACGTTCTCGAAGATGCTTTTGGGGAAAGGATTGGGCCGCTGGAACACCATGCCCACGTTCTTGCGGAGTTCGTCCACTTGCACTCCTTTTCCATAGATGTCTTGTCCGTCAATGCGTATCTCGCCGGTCAGACGGATGTCGGGAATCAAATCGTTCATGCGGTTCAGCAGGCGCAGGAAGGTAGACTTTCCACAGCCCGAGGGGCCGATAAAGGCTATCACAGACTTCTCCTCAATGTCCATGCTGATGCCTTTCAGGGCATGGAAATCGCCATACCAGAAGTTCACGTCACGGGTTTCTATCTTGTTCTTCATACCTATTGTATATGTTTTCAATTCGTCTTAATCTTCTTCTCAAAGTATTTCCGCAGGGCGTTTGCCAACAGATTCACCAGGAGGATAATCAGTATCAGCACCAATGCTGTGCCATAAGCAATGGGAAGCTGCGCTTCCATATCGGTGCCGCTGGTAGAGATGACGTAGAGGTGATAAGGAAGCGCCATGCACTGGTCGAAGATACTTGTAGGCAGCTGTGGCAGGAAGTAGGCGGCACAGGTGAAAAGGATGGGTGCCGTCTCGCCCGAAACACGCCCCAGCGCCAGAATCAGTCCAGTAATGATATTGGGCATCCCCATCGGCAGGATGACATGCCAGATGGTCTGAAGCTTGGTAGCTCCCAACGCGCGGCTTCCCTCACGCATGCTGTCGGGGATGGCTTTCAACGCTTCTTCCGTGGTGCGGATAACCAAAGGCAGACTTAGCAGACCCAGCGTCAACGAACCTGCCAGAATGCTGTCTCCAAAATCCATATAGTTGACAAACAGCGCCATGCCAAACAGACCGAACACGATGGAAGGGATGCCGCTCAGATTATTCGTCATCATCCGTATGAAGCGTACCACCCAGCCTTTCGGCACATACTCATTCATATAAATACCGCTCATCACTCCCACCGGAAAGGCAAATAAAGCACTGCCCGCCATCAAGCAGAACGTACCTACAATGGCAGGAAGGATTCCGCCGGCAGTCATACCGTTGGTAGGAGCCGTAGTGAGGAACTCCCAATCGATGACTCCTATACCTTTATATATAATGAAGCCGAGGATTGCAAAAAGAATCCCCACCACACTTAGGCTCAACAGACGGAACAAGCCGAATGCCACGTTTTGCGAAAGATGCTTTCTATTGACCATATCTACCTTCTTTTATTTTCGTCTTGGCGAAACTGCTTCCACCGTGAAGTTTATCAATAAACTGATGAAGAACAGCACGACACCCAGCAGGAACAATGCTTCGTAGTGAGCTCCGCCGGCAGGCGCTTCGCCTAGTTCGGCGGCAATCGTTGCCGGAATGGTGCGCAGCGGTTCCAGGATGGTATGGGGAATGACGGCGGCGTTGCCCGTCACCATCAGCACAGCCATCGTCTCGCCCACCGCACGGCCGATGCCCAACACCACTCCGGAGGTGATGCCCGAAATGGAGTAAGGAATCACCACCTTATATATAGTCTGCCATTGCGATGCTCCCAGTGCCAAGCTGGCTTCGCGCATGGCGCGGGGACAATTCCTCATCGCGTCTTCTGTCACCGTTATGATGGTGGGCAACGCCATAATGGCAAGCACAATACTGCCCGCCAGCCCGCTCTCGCCTACCGGCAAGTTGAACACCTGCTGCAAAAACGGCACAATGACAATTAAGCCGAAAAAGCCGTAGACCACCGACGGTATGCCACTCAGCAACTCAATGATGGGCTTCAGCAGATTCCTTACCCGGGAATTGGCTACCTCCGACATATAGATTGCCACCGACAGACCAAACGGCAATGCAAAGAGGATGGCAAACAGACTGACCCACAGCGTCCCCGTAATGAGCGGCAAAAAGCCGAACTGCGCAGCAGGTGTTGCCGTGGGAAACCATTCGGCACCGGCAAAGACGTCCTTCACCGAAATGGTGTTGTCTTTCAGCAGATGCACCGAGTCTGGACGGACGATGAACTGCTGCGGTACAAAGGCTATAATGCCAGGCGTACGCTCCACCAGCTCCGTAATGCAGGCACCTGCATTTTCGTAGGAAGCGCCCAACTGCTCTTCCGTATAATACAGTGTGATGTCCTCCAAACGGAAAAGGCGGATAGGAAGGTCCTCCCCTCCCACTTCGTTCCAGTTTGTCAGCTCTTCATCAAAAACATTCTTTATCTGTGCCGGAGTCAGTTCGCCCACCCGGTTCTCCTTATTCAAGGCCAATACATACCCTTCTTCTATCACCTTGCTGCTGAACAAGCCCAGCGCTTCGGAAAAGAGGAACACGACGATAAGTACGATGGTAAGACTCGTCACAAAGCCGCTACAAGCCAGTATACCTTCTACAATCTTCTCAAAAATCTTTTTCATGTTGCCTATTGATTTCTGTATGCAAAGGAACGGGCCGGATGTTAAGGCAGTGTGACTAACGTTTGAAAGAAATGTTTCAAAGGTGTTACAAAACTATTACAACGACTCAAAGCACATTCCATGTAACACATTTGTAATATCCATTACCTTAATTTGCATCATGTGTTTACCCTATTTGCACCATGTGTTTTATGAAGACAAGAAAATTACTCCTACTCCTCGCCCTGGCAGCTGCCACCACTGGCATGCAGGCGCAACGCATCAAAGGCAGCGACACCGTGCTCCCCATAGCGCAGCAGACCGCCGAACGCTTTATGACCCTGAACCCCTCTGCCCGTGTCACCGTGACCGGCGGTGGAACCGGTGTCGGTATTTCAGCCCTGCTGGACCAGACCACGGACATCGCCATGGCTTCCCGCGCCATCAAGTTCAGCGAAAAGATGAAAGTCAAAGCTGCCGGAGAAGACTTGGCAGAAGTACCCATCGCCTACGACGCCCTTGCCGTAGTGGTTCACCCCTCCAACCCGGTGAAACAACTGACCCGCCAACAACTGGAAGACATCTTCCGGGGCAAAATCACCAACTGGCAGCAAGTGGGCGGAGACGACCGCAAAATCGTAGTCTACTCCCGAGAGACTTCCTCCGGTACCTACGAGTTCTTCAAGGAAAGCGTACTGAAAAACAAGAACTACATGAGCAGCAGTCTCTCCATGCCTGCCACGGGAACCATTATCCAATCCGTCAGCCAAACTCGCGGAGCCATCGGATATGTGGGTCTAGCCTATGTATCACCGCGTATCAAGACACTCGCCGTTTCATACGACGGGCAGCATTATGCCGCTCCCACGCTGGAGAATGCCATCAATAAGACTTATCCGATAGTACGCCCGCTATACTATTATTATAACCGGAAAAACGCCTCGATCGTAGCCCCTCTGCTCGATTTCATCTTGTCTGCCGCAGGACAGAAAATCATCAAAAAGAGCGGATATATCCCGGTACATAAAGAATAAATCTTCATTCTTCATTCTTCATTCTTCATTTTTTTACCCTATCTTTGTCCCCACGATACGAAAATAGTAACATTATGGCAGAAATAAAGAGCGAAGAAACAAGCGAAAAAAAGAGCTTGAACTTCATTGAGCAAATAGTAGAAAACGATTTGAAAGAGGGTAAAAACGGGGGAAAAGTACAGACACGCTTCCCGCCCGAACCGAACGGTTACCTCCACATCGGACACGCCAAGGCCATCTGCCTTGATTTCGGTATTGCCGCCGCACACGGCGGTGTCTGCAACCTGCGTTTCGATGACACCAATCCCACCAAAGAAGATGTGGAATACGTAGAGGCCATTAAGGAAGACATCCAATGGCTGGGCTACAAATGGGGTAACGAATATTACGCTTCCGACTATTTCCAGCAATTGTGGGACTTCGCTATCCGCCTCATCAAGGAGGGCAAGGCATACATCGACGAACAGACTTCCGAGCAGATTGCCGCCCAGAAAGGAACTCCCACCCAGCCCGGTGTGGAAAGTCCCTACCGCAACCGTCCTATCGAAGAAACACTGGACTTGTTCCAGAAGATGAACAGCGGCGAGATTGAGGAAGGCGCCATGGTGCTCCGTGCCAAGATAGACATGGCAAGCCCCAACATGCACTTCCGCGACCCTATCATCTACCGTGTAGTGAAGCATCCGCACCATCGTACGGGCACCACTTGGAAGGCTTATCCGATGTACGACTTTGCCCACGGACAAAGCGACTTCTTCGAAGGCGTGACACACTCGCTCTGCACACTGGAGTTTGTGCCCCACCGTCCACTCTACGATCTCTTCGTGGACTGGGTGAAGGAAGGCAAAGACCTCGACGATAACCGCCCCCATCAGTATGAGTTCAACAAACTGAACCTCAGCTATACGCTGATGAGCAAGCGCAACCTGCTGACGCTGGTCAAGGAAGGCTTGGTGAACGGTTGGGACGACCCCCGTATGCCGACTATCTGCGGTTTCCGCCGTCGCGGTTACTCTCCGGAGTCCATTCATAAGTTCATCGACAAAATAGGATATACAACCTACGATGCGCTCAATGAATTCGCCCTGCTGGAAAGCGCCGTGCGCGAGGACTTGAACGACCGCGCCACCCGCGTATCTGCCGTACTGAATCCGGTGAAGCTTATCATCACCAACTATCCCGAAGGGCAAGTGGAAGAGATGGAAGCCGTCAACAACCCCGAGCATCCCGAAGAAGGCAACCACGTCATCGAATTCAGCCGCGAACTCTGGATGGAGCGCGACGATTTCATGGAAGATGCCCCAAAGAAATACTTCCGCATGACACCGGGACAAGAGGTACGTCTGAAGAACGCGTACATCGTGAAGTGTACCGGCTGCAAGAAGAACGACGCCGGTGAAATCACCGAAGTATATTGCGAATATGACCCTGATACCAAGAGCGGTCTGCCCGGAGCCAACCGTAAGGTGAAAGGCACCATCCATTGGGTAAGTTGTGCCCACTGCCTCGAAGCAGAAGTACGTCTCTACGACCGTCTGTGGAAAGTGGAGAACCCGCGCGATGAGCTTGCCGCCATCCGCGAAGCGAAGAACTGCGACGCACTGACAGCCATGAAAGAAATGATCAACCCCGACTCCCTGAATGTGCTGCCCTGCTGCTACATCGAGAAGTACGCTGCCGGCATGCAGCCCCTCTCCTACCTGCAGTTCCAACGTATCGGTTATTTTAATGTTGACAAAGATTCTACGCCAGAAAAAATGGTATTCAACCGTACTGTAGGTCTGAAAGACGTTTGGGGTAAAATCAATAAATAAGAATATGAGTAAAAAAAACCTGCTGTCCGGAAGAGACAAAGAACTGCAAGAAATGGCAGAACAATATGAAGCTGCCAAAGCAGAGAACAGAACCATCTATCTGGACGCAGACGACTTAGCCGACCTCGCAGACTGGTATGCCGTGCATCATAAATATGCCATGGCTACCGAGGTCGTAGAGTATGGCTTGGGAATACATCCGGATAATACGGCTCTGCTGGTGGAACAGGCATACTTGTTCCTCGACACCCAGCATAAAGAGCAAGCCAAAGATATATTGGAACGGATTGCCGAAGAATCTTCCGAAGTGAAAGTGCTGAAAGCCAACCTACTGTTGGGCGAAGGCAAAGAAGAAGAAGCAGAAGCGATACTCGACAGCATAGACGATAAGGACGACCTGGCCAATATCGTTGATGTATCCTATATGTACATCGACATGGGATTCCCGGAAAAAGCATTGACATGGCTGACGCGCGGACTCGAAAAATATGCCGAAGAAGAAGCCTACCTTGCCGTCACCGGCGATTGTTACTATGCCCAGGGACTGTTTGAAAAAGCCACCTTCTTCTTCAATAAGCTGATTGACAAGAATCCGTATTCGGCTCCTTACTGGTTTGGACTGGCCCGTTGCTACTTTGACCAGCAGATGTTCGACAAAGCAATCGAAGCATGCGACTATGCCACGGTGGCCGATGACGAGTTTGCCGATGCCTACCTGATGAAAGGACATTCCTTCTTCCAATTGGGAAATGAGGAAAGTGCCATGGAAAACTACCTGCAAGCCGAAAAGTTCCATCTCGTCTCCCACGGTTTCATCAACACCTTCATCGGCCTGAACAAAACCTCCAAAGGAGAGTGGAAAGAAGGATACGACTATCTGGAAAAAGCCATAACGGCCGAAGACAGCCATGACTTCGCCTTGCCCTCCCTTTATGCCAATGCGGCCCTATGCCTGCACAAGATGGGAAAAAAGCGCAAAGCCCACCAATATTGTAAAAAAGCATACGACTTGGCACCCGAAGAGATAGACCCGTACCTGATTGAGGGGCGCATCTACATGGAAGAAGGTGAGTATGAGAAAGGTGTGAAGAGATGGGCCAAAGCCTTAGAGTATGCCCCCTATGCAGATACCTGGCACGAAATAGGCATGTGTAGCATGGAAATAGGACAACTGAGCTATGCCAAGCTGGCCTTTGAACATGTCAAAGAGATGGAGCCGGACTTTGAAGGTATCAACGAAAGGCTGACTTCTCTGTATATGTTGCTCAAAGACAAGGAGAACTTCATGAAGTACAACCAACTGTGCGAACATCCGTTCAGGCTGGAAGAGCTGGATAGATTACAGCAGATACTACAAGAAGATAATCAGGAAGAGCTGGCCCTAGTGATGAAGAATATTTTCAATGCATTACAATAACAGTAATTATATACCACTAATCTAGCAAATGGAATCAGTAGCCTTTATCCAATGGTGTCTCGACCACCTCAATTACTGGACCATCACTTTATTGATGGCCATTGAAAGTTCGTTTATTCCCTTCCCCTCGGAAGTTGTAGTCCCTCCTGCCGCTTGGAAAGCCGCCAACAATGACAACATGAATATATATCTGGTGGTATTGTTTGCAACCATAGGGGCAAATATCGGAGCATTGATAAACTACTATCTGGCAAAATGGCTGGGACGCCCCATCATTTACAAGTTTGCCAACAGCCGTTTCGGGCACATGTGCCTCATCGACGAAGCCAAAGTGCAGCATGCGGAGGAATACTTTGACAAGCATGGAGCCGTATCAACCTTTGTCGGCCGCCTGATACCTGCTGTTCGCCAGTTGATATCCATCCCTGGCGGTCTGGCACGCATGAAGCTGGGAACTTTCTTGCTGTACACCACCTTGGGTGCAGGCCTTTGGAATTCCATCCTGGCTTTTATCGGCTATTACTTGTCCACAGTACCCGGCATCGAGAACGAGGAACAGCTGCTTGCCAAAGTAACGGAATACAGCCATGAGATAGGTTATGTATTTATCGGCATCGGCGTACTCATCGTGGCATTCTTCATCTATAAAGGCATGAAGAAGAAATAAAAAAAACGGCATGATAATAAAAAAGCGGTGGACAGCATGATAAATTCTGTCCACCGCTTTTTATTGCTTATCCCAAATCCAAACTTTCTACTTTACAGCTGCAATAGCTTTATCATAGTCAGGCTCTTGTGTAATTTCAGGTACCAATTCCGTATAGGCAATCTTACCATCTTTGCCGATAACCACTACCGAACGCGCCAATAGACCTGCAAGCGGTCCGTCGGCCATGCGTACCCCGTAGTTTTCATCAAAATCGGAAAAACGGAAATCAGACAAAGGAATCACATTCTCAATACCCTCCGTTGTACAGAAACGTGCATGTGCAAAAGGCAAATCCTTGGAGATTGCCAACACCACGGTATCGGGCAGGCCGGTAGCCAGTTTGTTGAACTTACGTACAGAAGTAGCGCACACACCAGTGTCAAGGCTGGGGAAAATATTCAAAATAACATTCTTCCCGTTCAGTTCCTTCAAAGAGAATGAAGACAAATCTGTTTTTACCAATTCGAAATCGGGGGCAACAGAGCCCACCTTTATAAATTCACCGATAACCTTTACCGGTTGTCCTTTAAATTTTGTTGTAGCCATAGTTTTATCAAATTATATGTATACATAACAAATTACATACAGAAAAAGTTCACCCGAAACTTTTTTCCGGATAAACTGTTATTCTACAGACGAATTAATGATAATCACTTAAAAAATTAAATTCACATGAAAACTATTTTTGACGAACTTCAGCAGGAAGTAAAGAATTGGTGGATTTCACTCATTCTTGGTATTCTTTATGTAATAGTGGCTATAAGCCTGATGTTCTCCCCTCTCAGCGGGTATGCGGTATTGAGCATTCTGTTCAGCGTCTCCATGTTGTTCAGCGGTCTGCTGGAAATATCCTTTGCAGTAAGTAACCGTAGAAGGGTATCCAGTTGGGGATGGTATCTGGCTGGAGGTATCATCGACATGATTCTGGGATTCTACCTGATAACCTACCCAATGCTCAGCATGGAAGTCATTCCATTCATCATTGCCTTCTGGCTGATGTTCCGCGGCTTCTCATCCGTAGGCTATGCCATGGACCTCAAAAGATACGGGACAAGAGACTGGGGATGGTATGTTGCTTTCGGTATTCTTGCCGTCATCTGCTCGCTCATCATCTTGTGGCAACCGGCAGTAGGCGCCCTTTACGCCGTGTACATGATTTCGTTTGCATTCCTGATTATAGGCTTCTTCCGTATCATGCTGTCATTCGAGCTGAAAAACCTGCACAAGCGCGGGAAAGAGTGGAAGGAAAAGAAAGAAGTATCAGCCGAATAAGTAGCCCACACGAAGCGTGTCAAAAGGAATCCCACCTTTGACACCTTCGTTTAGCCGAATTGCTCAATAACGTCTCAGAAAACGGAACATCGTAGTCCGTGACACTCCCATCTGTCGGGCAAGCTCGGCACACGACTCTCCTCTTTGGTGCTCCCTCACAAGTTTCCTCTTATTCGCATAGAGTATCTTCATTTTGGGTGTGTCCCCTTTCTTCCTGCCCAGATGTTTTCCCTCCTTCCTCCGTCGTTCCAGTGCTTCTTTGGTGCGCATGGAAATCAGATTACGCTCTATCTCGGCCATCAGTCCAAAAGCAAAACCCAGCACTTTGCTGTTGATGTCATTCTGGAACACATACCCCTCTTTGGTACTGTACAGCACCACTCCCCTTTTGATACAGGAGTTAAGAATGGTCATTATCTCCAGCAGTGTCCGGCTAAGCCGTGAAATCTCCGTTATAATCAAGGAGTCTCCCGGTTTCATCCGGTCCAACAAGCCCGCCAGTTTACGCTCTTTGCTACTCACTTTTCCGCTGACCGTCTCCATGTACCATCTGTCGATACTCAACCCATTCTTCTCCGCGAAGCGTATAATTTCCTCGCGCTGATTCTCTAAAAACTGTTTTTCTGTACTTACTCTTAAATAAGCTACTACTGCCATAATTGATAAACGTTTATTGGTTATTATTCACCACCAAAGAACGGTTATTCAAGTAAGAGTGGCAACACACAACTATGACTCTCTATCACAGAGGATCACATTATGGACATCCCCCGAAGTCAGGGAAGACTTCTCGGTAACCATCTCAAATATGCCTATAAACAAAGAAAACAGCCCCACTGAAGCTGTTTTCTGAAATTAGTTCATAAAAAATTGATACTATGTAGTTTCATAGTATACTCTTCTTCATTTCATTCACTATGTATCTCACATCCTCATCCGTCACATAAGGACCACTCGGCAAGCAAAGACCACGCTTGAACAAGTCCTCACTGACACCATTCACATAGGCAGGATTAGCCGCATAAACCGGCTGGAGATGCATGGGCTTCCATAAGGGACGGCTCTCGATACCGGCTTTATCCAAGCAAACACGCATGGCCTCTACATTACGGTTAGGCTCACAAGAAGTATGGGCACTCACTGACTCATGCGTAACACCGGCGGCACCACCTACGGCGCCTTTTACTGTCTCACGGTAGGCATCCTCCTCACCTCTCACATGCAGATTCCCGTCAAGCAGTACCGTGTTCAGCCAATAATTGCTGTCATAACGTCCGGAAGGATTCTCATGAAGCGTGATTCCCTCCACATCAGCCAACAGCTCACGATACAGACCGCACAGATACTTATGGTGCGCTATGTGCTCATCCACCACCGTCATCTGGCCGCGACCGATACCTGCACAAATGTTACTCATCCTATAATTATAGCCTATACGCTCATGCTGGTAGTAGGGATAGGACTCACGGGCCTGGGTAGCATAGAACATTATCTCACGTTTGGACTCTTCATCAGGGCAAATCAAAGCACCGCCACCGCTGGTGGTTATCATCTTGTTGCCATTGAAAGAAAGCACACCATATTTGCCAAAAGTTCCAAGAACTTGCCCGTCAAACTTGCTTCCAAAGCCTTCGGCGGCATCCTCTATGACCGGAATACCATATTTATCTGCCACTGACATGATTTGGTCTGTCTTGTAGGGCATCCCATACAAAGCCACCGGAACAATCGCTTTGGGCTTTCGGCCCGTCTTGTCGATACGGTCCCTGATAGCCTGCTCCAGAAGTACCGGGTCCATGTTCCATGTATCAGCCTCAGAATCCACGAATACCGGAGTAGCACCGAGGTAGGTCACCGGATGGGAAGAGGCACAAAAGGTAAAGCTTTGTACTATCACTTCGTCACCCTGACCAACTCCGCAAGCGAGCAGGGCCAGGTGTACCGCTGCTGTACCTGCACTCAAGGCCACTACCTTTTTATCCTGTCCCACGAAGCGTTCCAAATCCTGCTCGAAGGCATTCACATTAGGACCGAGGGGTACTACCCAGTTGGTATCGAAGGCTTCTTGTATGAAGCCTATCTCCTTGCCGCTCATGTGGGCGAGGCAAAGATATATTCTCTTATCCATAAAATTACGTGATTTACAAAACTATATTCTTGATAATCTTACACCTATTCCCTACAGCCAACACACCATCCGGAATATCCTTTGTAACAACGGAACCAGCACCTATAATACTCCACTTCCCTATCTTAACACCCGGAATAACAACACTGCCGGCACCAATCCATGTCCCCTCGCCAACTTGCACATTGCCACAAAGCGTACAATGGGGAGAAATATGCACATAATCAGCAATCAGACATTCATGATCCACCGAAGCACCGGTATTGATAATACAATGGCTGCCAATACAAGCATCCGACTGCACAATTGCCCCCTGCATAACTACCGAGCCTTCTCTTATCTCAGTTTCTTCAGATATAATTGCAGAAGGATGAAAAGCTTTGCCATATTCAACCTTTAACTCCTTGGCAATCTTCCTGCGAATACCATTATTCCCAATACTGATTATCAATGGTCCGCAGACCTTCGACGGACGTAATACGGGATAGTCAAAAAGACTATGAATTTCCTCATTATCATCAAACAACGCTTCAATCGGTTCATGATTTGCACGCAATATATCAATGATCACTTTGGCATGACCACTGGCACCATATAAATACATGTTTTGATATTAGTTATTTCCAGTAAAGACTTCCATCGTAGCCGAAGTATCAGAGCTGATACCTTCCCTTATAAATACCTTTCTTATTGTCATAAAAACAATTTTCAAATCAAGTAGAAAAGAACAATGATCTACATACCACACATCCAGTTTAAATTTCTTTGACCAACTGATAGCATTGCGCCCGTTAACTTGCGCCCAACCCGTAATCCCCGGACGGACTTCATGACGACGAGCTTGTTCTTTACTATAAAGCGGTAAGTATTGAGGCAATAAAGGACGGGGACCTATCAAAGCCATATCCCCTTTCAATACATTAATCAGTTGTGGAAGCTCATCAATCGAAGTAGAACGTACAAAACTTCCAACTTTTGTCAAACGTACAGCATCAGGCAATAAATTTCCCTCTGCATCCCGTTCATCGGTCATGGTCTTAAACTTGATAACTTTAAAAATCTTTCCATCCTTCCCTGGACGCTCCTGAGTGAAAAAGACCCCGGAGCCCTTATTGGCAAAATGCAACCAAAAAGCGACAAGAAACAGTATCGGCCAAATCAAAGCCAATATGCAAAACACGAGAAGGAAGTCAATCACTCTCTTAAGAAAATGAGAATACATGCTCTAATAATTATGTACCAATATGAAGTCGTATCTAATATCCTTAAAAAAACTATTCTTCGATAACAAGACGATAAAAATCTTCATTTTAAAGAAATTACTTCCTCCAAGAATGAAACGAACTTATCCGCTAATGATTTTCTTGAGAAATTAGCTTCTGCAAATGCCCTAGCCTTCTGCCCGCATTCTGTTCTGTATGTATCATCGTCCAATAAAGAAATCAAGCCTTCGGCAAAAGCATTTGCATCCTTAGGAGGAACAACAATCCCTAACTTATTTTCTTGAATCATATCAGCAAGCCAACCTGGATAATTGTTTAAGACAGCCAATCCTGAAGATATATAATCAAAAAACTTATTAGGTGAAGTTCCATAGTAGAAAGCCGGAACATCAGCTAATACCATCAAACCCAAATCTGCTGATGCAACAACTTTATTTAGTTCCTTCTTAGGCATCGGATTATAAAAACGACAATTATCCAATTGCTCTTTTCGAGCTCGTTCCATCAAATGCGGTTTCATTTTACCGTCTCCTATAAATGCCAACACAATATCCGTCCGTTGCTTTGCCTTCAGCACTGCAGCAGCATCCAACACTGCGTCCAAACCATTGGCAATTCCATGTGCACCAGTAAAAACCGCCACTTTATCTGTTTCGGAAATGCCCTCCAACGAAAGATTATCACGTGAAGATGGCTTGAATATCTCCAAATCACACCCGTTCGGAATCATCGAAATACGCTTGCCTGGCTGGCTCCTTCTTTTAATTCCTTCACAAATTCCAGGAGAAAGACCAACACAAGCATCCGCGCAATGATAACTCAACCACTCCAAAATATTCATCCCCCACAATAGAAAAGGATTCTTCATACCTAAGGCCTTAGGTAATTCAGGCCACAAATCACGAACTTCAAATATAAATTTTTTCTTCCGGAACAACTTCATTACTATGCCTGGAATACCGGCTGTCAAAGGAGTAGAAGTTGCAAACAACAAATCATAATCTTCTTTCAATGCTATTTGAATACCTTTCCATCCAAACTTCACGAAAGTCCATGCTCTTTTGGCGATACCATCCTTATTTGAGTAAGGTAAAGCTATCTGAATCACATCTATACCATCGACCATTCCTCTATGAACATTTTTCATCGTTGTGTTCGGCAAATCTAGCTTGACCGTTTCACCACAAACCACGCAAACAGAATGACCTCTGGCAATCAGATGTTTTGCCAATTCATAAGAACGTGTCCCCCCCGCTTGGGTGGGAATGGTAAAATGTTGATGGAAATAAAGCACTTTCATTTTATATAAATTGAAGGATTGTTTTTATCGAGCTATTTTTAGTCTGAAATTCGATTTGCCTACATTTAGTCGTTTGACCATAATAATTAGAACATAATTGTTCTGTATCAATAGTTTCACCGTTTGATTCCAAACTAAGATTATCCTTATTTGTATGCCATAATTGACGCATATTCATATTTTTGGGGTTACCATCTATACAATCTTCTATCTCCCACTTACATGTGTTTTTCCATTTTACAATCTTTCTATAATGTTTTATTTTCTTATTCAGATAAGTAAAACAAGAAACTTTTCCTTCAAATATGTAAGTATCCTCTGTTTCTTTCAACGAACTCCACTCTGCTTGCGACCAATTATACCAAATAAATCGATCTCCTTTCAACATTTGGTCATGTCCTTCAAGCATTATTGTATTATGAGATTCCGTACCCATAAAATATCGAAGTAACTTCTCTGTTGTATTGTATTTATAACTACCCCCATCAAACAAACAATTCTCTCCTTGATACCAAATATCCAAATGCAGATTATCCGCATGCGCAGGTCGGTCCTTATGTCTTCCACATCTGATAAAAGAAAAAGTATCCTTTTCACGAATACAATAATATCCTCCCTTATCAAAAGAAATGCAACCAAACTGTTTTTTTATTGGTGGATACATCTGTCGGTTTGCTTTCCACTCGCACAAATACCATTCTCTATCCTCATACTGCCTGTCATATAAATGTTCAGAAGTAAGCAAATAATGTAACGCATCGAGTTGAGGACGATAATCACGATAATCGCAATCATTTAGTTTAAAAAACAAAGCTCCATCATTTGAGCCATAATTAGGTAGCCAGCCAGTCAAATCATCCTGGCATTGATACAAAAAATTCACAGACTGATAAGCACGTTTATATACTTCATCACAAAACCGCTCCCCATTTCTGTCTGCCAGAGTAATGGCCCATGTCAAAAGCTGAACCACTACCCGATGATAATTCATGCTGAATTGCAAATAAGTACCATCTTCTGCCACTTGGTATTTTATCTCTTCCTCAAACCATTTCTTTCCTTTCTTTTTCCACTCTCCAGATTCTGGAAACTGAGGAAATAACAGACCTACCAGATACAACGCCAACGTTTCTGTTATTGCATGATTATTACGCACTGCAATCCGGGAAAAATTTATATTTGCACGTACATGCTTTATTTGCCAATAAACAGACTGGATGATTAACCTAAAAACATCTTCCGTCAATTCAACCGAATCTTTATAATAATAAAGTGCGAATAACCAATTCAATACACGCAAAGATATTTCCTGACTACATTTATAATTAGGTCCACAATTAAGTGGGTTTTTATGAATCCAGTCCTCTATTTGAGAAAATACAAAAGACGCATGATTTTCACCGGATTTTTGATCATAGCGGATAATGTCATAGAGAAAAGAAAAACGGGACTTTTCCCATACATACTTTATATCCCCTGCTTCAGGCACAATATCCTCTACTGTCGTCCAGTGTATATTCGCATTATATTTATAGTTCGTATCAGGGTTTGTCAGCCAGTCATAATCCGTTCCAAGGTTGTACCAAACGGCAGAAAAGAAGCAATATTCACCGCGCTTCATTCTATTGACTCTCTCTGAAAGTACCCTACTATCAATATGGGTCAATTTCACGCTCTTTCTACTTGAAAAGAAAAAGGGTTTTGCGTGCTTTCTCCAATCCGCCAATGACAAATATTCTTTATCCTCCCAAGAAATAGGGTATGCTCTTTTCAACATTCCCCCTTTACGGCGTATTTCATACTGGATACGAAACAAAAAGTACTTTATTCCCATGTTATGAAATAACTGAAAATAAAGAAGAAATTTATTCATAAGGAACACAGAATTATTCAATCTCAATCCACTTGTTCTGCTTCAAGCTATCGATACAAGCAAACGATGCCTTGGCTGTATTTACAATAGAGTCAAACGGAATTAAAGCTTCTCCTCCGTTTTGTATTCTATCATTCAATAAAGCAAATTGGGTAGTATGCCCTTTATCCATACCTTTTTTCATTTTAGAGAATCCTTTGCAACCATATCCTTTCAGTTCTCTCCAATTGTCAAGAACCAGCGTCTTTTCTTGTGTATAGATTTCTATTCTCTCTTTCGAATAAGACTTGCTACCATTAGCAAAATAGTTTATCACGGCATTTGTTCCATTCTCGTATCTTAGTAAAATACTTGCATTATCCGTATTCTCTTCAGGATTTTCCCCCATTGCATTCATACATACGGCAACAACCTTACTGTCTGCGAAAAATGAGCATAAATCAATAAAATGGCAAGCCTCACCAATAATACGTCCTCCTCCCACTTTCAAATCATGCACCCATACTTCAGACGGTATAAATCCGGCATTCATAGTTGCCACAATATTTTTCACTCCGCTTCCGGCAAGCTGTTTCATTTTCACCGCGAAAGGAGAAAAACGTCGGTTATACCCCACAGTCAATGTTACTCCATTCTTTTGTACTTCCCGATAAGTTTCAGTTATCTCATTCAATTCCGCTTGATTCAGGCACAACGGCTTCTCCACAAATACATGTTTCTTTGCTCGTAATGCATCCAGCACCATTGAAGCATGAAGATTATGCCGGGTTGTAATCATTACCAAATCCACAGCCTCATCTTTCAGGATTTCCTTGTAATCAGAAGTTGCTTTCATGGCACCAGCCTTTTGAGCCAAAACTTTAGCAGACAAACCTTGCGCACTCGCAATGTACCGAATATGCGCTCCTGCTTTCGTCAAAGCAGGCAACATCGTTGCCGATGTAAAGTTTCCGGCACCAATAATACCTATTTGTCCTTTTGTTACCGGGAAATTAGCAGAAGCAACCTCAACTATCGTATTTCGTTTTGCATCAACGGGATATTTCAAGATAGAAGCGATAGAACCATGTTTACGCATGTCCCCATATATCTTTTCATAATCCTTCAAATCCACTTCTTCAGTAATCAATGATTTCACATCAATATTTCCCATAGATATTGCCTGCAAAACAGTCTCGAAATTTCTTTTTTCTGTCCAGCGTACAAAAGGTAACGGATAATCTATTCCTTTATTTTCGTAATCTTCATCATAACGTCCCGGACCATAAGAACAAGAAACCTGGAATGACAACTCCTTTTTATAAAAATCATCCCTACGAATATCCAATCCTATCACACCCACAAGTACAATACGTCCTCTTTTCCTTGACATTTCAGCCGCTTGATGAATCACTTCATCTGTTTTGGCAGAAGCGGTAATCAATACAGCATCAGCCCCATGTGAAGCCGTTTCTTCAAGTACATATTTCACAGGGTTTGTTCCTTTTGCCGGATTTATGCCTATTACTCCTTTCGTGCGGGCCAACTCCACTTTTTCTTCATCAAAGTCAACTCCTATAACTTTACATCCGTTCGCCTTCAATAGCTGCGCCGTTATCAGTCCAATCAACCCTAACCCGATTACAACAACGGTTTCTCCCAGTTGCGGATTCAACAAACGAATACCCTGCAAACCTATAGACCCAATTACAGTAAAAGCAGCTTCTTCATCCGAAACATTTTCCGGTATTTTAGCTACCAAGTTTTTAGGTACACAAACATACTCGGCATGTTGTCCATTAGAGGCCACACGATCACCCACCTTAAATTCTGTAACTCCATTTCCTACAGCAACCACTATACCAGAGTTACAATACCCTAAAGGCAACGGTTGTCCCAATTTATTAAAAACCGCCTCCAATGTAGGTTGCAAACCATCTGTCTTTATCTTATCAAGTACTTGCTTTACTTTATCAGGCTGTTGACGGGCCTTGTCTATCAAATTTGCCTTTCCAAACTCGACAAGCATACGTTCTGTCCCTAAAGACACTAAAGAACAAGATGTTTTGACTAAAACATAACCCGATTTTACCTGAGGAACCGGAACTTCTTCAAGTACAGTCCTCCCTGATTTCATATCTTGAATAATCTGCTTCATTACTAATTAATCTAATAAGGGTAATAATCTATTTTCTACCATTTTCTCAAACTTATATTTTTTCAAATATAAATCACGACCTTTTCGTCCTATAACTTTAGCAGTATCAATAAAATTACGTTCAGCCAATATTTTCCAAGTATCATTAAACATATAATCTACAATAATGCCAACCCCATGTTCTTTAATAAAAACTGAATTCGTAACTTCAGGATTAGTAATCACAGGAATACCAAGCATCATCGCATCATAAACCTTGTTGGATGCTGCTAATCTATTAATTTCCAATTTCGGATCATATAAAGAGAATATACCACAACAATCTATTAACTTATCAAACAATTCAGCTTGAGGCATTCTATCATAGTAAGTCACATTTGGTAATGAAAGCAATTTTTTCTTATAATGAGTATCATAAAAAGTTCCAGCTAATAAAAAAGAAATATTGGGATATTTCTGAGCAAACAAAAAAATCTGATCTATGCCTCTTGTGCTTGAAATATTGCCAATAATAGCAAATGAATGTTTTACCGAATCATAATTTCTTTCTTTCCCTTTTAAATAATCATATGGGGAATTCTCAATAACCACCGTTTTACATTCATTATATGTTATGCGATTATTATCTACATGAATAACCAATCCTGCCTTTTTCATAACCTTATGATCTAATCTTATTAGCACTTTTTTTATCCAAGTAGGAAAATTATGGCTAATAGCAAATTCATCATAAACTTCATAGATATATGGTATATTTTTAATCTTTGATGCCAAAAACAGAGGAAAAGCACATTCAAAATTTATAGCAATAATAGTATATTTTTTCAAGTCACAACTAAATATAAATTTACAAAACAAAATAATCATCCATATTGGATAATATAGTAATAGTAATTTTCCTCCAAAACCTCCTCCTGTAAACAAGTATTTTACATTATCACATTTAGGTTCATTTTTTGCAGTACGATTCCATCCCCAAAAATAAACATCTATGCATTTTGATTGAAAGAAAGATATAAATTTCTGAATCCTTACATCATCAATAGGACTTCCTTTAATATACAAAATTAGCTTCATAAATATTAAATAAATTTTCGTACATATTCTCTTGTATCTCCTATAATTTGAGCAGGATTACCAATAACAACAGAAAAATCTGGAATATTACCACGTATTACACAGCCAGCCCCAATTATAACACCTTCGCCGATATTTGCACCTGGCAAAACAATACTTCCCCTTCCTATAAAACTATTCTTTCCAACACGTATGTTTTTATGTCGCCCTAAAATCCCTGGATAATTAATATTCATAGATTTTATCACTGTATTTAATGCCCAATCATGAGTCAAAAAAGACACTTCACTTGAAATAGTTACCCCTTCACCCAATTCAATCAAGGAATAATTTCCACCATCAAAGTAAGCAGAAGATGATATATAATTAGGTCTCCCCTTAAATACCATCCCAGATGAACAATAAAATCTATATGATATTTTCGTAGCTAATGCAGGGCTAAACTTCCCAACCATTTTTATTAGTCCAAAATAGAATATCTTTTTTATTTTCATATTATTCAATTTCTTCTAATGCTTCTCTTAGAGCGTTTATATACCCCTTACCATACTTCAAATCAGGTTCCATATAATTACCCTCACCCCATTCATTCCAAGATTTCAAAAAGACTATTTGATCCTCTGAAGGTTTGTTTCTTACTATATTTATAATTGATTTTACATGTTGCTTAAAAAGCTCCGGAGTAGATCCATGTAAGATATAAGCTCCTTTTCCCCTTCTTGGAGATGCATCCCAATTAGGTATTAAAACTGGATATATATTATTTTCAGAATATAACTTATCAACAAATTTCTTTATTGCATCCGAATATTGATATACTTGCAATGGCCTTCCCAATATTGAAGAAACCTTCATCAATAATTTATATTTTACTCTTCCCCAGAAATTATAAATACCACCACGTATAGGATGTGTTAATAAAGACAATATAACAGCATCATATTCGCTATATTTAATCTCATTTTTCAGTGTCCCTATATCATTCGCACATCCAACAAAATAGAACCCTGGCAATCCTTCCTTAGCAGCTAGTTCCTCCCAAATATTTTTGAATTTATCAATATATGGAAATGAAATGCAATCATAAATAACAAATACCAATTTATTGTGAATTCTATAATATCGCGGATCTTTAAAAGATGAGAGCAAATAATAAAAGTGCTTAATGATATCATCTTCTCCCAAATATGCTTGCTCGACTATAAGTTCATTTTTCAAAATCCCAGCATCTGCTTCCCATGTTTTTTTATACCATGTATGATTAGCCCATGCAAGACAAAAAGGGAAATCTATATTCCGGTTATTCAGCATCAATTGTAAGGGCTTTTCAAGAAGTACTTTCCCATTACCAAACCAATAATGATAATAACAAAAAGCCGCAATATTAGCCTCCTTTGCTAATAAAACCTGTTGCTCCATAACCTCTGGTATCCTTAAATCATAGTATCCTAAATCAGCTGGAATCCGAGGTTGGTAATGTCCTCTATATAAAGGAGTGCTTTTCCCTACATTCGTCCACTCTGTAAACCCCTTACCATAGTATTTATCATTCTCTGATATGGGATAATACTGCGGTAAATAAAATGCTATCACATTAACACTACTCATAATGCTCTTTCAATTTATATATTATAGCTATTAATAAAAACATATATAGATAATCAAAAACAAAAGGTCTTTGATAGATGGTGCATAATAACAATAGTACCACCAACATATAATCCTTATACAACCTCAATTTTAAATAAAACAAAAACATTCCCGTAAAAAACAAAGTAATACCAACAAACCCATAATCTACAATCAAGTCTTTATATGAAGCCCCACCATAGTTTATTTTCAAAGACTCTCCCCCACCTAACCCCACTATAGAAGTCGGAGTAGAAATATACTTTTGAAACCATTGATCAAAAAAAGCTGAAGTACGATTATCCCCGCTCAAGCCATCGTCGGTCCATTTTAACCTCCCAAACACAAGTTGATCTACAACTTCATTATTCTTTAATATTATCAGTAGAATTAGAATACATAATAATGCATATATCTTGCTACGTATGTTCATATAAAGAAAGATATAGCCAAATAAAATTACATAAAAAAACAGAGAAAAAGAAAATAGACCTGCTATCAAAATAGGCCAATTCTCCCATAATCTTAAATTAAATCTATTTCCTATAAGTAATAGAGAAGCAATACTACCAACCACCCCAGGTTCATCATAATAAGCACAAAAACGGAAATACACAAAATCCGAAACTTGAGAAACAACTAAAAAAGGATATTGAATGTATTCATACGACTTTATAGTATTTAGAGGAGAGATGATAGAATAATCCATATATACATCCCCCCAGACAACACAAAAATAAACGAGTAAAGAAGGAATCAAAGATATTGAGAATAAAAGAGAATAACATCTAAATGCCCTTGATAAAAAATCACCAGATAGAAGAAATATTGAATAAACTATTAAATGTAATAAACACACTATTATACTTAAACGAGCACTAATGATTATTGTGTACAAATAGAATATGAATAATAGAGATAATGATATATATGCATTCTTATTCTTTCTAATTCCAAATTGTGGAATAGAGAATAGAAATAAAAAAATGACTAGAAGTACAGGAATCTGAGTTCCCCAAAGAAAATATGGGGGAGAGATAAGAAATAAAACAAAAGAATATACATATACAAGAAAATTCACCTTTCGCATATAAAATTCATTTTTTTAAAAGCGATTGAGTCTCCTCATTTTCTTTGCAAACAATCGCCAACATACAATAAGCGTAAAAGGTAATAAACGTGGAAACATATATAATACAGAAAACCTCATCTCGCTAATAATAGACGCTATGCCTCCAGAAATATGATAACTATTTTCTATATCAATATAATAAGAAGCAAAAGAGTTATAATCAATGTTCACTTTACCCCAATTCCATTCGCTACGATTTGTGCGCATCAAATTTCTAAAAGCAATATTAAAACGTTCGGGATTTATTAATGAATTTGCATTTTTTATCCCCTCAGCAACTCTAAAGTTTTCATCACTTATCAGTTTTCTTGCATAAGTAATTAATTCATTCTTATTTGTATATGTTTTCACACCTCTCTCATAATGATTAATTACTCCTTCAATATAATTACATACATCTCCATTATCTGCATAGGCTATAATGGGTTTTGAATTTATTGCAGCATATTGAGTCATTAATCCTCCAGACAACGGGTAAGTGCCTAAATAAATATCACAATTACTAAAAACCGCACTAATATCTTTTCGTATTCCAATAAGCACAACTCGATCTCCGTTTTTCATTAAATTCCGCTTATGCTCAAAAATTTTAGAATCAGATATTCCTGCAACTAATATTACAACATGTGGAGACAAATCAAGTATATCATCCATTAATCGAAAGAACACATTATTTTTACCTAACATTTTATATAAATTCCCTCCTGTTAAAATCTTTACATTTTTCAATAAACAGGACGGGAACCCCTGAAATTCTGTATATTTTGAAACTATTGGATAATAAGGCAAAGCCAATAATTGTTCTTCATATAAATTTCTTTTCTCTAAAGAAACTGTTTTTCCATAAGCTCTAAACTCTATATTATAATCTATAAATGTATTTCCTAACCAATAAGCATGATCTGTAAGGTTTATGTTATATTTTATAACTCCTTTTATAGAATGAATTGTTAATAAAGCTGTTATATCCCAAGGAAAAATATGCAGAAATAAGCAAGATGGTGAAAAATTCAATATTTTTTGCCTCAAAACACATGCTTTCTCAATATCATTATTAATATGTTTATCCATTATATAAACAGTAGCTTTACCATATTCATATAACTCACGTAATATTTCTTTAGAATTTGATGAAATAGGTGTCAACAGAATATATAAAATTTGTACTCCCATATCCATCATTGCACGAAGATATTGTTGAGTTAAACATCTATTATCCCACCCAAAACTATCTAGAAAAACATATTTGTTCAAATTCGGACTTACAATAGAATCATTATTAATATTTTTGCTTCCAACTTCTCTTATTAGCTTTTCAAGAACCATATCCGAATAAAAACAATTAAATGAATAAGCCCATTTCGAAGCTACTCGAATATACTTTAAGCATTTTTGATACTGCCCTTTATCGTATTTTTTTTGAGCCATACAACTCAATTTGGAATATACACTTATAACATATTTCTTATCTATTACCTTCATTTTTACCCATCAGCAAATTTTTAAAATATATTACCATACATATCATATAAAGTATATAACTAACCAAATATCCTTGTGTAATCCCCAACACTCCACTCCAATGCATAAACAAAAAGCCTAATCCTACAAATATCAATGCAAAAATAATTTCTGTTGCAATAAATGTTTTCGTCATAGACTTAGCTACCATCAAGAACGCCAACAGCCAACTACATATCTTGAAAAAATCGCCTAGTAACTGCCAAATAAACAGATTCTCCATAGGTAGGAATTCGGGAGTGAAAAGAATACAGATAACAATAGTACGTAAAAGATAAACCAATGTGAAACCTCCCAAAAGCATAGGAATTATCACTTTATAACTCTTAAATATCTCCTGTCGCAACTCCTTTGAATTACTCAATTCACTAAGTCGTGGCAAATAATAGACACTGAATGAAGATGTTATTATCATCAGATACATATTAGAGACACGATTCATCGCCTCCCACCAGCCGGCTTCTACAGGAGATATTTCTGATATTACATAGCCACGAAGTAACATTTGAGACACAGGCACTGTAGCAGTCGTTGTTAATGTCATCAAAGTATAGCGAAAATATTTTTTTGTCGTTTCAATATCTATTTTTTCTTTAAAATAACTCCATTTCAACCAAGGCAACTTCCTTACCATCCAAAGTGTAACCAACAACATTATACTTTGATAAGTAACAGCACTGACCAAAGCCCCTTTCAATCCCAATGTTAAAACAAACACAAGAGTAAACAAGAGTCCAAAAATACTATTGGCTATGTTAATTTTTACATATTTCTGAAATTCTTTAAAACCATTAAGGATAGAAGTCAACATCAAATTTAAAGCATATAATAGGACTGTGATTCCGAAAATAATAAAGACATAACTATACCCATCGGAAAGCATAACTATTTTACTCAAGAAAGAATGAAAAACAATCATTAGTATCCCAACCACCAATGAACAACAAACCGTTATACGCAGTGCTGTAGATAGTAATAATCTTATTCTATTTTCATTGTCTTTATATTCAGCTACATACTTGATGATGCCACTATTAATACCTCCACTACTCACAGCCATTGCAATGGAGGCAAAATTATTTAATTGTCCTACTAATGCTACCCCTGCAGGTCCTATGACAGACGCCACGACTTTAACACCGATTAAGCCTGTCAACATTTTTACTAACGTAGAAATGGCAGTAAAAGAAAAGACTCTGACAATATCCATTTTCGCTACATGTTGGCAAAGAGAACAAAAATTTAGCGCTAATTTACGCACAAACTCAATCTTTCCAAGCATTCAATAATTCTGTTACTTTCCGGACTTCTTTTTTCGTAATCACCGGACTCATTGGCAAGCTCAATTCTTCATTATGTATCTGTTCTGTTATCGGAAATGAAAGACTATTCCATTCCTGATAGCATGCTTGTTTATGAGGAGGAATCGGATAATGAATTATTGTCTGCACTCCGTTGTCATCCAAATATTTCTGCAACTCATCACGTTTCTTTGTCCGGATAGTAAATATATGGAATACATGAGCATCCCAGTCTTTCACAATCGGAGTAATGATATCCGGATTGGTTATATGTTCAATATAATATTTAGCAAATTCCTTACGGATAGCCACATCTTCATCCAGATGCTTCAACTTTACACCCAATACAGCTGCCTGTATTTCATCTAAACGGCTATTACGACCACAATATTTAAACACATATTTCTTTTGAGAACCATAGTTAGCTACCGCACGAACAACTTTTGCCAATTCTTCGTCATCCGTTGTCACAGCACCTGCGTCACCAAATGCCCCCAAGTTCTTGCCTGGATAAAAACTATGACCAGCGGCATCACCTAAAGCCCCCGTTTTTCGTCCATTAAACTTGCAGCCATGAGCCTGCGCATTATCTTCTACAAGCTTTAGATTATATTTCTTACACAATTCACCTATTTTTTCCGTATAAGCGCATTGACCATACAGATGGACAATCAAGATTGCTTTAGTACGTTCCGTAATAGCACACTCTATTTTTGAATCATCTATCTGATAAGTTTCAATGCTCGACTCTATCAATACAGGTTTTAAGCCATTTTCTGATATTGCTAAGATAGAAGCTATATAAGTATTTGCAGGCACAATCACTTCATCACCAAGCTTCATTATCCCCATTTCCACGTATGCACGGAATATCCAAATCAAAGCATCCAAACCATTGGCACAACCTACTACATACTTTGTTCCTATATATCGGGCATAATCAGCCTCAAATCTTTCATTCTCCTTTCCTTGAAGATACCAACCACTATCCACTACCCGATCTACGGCTTCATGGATTTCCTCAGAATATTTCTGAGTAACTTTCTGTAAATCCAAAAACTTTATCATAATACCCTTTTCATATATACATAGTTATTATCTCTATTAAATTCATCAAAAAAACATTTTTGATATAAACGGATAGCCCTTTGGTTATCTAAAAGTACTTTCAAGACAACTTGCGAGAAACACATTTCTTTTGCCTTAGCTAAGACCAAAGTCAGCATCTCATAGCCAAGCCCCTTTCCATGAAGTGCCCTTTCTCCTATATATCCCCAATACTCAGCCTGTTTATTTTCTATATTCTTCAAACCGCAAGCGCCAATAGGAGTATCCTGATATTTGACTCCCCAAATCATATAATCACTTCTTTCCCGCAAGGAATTAAACCATTCAAGTTGCTCTTTCCTGGAAATAAGACCTATGGCTGAATAGTAATTTATATAAGGGTCATTCAACCAAATCCAAGACTTTTCCAAAAAAATGGAATCAAACTCACACAAACTCACTCTACAGCCCATATTCATAAATGTCATAACACATTCCACGACCACCAAAGCCCTCCTTCTGAAAAATCAAAGACACATTCAACAGATGCCCCATTTGTTCAGTAGACTGACCGAAATCAAAATAGGGATAATTTGTGTATTCATGATTTATCAAATAATCAAAAAGTAAATCTAACACGCCCAGTTCTTTTCCTTCCACATTGGCTGATATATATTGTGTATGCACCACTTGTTTAGTGATATACAGCAATGTTCCACCTAGGGCAATGTCATCTTTGTATGCCATATACAATTTTATATATTGTGGAAATCGGGACTGTAGCAATTGCATCTCGAGTAAAGTATGCACAGGTGCAACCCCATATTTATTCTTTAGGTTAGTATCTAGGATTTCCCAAAACGTACTCAAGTCATTGCTTAGCCTGACTGTTATGCCATTTGACAAGGCCTTTCTTATACCGGATTTTCTTGATTCTGTGAACTTTATCTTATCTGCCTGAATAATTGTAGAAGAAATATTCCTACCTATTATTTTTGCATTGGTAGTACGAAACAGGGCATAGAGATCTTCCTGTGCCAAATGCTGATGATAAATAAGTGGAACGGGTTTATAAATGACCTTTTCAAAGCCTGATTCTTTCAAACAAGCATTTAGCTGGTGGAACATATCTACACTTTCCGCTACTGTCACCTTGTCATTCATTATCATACCACCATAAGTCAATCCTTGGTGAGAATATAACACATTTCCTGCTTTATTTGCGGGTAACAATGAATAGAGTTTACCCTTACGGTATATCATCAATGAATTATCCTCGAATCTATCTGAATGATAATCCATATAGTTCCTGTCAAAAAGGAAAGTACCATTTTTTGAACGTAAAACAAATTGGTTCCAGGCAGCTTTCTGCCCAGATGTGTATTTTGTAATTTCAAACATATCATTATTGTTTATGCCAACATTCTGTTATGACCACAACAAGTACAATAGAAAATTATAAGGCAGAAGTTTCCCTCCGTTCTATTCACATTATTTGATTTCTTTGTTTTAATCATTACAACGTATCTTATTATAGTTCTAATACTTACTGCCAAGTTTCCTCTCCAATGTCCTTACTCTGCACATCAGATAACAGATAGATTTTCACTTCATTTTATACTTTATAAAATCATCGTAATTACGTATATAGTCTTTCTCATCATACTCGTGCGAAGCAAGCACCAGACATACAGAGCCAGAAGAAAAATCATTCAAAGTACGCCAAATACCCGGAACGATATAAAGTCCTTGATAAGGCCGGTTTAATAAGAATGTACGCTTAATATTTCCATCATCAAGCGTAACTGAAAAACTTCCGCTAGCGGCAACTATAAGTTGACTTAACTCTTTATGAGCATGTCCACCACGACTTTCACCACCGGGGACATCGTACAAATAATAAGTACGTTTTATATCGAAAGGGACAGTTCTCTGATTTTCCACTACTGTAATATTCCCTTTCCGGTCACTATGATGCTTGTCAAGTTCAATCATAGTACAATCATAAACATTGCTTTGCTTCATAGGCTGAGACATTTAAAGGAATCATAATCAAAAATATAATCTTCTCTGTTATAAGTAGTCGAAGCCAAGACCAATGCTAATGAATTAGTAGAAAAATTATTCATCTCACGCCATAATCCTTTGGGTACATACAGCCCATAATAAGAGCGATTGAGCGAAAAGATTTTCTTTTTCTTACCATCGTCTAACACGACATCGAAACTACCAGAAAGAGCCACAATGAATTCTTCATTCTCCCGATAAGCATGTCCTCCGCGAACTTCACCACCCGGAACATCATAAATCCAATAGACACGTGCTATTTTAAAAGGAATATTTTTAAATTCCTCTATGAAAGACAAGTTTCCTCGCTTATCTAATATCTTAGGCAAATTAACAAGATTAGCCTCAAACATAATTCTGCTGACGTATAAATAAAACAACTCTTCCACATGCTAATCCATCCCCATAAGGATTCACCGCCTTACTCATTCTTTCATAACGCGCTTCATCATCCAACAAAGCGGAAACTTCACCTACAATCTTATCATAATTTGTTCCTACCAATTTTACCGTACCAGCTTCCAATGCCTCCGGACGCTCCGTCGTATCACGCATCACAAGTACCGGCTTGCCAAGTCCGGGAGCTTCTTCCTGAATACCACCACTGTCTGTCAGAACAATAGCAGATTTCTCCATCAAATAAACAAAAGAGAGATACTCCAAAGGCTCTATAAAAAACATATTTCCTAAATTGGATAAATCCTCACCAAATACTTCATGAATGGGTTTGCGAACATTGGGATTCAAATGCATCGGATAGACAAAGTCGACATCCGGATATTGTTTTGTAAGAGCCTGAATAGCCTTACACATAGACATGAATCCGTCACCGAAATTTTCACGACGATGACCTGTTATCAAAACTAATCTCTTTCCATCCTGCAAACGGTTAATGTCATAACCGGAAGTTCTCAAAACACCTTCCAATTCTTCATCAAGTTTCTTATCGCTCTTTATCTTATCTACAACCATGTAGAGTGCATCTATTACCGTATTTCCGGTCACAATAATAGAAGATTCCTTTACCCCTTCATCCAACAGATTCTGTCGGCTTAACGGTGTGGGAGAAAAATGATAAGTAGCAATGCGTCCTGTTATCAGCCGATTCATCTCCTCCGGCCAAGGGCTATATATATTATGGGTTCGAAGCCCCGCCTCTACATGCCCCACCGGAATCTGCTGATAAAAAGCAGCCAATGCCGAAGCCGTAGAGGTGGTTGTATCACCATGAACCAAAACAACATCCGGCTGTGCCTCTTTCAAGACATCCCGCATCCCCGTCAAAACACGGGCTGTCACATCATATAAATCCTGCCCTTGTTTCATAATATTCAAATCATAGTCAGGAGTAATATCAAATATATGTAACACTTGATCAAGCATTTCGCGATGCTGACCGGTAACACATACAATCGTCTTGAACTCCTCCGGATATTTCTGAAATTCTTTCACCAGAGGAGCCATCTTTATAGCTTCGGGACGAGTCCCGAAAACCAACATAATTTTCTTCATGCTATAGGGGATTAATTATTTCTTATAGATTCCGCAAAAATCAAGAATTACTTTCCGGTCATTATGTGGCAAGGATTTAAATACAGAATGAGCAACCAGAAAAACGACTATATCAGCCTTCTCATAGGCTTCTTTATAGTCCGTAAGTTTAAACACGTTGTGCTCCTGCACATTAGGTTCCACGACTAATATATCCGCATTATTACAGCTTTGCATCACTTTGGTAGTAATATACTTGGCAGGAGCTTCACGCAAATCATCAATATCGGGTTTAAAGGCCAGTCCCATCATGGCAATGATAGGTTTACGATGATATTCCAATTCAAACTTCAACATGGCATTCTGAACTTTCTCTGCACACCAGAATGCTTTATAGTTATTGATTTCGCGAGCGGTAGATATGATTTTAGATTCCATAGGAAATTCTGCCGTAATGAAATAAGGATCAACCGCTATACAGTGTCCTCCAACGCCACAACCCGGTTGAAGAATATTCACACGGGGATGCTTGTTCGCCAAGTTAATCAATTCCCAGACATTGATTCCTGCTTTATCACAAATCAGAGAGAGTTCATTGGCAAAAGCTATCTGTACATCACGGGAGGAGTTTTCTGTCAGTTTACACATTTCTGCCGTTTTACAATTAGTGCGATGGAGCGTTCCCTGTACAAACTTACTATAAAGCTCAATGGCCTTATCTGTAGAGGCTTCATTCAAACCGCCAATGACCCGGTCATTATGAACTAACTCATAAATGACGTTCCCGGGAAGAACACGCTCCGGACAATAAGCAATATAAATTTTATCTCTCAATTCCGGACGTAATCCAAATATCAAATCACACATTTTATCAGTAGTACCTACCGGGGATGTAGATTCTATGACATACAAATCTCCCTCTTTCAACAAAGGAATTACGGCACGGGTAGCAGCTTCCACGTAAGAAATATCAGGCTCATGATTTCCCTTAAAAGGAGTAGGTACCACCATAAAATAGGCATCACTCACTTCCGGAGTTGTAGAAGCCTTCAACTGACCGATAGTAACGACTTCTTGAAGAAGCTCCTGCATACCAGGTTCAATGATATGCAATTTACCCTGATTAGTCATTTCTACAACTTTGGGATTAATATCAACCCCGATAATCTGAATTCCGTGTTTAGCAGCAATAATCGCAGTAGGCAGGCCAATATAACCCAACCCCATAAAACATGCTTTCATATCAATAAAAGTTATCTATTTTTTATGATTTCCTTATCACACTCAAATCCTATTCTACTTCCTCAAACGGGTATGGATTCTCTTCGATATTTTTCAATTCTTCGATGATTTCAGTTTGTCCCGAAGTCAAATTATCTTTGTTCCAACCTTCAATAATTGCATAGGCTTCTTGAAGCAAAACTTCCTCATAAATTTCCCCATAACAATAAGTTAACAAACGAACTTTAAGCAAAGAAACCGGCAGATGTTCCAAAACATGACAAATCCGATTCAATATCGTTTGTTTCTTTTGCTCCTTATCCCCATCATCATAAATGGTAGCATTATACCCCATCAAAAGAGCCAGACACAAATTCGCCTCCTCTTCAACATCGGAACTTTGAGCAGAAAAAAGAGAATCGGACTTAACAAGCACTTCCTTATTCAACCGGCAAAAAGTGTCGGAATAGACCGGCTCACCGTCCATACCAAGATACATCAGCTCATGAGCTGCATGCTGAAGCTCAAGAGCACGGGAAGTTAAATCATTCATTATTATGATATATGATTAAAATATAAGATTATACTTATTTAGAAGTCACCCGATTATTTTCAGATAGGATTTGGGGACTTTGACACTTGCAGTCAAAAGGTCTTTAATGCGGATAACAACGTATGTTTTATTGGCTTCGATGGCAACCTCACCTTCAATACCGCTGAGTTCGCCTTTGATAACTTTTACTTTATGCCCAACAGTCAGAATTTCGCTATCAAGGCTGACACCGTCAGGATTCAAATCCATTACGAACATAAAGTCCTCCATTTGCTTATCCGGTACCACTAGCATGGAATGCGTGGAAAGGTCCTTCATATAAAAAAGGGGGACATTATAGATGTTGGAAATATCGCAGGCTGTCTGCTTGGTGGAATGAACAAATACCAGATTGCGGATTACTGGAACTTCGCTACGCTTACGACGATACTTCAATTGAGAAATGACAAAACGCGTGGGAAGATAATAGTCAAGGTCCAAATGTTCTTCCGATTTAAGTCGGTCCAAAGATTTCCGGACTGTAAATTCCTGCTTGTCACGGGTGCGAGCCGCAAACCAATATTTCTGTTGTTCAGCCACTTAGGAATTTTCTTTCGAATAAATTAGCTCAATTCCGGGTGCGCTTCGCGGTTTGAACGAGACATTTTCCCACCCAAACCGTATTGTACACTTTTGCAATGATAATAAGCTATTAAAGAAGATATTAGACTCATAAAAGTGTCCAATAAACGTTCGTTTAATGAACGCAAAGATAAGCTGTATTTTTTGAACTAACAAAATGTTTAATAAAAATATTCCCAAAGTGATTTCTGTTTCATATTAATCTATTGAATTGCAGTAGTGTACGTCTAACATTTAACATATTAAAGTTCTGTTCCTTTTTAACTTTTATGCCTCTACTTATTTTCTTAAAAATAGACGTTTATTAAACGAACGTTTAAAAAACACCTCATCATTTCCAATATATCATTCTACATTCCAATATCTTACCCTTATAAATGCATTATTGAAGTTTCGTAAATATACCTACTGATAAATGGGAATTTATCGCACAGAACGCAAGTGAAATAAAAGCCCACTTCCATAACCTATGGAGAGAGTGAAAGCCCATGGATTTCTATCTAAAACACAAGCATTACTTTACTTTTCGCCCTTTGTTTGTCCACTGTTGCATAGGGAATTAATAACGCCTAACGGCTATGAACAGCTCTGCTTATGGCCATCAAACGATTGCTTCATGGCCGTTAGCAGAGCTGTTCATAGCCGTTAGGCGTCACTAACTCCAAGGCTTTTACAGATGAAGTACGTAGCCCGCGCCTATTGCGCACAAGGTGCAAACGTATTGTACAGCAACTTAAAAGACATCAGACTCCACTATTCATAGTCGGGCAAACTCAAAAATGCAGGAAAACTACACTGACCGATTTATGTAACCCACGCGCGGTATTATATTAAAGAACAATAAGTTACGACAAAACTCAGACGTTTTCGGCAGGTGGAAGCAAATTTTGCTTCCACCTTTTCAGGTTGCTTCCACCGCAGAGTAAATGCCGATGGATAGGGAGATGCAGGAGGTGGGTGGAAGTGTGGAAGCAAAACAGATGCAAATTTATGTTTCAGCAACACGCCTCAGGTTTTAAAAAAGATGTAGTACAAAGGCATAAAACATAATAAGTGTTACAAATACACATTTTATGCCCCGACACTCTTGCAAATGTCGAAAAAGTCCGTACCTTTGCAATGTGTTTTTCATAGTATTAGATTTAAGGTTAACAAAGGTTGGAGTACAGCGGTACTCCTTTTTTTATGCCCATACGTACCGTCCCGGTTCTCCAATAAATTTTTCACGTAAAATGCAAGGCAACTTTTTATATCCATTTAGTTTTTGGCTATCTTTGCACTGCTTTCGGCGGGCATAGGCACGCATAAAGCAACTTAACTAACAATAAATCAATAATTAAAAACAGAAAATTATGGCAATGCATACATGGTTTGAATGTAAGATCCGTTACGAGAAAACAATGGAAAATGGAATGAACAAGAAGGTGACCGAACCGTACCTGGTGGATGCCCTCAGTTTTACGGAAGCGGAAGCACGCATCATCGAAGAGATGACGCCGTTCATTTCGGGAGAGTTCACCGTATCGGACATCAAACGTGCCAACTATAGCGAATTGTTCCCCAGCGAAGAGGAAGCTGCCGACCGCTGGTTTAAATGTAAACTGGTTTTCATCACACTGGACGAGAAAAGCGGTGCGGAAAAGAAAACCTCTACCCAGGTATTGGTGCAGGCTGCCGACCTGCGTGATGCAGTGAAGAAACTGGATGAGGGCATGAAAGGCACAATGGCCGACTATCAGATAGCATCTGTAGCGGAAACCGCCATTATGGATGTATATCCGTACAGTGCAGAGCCCGACGACAAACCGGAAGTTTAATTTAAGTGATGAGTTATAAGTTATGAATTATTATTGCGAGCCATAACTTATAACTCATAACTCATAACTCAAAAAAACGATGATTGCAGAGAATTTAAAACAAGTACTGAGCGAACTGCCTGAAAAGGTACGGCTGGTGGCTGTTTCCAAATTTCACCCCAACGAGGCGATAGAAGAAGCGTATCGTGCCGGCCAGCGTGTGTTCGGAGAAAGTAAGGTGCAGGAAATGACTGCCAAATACGAAAGTCTACCCAAAGACATAGAATGGCATTTCATCGGGCATCTGCAAACAAACAAAATAAAATATATCGTTCCTTACGTAGCGCTGATTCATGGCATAGACTCCTACAAGCTGTTGGCCGAAGTGGACAAGCAGGCTGCCAAAGCCGGAAAAACCGTCAACTGCCTACTGCAGTTGCACATTGCCCGAGAAGAGACCAAGTTTGGATTCAGCTTTGACGAATGCCGGGAAATGCTGGCAGCCGGTGAATGGAGAGAGCTCAAGCATATCCGGATATGCGGATTGATGGGCATGGCCACAAATACGGACAATGACGAACAAATCAAAACAGAGTTTTGTTCTTTAAATAGCTTCTTCAATGAAGTGAAAGCCAAGTGGTTTGCCGATGCAGAGTCATTCCGGGAACTGTCCATGGGGATGTCTCACGACTATCACGAGGCCATTGCAGCCGGGAGCACCTTGATACGTGTAGGAAGCAAGATTTTTGGAGAAAGAAACTATTAACCATAAAAAATCATTATCATGGCAACATTAGAAACTACTTTTGCAGGGCTGAAACTCAGAAACCCCATTATCGTCAGCAGCTCCGGACTGACAGACAGCGCCGCCAAGAACCAGAAACTATCTGAGGCCGGCGCAGGTGCCATTGTGCTAAAATCACTTTTTGAAGAGCAAATCATGATGGAGGCTGACTGGATGGGAGACCCGAACATGTACCCCGAAGGCAGTGACTACCTTGTAGGATATATCCGCGAACATAAGCTGGGTGAATATCTGAACCTGATTAAGGAAAGCAAAAAGGTTTGCAATATCCCCATCATAGCCAGCATCAACTGCTATCAGAATGCCGACTGGGTGGAATTTGCCGCCAAAATAGAAGAAGCCGGTGCAGACGCACTGGAAATCAATATCCTTGCACTGCAGACGGATGTACAATATGCTTACGGCAGTTTCGAGCAACGCCACATCGACATTCTGAGCCACATCAAGAAGACGGTCAAGATACCCGTCATCATGAAGCTGGGTGACAACCTGACCAATCCGATAGCTCTGATAGACCAGCTGTATGCCAACGGTGCCGCCGCAGTAGTGCTGTTCAACCGCTTCTACCAGCCGGACATCAACATTGAGAAAATGATACAAGTATCCGGCAACGTATTCAGCAATGAAGCCGATTTGTCCAAAGCCCTGCGCTGGATAGGCATCGCTTCGGCAGCCGTAAACAAACTCGATTATGCTGCTTCCGGTGGTATCCACTTGCCCGAAGGCGTTGTCAAGGCAATATTAGCAGGTGCTTCGGCCGTAGAGATATGCAGTGTGCTTTATCAGAATTCAGCTACCATCATTGAAGAATACATCCGCTTCCTCAACTTGTGGATGGACCGCAAAGGTATGGAAACCATCAGCCAGTTCAAAGGTATTCTGAACGTAAACGACCCGAAGGGAGTCAATACTTTCGAACGTACACAGTTCTTGAAATACTTCTCTTCACATGAATGAGACAAAAGGGTGACAAGACAATAAAAATGAAAGGGTGATAACACTACAATGACGTTATCACCCTTCATTTTATACTATACCGCTATCTTTTCATTTCTTCTTATCCAGCGCCTCAAAGCAGGAATTCTTGCTCACGAATTCCGGAACAATATCCTTCATGGCAGCAACAATTTTCATCTGGTCATAAGTGTAACTTACATCAATCAGCTTCTGGATACGCTCCTTCACCTCGTCATAGTCATACTCACGCACCGTGGCAATCATAATCTTCTCATGATAGGTGGGCTTTGTAAGCTCCTTCACATTCAAGAGTTCCTCGTAGAGCTTCTCGCCATGACGGAGACCGGTAAATTCAATCTTCACATCCGTACGTCCGGAAAGGCTGATCATACGCTTGGCAAGATCCACAATCTTCACCGGCTTACCCATGTCGAAGATGTAGATTTCACCGCCGTTACCCATACTGCCGGCCTCAAGGACAAGGCGGCAAGCTTCGGGAATGGTCATGAAGTAACGGATTATCTCAGGATGGGTCACTGTCACCGGGCCGCCACGCTGAATCTGGTCGCGGAAACGGGGAATGACAGAACCGTTGGAACCCAGCACATTGCCGAAACGCGTAGTGATGAACTGAGTGGCATGGCCTCCCTCCTTCTGCAACTTCTTCGCAAGAGACTGCACATAAATCTCGCAAATACGCTTGGAACAGCCCATCACGTTTGTAGGGTTAACAGCCTTGTCCGTAGAAATCATCACAAACTTCTCGGCACCGTATTTCACGGCAAGATCGGCAACGGTGCGCGTACCGAATACGTTCACCTGGATGGACTCGGAAACGTTGTCCTCCATCATCGGCACATGCTTGTAGGCGGCCGCATGGAAAATATACTGGGGCTTGAACTCCCTGAAGATATCCTCCATGCGCGTGGCATTGGAGATGTCGGCTATGATGGTCTCGGCATCGATGTCGCGCCAACGGTCCTGAAGTTCCAGACGGATGTCATGCAGAGGAGTCTCGGCTTGGTCCACTAAAATAAGCTTGTAGGGATTGAACGAAGCCACCTGGCGCATGATTTCGCTGCCGATAGAACCGGCGGCGCCCGTAATCATCACACGCTTGCCCTCCAGATGAGAGGCAACCTTACGGATATCTATCTCGATGGGATTGCGCTGAAGCAGGTCCTCAATCTGAATTTCCTTCAGCTGCGTACGGCTCAGCGCCTGGCCGTTCCACTCGCTCAAGGGGGGTGCGGTCATCAGTTTGATGTTGTGCACCAGCAGGCGGTCAGCCATGTCGGACTTCTTCAATTCTTCCATCTTGGCGGGAGAAATGATAATAGTCTGCACATCGCGGTCGTTCAGCACATCAATCAGCGTATCATCGTTGGGGAACACCTTGACACCCATCATCACCTTATTGATAAGCTCAGGTTCGTCCGCAATGAATCCGCGCAGACGGTAGTGGTTGCGCAGATTGACACGTAATGCCTTGGCAATATTGACCCCGGCTTCCTTGGCACCGTAAATGAACACATTGGCACTATGGGTGCCGTCGAAGTTCAGCGCCTCGAAGAAAGTCTTGACAATCACACGGGAGCATGCCATCATGGCAAAGCTGATGATATAGGACATGAACAGCACGCTGACCGGAGCCAGGTTAAACTCCAAATAGCTTTCCGTCAGGACGCTCGTTATCATCAGCAGTGCATACGACACCGTCAATGACACAAAAATGCGCATGATATCCACAAAGGAGGAAAAGCGCAGTACATTGGAATACGTACGGAAAACACGGAAGAAAATCAGGTTGACAGCAACCGTCCATAAAATGGTCTTGTCAATGGTAGATGATTCCAGAAAAATGCTTCTGAAATCATATCGGAGAGCATAGGCCAACAGACTGGATATGACGATGATAAATACATCAATTAACAGAATAGTCCATATCGGAAGCACTTTCGCGGAAAGATACCGATGAAAAAAATTTCGCTTCATTTCGCTTGACAGTTTTGTTTTAGGCGAGGCAAAGATACACTATTTTAGTCAAAACAGACAATAAATCGATAAAAAAATGTTATAACAATTATTTATCGTCTATAAAGAAACCATCCCACCTCCCCCGTTTTAACAGTCAGAAAGCGGGATAGAAATAGTTTTGCCCCGGAAAATGCGGTATCCGCTACATCAGATTACTTGCCAACTCGCTCAACTGGCTGCGCTCCCCTTTCACCAGATTGACATGGGCAAACAAATTCTGGTCTCTCATGCGGTCTATCATATAGACAAGCCCGTTGGACTGACTGTCCAGATAGGGTTGGTCTATCTGCTGAATATCACCGGTAAACACCATTTTTGTACCTTCGCCGGCACGGGTGATGATGGTCTTAATCTCATGTGGGGTCAGGTTCTGGGCTTCATCGATAATACAGTAGGTTTCGCTCAAGCTGCGCCCACGGATAAAGGCTAATGCCTCGATGACCAATTGTTCACTTTTTTGCATATCCTCCAAGCGTTTCACTTCAGAGGAATTGGCAGCGAACTGATGCTTGATTACATTCAAATTATCGAACAAAGGCTGCATGTAAGGAGCCACTTTCTCATTGGCATCACCAGGAAGGAATCCAAGGTCTTTATTGGATAAGGCCACGATGGGACGTGCCAGAAGAATCTGCTTGTAGTCGGTAAGTTTTCCCAATGCGGCGGCCAGTGCCAGCAGGGTCTTACCGGTTCCCGCCTTACCGGTCAGGGCAACCAGCTTGATGTTCGGGTCGTTCAGCACCTCAAAAGCAAAGCTCTGCTCGGCATTGCGCGGTTCAATGCCATAATTCTTTGTCTTGTGGACCCGGCAAATCGAATGGGCAAAGGGATTATAACGCGCAAGCACACTGCTGCGGTCACTCTTCAGCACAAAACATTCGTTGGGACGAATGATGTCCTTAAAATCGAACTCGTTGATGTCCAGTCCTTCTTTGGAAGAATAAATGCGATCTATCAGCGCAGGGTCAATACCCTCGAACACTTCATTCGACTTTTCGAATATATCCACATTGATTACCTTATCATTGATGTAGTCTTCGCACAGCAGACCGATGGAACGCGCCTTCATGCGCAGATTCACGTCTTTCGTGACAAGGATGGTTTTCATTTTAGGCTTTTTGGTGGAAAGCCAGTCCACTACCGACAGAATCTGATGGTCGGGGATGCGTTCGGGAAAGGAATCACGTACCCGGGGAGAGTCCACCATACCTGCCACCACAAACAGACGGCCCAAGCCCTCTCCCAATGGCGCCCCTTTGGTGAACAGATTATCATCGGTAATCAAATCTAGCTCACGGACGAACTCACGCGCATTGAAATTAATCTGCTCATTACCTTTCTTGAATTTGTCCAGTTCTTCAAGGACTACGATGGGAAGATAAATGTCATTCTCTTGAAAATTCTTCAAACAGTTATAATCGTGAAGAATCACATTCGTATCAATCACAAAATTTTTCTTAGCTCCCATACACGTTAGATTTAAATTGTTAATACCTTTGCATAAGCTTAAGATAAGCTACACTGCAAGCAATTTCAAGCAAGCTTGATTGCGTCCGGTTTGCATTATCTTTGTCGCTTTTAAAGATAACAAATTAATAGGGAGAAAGGATTGCTTCTCCGTTAAATATTATAAAAGATGGATTATCAGGACACTTTAACTTACTTATATAACAGTGTGCCCATGTTTCAGCAAGTGGGCGGCTCAGCATACAAGGAAGGATTGGAAAACACTCTGACCCTGGACGCACACTTCGAACATCCCCACCGCAGTTTCCGCAGCATTCATGTGGCCGGTACCAATGGAAAGGGTTCCTGCTCGCATACGCTTGCCGCCATACTGCAAGAGGCAGGATACAGGGTCGGGCTCTATACCTCGCCCCATCTGGTGGATTTCCGGGAGCGCATCCGGATTAACGGACAGCCTATACCCGAGGAATACGTCATCCGTTTTGTAGAGCAGGAACGTGGCTTCTTCGAACCCCTCCATCCCTCTTTCTTTGAGCTGACCACCGCCATGGCCTTCCGCTACTTTGCCGATGAAAAGGTGGATGTAGCCGTAATCGAGGTGGGACTAGGCGGACGCCTGGACTGCACCAATATCATCCGTCCGGATGTATGCATCATCACCAACATCAGTTTTGACCATACCCAATTCCTGGGGGACACCTTGGCAAAAATCGCAGGAGAGAAGGCAGGAATCATTAAAAGCGGTATCCCCGTTGTAATCGGCGAGACCACTCCCGAAACGAAACCGGTATTTCTGGAAAAAGCACAGACAACGGGTGCTCCCATCTACTTTGCCGAGGAGAATGACCGTGAAGACTATCCCGGAATAGAATACGAACTGAAAGGGCTCTACCAGCAGAAAAATGCCCGGACCATCCTCACCGCCCTCCCGCTACTGAAAGAAGCCGGCTACCGGCTGGACGGACAAGCAGTGCGCAGTGGCTTTGCCCGTGTGGTGGAACTGACGGGCTTGATGGGACGCTGGCAAAAACTGCAGGACTCGCCCACCCTGATTTGTGACACCGGCCACAATGTGGGAGGCATCACCTACATTACAGAACAACTGAAACAGCAGGCTTACCGCCAGCTACACATCATCATAGGCATGGTGAATGACAAGGATATACGGGGGGTACTGGCCCTGCTGCCCCGGGAAGCGACCTACTACTTCACCAAAGCCAGCGTGAAGCGAGCATTGCCCGAAAGCGAACTACAGGAGCTTGCCGAAGCAGCAGGTCTGGAAGGACATTGCTATCCTGATGTACCTGCCGCCGTGCGGGCCGCACAAGAAAAAAGCCTCCCGGAAGATTTCATCTTCGTGGGAGGCAGCAGTTTCATTGTGGCCGACTTGTTAGCGAACCGCGATGCACTCAATCTCTACTAAGGCATCTTTGGGCAACGCCTTCACTGCCACAGCCGAACGTGCCGGGAAAGCACCGTCAAAATAGGTGGCATATACCTTGTTCATATCAGCGAACAAGGACATGTCTGCCAGAAAAACGGTTGTCTTCACAATATTCGCCATGCTCAGACCTGCCTCTTCCAGGATATGCTTTATATTCTCCAAGGACTGGCGGGCTTGCGCTTCCGTACCTTCAGCCATCACTCCGGTAGCTGCGTCAATAGGCAACTGACCTGATACAAATACCATTCCACTGGCTTCGATAGCCTGGCTATAAGGGCCTATGGCGCCCGGTGCCTTCTGGCTGCAAATCACTTTCTTCATGATTGTCAAAGTTTGTTTTTATTAATAATCGAGTCTATTTTCTTTTTTGAAATAAAAAAATCCGAAGTATATGCAGTATTCCGGAAATCCACGCATTTTATAAATAAAACAACGTAATTTCACTCATAACCTGTTATACCTAGACTTAACTCATTTAACACGGGGGAGTTCCCCAAAACAGAGGCTCTGCTTGCGAAAGCAGAGCCTTTATTCTATCCCATCCCTTTACTTGCAATGCTTCTCAATCAAAGCATCCACATTGGGGTCACCCAATTCCTTTGCCTTGGCAAAGCTGGCACAAGCTTCCTTGTCCTTCTTCATCTGCAGCTGGGCGATACCCATCAGACGGTAGGCCTCGGCATACTTAGGGTCTTTCTCCAGAGCAGCCTTCAGCACATTCAACGCCTCTTCGTAACGTCCCACGCGAAGATTCACCACTGCCAGTTCGGCACGGTAAGTCAAATCCTCCGGATTCAGTTCGATGGCTTTCGCCATATCGTCCAGCGCACGCTGGTACTGCTTGGCCTTCAAAGCAGCCTGCTCACGGTAATAGTAGAACATGTCGTTCACTTTACCGTTCACGGCATTGTAATAGGCGTCATAATCCAGCATGGCATTACGCGCCTGGTCTGCATTCATACGGGCTTGGGCACGCTCCAGCAAGTAAGGGGCGGCTTCCTCCGTATAGGGCTGGGTAAAGCGGGCCACACAACTGTCCATCAGAGCCAGTACCTCTTCGGCAGGCGCCTGCATCAATTCCTTGGTCTTGGCGGCACTGAAGAAGGTAGCCGGAGAGGCCAGAATGGTCTTATTCACTTTATCATAGCTGGTAAATGCCGACGGATAGTCCTGCTTGGCAAACAGGATGTCACCCTCCAACTGGACATAAACCGGAAGCTCGTCAATGGCTATCGCTTTCCGTACCTCGTCCAGAGCCTTGTCGAGCGACCAATCCTTATAAACTTTCTCGGGCTTGCCCAATGCATAATTATAGATTATCTTGGCCCGGTTGTAATACACATCATCTTTCTTTGCCGCAACCTCCAAAGCCTTATCCATATCTGCGGCGACCTTATCCATGGAAGCATCTTCACGGGACATGAACAGATGCTGGGAAGCGCGGCGCAGATAACCGTCGGCACTGGCAGGATATTGTGCAATGAAATCGTTCAGAGTCTCCATATACTTCTCCGGAGACAGTTGGGAAGAAGCCATGTAGAGGAACACCAAAGCCTGCTCTTCGGTATCGGGCAATGCCTTCTTGATACCGATGCCCTTCAATGACATATCTCCATAAGACAATGCGGAGATATTCTGCGACATGGCGAAATTGGCATCAATGGCATAGCAGATGGTAGCCGTGTCTTGTCCGGAGGACTTCTGCGCAAGGCCGAAGACCTGCCCGTCCACAGTCATCAGCGGACAACTCACCATCTTGTCCTTCAGACGCATATCGAGCGTATAATAGGAATAGTTGCCGGAAATCTTATCAGCTTCCTTTACTTTCCCGGCAGTGAAGGAACGGTCCTTTTGGGTGGAATAAGGCAGCAGATATACATCCGCACCGGCAGCCGGAGCCACAGCAGCCAAAGTGAGTGCCGTGACTTTCTTTCCGGGTATGCCGACACGGAACTTGACAACATCGTACATGTCATCGGCCCCCATAATGGCCTCCACCGGCATCTGTGTCCCGTCCGAGCTCATCACAACGGCGCGCTGGGCACCTTTGAACAAGGTGTAGTCAGAAAGCGCAACGCCATCTTCAGTGACAAAAAAGCCGTTTCCAGTATTCAGTATCTTATCGTTCTGGTCGTAGGTCACCACCGAAAAAACGGCACGTTTGGCTTTGTCTACCCACTTCGGGGCTTGTGCCACACTCCACTGAGCCAATAAACAGAGAGTGAGCATCAACAGCAATTTCTTTTTCATATCTTAGTTGGTTCTTTGTTTTACCGCTTCATAAATCAAAATGCCGGCTGCAACGGAAACATTGAGGGACTCGATGGTTCCCAACATGGGAATCTTCACCCACTCGTCACACAACGCCAGGTTGTCATAGGACACCCCCTTGTCTTCGGCACCCATAATGATGCACATCGGACCGGTATAGTCGGCTTTGGTATAGTCGTAATCGCCTTTCTCCGTGGCTGCCACGATATGGAAACCACTATTCTTGAGGAATTGCAGGGTCTCTTTCAGGCTGTGTTCGCGGCAAACGGGCAAAGTGTGCAAGGCTCCTGCCGAGGTTTTCATGGCATCTGCGTTGACAGATACACTGTTCCGTGCAGGGATAATCACGGCATCTACCGCCGCACACTCGCAAGTACGGGCAATGGCGCCGAAATTGCGGACATCCGTGATGCCGTCAAGCATCACAAACAGAGGATTCTTGCCCTGCTCGAAAAGGAAAGGTACCAAGTCCTCCGTCTTCTGGTAAGTGACTGAAGAGATGAAGGCAATCACTCCCTGGTGATTCTTCCGCGTCACGCGGTTGATGCGTTCCACCGGAACGCGCTGTACCGGTATCAAAGTCCCTTTCAAGACAGCGAACAGCTCTTTTGACAAATCACTCTGAATGTCCTTCTTTACCAATATCTTGTCTATCTCTTTTCCTGCCTGAATGGCTTCTATCACGGCACGAACGCCGAAAATCATTTCACTGTTATCAACCATATATGGGTATTTACTATTTGACGATTTACTATTTACTATTTGATACTTCCAGCAATGCTCTGGCATTGTTCAGTGCGGCTTCGGTCAGCTTAACACCACTCAGCATATGGGCTATTTCTTCCACACGTTCATCGTCGGTCAGACGACGGATGTGACTGTTTGTTTCCGTCTCGTTGTCCTGCTTGTACACCTTATAATGGGCGCGTCCGCGGGCAGCAATCTGGGGCAGATGGGTGATACTGATTACCTGGCGGTCCTGCTCGCCCATCTCCTGCATGATATCCGCCATGCGGTCGGCTATCTCGCCGGAGACTCCGGTATCTATTTCGTCGAATACAATGGTAGGAAGCTTGACGGCACCGGCTATCATTGCTTTGATGGAGAGCATGACGCGGGCTATTTCACCACCCGAAGCTACGGAGGAGACGCTTTGCAATGCCCCGTTCTTATTCGCGGAAAACAAGAAGTTCACAGTATCCGCCCCGTGTATGCCCGGCTCTTTGCGGGCACCTATCTCTACCTGGAAACGGACATTGGGCATGCCCAACGGAACCAGCCGCGCAGCCATCTGCTTCTCCACTTCACGGGCAGCGGCAGTACGCGCCTTGGTGAGGACGGCAGCCTGCTTTTTCACCTTATTATATAAAGCGTCGCAACGCGCTTTCAGTTCCTCGATGTGCTCGTCGGACGAAGTGATGGCGGAGAGTTTGGCGGCGTATTCATCCGTCAGCGCCAGAAGTTCACCGACAGTGGAAACGCGGTGCTTCTGTTGGAGCGTATAAATCAAGTTCAGACGTTCGTTCACTTCATCCAGACGTTCGGGGTTGAACTCTATTTCATCCTCCTTACCCGACACTTCCTGCGAAATATCCTTCAACTCGATATAAGTGCTTTCCATGCGTTCGGCAAGTTCCCCGGCAACCGGATAAACCCTCTGCAGGCCGAGCATCGTATTCAGGCATTCCTTCAGCCCGGACAACAAGCCTCCTTCGTCCGAGTAGAGCGTCTGCCCTACCCGATAGAGTCCGGCCTTTATCTCTTCCGCATGGCTCAGCGTATCTGCCTCTTGCTCCAGCTCCTCCTGCTCACCGGCAGACAAGTGTGCCTCTTCCAACTGTTCCAGTTGGAAACGGATATAGTCTTCGTCCGACTTATCCTGATTGGCACGGGCAACAAGGGCCTCCAAATCCTGCTGTGCCTGCTTCCATGCTCCGAAGATATGCTGGTAAGCAGACAAGGCCTCTTCGTTATGCGACAAGATGTCCAGTACATTCAACTGAAATCCTTCCTTGTTCAGCAATAGGTTCTGATGCTGGGAATGCACGTCAATCAGCTGTTCTCCCAGCTCCTTCATCTGAGCCAATGAAGCAGGCGTGTCATTGATGAATGCCCGGCTCTTGCCCGAAGCGGACACCTCGCGGCGCAGGAGGCATTCTTCCTCGTACTCCAACTCATTCTCCTCAAAGAAAGGCTGCATACCGTAAGCGGAAATATCAAAACGGGCCTCAATAATGCACTTCGAAGCTCCTACACGAATGGCTTTCACATCGGCACGCTGTCCCAGCAGCAGACCGATGGCACCCAGAATAATGGATTTTCCAGCACCGGTCTCACCCGTTATCACCGAGAAACCGCTGCTGAAGCTGATATCGAGCTTTTCAATAAGCGCATAATTCTGTATGTAAAGCGAACGCAACATAAGGATATTGACGATTTGACGATTTACTATTTACTATTTAAATCTTTCACCAGACGGTCTACGATGTCGGCAGCCACTTCGGCTTTGGACTTCAAGGGGTAGTCCGTCTTTCCCTGGTGGTCTATGATACTGATTTTATTGGTATCGCAACGAAAACCGGCTCCCTTGTCGTTCAGGGAGTTCAGCACGATGAAGTCCAGATTCTTGCGGTTGAGCTTGTCTTCCGCATTCATCTGCTCGTTATGAGTCTCAAGGGCAAAGCCTATGAGGAGGCGTTGACAGTGCTCCGCATCGTTCTTCAGATTGCCTAAGAAAGCGGCTATGTCGCGGGTAGGTTTCAAGTTCAAACTCATCTCCCCGGTCTTTTCGCGCTTGATTTTCTCATCCGCCACTTGTTCGGGGGTGTAGTCTGCCACGGCAGCCGTCAAGATGGCGGCATCGGCATGGACAAAGGCGGCGGATGCAGCCTCGAACATCTCCTGCGCCGACTCTACCGCATGGTACTGGTGCATCGGGAAGTAAGTGCCTTGCTGCACCGGACCGGCAATCAGTATCACCTTGGCCCCTCTGGCGGTACATTCATCTGCCAGGGCAAGTCCCATCTTGCCGGAAGAATAGTTGCCGATGAAGCGCACCGGGTCTATCTTCTCATAAGTAGGTCCTGCGGTTATCATCACTGTCTTGCCCACCAGGTCGCCCTCTTTGGCAGCAAAGTACATTTCCAGGTGGCGGATGATATTCTCCGGCTCCTCCATACGGCCTTTCCCCACCAGATGGCTGGCGAGTTCTCCCGTAGCAGGTTCTATGATGTGGTTTCCATAAGAGCGGAGTGTATCCAGATTCTTTTGGGTGGAAGGATGGGCATACATGTCCAGGTCCATGGCAGGCGCCACAAACACCGGAGCTTTGGCGGAGAGATAGGTGGTAATCAGCATATTGTCTGCCACGCCATTCGCCATCTTGCCGATGGTGGAAGCCGTAGCCGGGGCTATCAGCATGGCATCTGCCCACAGACCGAGGTCCACATGGCTGTTCCAGGTGCCATCGCGTTGGGCAAAGAACTCACTGATAACCGGTTTGCTGGTCAAGGCAGAGAGCGTGATAGGGGTAATAAATTCTTTTCCGGCAGGCGTAATGACCACCTGCACCTCTGCACCACGCTTAATCAGTCCGCGAATAATATAGCATGCTTTATAGGCGGCAATGCTGCCCGTAATGCCCAATACTATTTTCTTCCCTTTCAGTATATTTGCCATTTATTTCTGAGTCATTTCACGCAGACGTATCTTGGTCAGCGTGGCTTTGGTATTCAGGGTAAAATCACTGTTCAGAATCCAGCTGTAATAGCCGGGATCGCGCTTCAGGACATCGGATACCGACATGCCCTTGTACTTGCCGAAGTTGAATACTTCCACACCTTTGTCATCGTAGACCATACGACCGGCAAAGTCCACATTCTTGTTGAAGCTGGAATAGTCGGCAAGGAAAGCCACGTCATTCTGCAACTCCGGATAGCGGTCCAACTGCGACATCAGCACTTCGTAGGTGGCACGTGTATCAGCCTCTGCCGTATGGGCGTCTTCCAAATTCTTGCCGCAATAGAATTTATAGGCAGCAGACAGCGTGCGTTGCTCCATCTTGTGGAAAATGACCTGCACGTCCACAAACTTGCGGCGGCTCATGTCAATGTCCACACCGGCACGAAGGAACTCTTCCGCCAGGACGGGGATATCAAAACGGTTGGAGTTGAAGCCCGCCAAGTCGCATCCTTCAATGTCATTGGCAATGTTGCGCGCCACTTCCTTGAATGTGGGGCAGTCGGCTATATCGGCATCGTAGATGCCATGAACGGCAGATGCTTCGGCAGGAATGGGCATTTCGGGGTTGATACGCATGGTTTTGGACTCCTCATTCCCGTTGGGATATACCTTGAGGTAACAGATTTCGACAATTCGGTCTGAGTTGATATTGGTACCCGTAGTCTCCAAATCAAAAAAGACTATCGGATTTTTCAGATTCAATTTCATTGTTTTTTCGTTTTATAAGCTCTGGCTATGAGCTATAAATTATAAGTTTAACTTACAAGCCACGAGCTACAAGTACCGTGCGGCATAATTGCGCAGCCACTTGTAGCTCGTAGCTCATAATCCGATTGCTAATATTCATCAGTCATTCAGCATCATCGGCATCAGCAGCATCAGCAAGTCTTCGTTCTCTTCCTGCTCTACCGGAATAATGACACCTGCACGTGAAGGATCTGCCAGTTCGATAACGATTTCATCGGCAGAAATGTTATTCAGAATGTCAATCAAGAAAGTGGACTTGAAACCGATGCTCATCGGATTGCCCGCATATTGGCAAACCAGTGTTTCTTCGGCCGATGTAGAGAAGTCGATGTCCTGTGCGGAGATGACAATCAGATTCTCCTGCATACGGAGCTTGATAAGGCTGCTTGCCTGCGAGGAGAAGATGGACACGCGGCGCAAAGCACCGAGCAGTTGCAGGCGGTCTACCGTCACTTTATAAGGGTTGTTCTGCGGAATCACAGAGTTGTAGTTGGGATAGCGTCCTTCGATAAGACGGCACACCATGCGGTAGCTTTCCAGTGTGAACACAGCGTTGCGTTCGTCGAACTCGATAGTCACCATGCCTTGTTCTTTCGGCAGCAGATTCTTCATCAGCGAAGCCGGCTTCTTGGGCAGGATAAAGGCGGCACGTTCGTTACCTTTGGCGGCCAGTGTCTTGCAGCGCACCAGCTTATGACCGTCTGATGCCACCATCGTGATGTCCTCCGTTGTGATATCGAAATAGATACCGTTCATCACGGGACGAAGCTCGTCATCAGCCGTAGCAAACACGGCACGGTTGATACCACCCAGCAACACTTGTGCATCCATTTCCACACGTACGGCATTGTCACCCAACATGGCAGACTGCGGGAACTCGTCCGCATTCTGCCCCATCAGGCTGTATTTACCGTTCTGATACTGTACCGTGATTTCAAGGGAATCCGTATTGATTTCAAAAGTCAACGGTTGTTCGGGAATTTCCTTCAAAGCGTCCAAAAGGGTTTTGGCTGTGACGGCAAAACGGCCGTCCATATCACTTTCATTCACTTCGACCGTAGTGACCATCGTCGTTTCACTGTCGGAAACAGTTGCAGACAAGGTTCCGTCTTGCAGTTCAAAGAGGAAACAATCCAAAATAGGCAACGCATTCTTCGAATTAATCACACGGCTGATAGCCTGCAAATGACTGGAGAGCGCAGTACTCGAAACGATAAATTTCATATCTTCTGTATATTTAAGTTTTTTATTTTGCTAACGTCTTAGAAACCGTTTTTATCTTTTTCAAACTGACGGACAAAGTTAAAAAAAGAATTCCCTACGACAAAGAAATAGCAAGAAAAAACAGCCGAATATTCGTCTCATATTCCTAAAAAATTGTAACTTCGCCGCATCATTTAAAAAGAAAACAATGGAATTTACAGGAAAAATCATCGCTATACTCCAGCCCAGAGGCGGAGTTTCCAAGTCAGGTAACGAATGGAAATCACAAGAATATGTGATTGAAGACCATGGCCAATATCCGCGCAAAATGTGTTTTGACGTATTTGGAGCGGACAAAATCGAACAGTTCAATATTCAGATGGGCGAAGAGCTGACAGTATCTTTTGATGTAGACGCACGCCAATGGCAAGACCGTTGGTTCAACAGTATTCGCGCATGGAAGGTAGAACGCGTAAGCACTGCCGCACCCGCTCCGGGCGCTCCCGTTCCACCGCCGGCTCCCACTGCCGCACCGGAATTCCTCGCAGGGGATGCAAAGGATGACCTGCCGTTCTAAGAATATGTTATAATTCACCACAGATTGCACAGATTAACACAGTTCATTCTAGAATTTTGATAATCAAGATTTTTTAGCTGTTTTAATCTGTGCAATCTGTGGTGAGTGTGTATTTTGACTTTCCTCGTGCTTATTTTCCCTCAGCACTCTACAGAATGACCGATTAATCACCCTTTATAAAGCAATACGATATTCGGATAAACCACCCCTTCTGTACAAGTGAATTGTACTGCAAGCATGAAATGACGGAAGAAGTTGGATTGACGGAAGAAGAAGTTCGGTATCAGACGCACATACGTTTCAGGCTGGCTCAGCATCATCTCCATATCCACCATCATCACAAAATTATATATGGGTGAAAGACTGCCTATACCCTCTTCGTACACCGGTGTTCCGTCTAACACATCTCCACTCTCCACCGCCTCAATATAGGCCGAAAGGCTCAGTGCATCGGGAGCCAGCAACAGACTACCCCGATAGAAACAGGCAAAGGTATAAAGGGCAGACTCCGTGATGCCCGTCAGCTGGGTGAGCAGCGTGTTACGGGGCAACACATATTTAGGGAACTTCCTTGCTTTGGGATACAACGAATTATTTGAAACCACCTTCGGCATAAGCGGAGCATCCTCTTCCTTGGGGGTACTGTAAAGCAGAGACTGCAAGCGGCGTTCCGCTGCCAGTTCATCCTTGAGAGGGATACACATCACGGCGCAAGGCAGCTTGTCCAACGTGTCTTTAGACTGGAACAAGCAAGACATCACGCTCTCGCCCGCATGCTCATTCAAGTAAGCAATCCACTCCTCGTCGCGCTGCTTGATATAGTCTGAATAGGTGGCCTTGGCATACTCCTGACTGGCAGTAAAGCCAAACCAGGAATTTCTGTCAGACATTGCCCAGCGATCGTAAAAAAAAGTGGAAGACGGAAGCAGAGCCCCGGAAAATCCGTCCTCTACCGGCTGCTGCACCCGCAAGGCATTGATAAACGTCTGTGTGGAATCCGACCCATGGCTGATGCCGGAGCAATAAATGGCATCTTCATTGAACTTCATGTCAAACTCCGCCCAACTGCCCAGCTGCGTCTGCGAACGGATACCATCCGTAGGCTTCCCCATATCCACTCCTTTCATACGCACATAGACCGTGGCAGCCACGTTACTCTGCTTGCCCGCGTACATAGTGCGGAAAGAAGGGAGGTTCATCAGGGACTTTTTGCTGCGCCGCGCATCAATCACATGTTCTATCAAACGCTTCTGGAAACTTACAACCAGAAAATCGGGAGTGAAGTAGGCAGCCAGGAAACGACCGTCTGCCATGGGATAGATACGTATCTCCTCTCCCTTGTAATCGAAATACTTGGAAGGAAACGAACTGGAGCAGTACTTCTCCACAAAAGACTCCACCAACTCATAATCACCCGAACCCAAACTGCAATACAATACTTGGTTCATCGGTGTATCCGGCTCGTGAAAGCTAATCAGCATCTTGTTCATCTGTTTACTCAGTCCATGCGGAGTATCCTCCACCAAAGTATACAAATACTTCTTCAAGTAAACAAAAAGCTCCGATACGTATAGAAAATGATTGTCTTTGCTGCAATTCAGTTCATTGATATCCTCCACGAGGTCTGCCATACGGTCGGTTTCGAGTATGGCTGTGGCATCTTGCGGCACCAAAGTATAAAGATTGAAATCCTGCCGGTTCTCCACCGAATTCAACCGCAGGAAGGAATACACACCAAAACCGGTACATAGCAGCACTATGGACACAACGACAGCTATCTGTATGAGGAGTCGGAGTTTCATGGCATTTATTCATCAACTTTTGGCAAAAATAGCATTTTCTACTAATAAAACAAAACAAATGTTTCAAAAAGTTTAGAAATCTATTTCAAGTCCATCGTAGGCAAAGTGTACATGGGGTGGCAGCTGCTTTTCGATGTCGGCATGAAGCCCTGCATGATGGCTCATATGGATGAAATAGGTCTCTTTGGCACCAATACGTCCGGCAGCCTCCAACGCCTCCGAAATACTCTGGTGCGTAGGATGCGGCTTTGGCCGTAAAGCATTCATTACCAAAACGTCCAAGCCCTTCAATTGTTCATAAGATTCCTCAGGCATTGTGTACATATCCGTGATATATCCCAGCCGGCCGCCAATGCGGTAGCCCAGGATGGGAAGCCTGCCGTGCATCACCCGTAAAGGCAGCACCTCCGTCCGATTGATGTAGAACGCTTGCCCCGCCTCCACTTCCTGCAGATAGATACGCGGAACTCCCGGATATACTTTATCAACAAAACAGTAAGGCATCCTTACCCTCAGATGGGCAGCAGTGTAGGCATCGGAATAGATAGGGATATCGGCAAAACGGCCGAACGGGCGCAAATCATCCAGACCGCCCACATGGTCATAGTGTTCGTGTGTCACCAGTACGCCGTCTATCTTCTCAAAAGAAGAGGCGCGCAGCATCTGTTCCCTGAAGTCAGGACCACAATCTATCAATATCACCGCATCATCCGTATGCAGCAGGGATGACGCACGCAAGCGGTTGTCCCGCGGGTCAGTAGAAGTGCAGACCGGACAAGTACAGCCTATCTCAGGCACACCGGTCGAAGTTCCGCTTCCTAATATTCTGAGTTTTCCCATTGACTAAATCAAATAAATTTCTAAAATCAGGTTATATACAACGATGTTTGGGTGCGTCAAAACTCTCTTACTATTTTATCAAACAAACTTCCGGGTGAATGTCAATGCCGAATTTCTCGCGGACAGAAGCCCGCACGGCATCCGAAAGAGCGACAATATCCGCTCCCGTGGCACCACCCGAGTTCACCAGTACCAACGCCTGCCGGCCGTGCACCGCAGCAGGCCCCAGCGCCTTGCCTTTCCAGCCACACCGGTCTATCATCCAGGCAGCCGGTATCTTTACCCGACCGGCATCCACATCATAGTGGGGCATGTCCGGATATTCCCGTTGCAAAGACTCGAACTGCCGACGCGGCACGATGGGGTTCATAAAAAAACTACCCGCATTGCCCAGCACCTTCGGGTCGGGCAACTTGCTTTGACGGATGTCTATAATCACGCGGCGCAAAATTTCCAGATTCAGCACCGGATATTTCTCCAGCTCCTGCCGGATAGTACCGTAATCCAATGTATAATGTTCCCGTTTACCCAGGCAGAAGTTCACGTAAGTCACAAACACGGTCTTCATCTCCGGTTGCTTAAACAAGCTCTTTCTGTAGGAGTAGCCGCATTCGTCCACCCCGTAGATACGCTTCTCCCTTGCCATGTTTATGGTTTCCACGGATGTTATCAGGTCCTTTACTTCCACACCATAGGCACCGATATTCTGTACTGCGCTCGCCCCCACCTCACCCGGTATCAGCGAAAGGTTCTCGGCACCATACCAATGCCGCTCCACACAGTAGGCCACAAAATCGTCCCATACCACACCGGCGCCCACACGCACCGACACGTGCTCCTCATCCTCTGACGTCACCTCCAGGCCACCGATACGTGAATGCAGCACCGTGCCTTCATAATCCTTAATAAAGAGCAGGTTGCTCCCTCCACCGATATGCAGCCAGGGCGCAACGACCTGTCCTGCTGCAATCAGCTCCCGCAGTTCATCCTCCGAACCGTATTCCAGAAATCTTGCAGCAGTAACGTCAATTCCAAATGTATTGGGTATCTTCCTCAAACCTTTCCTCCTTTATTTTAAATGCTCGTGTCTTCATATTTGTACAGCTCCCATCCCTTACTGCGTTTGCGGAAATAGAAGATATTGGAGTATCCGTTGCCTATGCCATTTACCTTCAGTATTTTGGTATCCGACAAGTCCTCATTCTTCTGTCCGTAATTGATATTAGACAATCTGTCGGTAGGCATTACCGGACGAAAGGCATACCACTGGTCCACATCCAAAGTAGTTTCCAGAATAGAAAACTCGTCATCAGGGTCTATGGTGATGAATTGTAGCGGATGCCTGATATGCTTGCTCTGATAGACACTGTCCGTCACAAAACGGGTATAGAATTCCACGAAGTCCTCATTTTCACCTTTCTCCATCTCGCGCAGGTTAATGGCCTCGAGCATCCACATTCCCCGCTTCCGCTCAAAATAATAACGCTTCACCATACGCGTTTTCAAGAAAATCCACTCCACTTGCACCGATGTCAGCGTAGTATCGCCCACCATGTCCATATCCTCTTCCTTATCAAAAAGCAAGGTGTAATAGTTCTGCTTGGTAAACAGATAATCATGCTTCCAAAACTCTTCCTCTATCTTTGACAGCGTGTCACGATTGTAATAGGGCAAAGGAAATACCGTCCTCTGCCTTTGCAGGGCATCATCCGAAGCATAATTGAAGATAAAATCATCAAACAGCTCGTCTGCCTCCATCGGCTTCGGTTCTTCCTTCACTTCTGCTTCCAGCAGCGTATCGGCCTTGTGACCGGCCGAATCCACCATTTCCGTAATGGTAGCAAAGGGATCCATTTTCGCCTTTTTGTTTCCGCACGAAATCAAAAAGGTGAACAACAAAAATCCCAATAAAAGTTTTTTCATTCTTTACGGACCGCTTACGGTCACTTGTTTAATTTAGCTCTTAATTTCTCAAGCATGTCTACGGTCATGGACTCCAGGTCGTACTGCGGCATCCAGTCCCATTCCTCGCGTGCACAAGAGTCATCCAGAGAGTCGGGCCAGCTGTCGGCAATGGCCTGCTTCAGCGGATCAATCTCGTATGCCATCTCAAAATCAGGCATATGCTTCTTAATTTCCTGATAAATCTGTTCCGGGTCAAAACTCATGGAGGCGATGTTGAAAGCGTTGCGGTGCTTCAGCCTTGCCGGTGCCGCTTCCATCAGCGAGATGGCCGCGTTCAGTGCGTCGGGCATATACATCATATCCATATACGTGCCGGCCTTCACCGGACATACGAATTTTTCTCCCTTCACGGCAGAGTAGAAAATATCCACCGCATAGTCCGTAGTGCCGCCACCCGGAGGGGTCACGTTCGAAATGATTCCCGGAAAACGTACCGAGCGTGTATCCACACCATATTTTGTATAGTAATAGTCACTCAACAATTCAGTCGTCACTTTTGTCACCCCATACATGGTACGCGGACGCTGGATAGTGTCCTGCGGTGTCTTCACATGAGGCGTAGCTTCGCCGAACGAACCGATGGAACTCGGAGTAAACACGGCACAATTGTACTCACGTGCCACTTCCAGTACATTCCACAACCCGTCGATACCGATTTTCCAAGCCATGGCCGGACGGCTTTCGGCAACTACCGAGAGCAAGGCAGCCAGGTTGTAGATAGTATCAATCTTGAACTGACGTGCCACCACCTCGATGGACTGACGGTCTGTCACGTCGGCAATGGCCGAAGGGCCGGATGCTTTCAATTCTCCCTTGGGCATAGCACTCGGAATGTATCCTGCCACAACATGGTCATCGCCATAACGTTTGCGCAACTCCAGCGTGAGTTCCGACCCAATCTGTCCGGTAGCTCCAATTACCAAAATATTCTTCATACGAGTTATTTATAAGGTTTCGTTATTATATATGGTGCAAATATACATACTTTTTTTTCATATTTCTGCCATATTGATATTGTTTATTCCAAGAAAAATGATGTTCTTTGTGGGAAATGTAATGACAACGTATTACCTAAAAAATAAAATGCTATGTACGGTAAAATGAAAGACCATCTCAGCAAGACACTTGCTGAAATAAAAGAAGCCGGACTCTACAAGGAAGAGCGACTGATTGAGAGTGCACAACAAGCTGCCATCAGCGTAAAAGGCAAAGAGGTGCTGAACTTCTGTGCCAACAATTACCTGGGACTGTCCAACCACCCGCGGCTGATTGCCGCCGCCCAGCAGATTATGGAACGCCGCGGATACGGCATGTCGTCCGTACGCTTCATCTGCGGAACGCAGGACATCCACAAGGAACTGGAAGCAGCCATCTCCGACTACTTCAAGACTGAAGACACCATTCTCTACGCCGCTTGTTTCGACGCCAATGGCGGTGTGTTCGAGCCCCTCTTCACCGAGGAAGACGCCATCATCTCGGACTCCCTGAACCATGCTTCCATCATTGACGGCGTACGCCTCTGCAAAGCCAAACGCTATCGCTACGCCAATGCCGACATGGCCGACCTGGAAAGATGCCTGCAGGAAGCCCAGGCACAGCGTTTCCGTATCGTGGTTACAGACGGGGTATTTTCCATGGACGGCAACGTTGCCCCGATGGACCGGATTTGCGACCTTGCCGAGAAATACGACGCGCTGGTCATGGTGGACGAATCACACTCCGCCGGCGTGGTAGGCCCTACGGGACACGGCGTAAGCGAACAATACGGCACCTACGGACGCGTGGACATCTATACCGGAACCTTGGGCAAAGCCTTTGGCGGCGCTTTGGGAGGATTCACTACCGGACGCAAGGAAATCATCGACCTGCTGCGCCAACGCAGCCGTCCGTACCTCTTCTCCAACTCATTGGCTCCGGGCATCATCGGCGCCAGCCTCGAGGTATTCAAGATGCTCAAAGAGAGCAATGCCCTGCATGACAAACTGCTGGAAAACGTGAACTACTTCCGCGACAAGATGACCGCCGCCGGTTTCGACATCAAGCCGACACAAAGCGCCATCTGCGCCGTCATGCTGTATGATGCCAAACTCTCCCAGATTTATGCCACCCGCATGCAGGAAGAAGGCATCTACGTCACCGGCTTCTACTACCCCGTAGTGCCCAAAGACCAGGCACGCATCCGCGTACAAATCTCTGCCGGACACGAAAAGGAGCATCTGGACAAATGTATCGCTGCATTTATTAAGGTGGGGAAAGAGCTGGGAGTGCTGAAATGAGTGATGAGTTATAAGTTATTTGCTTGTGCTTTCCCTTGCGGATATAAGCCCTTCATCAACAAATAACTCACAACTTATAACTCATAACTAAAAAAAATCCCGCGACTAAAATTAGCCGCGGGATTTTTTTTAGTTTCTCTCTTATCTACGTTCTCCCAGTTTTGAGTCAACGAAGAAGATTCCGGCATCACCGGCTTTCTTTATCATATCTACAATGCCGTCGGCAGTAGCTTCTTCTTCTACCTGCTCGCGCACGAATCCCCAAAGGAAGTCTTGTGTAGCCTTATCTTTTTCGGCAGAGGCAACATCTACCAATTCATCAATCATTTTGGAAACACGGCGTTCGTGCTGGGCTACCTGCTCGAACACTTCCAGTGGAGTACCGAAGTCATTGGGAACAACATCAATCTTGTCCAGTTTGGCCTTACCGCCACGCTTGATGATATAAGAAGCCATTTCACAAGCATGAGCTTTTTCTTCAGAAGCCTGCTTCTTCAACCAGGAAGCCATGCCGTTATAACCTTCTTTCTCCATATAGAAAGACATTGCCAGATAAAGGTTGGAAGACCACATCTCAGCCGTAATCTGCTCATTAATTGCATTCTGTAATTTTTCTGTAATCATAATCGTATTTATTTAAATTGAAATCATTACAAAAGTAACAAGAAACCTTAAAAGTTGTTCACGCAATAACATTTTTTATATAAAAACAGAAGCCTTGGTATAATAAATGCTTCGCCATTCATGCAACGCATCTCCAGCCTCTCTATACCAGCTCGTCCGACGTATATCCTTGAGGCAGCTCACGGCAGTTATAGCCCGAAGCCATAATTTCGCCATAAGCCCCTGCCGAACGGAGGGCGATAAGGTCGCCACGCTTCACCCCATTCAAATCAATAGCCTTACCGAATACATCAGAAGACTCACAGATGGGCCCTACGACATCATAAGCCTGAACCGGCGCATCCGAAGTGATATTCTCTATCTTATGGAACGCTTGGTAGAGTGCCGGACGAATCAAATCCGTCATGCCGGCATCCAGAATGGCAAACTGCTTGTTGGTGCCCTGCTTCACATAAAGCACCTGCGAAATCAATGAACCGCATTGTCCCACTACCGCACGTCCCAGCTCGAAGTGGAGCGTCTGGTGGGGACGGAGTTTCAGATGGCTGTTGTAAGTCTCGAAGTAGCTTTTGAAGTCGGGTATCGGCTGACGGTTGGGGTGACCGTAGTCAATGCCGAGTCCGCCCCCCACATTGACGTGCTCGATGCGGATATGGCGAGCTTCCAGCTTATCCTGCAATTCGTTGACGCGGTTACACAAAGCCACGAAATCGCCCATATCCAATATTTGGGAACCGATGTGGAAATGCAGTCCGATGAATCTCAGGTTCTTCATATTCTGCGCAATGTCTATCACATGGTCCATATCCTGCATGCTGATACCAAACTTGTTTTCGGCCAGCCCAGTGGTAATATTGGCATGGGTATGGGCACCTACATTGGGATTGATACGGAAAGCCACATTGGCCACCTTACCTTTAGCGGCAGCCAGCTCGTTGATAATCTCCAGCTCGGGGACAGACTCCACATTAAAGCAGAAAATGTCATAATCCAGCCCCAGATTGATTTCCCAATCAGCCTTGCCCACCCCTGCAAAAACAATCTTGCCAGTGGGAAAACCTGCCTTGATGGCTGCACGGATTTCACCGCCACTTACACAGTCGGCACCCAAGCCGTTCTCGCGGATAATGGCAAGCACCTTGGGATTGGCATTGGCCTTCACAGCATAATGCACCGAATAGTTGCCATATCGGGCAGCTTCCGTACGGATGCACGAAAGTGTGTCGCGCAAGACCTTTGTGTCGTAGTAATAGAAGGGAGTACGCAATTCGCGGAATTTATGGATAGGGAATGTTCCTTTCATATAATAATCGTAATCTTTGTTTAGTTTAAAAAAAGGAAGATGAAAGAGGTGTCTACAAATAATTTTTCAGACGCAGATGACGCAGATTACACAAATAGGAAGCAAAAAGAATCTGCGTCATCTGTGTAATCTGCGTCTGAAAAATATCAAGAGTTATTCCTCATTGAACAGCGCATCACTGAGTGACTGCAACGCTGCCTTCTTGTCGCACTCGCGGATGAGGAAAGAAATATTATAGTTGCTACCACCGAAAGAAATCATACGTACCGGTATGTCGCGCATGGCATCCAATGCCTTGGCTTCGAAACCGACGTTTTCCCATTCGAGGTCGCCCACCACGCAGATGATGCACATGTCCTTGTCCACCGTCACTGTGCCATACTTCTTCAAGTCATCCAGAATTTCATTGAGATGCTTCACATTATCGATAGATACGGACACACCCACTTCTGAAGTACAAATCATATCGATGGAAGTCTGGTAGCTCTCGAATATCTCGAAAACCTTACGCAAGAATCCGTGAGCAAGCAACATGCGGCTGGATTTTATCTTGATGGCCGTAATGTTGTCCTTGGCAGCCACCGCCTTAATCTTACCCTTCTCCGTATCATTGGAAATCAGCGTACCCGGAGCAGTGGGGTCCATCGTATTGAGCAGACGGACGGGGATATTGGCATACTTGGCAGGCTGGATGCAGGTAGGGTGCAGAATCTTGGCACCGAAGTATGCCAGCTCGGCGGCCTCTTCGAAATGCAGATGACGCACCGGCGCAGTCTTGTCCACAATACGGGGGTCGTTGTTGTGCATGCCGTCGATATCCGTCCAAATCTGGATTTCGGAAGCGTTGATGGCAGCACCAATCAGCGAAGCCGTATAGTCGCTTCCGCCACGCTGCAGATTGTCTATCTCGCCGTAGGCGTTGCGGCAGATGTACCCCTGAGTGATATAAATCTCAGCATCCGGATGCAGTTCCAGCTGAACCTGGAGCTTGTCCTTGATATAGACCGGATCGGGCTCGGCATTCTTGTCCGTACGCATGTATTCTAAAGCCGGAAGCAACACAGACTTCACGCCGCATTCCTGCAGATAGTAGTTCATCATGGCGGTGGAAATCAACTCGCCCTGAGCCAACACCACTTTCTCCTCAAACAGAGTGAAGAGGTCTTTGGTATAAGAACGGATATAGTCAAAATGTGATTTGATGAGTTCCAGGCCTTTCTGTTTATACTCCGGAGTAGCAAAGAGTTCATCAATGTGCTGGCGATATTTACTTTCCAGCTTGTTGATAATCTCGTTGGCACCTTCCGGATTCTTCTTGTACAGATAGTCCGAAATCTCAACCAATGTGTTTGTGGTACCCGACATGGCAGAGAGAACCACAATCTTACGTTCACCATCGGTAATCAATTTGGCCACTTCCTTCATTCGCTGAGCCGAACCTACTGAAGTACCTCCAAACTTTAAAACTTTCATTTTCGTTCCTGTATTAATTAGTTTATAGTTACAAGCTACGAGCTACAAGTAGGCAGCTGCGGAGCTTTATCGTTAATTTCTGTTCTTTATAAGAATCAGTAGTTAGAGATAACTACTTAACTACTAATCATTGGTTATTGCAGGGGCGTATTCTGCTGTAACATCAGTCATCAGATGGTCTGCGCACCGGTACACCTTGCCGGGAAACTCTCGCAGCAGCTGCAGGTTGTGCGTGGTCATCACCACCAGTGCGCCGGCTTCACTGATGCCGTGCAGAAGTTCTGCAATGGCATGTCCGGTTTCCGAATCCAGGTTTCCGGTAGGCTCATCCGCAAGGATTATCTCCGGAGAGTTGAGCACTGCACGCGCAATCACAATGCGCTGTTGCTCACCACCCGACAGTTCATTAGGCAGCTTATATCCTTTGTTGCTCATCCCCACCAGGTTCAACACCTCTTCTATTTTGTCCTTAATCTCCCCTTTGCTCTTCCAACCGGTAGCACGGAGAACAAATTCAAGGTTATCGTACACCGTACGGTCTGTCAGCAACTGGAAGTCCTGGAATACGATTCCCAGCTTGCGGCGCAACTGCGGGATGTGCTTACGCTTAATATGGAGCATGTCATACCCCAATACTTCAGCCTCGCCCGATGCAATATCCAGTTCGCCATAGAAAGTCTTGAGCAGGCTCGTCTTGCCGGAGCCCACTTTACCTACCAGGTACACGAACTCCCCTTTGTGAAGTTCCAAATTCACATCGTTCAGTACGCACAACTCCTGCTGGTGTATCTCTACGTCCGTATATCTTATCAGCGCCTCGCCCACCCCCATTTTAATTATTAATTTTTAATTACTTAATGTTTCTTCCACGTCGCACTGTGACGTTCCTCCAATTCACGCGCAAGGTCTTCAATGCGGTATCCTTTGGATGTGAGCAGCACGATGAGGTGATACAACAAATCAGCTCCTTCATAAATCAGGCGTTCGTCCGTACCGTTGCAAGCCTCAATGACGGTTTCCACAGCCTCTTCGCCTACCTTCTGTGCCATTTTGTTGATACCGGACTGGAAAAGACTGGTCGTATAGGAACCTTCGGGCATTTCATCATAACGCTTACAGATGAAATCCTGAAGAAGCTTTAGAAACATAACCGGCTGTTCGTTCTTCTCACCCCAGCAAGTATCTGTACCGGTATGGCAAACCGGGCCTACGGGATGTACCTGCACCAGTAACGTATCCCGGTCACAGTCTTCCTTCATGGAAACCACATTCAGGAAGTTGCCACTCTCCTCGCCTTTCGTCCAAAGACGGTTCTTGGTACGGCTGAAGAAAGTCACCTTTCCAGTTTCCACCGTCTTGTCATAAGCCTCCTTGTTCATGAAGCCAAGCATCAGCACCTTAGCGGTATCTGCATCTTGTATAATCGCCGGAACGAGTCCGTTCATCTTGTCAAAATCCATTCTATTTACGATTTAGCTATTTACTATTTACGATTGATATTACTTTAAGTGACTGGAGACTTATGATTTGCTTGAGTAATCCCAATCGTAAATCGTAAATCGTCCAATCGTAAACTCACCTTCATCTTCTCATCGCAATTCCTTGGGCACAAAGATACGATTTTAATTCGGGAATTTTGATTTCTCCGAAATGAAAAACACTGGCTGCCAGGGCAGCATCTGCTTTTCCCTGCAAAAAGACGTCACGAAAATGTTCTTTGGCACCTGCCCCTCCCGATGCAATGATGGGGATGGACAATCCGTCGGCAAGGCTGGAAAGCGCTTCATTGGCATAACCGGTCTTGACACCGTCGTGATTCATGCTGGTGAACAATATCTCGCCCGCACCACGTTCCTGGGCTTCTTTTGTCCACGCAAACAGTTCCTTATCCGTTTCCACACGACCACCGTTCAAGTAGCACAGCCATCCCTTCTCTGTCTGTTTGGCATCAACTGCCAGTACACAAACCTGAGAACCGAAGTTCTTCGCAATCTCGTCTATCAATCCGGGACGGCGGATAGCTGAGGAATTGATGGAGATTTTATCGGCACCTGCATTCAGTAGCCTATCCACGTCACCCAGTTCATGAATGCCTCCACCTACAGTAAAAGGAATGCTGATATTCGCAGCTATGCGTTTCACCAATTCAGTGAAAGTCTTACGGCCTTCAAAACTGGCTGTGATGTCGAGAAAAACCAGTTCGTCGGCACCCTGCTCACTATAAGCACGCGCCAGTTCTACCGGGTCGCCCGCCTGGCGGAGGTTCACGAAATTGGTACCTTTCACTGTCTGCCCATCTTTAATGTCGAGGCAAGAAATGATTCTTTTTGCTAACACGGCGGTTTGAGTTATAAGTTATGAGTTATAAGTGATTAATTTTCAATTTTCACCTTTCAACTAACAAAGTTTTCCAGTTCTTTGAAGGTGATGCGGCCTTCGTACAGAGCCTTACCGAAAATAACGGCAGGTATGCCGACAACTTCCAAATGGCGTATATCATCGGCACAGCTTACGCCTCCACTGGCTATCAGATAGAGTTCAGGATGGTGCTCCAGTATCTCCTTATACAACGCTATCGATGGTCCTTGCAGCATTCCGTCACAACTGATATCAGTACAGATAACCTTACGGACCCCCTTCTCTACATAGTCTTTCAAGAACGGAAACAGTTCGCAGCCACTCTCATCCTTCCAACCATTGACGGCTATTTTATGCTCTTTCACATCAGCGCCAAGAATAATTTTCTCGGAACCATACATTTGAAGCCATTTGCAGAACAATTCGGGATTCTTCACAGCAATGCTGCCACCGGTCACCATCTGCGCACCGTTCTCAAAAGCTATCACCAAATCTTCATCACTCTTCACCCCACCTCCAAAATCAATAATAAGAGACGTACGCACAGCTATCTGTTCCAACGTACGGTAGTTTACCACATGATGGGAAGCCGCACCGTCCAAATCGACCACATGAAGTCTGCGGATACCATGAGCCTCCAGCTCCAGGGCCACTTCCACGGGATTTTCGTTGTACACCTTCTTGCTGTCATAATCGCCTTGGGAAAGGCGTACACATTTTCCGTCAATAATGTCAATAGCGGGAATCAGTTCTATCATTTTATTTACAATTTGACGATTTACAGTTCCAGGAAATTCCGCAAAATACGCTCTCCCACACTTCCACTCTTTTCCGGATGGAACTGTGTGGCGTAGTAATTGCTTTTATGCAAAGCGGCACTGAACGGATGAATGTAATCCGTCACGGCTGCCGTACAATCATTGACTGGCACATAGAAACTATGTACGAAATAAACAAACTCTTCTTTAGTAAAGCCTTTAAAAAGTCCGCTATTCGTCCGGGCAATGGTATTCCATCCCATATGAGGTACTTTATCCTCGTGCCTCTGCGAAATGAAACGTTTCACATCAGTATCAAAAATACCCAGGCAATCCACATCCCCCTCTTCAGAGTGGCGGCACATCAACTGCATGCCCAGGCAAATGCCCAATACCGGCTGGCGTAACTCCTTTATCAGCCTATCCATACCACCGGCACGCAAAAAGTCCATAGTGGTTTCCGCCTCTCCCACACCGGGAAAGATAACCTTATCGGCAGCACGTAGCACAGCCTCATCTGCCGTAATCACTGCCTCTACTCCCAGACGCTTCAAAGCATAATCCACCGAACGGATATTGCCTGCATTATATTTGACAACTGCAACTTTCATTTTTTTAATTGAGAATTGACCATTGAAAGGTAATAATTGAAAGGTAATGACAAGTTCCCCACCATCAACTATCAATTATCAACTATCAACTAATTAAATATTACCGTTTTGTTCTTATATGCCAACACCTTGCGTTCAATATGCTTCTGAACAGCACGAGAAAGCACAATCTTTTCCAAGTCCTTACCCTTGTTCACCAAATCCTGCACAGTGTCCTTGTGTGTAATACGCACCACATCCTGCTCTATGATGGGACCGGCATCCAACTCTGTGGTAACATAGTGGCTGGTAGCTCCAATAATCTTCACTCCACGTTCAAACGCAGCATGATAGGGCTTCGCTCCCACAAATGCCGGAAGGAAAGAGTGATGAATGTTGATTATCCTATTGGGATAAGCGTTTATCATTTGCTCGGAAATGACCTGCATGTAGCGCGCCAGCACTATGAAAGTTATCTTATGCTTTGCCAGTAACTCCATTTCCTTCTTCTCTTGTTCCTCCTTTGTCTCTTTGGTAATGGGGAAAAGATGGAAAGGAATACCGAAACGCTCGGCCACGTGCTGCAAATCGGGATGATTGCTTATAATAAGAGGTATCTCCACATTCCACTCACCAGCGGTGTAACGCGCCAACAAGTCGAACAAGCAATGGGACATCTTTGAAACAAAGATAGCCATACGCGGTTTTGTATCGGAGAAATAGAGACGGAAATTCATCTCATATTTCTGTGCATACAAAGTGGCAAAATAATCCTCAATCTTTTCCTGAGGCACCAGAAAATCTTTCAATTCCCATTCAATACGCATAAAAAAGATATTCTCTACATGGTCTACATACTGATCCAGATAGATAATATTACCTTTATTCACCGTTATAAAGTCTGTTACTTCTGCCAATATGCCTGGTTTGTCAGGGCAGTGTAGCAACAGTTTGGCTGTTTTCATCATCCTAAAATGTTTTTTATCATTTTTCAAATTACAACATTCTCGTTTTGAGTTCGCAAAAATAACGATTTATTGCAAAACAACGAACTTTTCGAGCAAGAAGTTTAAAACAAGCTCCGAAATGTTTCGTTTTCTCCAGGAAAGGTTTTCATATCAAGAATAAAACAGTGCATAAACGTATTTCTAAACAGTTGTTAAATTTACTTTTCTCTTATTTTTCCAATCTTCTCAATATGAGGATATAAAGCAAATACAGCACAAAACGCTTGGAAAAAAGTTCGCCATAGCTATTGCAGATATCAAAGAAATGCCTACCTTTGCAACCGCAATCAAGAGAGATAGCAACGAAAGAATGAAATAATGGTGCGTTAGTTCAGTTGGTTAGAATACATGCCTGTCACGCATGGGGTCACGGGTTCGAGTCCCGTACGCACCGCGTATAACACTTATAATAAGGAAGTTTTATAAAAAGCACCCGGAAAAGTACCCGTTATTCACTTTTCCGGGTGTTTTTTGTCTGTTTTTCTGCCGGAACTCTCGGCTTACCTTCTATTTTTAACAATTTTATAGCGGATATAAAAGCCCGCCGCAAGAACCGCCGCTAACCCTATCCCGCTAAGTACCCAAAGAAACGGGTTCGTTTTCGGGTACTTTTCTTCTTCGGTCTGCGCGGTTTCCTTTGTTTCCGCTTCCGCCGTCGTCTTCTGCGTTTCGGTAACTTCCGTTTCCGTAGCGGTAGTAACGTTTGTTTCTGTCGTTTTTTGCTTATCGCCGTTTATAACGATGCGTCCGGTAGTCAGCGACTTTACGTTAGGCGGTTTCTTCAATCCTTCAATAGCCGGGAACAAATCCGTATTATGCCGCAGGGGGGTGTCTGATTGCCCTTCTGCCGTTTCGCTGGCTTTCCGGGCGGGCTCTCCGTTTGCCATCTCCAATGCCTTGCGCATGTCTTCATTAAACGCGCTGTCGGCTTTTTGAAACTGTTTTGCAAAGCGGTTCGGCTTTTGTCCTTCCGGGTAATACTCCACTTTTGTAAACTCTATAACTATGTTCTGCTTCTCGTTACTTCCGGTAGTAGCCGTAGTGTTGGTGGTTGTCCGGTCTTCCGTTCTCCGGCTTCCTTCCGTAGTTGCTGTTAGCTGGCTTTCCGCCGCCAGCTTTCCCTTACGGGTACTTCGGGTACTTGCGCACCCGAAAACCAACAGAAGCAAGAATAGGGAAAGCATGGCTAAAACAAATCTTCTCATACGTCTGTGAAATTTAGAATTTTGTCCTTCCCCTTCTTGTTAAGGGTAAGGCTTCCGTAGTTTATACAATTAAGCCGGGATAACCATCCTTTCTTGAAAACCATCTGCGAAGGGTCGCGCTTTATAATTCCTTCAATAAAGGAAATACGGGCGCGTTTTATGTCTGCAAACAGTTCGCGGGCGTTCCTTCCGTTTATCGCGGCTAAGGTCTTTTCGCCTACTATGCCGTCCACGCTTACCCCTAAAATTCGCTGTACCCCGGTAATGCCGTTCTTTCCCGAAGCCCAAACCCAATCCACTACCAAGTTGGCGACGGACTGGCTTTTTATCCGGTCTGCCTTCCATCTGTCCCAATAGTGCGGCTTCATCACGCGGCTAACCGCGTCTTCTTCGGTTATCAAACGCAAATCTTCCACATCTATATCGCCGTCACCGTCTTTGTCGTACCCTACGGCTTTCCAAGTGGCGATAGTTACCCCTTTGTTAGTTGCTCCGCCTTTGTCTGCCGGGTGGTTGGTAAATCCACCTTCCCAACTTAAAATAAAGGGGGATAATATTTCAATCCGTGCCATTTTCTGAATGTTTATTCGTTATCAACTCTACAATTTTTTCCGCGTCCTTCGCGCTTGCCGCCTGCACAATCTGCCGTATTATGTCCGGTACTTCCGCCGCGTTTACTTTGATTTTTTGCAGCTTCTCGCGTACGGAAACAAATTCTATCAATACCGCGCTAATAGTATAGACAACGGTAGCGAATGGAGCGACGTACCACGTGAACAATCCGGCTAAGAAGTCAAACATGAGGGCGAATACCATAACCCGTATGTAGTCCCCGATTTTGTTGAACGTCCGGCGGTACTTCCTGCTTCGCAGTCCTTCCCCTGCCGCCTTCGCCGCCTTGCGTCCGTAGTACATATCTATGAAAGTAGCCATCGCCAAGAATACCCAGCAAATTAGCACAATGGCTACGCGCACCGCTACGTAAACCGTCAAGCCGTGCCAGTTTTCTTGCTGTATCAATTCCAACATATTAGTAACCTTCCGTTAATAAATCGTTCTTTACCATAGTTTTGATAGCAATAACCCTGCTAAGGTGTGCTTTATAGTCCGCTACCGCTTTCGCTTTGCGGTCTTCGTCCGTTTCTATACTCAACTGTGCAGCGTAATAGTTGGAAAATCCAGTGTAAGCTGCCCCCTAAAACCAAGCGATTCTGCCCCCTTAAAA
>ENA-OPWC01000014-OPWC01000014.1-human-gut-metagenome-genome-assembly--contig:-NODE-14-length-138228-cov-4.313187_pt1 | contig 138228 bp, 120 predicted proteins | sample MGYA00241504_ERZ502000 | MGnify/ENA primary metagenome ERZ502000 (study PRJEB25962, sample SAMEA2042005) | human gut metagenome | biome: human gut; feature: human-associated habitat; material: faeces...
TGCATGTGTTAAGCACGCCGCCAGCGTTCATCCTGAGCCAGGATCAAACTCTCATAAAATATGTTCTGCTTCGTAAAACACTTAAGAGTTACTTCGTAACCCCCAGATGTTTTTCAAAACATCAAGTTTGCCTTGTCAGTCTTAAACTAACTAGCTTTAATAGTTTCCTTATACTGTGTTTAAGGATTCATTCAATTGCTTGAATGATGTTCACAAAAGATGTATACTTAATTCTATCGAATTCTGTACTCATCTCGAAATTCTAAAAAAGAATTTTCAAGGTTGTCTTTCTGTTCAGTTATCAAAGTTCATCGCTCTCAAATCCAGTATTTATCTGTGTTTGAGAAGCTTTTGTGTCGCTGTCGTATCGCGGCGACTTGATTATAATATCACCACCCATCACATATGTCAACAACTTTTTTCAATTTTTTTTAATTTTTTTGAGATTTTTGTTGATTTGGCAAAGCTAATTCTTTGCAAAGCCGCGTATTTACTAGCTTTGCAGCATTTTAATATTTTCCTTAATTTTGGAGATTTTTTTATTTTTTACCTCAATTTAATCTGTTTTTCTTATATTTATGGCTTAAAATATCCTTTTCTTTTTTGCAACAAATTGAAATCTTTCCCAATTTATAATGCATTTAAGCATTATTCGTGTCCCTGCCACTCCTGTTTCTGGTTAATTATATCCATTTTTCTTATATATAATGAGCCTGCTACCATGCAGAAGATTGTTATTGCCGCCATAATAATTACTCCCAATAATATGTTATATCCTTCTGGGCTGTATATTCCATTTCTTAAAGCCATACAATATATGGATATAATGAATGGATTATCTGAAAATGCACCTATAATAAGATATGACATCACAATAACATATCCAATGACTGGTGATATAATAAGTCCGACTGTAATCTGGATAATGCAGAAGGTTATTGTCATAAGCAGGCTCATAGCCATAAGACTTATCACCAGACCTGTCAGATTAGTGTTCTGTATAATAATCTGTTTATCCATAGAAATAGCCGAATAGCATACTTCTGGTGTCGGTGCAAGCTTAACGCCTCCTGTGCATATTCCAGCCACTATTATTACAGCATACAATATTGCATAACTTAGCACTGCTGTTAATATGCCCCATATACATTTGCTTATCCACCAGTTAAACCTACTTCCTGTTCTGACGATAATATTCTTTCCAAAGCCATACAGGTCTTTGATGACATAATTGCCGACAATATAAGCTACAAATATATTAGGAAGCATATACACAGAGGATATGTCTACGGTTTTAATCACACCACTATCATATTTCTTAACACCCCTTAACACCCATAAAATCATATCTCCACACGTATACGAGTCAATATGTCTGCTAAAGCTGCATATCATAATAAAATATATTACACATACTGCATATATTATTCCAAGCATTGCAAATCTTTTCCATTGCTGTACAATGCCCTCTCTTATGTCGCTTTTTATCTGCCACCACAACATCCACACTCTCTCCCTTATCTTTTCTGCAAAGTTATAAGTTTTCTGCACAATCTATGTCCCTAAGAATTCCTTTTTCTTAAATCTTACTGCCACGTTCACAAGGACAAATATTATTACCATAACTATCAGCGGATATATTATATTTACACCTAAGTTTAAGCCAACCTTGTATGTATAGCTTGATACCTGATAACTGCCAAATATTAAGCCATGGCTTTCAAAGCTTCTGTCTATAGTAATTAATATTATTGCAGATATATATCCTGCCCATTCTTTATTGGTGCACCACCATACTCCGATCATTACAATTCCCGTTATTAAAAAGCACTGAAATGTCTCTATTACATATGCCACCAGCAGCATAACAAATGATGGCTGTTCTTCACATACTTTTCCAAGCCATTTTGCACAGCGACTATATTGTTCTCCCCAATTATAAAATGTATTTGTCCGCAATAAACCTACAATCGTGGTTAAAGCAAAGACATATACCGTAAAAAACGTACACAAAATGAGTAAATCTATCACGCATCTTTTCCATACATCATTAACTGTGCGTTCCCTGACAACCTGCATTATTCTCTGGTTATGCCTTTCGACAAATAATGTATAAAACAGCAGCAATGGAACACCAAATGTATCCACCACATGCAAAATACCTATTATATAGACATCATATAAGCACGGCACTCCTCCGCCGCTCCCAAGCTGCCCATTAAAATTAATAACAGCAGCAATTGTCATTGCACCTAATATAATAGCTGTAAACCTTGACTCATTTACCCGCAATAAATCAACTAATCTTTTCATCATACCACCTGTTATTGCAATTCTTCACGTTCCATTATTCCTGTCTTATATCCAGTTTAATAAGACTCTTAATCTTCTCAAAGTAGCCTCTGTCCTTGTTTTGATTATTACTTTCGTACATAAATGAAGTTGAAAAATATATATTGTCATATGAAATATCATCTCCATACACCAGATCTCCATATACACCCTTTCCTATATCCTTATCATAACGATATGTATACTGTTCAACCCACTTATCTTCTTCAAAATATATTAACACTTCTTCTTTTTCCTCGCCCGGCTGTAATGTAATTTTAGAAGCCGATTTCAAAGTAAATGCATCTGGTGCATTTGCACAAATAGGTCCTCCATCATTTGTCCCTTTCAAGCGTCTGTATTTCATCACAGAATTCTCCTTTTTTATGCTATACAGACTCAGGCTGTGTATAGGCAATGTGTATTCACTATTATTCTCATTTTTTATACTAAGCTTTACAAAAAGCGCTTTCCTCTCAACCCCACGTTCACTGTCTAATATATTCCCCTGTTCATCTATATAATCATCTGTTTCTACATAAAGCAGGAAATTTCTTATATTATCATATGCCGCCTGTGATGTAAGCTGTCTTAAATCACTAAAATCATCTGTAATAAGGGCATCTGTAACTGTAAATGATAACGTATCATTTCTACTACCAATTGTAACCTTAGCCGTCTCCCCAGTCTGTACCAGTTCCGGCATATAATTTTTATTGCACTCCTTATAATCTTCTGTATATACGCGTGGTGAATTGTCAGAAACCACATCTGATTGTCCAGATGATTCACTGCCATTTGATTTTGATGATGCATTTTCCATCATCTGATATATATCATCAGTACTTTGGCTGCTACAGCCTGATACCAGCATTAATACACATAAAATAGCAAATATTATACTTTTTCTTTTCATAAATAAACTCCTCTTTACAATCCCTTAATATCATCAAGAACTATAATTTCGTGTACAGGATAATTAGACAGTACAATACGAATCTGTGACTTTTTCAACATCCATCTTCTATCATCCCGCAACACTCCTTGTGACATTATAAAATGCAATACAATTTCCCTTTGTTCTTGTGCTTTAAGCTTTATGCTTGTCAATTCTCCATTTTCCATCACTTCTCCATATATTAATACGCCAACAGGATATATCTCCAATCCAAGATGCTCTAAAAGTGTTTTTGATAATTTGATTTCCTTATCTGTTTCATTCTTGACATCAATCTTCGCTATAAAATAATAAGTATTACTATTATTCCCGTTATCAGGGAGAAGTTCTGATCCATATTGGCTGTTTGCTTCTTCCTGCGGCATATATTCTACAGAATTAACTTTTATGCTCGTATCGCCCGTCCTTACCCATTCTCCAATTGAATGCACCTGCTGCTCTGGCTTTGGAAATCTTTTATTGACATCTATGTAACCTACAAGCCACACACCAGATACTACTAATATCAGGCAGGCTATAACAACACGCTTTATAATTCTCTTTTTAGAGTGCATCATTCTTCACCCCTCTCCACACATATATAACAAGATCAAACAACAAAACCACGCATATAAATATCACATAACTCTGCCAGTAATTTATTGCCACCTGATCAATCCTGAACAATCTCCATGGAGCCGCCCCTTTTATATATCTATATTTAACAGGAATCCATGTTGAAACTGCATTAATGAATTCACATAATACACTTGGAAACAACAGTACAATAAATGCATTATTAACATACAGCGATACAACGAGAGACATTGTTGCCATCAGTCCTGCACATATAAACTGGAGAATAAAATATAACAAATAATATATATACGGATGTGAGAATAATATATATGACCATATTCCATTGCCATTACAGGGAACAGTATGACTAATTGCTATAAAAGATGGCATCACTGCTGATGTAGCAATCAGATCCAGTACTAACGGAGCAACTGCCGCCGTTCCACCTGTAAGAAACACTGCAATATATTTGGCTGATATGTAATTAATCTTTTTGGTTCTTGTATAATAATTCTTTACAATCCCCTTTTTATAATCTGTATAATATGTAACGGCATAAGGCACAACAGCAAGTAACGGAATAAGCCTGACATACAATGTGTAATGCCAGCCTTCGCCCATTGCCATCCACATATTATTAACATTGGCTACTGTTTCAAGATTACCTGTTTTATAAAAATGTAATGGATCGAGTGCCGTTGGTAATACCTTCTGAAAAAAATGTAATGTACTTATAACTATACCTATCAGGAGCGACACTTTTAAACCTGCACTTTTAAACGCCCTCTCCAGCTCTATTTTTAACATCTGCTTCATAATATCCTCCATTCCTGTGTTAAGCCCAGCCGCATAAAAAAATCCAGCACATAGATTCTAATCTCTATGCACTGGATTATATCATACGCATTTTGCGATATTCGGTTAATGTAAAAAGTTGTATTCATTAATGTAACTTTTTGCACATCAAATGCTTATCTTGGTCTGATACACATTTTCAGACACATTTTCCTTATAACTTCCTCCATATTTCTTAACAATACGGCGCACATTATTAATGCCCCTGCCGTGATCTATGTAATATATGGCTGGCTTCTTTTCTGTATCTTTCAGGTAATTATTCTCTATTATTATTATAAGCTTTCCTATGCTCTCTGTTATAATTATATGTATATAACCACCTGTATTAATATTATTCACAGCTTTAATGCTGTTGTCTAACAGATTACCTATTATAACTCCTAAATCTCCCATATCCACACTAATCTGCTCTGGAACTTCCGCCTCACATTCCACCGAAATGTTATCAGCAACACCACTGAGCTTGTATGTCAGAATGTTATTGATGACAAGATTATTACAGTATATTTTCCCCTTAACCATATCGACACTTCCTATCATTCCGTCTAAATAATCAAGTGCCGCACTGCTGTCATTCTGTACTATAACACTCCTTAAGGAACTAAGTCTGTTCTTGATATCGTGCCTTATATCCCTTAATTCTTCCTGTCCTGATTTGATATTATCGTATATTTCCCTGTTAGTCTGCCGCTCACGTTCAAGCATAATAATCTCATAACTATGACGGCTGTTCTGTTCAATCATATTAATAAGCATCGCTATTATGTTAGTTATGCACCATAGAATAATAAGAACTGACAGCACAATTGGTCTTGTGTCAACATATTTATATGCCATTTTGCTTACCATAATACATGCCACAGTTATGCCAAGTGATGTCACAGCTATAGCTGTCCCTGCAAGCCTTCCAAGCTTTATGCCTATATATTTATCATATACATCAACAAGTATTACAATCAGTATTCTTACCATAATAATACAGCTAATTTCTCTACTAATGTCTGAACTGTACTTTTCAATTCTCGTAAGAGAACAGTTCTCCAATATCAGACGAACCAGAATATTAACAGTAACCGACATACTTATATGATATGCCGTACTGGCTGTTACCGTGTATACATCAAAAGCACTATACTTAAAACCTGCAAGCATAATAACAAGAAGAAGTATATACATCGTATAGCTGTTGTTAATCAGAAAACTGTACATACATAATATATCAACTGCCGCCAGAAGAATATTATATACATAATAAACAGCTATTTTAAAATAACTTAACAGCCGTACATTAAGCCCATATGAACTATCTGCTGGTTTCAAATGTTCCACATATATATAATTCTTCTGATACCCAATATATATAATATAGTCTATTATACCTGCCAGCATACACAATAAAAACATATGATTATCTAACATATCTTAAGTGCACCTCTTAATATTAAACTACCAGAGCCTTCTGCTTTTGCCTCTCTCTGATGTTATATAGCTCGTATAATCTGTCATAAAATCGTTATATCTTCCACGTCCCAAGTCCAGTCTTATCTCTTTGCCATCTACGCCTCTCCTGCACCAGACATTGGATTTATCAACCCTGCTTACATATCTGTAATTAACAATACAGCCACTTCTTGTCTTTCCAAATATCAGCACTGGAAGTTCATTATATACATCATTAATCTTTCCATAGAACTGATATTCCATATTAGTGGTTATAAGGTTAATTATTCTTTTGGACGACTCCATATACACGATATCGTCATAGTATGTGCTGACTAACTCTCTGTTACATCTGAATATAAGCTTGTCATCTCTTGAATTAATAACCTCTTCAAGCTGTGTTACAATCTTGTCCACCTTCTGCATTGTAACAGGCTTCACAATATAATTAAAAGCGTGTACATCAAATGCTTCCGCCATATAATCTGTATGGCTTGTCGTGAACACTACTATTGAATTAATATCTGACTGTTTAATATTCTTTGCCAGCTCTACACCATTATCCGCCCCAAGTTCAATATCAAGAAAATAAGCATCATAATGCTTATTGTTAAGTTCTCGTTTTATGTCATCTACGCCAAAATATACATCTACTTCTGCTTCACATTCTGTTTCCCTCAATCTGTCATCAAGAAGATGTTCCAATGTTCCCGCCTGTATCTTATCATCTTCACATATAGCTATACGCATATTATTCCTCTGTCTATGATATTATCATCTTCATTATAATATTATTATCGTATATAAATTCCAAAAAGCTGCTGCTATGGATCTGTGCAAGTATATCCGAAGCCCATACATTATTGCCAAATGCTGTAACTATTGCAAATACTACCCACACTATAATAAGTCCTTCAACTATACCTGCTATTGTTCCGCACAATTTGTCAGCCTGATGAATAACCGGAAGCCTGCTTATTACGCCTGTCACTCCCATAAACACCTTAAGAATTATGTATAATATAACAAATACTATGCAGTAGCATATTGCATTAATTATGATAGCACTAAGCTGTGCTGCAAATATCTGTGCCGCCATCTCTTTTATTGTAACCTCAGCCGATGTTCCAGCTGAGTCTAGTATTTTCATAGCTGCTGACTCTGTTATATTGTCAGAAAGGCTCTGTGGAAGCTTCATATATTCACTTATGGCATCAACCTTTGATTGTATCGCATCCTTGTATACAACAGTACTGCTGTCTATAACCTGTGAATCATCTTCTCCATATTTCCTGCCGTCTTTTATGATATTTTCATATATACTCTGTGTAATACGCTCGTCCATATCCGTATCATTCTTTACTTTTTCACTTACTATTGGTGATGCAAATGTTGTGACAGCTATTGTTATAATCATAGCAACGAGTGATGCCGCCATTCTTATTGCACCTTTTTTCATTCCATTAAAAGCCGCTATACATAAAATAGCCGCAACGCATATTAGTACCATATCATCTCCTGTTAAATATTATAAAATTACCATTATATTTCATATAATTCATTATCCGTCATTGAGTCATTCCAGACATTATTTATTATCTAAATTGTAGTTACTTGAGTTTAATATTCTGGATATACTTGGTGTTAATTAATATATATTCACCTCTTGTACCTGTTGGAAGTACCTTACTAGCCGGCATATCAAAGCTCATATTAGCAACATTCTTTCCTTTAAGATTGAATACAGAAAATGAAGTCGAATTATTCATAACTACACTTGAACCATCAAACTGTATATTATCAACCTGTGTTCCGAATTCAGCTTCACACACCTTTGAACCAGAAAAATTGTATACAACCATTTTGTATAATTCTCCTGAGTCTGAGTTATCCAGCACAAGGCCAATATAATCTGTGCCAAAGAATACCCTGTCTATTGTATTATCTATCTGTATTTCCTTTTCAAGACTTGGATATTCCTTTATCTTATATATGCTTATTACATTTTCTCCAACTGCTACCGCTATATTATTGCTTAAGAACTGAACATCTCCAACAAGCACGTCATTATAATGATTGAAACCACCAACAACTCGCTCAGTTTCATTCTGTCCCACCTCCGAAAAGTTGTAGAACACCACATTAGTCTTAATCTCTTCACCGCTTACATATACATATGAGGCGATAAGCTTGGCTGAGTCGTTGGAAATACTTATATCAAGCGGATATCCATCTCCTGCAAGTGTTGTCTTTACACTGTAGATTTTATTGCCTTCCTTGTCATACATATTGATGTAGTTAGCTTCATTATCTTCAAGCACTGCCGCAACTGCTCCATTAGCTGCAACCTCAATCTGCGATATGACAAGTGAAGTATCTACTTTTCCTATATTGCCATTTTTATTAAAAATATATATCGTATTGCCGTTAATATCTCCTATTGCAACACAGTCCTCACATATCTTAACCTGCGGCTTCTGCATAGAATATGTCTGGTTCCACAGTGCCTTGCCCTTGGCCGTATAATATGCTGCACCATCATTACTGTATCTTATATAACCATCACCATATGCTATATAGCCAGAAGACTCAATATCTTCCCTGTTAAGAGAACCTGTAACTGAATACGAGGTAAATACATATCCATCAATAAGCCTCATAACAAGCACTACCGCAATTGCGATTACAATCACGCCAATAGCAGCTATTATTACCATATGTCTTCTATGCTTCTTTATTCTGTGTTTGACAATCTCATCATCTTCCGTTTCGTGCGTCGCCGCCTCCGAAACATTATTCATCTGTATTACTTTTCTTGCCGGAGCGTTCTTATCTCCATTAAATCTTGAACTTCCTGAAATTATATCAGCCATCTGTTGTCCCCTTTATTATAATCAAGGCTTAAAAGCTGATTTTATTATACATTATCCCCATAAATATTCAAGGAAGTTTTATTTCTTGTCCGACATATAGAACATTGGCATCATCTAATTCATTATACTTAAGAACCTCTGTATATTTAGTTGTAGTTCCATAATGCTTCTTGCATATGCTCATAAGCGTATCCCCTGTCTTTACCGTATATACATAAGCTGTATAAGCCACCGTATCATCACCAGACGAAACACCCTGTGCTGTCTTAGGGGCCGTGCTGCTGTCAGAGCTGTTCTCATCACCCACGCCATTCGCATCGTCTGAGTTATTCAAACTTTCCGAACTATTCGCACTGCCGGAGTTTCTTTCTGTGCCGCTGGAATTACTGCCTGCATTACTGTAGTTATCCGCATTTTTCATATTATCTTCGTTCTGTGATGTGTCTGTATCACCTTTAGTTGGATACACATCTCCTGACAACTTGTTCACTGTAACCGTGTCATCCTGATTGTCTGACTGGTCTGTATCATTTCCCGACATCTGATTCATAAGAGTATTAATCGACTTGTCGAACTGCTTCATCTTCTCATAGCTGTTCATAAGATTAATTCCAATAACAATTATAACCACAACAAGAAATGTACTCATAACATACATAAATGAATTGCTTTTCTTCTGTTCGTGCAGCTCATCTTTTTCTTTGATTACATTTCTTATTGTCTGCATAACCTTATCAGTCCTGGAATCCTCACAGGATTTCTTTCCATTGCGTTCAAGCATATATTCCTGCATTTCATAATTCCGCTCATAGAAACACACATACCCTTTCTGTTTTCTAAGGCTTCCATTTTCATACAGGTAAAAATGCTCCTCTTTACAGGCCGTATCCACAAGATATAATGTCTTCATCATACCCGCAAAATTATCAAGATGAATTTTCTTAAGCCTTGCCATTCTCTCACTTGTTAAATCTGGCACAACTGCAAACCAGCCCACAACCGACAGATTTGGAAAATATTTCTCTGTATCTGAATATATTCTGTTCCATACATTTTCATCAAAATGTATTCTCTCCCCCTTATCCTCTACAACAGATTTAATTACCCCTTTTACAAATACGCATTTTTCCTCACTGTCCTTCTGCAGCTCGCCTAACAACACGCCAGCCTGCTCTATCATTGGATTATTATATGCAATAGAATTGATGTATGTAAACGCATAATCTTCTATGTATATTTTCTTATCAGAGCTTACATCACCTATCTGCTTTATATTCTTTGGTCTTCTTATGCCTGTCACACCTTCTTTTACATGGTGCGAATTCTTATCCGACTCATCTTTATTACATATAATCTCAATCATACCCTCCTCATTCCTGCGCTGATATTAAGCAATAGACACACAACAATACATTCTGACAGCGCACATATGTATTGCCGCATTAGGTATGTCCACTTTTGATATTTGCATAATAGCACCATAAACTTAAGAATTTTATCATAATATGTCGGCTGGATAATTTAATTTTATTTTTTGTAATATTTTTTGATGCCACTAAATATATTATCTTAAAAATATATTGCAAATTGTGCGAAGAAGTGAGGTCTTATGAATTATTATTTTGATTCTTCCAGCGAAAAAGCTGCTTTATTATTAAGCATACGACTTAAGTCAATAATAAACACTAAGAAGAAGCCTAATCAGGAAATCATAATTCTATGTATTGGCAGTGACCGCTCAACCGGCGACAGTCTTGGACCTCTTATTGGGTACAAGCTAAAGAAAGCACCTCAATGTGGATTCTACATATATGGAGATTTAATGCACCCTGTACACGCAGGCAATCTTCAACTATATATAGACAAAATCAATGAAACCTTTGTTGATCCTTTTATTATTGCGATTGATGCTTCTCTTGGACGTGAAGAACATATCGGACTTATCACTTTAGGAGAAGGTCCTTTAAAACCTGGACTCGGGGTCAAAAAAAAGCTGCCTGAAGTCGGAGCTGTTCACATTACCGGAATCGTTAATTCTTCCAGTAATTCTAATCACTCCATACTTCAGACAACCCGTCTTTACCTTATAATCCAGCTTGCTGATGTAATATTTAACGCACTCAATGCACTGCTTATATCGGGCAATATATTAATTATTACCCCAAAAACTATAGCCTGATGGTTATTTCCTATTCTTGTATACAGCCATTGCCTGCGAAATAGTCTGTGCTTCTCCTGAACTGATAATATTATCAAGTTCTGTTAAGCGCTGGACATTAACAAATTCTTTACCAAGATAAGCTTCATAATTAGATGATATATATATTCTCTGCTGTTTGATGAGGTCATCTAACTTCATATATTCATCTTTCTTCTTGGCAAGTTCTTCTCTCATAAGATTAAGCTTATCTAAGTATCTGCCCTCTACCTCTTTAACAAGGTCCGGCTTTACAGTTTCTTCAAATTCCCTTAAAGCATTCTGCTTCTCTTCCTCGGTCTTTTTAATATTATCACCGATAGAATTAATTCTGTTATCAAAGCTTTCAAGCCCATACATAGCTTCGTCTTTATCTTTCTTGATTGAATGTTGTGTCTTTTTGATTATTCTTTTATTATCCCTTATCTTATACCTGGTATCCCTTGCCGCCATAATAGTATCCTTATGTGCAAGTATAAGGTTAATATATACGCTTCTTCCAATTATAAGAAGTAATATTCCCATCACGCCAGCATATATAACCGGTACATATGCTGGTATGACTGGTAATAAATATAATGCCGCAGGTATTAATGCAAATACTATGAGCAGAAATAAAGTATACACTAATACATCTCTGACTTTTCTTGAAATATATAATGCCATAAAAAATGAATTATTAACAATACGAGGTATATTCTCCTGAATAAATGCTTCATTAATCTCATTCTGAAGGCTCTTATTCTCAGCTCTTAAAGATGCTGTCTCAGAAGCTATTCGCTCTTTAATCCCCTGCATCTTAGCTTTATCTCTGTCTGCCTGAACCTGCTTAATTGTGTCTTTATCCTGTGAAACCGCTTTATCATAACCTGCACATATAGAGTCCGTACTTTCACTTATTCTTGACGAAATCTCATCTTCCATAGCTTTAGTGATGCTATCTATCTCCTTGGTTATATCCCTGATACTTACTGACATACGCTCAAGACGTTCTTTCTTTTCAGCGTGTTCATTAATATCGCCAAGAATCTGCTCTAAAACCTGCTGGTCACCATTGAGTATATTCTGTTCTGCCATTATCTGCCTCTATTTTATATTAATGGTTTCTGTAGTAGTTAATAAGACATCCGTCAAGAATTATCTCACGCTCATCATCTGTAAGCTCATCCATTTTAAGTTCAAATTCTTTCATATCTTTGTTAACTACATATGCTTTCATTGATGTAGCCTTATTCTTAACCGCATCAGCTATCTTAGGTATAAAGATATAATCTCCATTAGTAAATGGAAGTTCTCCCTTATCTATTATAAATGGAAGCATACCCCAGTTAATAAGGTTAGAACGGTATCTCTTAGTAGCGTACTCATTAGCTATATTAGCCCATCCGCCAAGAACCTTCTGACATGATGCTGCCTGCTCTCTTGCCGAACCATCACCTGGCTTAACTGCAAATATTGTGCTTCCAACACCAACATTTTCTTTGCTTACATCATAAGTTTCTTTAATCTTATGCATAATATCTCTTAACTCTGGAAGTGCTTCTCCCATACATTCGCCAGCTTCTCTTGCTTTCTCTGCCTTCTGTACTTCTTTAGCACGTCCAACATATGCTGGGTCTTTTCTTGAAAGAGCAAATTCTGCAAGTCCTAAAGGATTAGAACGGTATGATGATGTCTCTCCTGATGGGATAAGTTCATCTGTTGTTGTAACTGGGTCGTGAATTTCTGATACAACCTTAATGATTAAGTTCTCTGGGAGTGCTACCATCTCTGGCCAGTCCTTAATATTAGGTCCAAACTGTATTTCCTGTTCTGGGTCTGCTACACCCTTGCTGTCAAATACTCTGTTAGCATATATAGCACTATCAAAATGATATGTTGGTCCTGTGAATTCTACATCACAATCTGTAGCTGCTGTAAGGAAACCCTTATTAGCTGCTGTAGCTGCAATAGATCTTGCATCCATAAGTGCAACTGATGATATCTGTCCATTCTGTAACTTAGAACCTTCTCTGTTAGGGAAGTTTCTTGTAGAATGTCTGATAGAAAATGCGTTGTTTGCAGGAGTATCACCAGCACCAAAGCAAGGTCCACAGAATGCAGTCTTAACAATTGCACCTGTCTCCATAAGGTCAGCAAGACGTCCATTTCTTGCAAGCTCCATATATATAGGTGTACTTGCTGGATATACGCTTAATGTGAACTCGTCTGCACCTATTGAATGGCCTCTTAATATGTCTGCTGCCGCACAGATATTCTCAAATCCACCACCTGCACAACCAGCGATAATTCCCTGATCTACATAAAGCCTGCCATCTTTAATCTTATTAGTAAGCTTGAAGTCTACCTGTCCGTCAAGACTTACAAGTGCCTTCTTCTCTACATCTCTTAAAATATCCTCAAGGTTAGCATTAAGTTCATCAATAGTATATGTATTACTTGGATGGAATGGCATTGCTATCATTGGCTTAATCTTACTAAGGTCAACATATACAACTCCGTCATAATATGCGACACTGCCAGGATTAAGTTCCTTGTAGCTCTCGCTTCTTCCGTGTATATCATAGAATTCCTTAATCTTTTCATCAGTTCTCCATATTGATGAAAGACAAGTTGTCTCTGTTGTCATAACATCAACGCCAATTCTGAAATCAGCACTTAAGTTAGACACACCTGGTCCAACGAATTCCATAACCTTATTCTTAACATATCCGTTAGCGAATACCTCACCTATAATTGCAAGTGCAACGTCCTGAGGACCTACGCCCTTCATTGGCTCACCTGTCATATAGATAGCTACAACACCCGGCATATTAATATCGTATGTCTTATTAAGAAGCTGTTTAACAAGCTCTGGTCCACCTTCACCCATTGCCATAGTACCAAGTGCACCATAACGTGTATGGCTGTCTGAACCAAGTATCATCTTGCCGCCTTCTGCAAGCATTTCTCTTGCAAACTGGTGAATAACGGCCTGATGTGGAGGTACATATATTCCGCCGTATTTCTTAGCACATGTAAGTCCAAACATATGATCATCTTCGTTAATTGTTCCACCTACTGCACATAAACTGTTGTGACAGTTAGTAAGTACATAAGGTATTGGGAACTTCTCAAGTCCTGATGCTCTTGCTGTCTGTATAATTCCTACGAATGTAATATCGTGTGAAGTCATCTTATCAAACTTTATCTTAAGCTTGTCCATATTATCTGAGGTATTATGTGATTTAAGAATTCCATAGGCAATTGTATTCTTTGCCGCCTCTTCACTTGTGATATTACTGCCTGTCTTAGCAGCTACCTGTGCTAATGCTGTCTGGCTATCTTCAATAATTTCTGTTCCATTAATGAGATATGCCCCACCTTTGCTTAACTTAACCATTGATTATTGTTCCTCCTGAATATTATATATGTTATTAAACATCTAGCTATTAATTATATGCTTATATTTTATAAATAAGGTGTAACCTTATTCTTTATAGCATTAATAACATCTTCTTTAGCTTCTCCCGGCTTCCAGCCTACATTAACTGTATCATTCTTATATCTAGGAATGATGTGCATATGAAAATGGAATACTGTCTGGCCTGCTGCCTCGCCATTATTCTGTACTATATTAAGTCCTTCATAATCCAATGACTGTTTATATGCTTTGGCAATCCTTGTAGCAACCTTAAATATATGAGCTGCTGTATCTTCATCCATAGAATATATGTCATCATAATGGTTCTTTGGAAGAATTAAAACGTGTCCATCTGATGCAGGACCTGCATCAAATATAACTTTTACAATATCATCCTCATATAATGAATTAGTTGGTATGTCTCCATTAGCCAGCTTGCAGAATATGCAATCATCTTTTTTCATAGAGCATATCTCCTCCCATTTATTATTTACTTATTTTATGTTTCAGTATATACTCGTATAATAACTTAAAGCAAGGTGGATTACAATATTATTTGCTTTAAAAGACAAAAAAGTACAGCCAAATGGCAGAATGGGGATTGTAATGCTAACTTTTAACGAATATACAACTATATCCAATAACTGTAGTGATAATAAACAGTTATCTGATGCAATTAACAGCGTATGCAGTGCCGCCCTTGAAGAAAGCTCTGTAATCTCTCACGAAATCAAGAACCAGGCAGCCTATTTAAAAACCTGCTACCAGCTTCTTTCAAGCCGCAATGATGAACTTCGCAGTAACAAATTCTGGAATAATATGGGTTCAACAATAGATGAACTTGTTAATTATCTTGAAAGAACATCTATCTACAGATACAGCTTCAAGCAAAGCGAAACGGTAAGCTGTACTCTATCTGATATCATTAACAACATTAACGAATATATCAAATCAAGATACAATGGTCTTATAGCCCTTGATACTTCTAATATCAGCCTGGAATGTAGTTCAGCTTCAATATATGCCAGCTCTCATTATCTTAATATTGCCTTAAAAGAAATCATTGATAATGCTTACGAAGCCGCCAGTGAGCGTAACTGTAACAATTGTATACTTATATTGTCCGCTATAATGTCACCTGACATTAAAGATAAGCTGATTCTTTCAATAGGAAGTAATAAAACCAATAACGGCAGCTCTATTTACCAGCCTGACAATATCAGCTCCTGCATTAACAATGACATTAATGATAATAACTGTAACAGACCTGGACTTAAAAGTAAGCTCTGCAAGCCTTTCTACACAACACACAAGGGGCACACTGGTCTTGGTCTTTCAATTGTGAATCAGATATGCCTTTTAAGCGGCATTGACTGGAATATCATATCCGATAATGATGTAGTAACTACAGTTTTCGCTTTTAATCTTCAAAATTAAATACTTCGTCTAACATTCTTAATGTTCTGAAATTACCTTTGGCTGTCATATCTCCAGTCATAAATGCCCTGTGGAATGTAATTCTCCCCTGAACTATGCGGTCAAAGGTTTCTTTAGACATTTTACCAATAACATCAGCTTCCATATCCTGACCAAACTCTACTGTAAGATTGCTTCCCTGAACATTAACTATAATATTCTTATCCTTATCGCTTATCATAAACATATACCTGCCATTATAATTAAGCTGTGGCTTAAAATGATTTCTGAATACGCTAAGATAATAATCATCTCCACCATTCTGTTCATCACTAAGAAGTTCTTTATATATGCTTGCAAGTGACTCTATATCCTCTTTCTGTGTCTTAACAAATTCATCATCAGATGCATACTTAGATAGCTGTTCACTCTCCTGAGGTGTGAAATTAACAACCTCTTTAATAACATTCTTTCTTATAGTCTGACTGCTTGAAGGAAGATTTCTTAAGCCCTTTGATATGGTTCTGTATATATTTTCAGCATATTTTTCGATTATCTCTTTATATTCGTTATTAAATTCAAAATCTGTTGTATCGTCTACATAAGCACTTAATGACTCGCCTACAACTCCACCTATTATCTCCCACGAATTGCTGAGTGCTGTAACAACTTCACGTTCTCCATATGCTCTTGACATAACCACCGGAAACATATACGTAGATGATGTTCTGCTCTTGTCTGCATATAGCCAGCAGGAGTCAAGAAGTGTCTGCATATAGCCTCCCATACCAACCCACTCAACTGTAGTAGCAAACACAACTCCGTCTGCCTCAACTACTGACTGCGAAAGAGTTGTAATTGTATTCTTTATCTCATAAAGATTATACCTTGTAACGTGAACATTAAGTTCCTCTAACACTTCCTGGATTCTGTTAATAACGACAATTGTCGGGTCATCTACAAGACCTCGTCCACCATAATATATGTTTACATTCATATAATTAATATCCTCCCAAATATACCTGTTATCAATTAAGCTTTCCGATAATTGTAACACAAGTATTAGATTTTGGCGACATTTACTGTACTGACTTTATACACTTACTTTATACTATACTTACTTTGAACTCATACGCCGCAAACTTTAATATATCTCCATTATTAATATTAACTCTTGTATGCACCTTCAGTCTCTCACCATTAATATAAGTACCATTAGTCGAATTCATATCCTCTACAAAGAAACCTTTATCGCCATACGAAAAACAGGCGTGAAGCTTACTTATAACCGGATTGTCTATGTATACATCAGAAGCTTCCCTGATGCTTCCAACTGTGCAGGGAAACTTACACAGACCAATGGTATTATTAACATTATCATATTCTCCATTATCAGGTCTTACATCAGGAAACAAATCATCTGTCAGACCTTGAAGGCAAAGCTTATTATTCTTATTATCTTCTTCTGCCAGTGATTTAAGATAGTCACTTAAAAGAATTGTATGCTCACATTCTTCTGCCCTATTATCTACATTTCCCTCATTATCTTTAATAACCTCTGCCGTTACAAGCTTATTATCAATCTCCTCGTTAAGGTCAAAACGATACGGAATTTCGTTGACATTTTCTGACTTCGCCTGCTTTAAATCTCCAACAAGCACACCCGCCTTATCTGCAATATAGAACAACACAATTCCAGCTATAAGTAATGCTGCCGATACAACTGTATCCAGCTTTACAACCGCATAACTACGAAACAAAAGACTTGCCGCTGAGTTATATAACAATAAAACTGCCACTGCCTTTAATATAAGCTGTGTCTTTTTGTCAATGCATTTATTATGCTCTTCAACACCAACTGGCTCCGGTCTTACCGCTGATAATATCTTCCCATTAGCATATGATCTTTTATCTTTAATATCTGTATGCGGCTCATCAGCACTGCTTCCCTTATTAATATTTCTTTGGGAACTAAAATCCGGTACACTATCCGATTTTCTTCGGAATTTAGAATTGACGGTGCTCTCATTATTATTTACACCCCTGCAATTTACCACACTATCAGCATTATTGAGAACCTTAGAGCCTGCCATTCCCTCTGTATTATTGATAATATTAGAATACTCACCACCCTCCGCCGTATTATCAGAACCACTTTTATCCACCGAATTACTTTCATCTTCATTATCTTCAAATAACTGCATAAGATTATATGGTGTGTAATCTCTTACAAGAATTCTCTGGTACGCTTCATAGAATTTTACAAGTCTTATTTTTTCAATTGAATGGTCAAATCTTTCTAATATATATTCATACAGGCTTCGCATTTTCCCATAAAAATCCGTATTATTATCCAGCAGGGAATACATAAAATACACTTTCTTATCTACTAAAGAAATATATATACATCCTGGGTCTAATATTACACGATCAAGATTAAGCATATATTCATTTACAACTCTTGCCATCTTAGATATGTTGCCAAGCAATGACTGCACATCAGACATATTAACCTTGCCATATTCAAGCAATGTGCTTAACTGCTGTTTTGAAGTTATATCATAATATATACATTTTCTTGAATTAATCTCGTTAATGGAAAATTGAAGAAAATAATCAGGCCTGTTTCGCATAAGCATTTTCATCTCATACTCAACCAGCTCATTGCTATCAGTTATATCAACCACCGCATAACTTATATTATTATTTCTTTCATATTTAATGCTTAAATCCTCACCACAATACTGGCTCATTATCCAACCACCTCCATAAGAGCATTTGTCTTTCGTATCAACCGGGCATTATCTATTTTATTTACATTTTCACTAATATTACATATATCTGACATACCTGCGTAACTTCCTATAACCGGAAAACTGGCACTACACACTATGCTTTCGTCCTGTTCATATACCCTGTCATCATATATATTTATATCCCGAAGGAACATAGTCCTGTCTGCCGCATACCTCTCTCCTCTTTTTATCAGCTCTTTCCTTGCAGTAATATCACTTTCCTTTTCATACTCTATCGATATCTGACTCACCATATTCCTTATGATTATCCTATCGTGCATATAAATCCCAACACTTATCAGTGCAATAATTATCATTGTAAATATCGGAACAATAATTGCATTTTCTACTACTTTCATACATCTCTCCATTTCTTAAACACTGACAACTGTTACTGTAATAAAGTTCTTAATATAGTTCCACCACCAATAACACAACACACTAATGACACCAACAAAAATGGTATATATGGCATAGACGTCCTTAGCTTCATTCTTCCTCCTGCTATCAACGTTCCCCCGGCGATAATTATTAGAAACATAGATAACAACACTGTCTGTATCGTTATATACATTCCTGTAAGCACAGTTATATATGCTATTACTATTGCATCAGCCTCACCTGTTATATGTGTGATCCGTGCAATAATATAAAGACCTGCTCCTATAATAACTGCCGGAATATAATAATCTCTAATCAATAAATGTAGTTCTAATTCACTTCCATCAATAACGTCTGCTAAATGCAGCATAATAATACCAGCTCCCATAACCACAATACTTATAATGTTAATCTTTCTTCTTTTTATATCTGCGTATGACATCGCCGCAAGCCATATAATCAAATATAATGTCTTTAACATCTGCTCCCCCCTGTCTTATTCCTGACACTTTTCGCACAACCTGCGGTCACTGACACTGTCTTTACTGACTTTCTGAATATTTCTTTTAAGTTCTGTACAATTACGCGAGCTGTGGTATCTTGTCCCATATAATGTATAATAAATTGATGTTGTATCTTTTGTCTGTCCGCAATGTTCACACGAATAATATTTAGCACCCGAAGCATTCCTTAAAACATCCATACATGACCTGTCAGCCTCCAATATGTATCTTAACAAATATGTACATTCCTTATCAGTATGATATACTTCGCCCCCGGCTGTAATGTACACATATTCTTTATCTGACACATTTCCTGCAAAATTATCTTTATCCTCCCCAAGCCACGCATTTATCCTCTTTCTGTCGGTAACTCTTATTGTAGACAGACCAAATATATCAAAAGGATTTTTGATACTGTATGTAAGCTTTATATCTATAACTGAATTGTTATTTAATATCTTAGAACTCATAAACATAATTCCGGCATTACCACCCATTATGTTATGGTCAGCAGCATAATCTGTTCCTATCTCGTCTATAAGCAGTCGTCTTATTGTCTCTGCCACCATTCCCTTTGGGACATTTCCACTATTTTCATAAACATATACATAGCCTGCACATTTTCTTAATGTCACATAAAAGGCATTGTTGATGTGGATTCGCACTGCTATAACCTGCATAATAAACATAATTGACATAACAGCATATATAAACAGAGGAATTACAATTGCTCCCTCCACACTTGCCGAAGCATTTAAGTTATGTGCCTTGCTACACTTTATGGTTCTTGATAATATTCTATTAATTACTGGCGTTATTAAATTCCTGTAGTTATGGATTGTCCGCATAATACTATGCACTCCATTTTCTTTTTTCTGCGGGTAAATCTTATCTTTCCTCCCTTCTTAAATATAATCAACCAACTTATTCTGTGTAGAAAGGCACATTTGCTAAATATAACTGTATGACAGCTTCTGCCTGTACACACTGCCTGTTCCATTCATCTTAAAATGTGCAGCTCCGAAAGCTGCATATATGTAATTCTTCATTCTGAATCCGCTGTGCCCATACATAATCATTCTTAATTCCATTAATGCTGCAATGCGGTAATTTCTGTCCGATTTGTTCATAAACATAATTAACAGCTTTAAATATTCTTTATAACCAATACCATTATCCCTGCCATTTTCCTCAACTTTATTATTATTCACAGCCTCATATGATGTAATATTATTTATCAGGGATTGCAAATTCAGCTTTTCATCTACTAATGAACTTAGCTGTAATATCCAGTTATCCCTGTTCTTAATAAGAGCTATTGTTTCTCCTGCCAGCAATTTTCTTAACTCAACTATAGATTCAGCGTATGCCCATATCGAAACAATAATGTACTGCACAAGCCTGACTGCCAGATCACAGCCCGTAACTCCCACCAGTGCCGCCGCCAGCATATAAGCCTCTGACATCTTATCCTGTGAACTTATAAGATAAGATAGGTTAACACCCTCTCTTATAACAGATAACTGATTAATTACCTTGTATACATTCTTTCTGTCATTATGTTCACCTCCAATAATATATTCCATTTCATAATCTAATAAAGCACTGCTTCCTGCTCTGTCATTATCACCCGGTGATGTGTCCGTATAACAGATAAAATGCTTCGCAACATATTCCGTGCTTAATACATTTTTCTTTAATGTATCTTCATTCCCACTTGCTTCGATACTTCTTTTTATTACATCTTTATTTATAAAAGAAATGTCACGGCTCTTAATGTATTCATCTGCAAGCTCCTGTATTTCTATATATTTGTTAGAAATCCTGCCTTCTGTCACAGTCTCACAAATTCCTGACTTCAGGTATTCATACAACTGCCATACTGCATTTAACGAAGTATTAATCTGTTCTTTCTGTCTATCTTCATACTGCATATCACCATCATCAGACTGCTCTAACATATCAGCCAGATCCTTTTTTAAGTTTTCATTATTTTCCATAAACTGCTCAGAATATGCCTGTGCCTCACTTAAATTTTCACCACATCTAACATACTTACATTCATTATCAGCTTGAACAGACTCTTGTTCTTTATCATTCTGGACATTCTCCTGTTCTTCGCCACTTAGAATAGACTGTTGTTCTTTATCAAGCACATTGCTATACATTCCATATTCCATAGCCTTAACAATCTGCTCCTCGACACCATATCCCTCATTATCTGTCATATACGAAAACGTATTAAAAGCACAATCTGATAAGCTTATATTTGGTGAATAACTGCTTATATTTTCGTTAATATAACTGCACAGTTTATTATTGAGTATGTCCGATTTATTCAATGCAAATACATTAAAATCTTTAAGCAGCTGGTTATTATAACTTGCAAATACTGACTCCTCCGACAACCTGCAGCTCTGTTTAACAACCGTATAATACCCTGATTGCAGTGATGACTTAATGCACGTTGTAATCAGGGAAATCACAACCATTAATACCATTGCCGCCATAACTGTCAATTGTGCCGGCAATGATATATGTAAAATGTCCTTATTACACATATCACTGCTCATACCACAACCAGCATTATATATATTATGGACATCACAATTAACAGCATTATGTATATTATGGACACCATAACTAACAGCATTATTACCCCTACTGACAGCTATCATATTTTGTTAGCCTGGGAAGTCATCTTTGATAAAAGCTTATTGACTAATGATGTTATCTGGCTTTTAAATATTATTACAAGGCCAATCAGAACAACTGTAATAAGAACTATTTCCACAACACCCATTCCATCTTCTTCATTCCAGAATTTCTTAACTGACTTTATTATTACATTTTGTGCTATTCTATTTCCCATATTTATCCTCTTTTCTGCGTGCATTTCTTTCTAAAAATTATACATTTTCCTACAAGGCATACATTTTCTCCCAAAAATTATACATTTTCCTACAATGTATATATTTCTCCTTAAAGTTATGTATTGCTTCCTGAAAGATTAGTATCCTGCACGCAACGATACCAATCTTCACATAAACAGAACTTCTACCTGTTTTTGTAACTTATTTTTATGACCTGTCCTGCATTTTTACACTTGAAAGCTTATGACTGCTGGCACCATAACAATTATCATTACCACTATCAACAGCATAAACATAGGCATTAATAATCTTGTTGCTGCCTCCTCTCCTTTCTTAACTGCAAGGCTCTTTCTTTGTTCAAATGCATCATAGGATTCCTGATATAATAATTCTTTTAACTCTTTTGTTCCTTTCTTTATATTAGTCTGTAATAGTGATGCCAATTTCAGGTATTCTCTTGTCTGACATCTATGTCCGAATTCTTCATAAGCCTTATATTCACTTATACCTGACTTTATCTGGCAATCTGTTATATACATCTGCTCATACACAATTCTCTCATCTTTAGCACTTTTCTTTTTCCTCATATAATCTTCTATCATCTTCTCCCACGCCCTGCGTACTGTCATTCCTGCACCAAGCAGAAGCGTAAGCTTGGATATAACCTCTGAATAGTCATACTGTAACTGCTTCTGCCTAAGCTTTTGTTCCTCTTTAGCTTTGGTTTTCTTCTTGTAATAAATAAGCACTATAACAGCAATTACAATCATAGCTGCAAATAAAAGATTATTCTTACTTCCTGTCTGTGATTGCACATAGGCATATGTAACACTGGTGTTGTTTATTGTATCCGGCAGTTCTATAACAGCTTTATCCTCATTTTCATTTAATGCGTTGTCTATAATTCTTTTAAGTGTCTGCTTATCTGTCGTTAGCATACTATGCGGATTTTCCCCTAATGATTTAACATTAATATCTATTACTCCGTTTCTTGTATAATCTTCATACGACATTACATAATTCAATGCTGTTTCTACACTTTCACCTGCACCAATATTTTCGTTATATACCGTTCCGTCATAATCTATAATCCGGTAATCTTCCGGATATATATGTATATTGACAATCCCATTACATAAGCTGTCAGGGAACTGAATTGACATAACAATATTATCCAGTGAATCATTATCTTTTTGCAAAATATCCAGCAATTCATCATATGCCCTGTCAAAGCAGGACATCGTTTCCTCATAAGTCATCTTTCTTGGACTAATAACTGTATCTATGCTTATAGTAGTTCCACTATTCTCATCTTTAACGTCAAGCGTTATCTGTTCAGGTTCTTCACCCGGCTCTGGTCTTTTTATTTCCATTTGTACACTCCACTTATCTTATATATTAAATCACTCCTCATATTATCCACCTGCCGTATCATATGTATCATATATTTATGTCTGTTATTTTCTGTGCCAGCATAACTGCGGCGGCATATATCAGAAGGCATATTGTCATAACTATAATTCCCATAACATTGCCATAAAGAACATCAATATATTCAGGAGATGTTAATCTAAGATATAATGTAATCACCAGCGGCATACATACCATAACTCTTTGCTCAAGCCTCTTTCCTGTAATTATTGTATCTATCTGCTGCTGGACTTCTGCCTTTTCGTGAATTATATGCGAGGTCTGCTTTATAATTCCTATTACATCACCTCCGCTCCTTTTCGCATATCTGAATATTTCAGCAAAATATTTTATGTCATCCAGATTGGTACTTGCTGCATAATCGTCTAATATATCTTCAAGATTTTCATTTCTTCTTATTCTGTTCACAATCATATTAAAATCTGCAACAATTACTGCATTTTGTCCATACAGCATAACCAGTTCCTGCAATGCCTCTGCAAATGAATTCTCAATTGAGTAACCCGTATTCAACGCAAATGAGACTGCCTGCATCCCATCTCTGAACTGTCTTATAAGCTCATTATCCTTCTGATACCTTTCATTAAACCTCTGCTTTTTAATATGATAAATAACATAAGGGCTGAATATTATTACTGGAATTAAACTATCATAAAATACATAAGAAACAGCAGTTACTATCAATACTGCCTGCAAAAGATAAATGTAATCATTCCTACCAGATAGATGTGCCCGTTTAATAAATTTATTAAGATTTACATTGCATTGTTCCTGTGTCTTTTGACCACTCAAGCTTTTCAGTATTCTTAAGGCTGTTATTCTGTCTTTTAAGTGTGCCAATAATATTTCCATTTTTATCTTCGCCCTCCTCAACGTACTTATATAATGGAACAAGTTCAAATTCATTATTCTTATAACCACATACTTCTGTAATCTCCCATACCTTTCTTGTCTTATCCCTCATTCTTTTTAAATGGACAATTATGTCTATTGCAGAAGCAATCTGCCTGTCAATAGCTTCTGCTGGCATATCTATTCCCATAAGAACCATTGTCCTTAATCTTGTAAGCATATCCTTAGAACTATTACTGTGTCCTGTTGACAGGCTGCCATCGTGTCCTGTTCCCATTGCCTGTAACATATCAAGAGCCTCCTCACCTCTTGTTTCACCTACAATTATTCTGTCAGGTCTCATTCTTAGGCTTGACCTTATAAGATCTCTTATTGAGACTTCATTATCACATTCCATATTGGACTTTCTTACTTCAAGTCTTACAAGATTGCCAACCCCCTGGATCTGCAATTCAGCCGAATCTTCAATTGTAATAACTCGCTCATCTTTGGGAATAAAATTAGACAGTGCATTAAGAAATGTTGTTTTACCACTTCCTGTGCCACCAGAAACAAATATGTTGTAACGGCATTTTACAAGTAATTCAAGAAAATCTGCCGCTTCCTTAGTTATAGAACCTAACTCAATTAATCTGTCAATATCTATTGGCGTATCATAGAATTTTCTTATCGTTATGACTGGTCCATCTATGGCTATCGGCGATAATACCATATTCACTCTTGAACCATCAGCCAGCCTTGTATCTACAATAGGTATCGCTTCATTAATTGTCTTATTCGACATCGCCGCTATTCTCTGTGCTATATCTTCAAGCTTCTCTCTGCTTTCAAATTGTTTATTCCATTTAGTTATCCTGCCTTTCTTCTCAATAAATATATCTTTATACCCATTAATCATTATCTCTGTTATATCATCATCTTCCAGTAACTCCTGTAATATATCAAGACGTTTAATTGAATTATAAAGCTGCTGCCTTAAAAGTTCCCTGTTATGGACAGATATAGCCCTATGCTGTGAAATCTCATATATACATACATCTATTACCTTATACAAATCCTCATCGGACACGTCCAGATTAATATCAAGCTTTTCATAGACTTTTTGTTTTAATTCAAAGAATAATTCTTCCATAATGCCTGCTATTCATACTTACTCCCTATGCTATGCTTAACTTCTTCTATGTCATTTCTACACCATATCTAATAAAGAACTTACATAACCATACGCATCTGTATACATAATTCTTTTAAGAAAACCCTCATCCATTGTATCCTTCATCTTAAGATTAATTCTCATCATTCTGTCAACAATAGCTTCCTTCCCGCTTTCAATAAAATATCTTTTCAGATTATTAAATCTGCAATTCTCTATATAATCTCCACTGTCAGATATATATACATTACTGCATCTTCCCATAATGCTCCAAGGCTTGTTAATTCCCTCTGATATATTAACAACAATATAATCATATTTTAAATTATGTGCCAGCTCATCCAGCAGACCACTTATAAGCCTGTCATTAACATACGATATATCATCAGCACATACCACAGCCGGTATATAGTCAAATAACTCATTCGCCTTTATACATTCTCTAATCTGCTGTGTAAAATGCTCTCCTGCCTGCTTAAACATATAGAATACATCTGACAGATTACTACACCCGTCAGACATCATAATATGCTCAATGCCTGAGAATTCATCAAGATTGATAAAAAGTGTCCGTCCCTTTTTAGAATATGCCGCCGCAATAACCATTGCCAAAGTCACTCTTAAAGTCGAATTAAAGCCATACACTCCGATATATCTGGTAATATCCTCAACCCTCTGCGTTCTATCTGGTCTTTGTCTTGTAATTGACCCTAAAAGCTGGTAAGCTGGCTGGTATTTGCACACACCGATAAGCCCTTTCTCTTTCTTATCATTAATAATTCCTGCTTCTTTCTCATCTTCACACAGAACAATAACGCTGTTATCATCTGTCTTAATATCCTCATGATTAATGCCATATGTGTATTGTTCTTCATTAACCATTAACACATCTGTCTTATTAGCTAAAATGTATCTGTTAAACTCCTCCTCTTTGGTAAACACTTTAGCCCTGTAGGGAATATCCTTACTGTCGTTAATTATTCCCATAAGCCTTTTGGCATAACTCTCATCATCGTCATATATCACGCATATATTATCTTTTGCCAAATACACTTTCCTCCATACACTATATAATCTTAATTACAGTATCTACAGCTTTATGCTTTAATATTTAATACCACCATAATTGCCGCTCCAAGACACAAGGCATATGTATAATGAAATCTATGTATTGTATGTCTTCCCTGCTTTATTAAAACATTATCTCTTATACATACACCCTGTCTGCCTTTAATTACGCCAACATTCTCTAATACACCTGTTAATACACCACATACCATAGCCGCACATATCAACCTCACAATATATGTAACACCAATCAGCAGTCCGCACACAGCAAGAAGCTTAACATCTCCTGCACCTACGCCGCCAAATATATACACCATATACATAATTGCAAAACCTGCCATACCGCCATATATATACCCTCTCACATCACCTCCATACATCAGGCTTCCCATATTAATAACAACACCAATAACCATTCCTGCAATTATAATTCTATTCGACACCTTAAAACGTCTGTAATCATCAATCACCGCCATCATTATGATAATAAACATAGCGGCGTATCTTATGTACTGCTCTGTCATATTCTCTTTAATTCTCCCATATCTTATCAGACAACTTTATATATAAATTGCCACCACAATACAGTTGTCTTAACTCTATTATTCTGTTTAATGTATAGAATTACCAATTACTGACTATACTTATAAAAAAAGAGGAAACGAGGTAATTCTATTGAAAATGTTCAGCAAGAAAAAAAATCCTGCTACATATGATGAAAAATATCTTGTTGAGGAAATTAATATGACAAAGGCTGCGCTTAGTGCCGCATATGCCAACTTTGATAACGCAACTGACCCAGACCTTATAGATTGTTATATATATCAATTGAATTCTGAGCAGAAACGCTATAAATACCTTCTTCAAAAGGCTAAAGAATCAGAAATATATGCACCCAACATATATCTTATGCAGACATCTGATATATTCTAAATATGTGATGTATATTAAAAATATGGCGTACATTATATATACTATTTATTAAGTATATTGTCAATATGTTTTCTTATATTTTTTATATTTTTCTAATACAATTACTACATTTTACTATTTGACTTTTAAATACAGCTCGTTTACACTGTAGTTATCATTTATTTATATGCGGTTACACATTAATGTACTATAAAGAAAAGAGGGATACCTATGGATAATAATTTCAACAGCCAATCTGATAACAGTTCAGATTGGAAAGCTAATTCCAAACAGAAGAATAAAAGCAGGACTGGCAGCAAAAGCAAATTATCTGTATTGACAATTGTTCTGCTTGTTACTGCCATCGCTTCAATAATAGCCAATATTGTCCTGCTTGTTACCGACTCCAAGAGAACTGCTGATACTGTAGCAAGAATTGAGGACAAGGACATTGAAACTGCACGCAATACTGAGAAAGACGATATGCTTAACCTTATCCGAAGCAGATTTGAGAGCGGTTCATCTACACTCTCATTATTAAAAGAACTTTATCCTGACAACATAGTATATGTCAATAGAAGTGGTAATTATGTATTTGCCGATATTAACCCTAAGCTTGCCGCAAGCGAATATGATAAATCAGCCTTTGCCCGCAATGATAAGGGATTGATGACTTATCCAGGAACTAATGCCAAGACATATACAGGAATTGATTTATCAAAGCACAATTCTGATGTGGATTTTGCCAAGGTTAAAGCCGCCGGTGTGGATTTTGCTATGATTAGATGTGGCTACAGGGCTTACGGCTCAGGACTTCTTGTTGAAGATACTTCATTTAATACTTACACAACTAATGCTATCAAGAATAATATAGATGTCGGTGTATACTTCTATTCACAGGCTCTTAACAAAGAGGAAGCTATCGAAGAAGCCAACTATGTACTTACTCTTGTAAAGCCTTATAACATTACATACCCAATCGCTATTGACGTAGAAGCTATAGAAAATGACAGCTTCCGTCAGGAAAATCTTTCGGCTAGTGAATTAACTGACGTAATAATCGCATTTTGCGACACAATTAAAGCTGCTGGATATACTCCATTAATCTACAGTAATCTTTTGTATTTTATGGATAATGTTGAACTTGAAAGACTTGAAGGTTATGATAAATGGTTCGCCGGTTATCAGACTGCCTCTCCATATTATCCCTACAGATACGCTATGTGGCAGTATACAAGCACAGGTTCAATAAATGGTGTATCAGGCAATGTAGACATCAATATTGCTATGAAAAATCTGAAAAAATAATAATTAATAATAGTACTCAGGCTGACACCTGAACGTAATAAGATTTTAGATTTAACCATAATAAATTTTGCACTTAATCGTGATAAAATATTTCTATTTAATCATATTATGAAATACAACGCGCAAGAATGACACTCGCAGCTATGCCTGCCACTGTTGCAATTAATGCACCAGCAAGTGTCCAGCGCGTTTTTTTAATGCGTGCCGCCATATAATATACTGACATTGTGTAAAATACTGTTTCTGTACACCCCATAAGTATAGACGTTATAAGTCCTGTATATGAGTCTGTTCCGTACTGCTTGAATATATCAAGGCTAAGTCCGGTTGCAGCTGACGAACTGAACAGCCTTACTATAATAAGCGGCACTATGCTTGCCGGTATTCCAAGCTTTCCACACACACCGCTTAAAAGTTCAGCTATAAAATCAAGAAATCCAGAAGCTCTTAATACTCCAACCGCAACCATAAGCCCAATCAGTGTAGGTGCTATTGAAACCACTGTCCTCATTCCATCCTCTGCACCATTTACAAAGTTATCGTAATTATCACTCTTTTTGTACATTCCATATCCAACAATAATCAATATGACAAACGGCATTATATACGCTGAAATCTTAGTTATCATCGCTCCCTCCTTGTCATAACCCTGCAAAATATAACAGCCGCAAGCGTGCTTATAGTTGTTGCTATTATTGAGGGAAATAGTATTGCGGTCGGGTCAGGACTTTTGTACTGGCTTCTGTATGCTATTATATTTACTGGAATTAACTGAATTGAAGAAATGTTAATCACAAGAAATGTACACATATCACAGCTTGCTATATTCTTATTCTCATTAAGCACAGCCATCTCTTTCATAGCCTTTATGCCTGCTGGTGTAGCCGCCCAGCCAAGCCCTAGAAAATTAGATATCATATTGGTAACTATATAGCCAAATGCTTTTGACTCACTTGGAACACCCGGAAACAGCCATTTTATAAGAGGCTCTATCCTGTATCTGCACCTGTCTATGAGTCCCGATTTCTCTGCTATTTCCATAAGACCACACCAGAACGCCATAATGCCAAACATAGTTATACATAATGTGACCGCTTCCTTAGCAGAGTCAAATGCCCCCTGTGTGACACTTTCTATATTGCCTGTGATAAGGGCGTATACAATTCCTATGATAATCATAAAGCCCCATAACCAATTAAGCATAGAACCACCCCACATATGTTTGGGATAATTCTATGCTTAATAATAATGTATTATTCTAATTAGACGGAACAATTGAATGTTCTTTTTTGAATTTTAATATCATCTCTCTTGTAAGACTTATTCCATCATCTTCTAAGTCAAGGTCGTCTGCCTTAACCCACGTTCCAAGTGATAATTCATCTTCCTGCAATGTGATTTTATCATCACCGTCAAGCTCACAGAAGAACCCTGAAAGCAGTGAGCCGCTAAGTCCCCAAGGCTGGCTCTTGTAATATTTAAGGTTCTTGACCTTAAGTCCTACTTCTTCCATTACCTCACGCCTGACTGTCTGCTCTATTGTCTCTCCAGCCTCATTAAAGCCAGCGACTAAAGCATAATTCTTATATGTTCTTCCTGCATACTTTGTAAGCAGAACCCTGTCGTTATCTGTAACTGCCACGATAACCGCAGGACTTATCTTTGGAAATACCATATTGCCACATACCGGACACTTTACCATACGCTCTTTGTTATCGTGTATTGTAGGTCTGCCACATCGTCCACAATAATGATTGTCCCTGTACCAGCCATACAGATGATATGCCGTTATTGCTGCAAATGCTGTGGCTTTCGGTTTGGCTTTTCTAAATGAGTCTACCCCGACAAATGAAAATCCTTCCACCACTGATGTATACTCATTATGCACTTTGGAATCTGCCATTTCACCAGCATATTGTCCTCTTAATAATTCGCCTTTTCTCTGTGCAAGAAAATATTTCGTATCATCCACAGATAAAAGGTATGTAAATGAATAATTATCAACAGAATCTTTTGATATACCTGTCTTTATCCCCTGTATGAACTGCTTGTACAGTGGATAAGTTAATGTATCTTCTTTAATATACTTCGCAAGAAGTGATGAACCCTCAAAGAAGAATACTACATCATTATCCTGCGGACTACATTCTACATATTGGTTATCAAGTCTATTAGGAAATATATCCTGTATCATTGTTCTCTCCAGCCGTATTACTAATTGTTATATATGTCCGATTTATTCAAAAAATATAGAATATAAAATTCTATTTTCTCCACGCTTACAAGCTTAGAAATAAACCATCTCTTCCACTGGTGGCTCTGCATTTTCAACCTTTTCTACATAAAGAACAGGTCCTTTCTTCTTGTATGCCATCTGGAATTCATTCTTGATTGTTGCTGTAACCATTATCCACTGTCTATTCTCTAAAGAAGCAATGTTATTATAAAAGCTTATATAGCCAATAAACTGTGTATCCTCAGCACAGCAGGTCATAACCTTTCGTCCTGGTACAAAGTTCTTATCTTTGAAATATTTATTCTTTAATACCTGACCCTTAAATCTTACTTTCTTGCCAACATATACATCTGGTCTTTCTGATACATCCATATACCATATTCCATAATCAGCATCATCAACCTCGATAATATCCGCATTAACATCATAAGGAAGCTGTTCTGCAATTGACATCATCTCTCCCTTATCGTCCTCAAATACAATCTGAAGTGTGTTATTAAGTGCTCTCATACTTCTTCTGTAGCTTCCAAGATCCATACCTGACTTACATCTGTTAAATATAACCATATCTGTATACTTAACAGTCTCTGCAATTATTGATCTCATATTGTTCCACTGAAGATTGAATGCTGTAGCATCAATAAGTGTTATTGACTGGTATATCTCCCAGCCTCTTGGCTTAGCTGTTCCCATAAGAAGGGCTGGATCCCACATACCATTATACTCAACAATTACTATCCAAGGGTCATACTCTTTATCAAGTTCATTAAGCTTGGCTTCTGTTAATTCTTCTTTTTCAAGAACTACCATATCCACACCATTATCTTTTAAAAGCTTCTCGCTGTATTCTTCTTCGCCTTCCTCACATACGATAAGGAGCTTATTCTTTGCCTCTGCAAACTGTCCCATTGCTATAGTATCTGAGATAAATCTGGTCTTGCCACTATCTAACTGGCCATTTATTAAAAATATAGGAATCTGATACTCTTCCTGTGCCATTATATGTCCTCCATCTATTCTAACTATATATAACACTGGGGGCTTATGCCCCCAGTCTGTGATGTCTGCGGATTGTCCAGTACTTTAACTTCCGCAATTATACATTAAATAATTCTTTAAGAGCAGCTTCTTTTAATTCTGCTCCTATTACACATATTCTTCCTGTAAAATCAGGCTTACCTTCCCTGATTTCATATTCTTCTGGTACAAGGTCAAAGAACATCCACTTACCATCTGTGCAAGGAAGCATACCCTTAGCTCTTAAGATGTTACCATAATCATCTGTCTCAGAAAGCTTTCTTAATATCTCTGAAAGTTCTTCCTTGTCATACTTGTTAGGAGTTTCTACGCCCCAGCTTGTAAATACTTCATCGGCGTGGTGATGACCATGCTCGTGATGATGTCCACAGCCACACTCGCCATCGTGATGATGATGTTCATGCTCTTCATCGTGGTGGTCATGTCCGCAGCCACATTCATCATCGTGATGATGGTGATGTTCGTGTTCTTCATCGTGGTGGTCGTGTCCGCAGCCACACTCGCCATCGTGATGATGGTGATGTTCGTGTTCCTCTGCAACCTTTGCTGCTGCCTCTGCAAGCATTTCAAGTTCAAGATTAGTAACATTTTCCATAGCATCAAGTATCTGCTTGCCATCAATATCATCCCAAGGAGTTGTTATAATATGAGCATCCTTATTAAGTGATCTGATAAGTTCAATATCTGTCTTTAACTTGGCTTCTGACACATTCTGTGTTCTACTAAGAATAATAGTTCCAGCGTGCTCAATCTGGTTGTTAAAGAACTCACCAAAGTTCTTCATATATACCTTTACCTTAGAAGCATCGGCTACTGTTGAAGCACTGTTTAAACGGATTTCATTCTCAATATGAAGATCCTTTACAGCCTTAATAACGTCTGAAAGCTTTCCAACACCTGATGGTTCGATAATAATTCTGTCTGGGTGGTACTTCTCAACAACTTCCTTTAAAGATGTTCCGAAATCACCAACTAAAGAACAGCATATGCAGCCTGAATTCATCTCTCTGATTTCAACGCCTGACTCCTTTAAGAAACCGCCATCAATACCTATCTCGCCAAATTCATTTTCTATAAGCACAACCTGCTCACCAGCAAGTCCTTCTTTTAAAAGCTTTGCAATAAGAGTAGTCTTACCTGCTCCCAAAAATCCTGATATAATATCTACTTTTGTCATATTATCCTCCATTCTGTCTATACATTTAACTAATAATTTACCTTACCTAATTTTTATTATACGCTTGTTGTCAATCCCCTCTTTCAAGTCTTAACTGTTCTGCGTATTCGCTTATCTTTCTGAGTCTGTGATTGACACCCGACTTGCCAACAGGCGGGTCTAACAATGCACCTATATCTTTAAGGTTCATATCCTCGTGTTCAAGCCTTACCTCGGCAACCTGTCTTAAGCTGTCCTTAAGGCTTCCAAGACCAACTGTATCCCTTATATATATTATGTCCTTAGTCTGCTTTACCGCAGCGGCAACCGTCTTGTTAAGGTTCGCAGTTTCGCAGTTAACCTTACGGTTCACGTCATTACGCATTTCTTTAAGAATCATAACATTGTAGAGATTCATCTGCGAAACATATGCTCCCATAAGATTAAGCACATCTGTTATATTACTGCCTTCCTTCATATATACTATATAATCATTCTTGCGGACTGTAATCTTAGCATCAAGCCCGAAGAATATAAGCATATCACACAGGCACTGTGCATCTTCTTCATAGTCGCATACTATTTCATAATGATAGAACTTATTAGGATCGCTTATAGAACCTGCCGCTATAAATGCACCTCTTATAAATGCTTTCTTACAGCAGTCCTTCTGCACTATTCTTGGGTCAACAAATACAGGTTCAATATTATCAAATGTTTCATCAGCCCATTTAAGTGTCTGCAATATTTTAGCGACATATTCCTGATTTTCTATTCTGATTGTTGTGTCACGGCTGCTCTTTGAAACATATATTATATCGCCTGTATCAATATCAAATATCTGCTCTAATAATACTATAAACTTGTATCTTGCAATCTCGTTCTCAGTAGACATCTCTATCTGCATTCTTTTGCCCGATGCTCTCCTGATACGTCCTGACATTCCCATAATCGCAGCAAATTCAGCTATCTGGCAGTGTCTTGCCATATCAATTCTGGTGCTTAATTCTTCTTTAACATCTGAAGAAAACGACATTACTTATCTCCCTTTCTCTTAGCATCTTTGTCTATATCACGATGTTCAGCTTTACAGCCATATGGTGTACTTGCTATTCTTGCCGCCAGCTCATTGGCAAGTGTTACTGAACGGTGCTTTCCTCCTGTACAGCCAACAGCTATAACAAGGCTTGACTTGCCCTCTTTTACATAGTTAGGAAGAAGAAATTGTATAAGATCATCTACCTTATTAAGAAATTCTTTCGCCTCTGGTGCTTTCATTACAAATGACTGTATTGGTTTGTCATTGCCTGTAAGCGGCCTTAATTCTTCAACATAATATGGATTAGGCAGAAATCTTACATCAAATACAATATCTGCATCTACTGGTATTCCGTATTTAAAGCCAAATGACAGCACAGTTACAAATAAATTGTTATACTCCTTACGTTCAAGAATTATCTTCTGTAACTCCTGCTTTAATTCTCTTGTAAGAAGCGTACTTGTATCAACAATATAATCTGCCCTCTGCTTAAGGAACTTTAACTGTTTCCTCTCAAGCTCAATACCTCTGTCAACTCGTCCGTCCTTCGCAAGCGGATGTGTCCTTCTCGTTTCTTTATAACGCTTTACAAGCACTTCGTCACTAGATTCAAGGAATAATATTTTATAGTTATACTGGCGTTTTTTCATATAATCAAGTACGGACTCGAACTCTGCAAGAGAATGTCCGCTTCTTATATCAACGCCTAATGCTATATTATTATATCCGTTATCCTGTTCCTGACAGTCTGCCAGCTCCGCAAATTTAGGTATAAGTGATATAGGCATATTATCAACACAATAATATCCCTCATCTTCAAGCATATTTAATGCTGTTGATTTACCTGCACCTGACATTCCCGTTACAATAACTATCTTCATAAGTTCCTCCACGGCATTTAACTAAAATCTCCGAGCTTTATAACCTCCAGTTCAAGATCTACACCTGACTGCTGTTTAACTTTATCCTTAACCATATCAGTAAGCATACACACATCCTTTGCTGTTGCATTGCCTGCATTAACAACAAAACCAGAATGTTTCTCTGAAACCATTGCTCCGCCAACTGACACTCCTTTAAGTCCTGCATCTTCTATAAGCTTAGCTGCAAAGAAGCCTTGTGGACGTTTAAATGTACTTCCTGCACTAGGATATTCCAAAGGCTGCTTAGCTCTTCTCTTAACAGCAAGTTCCTTTATAAGTGCCTTGATTGTGTCAGTATCACCTTTCTGTAATCTGAACACAGCACTGACAACTATATAATCCATAGCCGCTATACAGCTTGTTCTATAACCTAACTCAAGTTCGTCCCTGCTAAGGCTTATAAGCCTGCCGCTTCGGTCGAGTACATCGGCACTAACTATTATGTCTTTAATCTCTCCACCATATGCACCTGCATTCATTCTAACTGCACCGCCTACGCTTCCCGGTATTCCCGTTGCGAATTCAAAGCCTGCAAGTCCCTTATCTGCCAGCTTGTTACCGAGTCTTGACAACATCATTCCTGACATAACCTTTACAGTAACATCATCAATATATTCTACCTCGTCAAATGTATCTGAAAGCTGTATTACAACTCCTCTTATTCCTTTATCTGATACTAAAAGGTTGCTTCCGTTACCTATAACGCAGTATTCTATGTCCGATTTATTCAAAAATCGAATTAATGATTGTAACTCCTCAATAGAAGATGGCTGTACATAATAATCTGCACAGCCTCCAATTCTAAATGTAGTATGAATATTCATAGGTTCACCAGTTCTTACCTGTGTGTCACCCACAATTAATTTAAGATTATCTAACAGCTCATTATTATCCATAAGCTTCTTACTCTCCAATCTTTTATATTAACCTAATGCCAGCTTGGCAGCTCCATACATACCTGCATCATTACCAAGTTCAGCCCTGACTATCTTAGTATTCTTGCACGCGTGAAATGCGTATTCTTTGTAATACTTAGCAACTCTTTCTATAAGATAATCACCTGCCGCTGATACTCCGCCGCCAATACATATAACCTCTGTATCAGTCATAGCAGAAGCACAGGCAATGCCTTTTCCTAAATATCTGCATACATAATCAACAATCTTTATGGCACACGAATCTCCTGATTTAGCTTCATCAAATACTGCCTTAGCAGATATATAAGGAAGTGCTCTAAGTGCCGATGGCTCATCGGTTGCATTTAACATTCTTGTCGCTGTTCTGACTATGCCTGTTGCTGATGCCACCTGCTCAAGGCAGCCCTTATTACCGCAGTTACAGTATTCTGTCTCCTCCTCTACTATAGGCAGATGTCCTATCTCTGCCGCAGCACCATTGTATCCGCATATTGGCTTACCGTCAATTATAACTCCGCCGCCAACACCTGTTCCTATTGTAACTAATACAACGCTTGAATATGCTTTCGCACTTCCCATCCAGTATTCACCAAGTGCCGCCATATTGGCATCATTGCCAACTTTAACTTCATAGCCTGTCATATCTTTAAAAGTCTGTGCAACGTTAAATACACCCCAGCCAAGATTAACACATTTGTTGACTGTTCCATCTTCTCTTACTGCACCTGGAACACCTATTCCAACACCTTTAATCTCATCACAGCTTCGTCCTGCCGCTTTCACAAGCTCTGGAATATGTTCTTTAATGTCTGATAAAATAAGACTTCCACCCTCATCTTTCCTTGTTGGTATCTCATCCTTGTATACAAGCGTGCCATCTGTTGTGAACACGCCGCATTTGCAGGTTGTTCCACCTATATCAATGCCAAGAACTATATCCTTAAATAAACTCATCTTCATCATCACCCCTCATAAGGTTCTCTTGTACTCTTCTATATAACTCCTTAGCCGCATTGTAACCCATCTTCTTCTGTCTGTGGTTTACAGCCGCAGCCTCAACTATTACTGCAAGATTACGTCCTGGTCTTATTGGAAGCGAATGACACACTACTTTATTGCCAAGATATTCTGTGTATTCTTCTTCGAGTCCAAGTCTGTCATACTCCTTGTCCTTATTCCAGTCCTCAAGCTTGATAACCATATCAATCTCCTGAGTTTCCTTAACACTCTCTACACCGAAAAGTGTCTTTACATCAATAATACCAATACCTCTTAACTCTATGAAATACTTAGTAACTCCGGGTGCTGAACCAACTAATGTTTCATCACTTACTTTTCTAATCTCGACAGCATCATCTGTTACAAGACGGTGGCCTCTCTTTATAAGCTCAAGTGCTGCTTCACTCTTACCTATACCACTCTCACCTGTAATAAGCACACCTTCGCCATATACATCAACTAATACACCGTGTATTACTATACAAGGTGCAAGCTGTACTTTAAGCCATCTTATAACTTCTGCTGAAAATGAAGATGTTGACTCAGCAGACTTTAATATTGGAATCTGATATTTCTTTGCAAGCTCTATAATCTCTGCCTCCGGCTCTAAATTCCTACAGAAGATAAGGCAGGGAATATTGCTTGATAACAACTGCATATATCTTTCATAACGCTCTGTTTCTGAAAGGCTCTTAAGATAAGCATATTCTACATTACCTATAATCTGTATTCTGTCATTATCGAACTGGTCATAAAATCCGGTGAGCTGTAACGCTGGCCTGTTAAATTCTGGAACGTGAATCCATATTCCCTTAACATCAATATCAGGTGTAAGATTAACAAGATTCATCTTCTCGATTACCTTGAATAAATTAACTCTTTCTTTTCCGTTCATATCTACTCCAATCCTGCACAATTATGCCACATTTTATATTTCATTGCCTTACTTAAGACTATATATCTTCTGACTATCTATTATTAATAGTTTAACACAGTGCAATTAATATTGAAAGACATTAAAATAACACATCAATGAAAATATTTGTATATGTTCTGCGCTACATTTTCTGTAATTCCTTCTGCCTCCATAAGCTCACTTACATTGGCATTACGGATTTTGTCAATATCAAGAAAATGTTTCATCAACGCTTTTCTTCTTGCTGGTCCGATTCCTTCAATCTCATCAAGAACTGAGCTTACCTGCTTCTTGCTTCTTAATGACCTGTGGTATTCTATCGCAAATCTATGTGCCTCATCCTGAACCCTTGTTATAAGCTTAAAACCTTCACTATGCCTGTCTATTGGAATTTCTACATTATTATAGTAAAGTCCCCTTGTGTTATGGTTATCGTCCTTAACCATACCGCATACAGGAATATTAATATGAAGTTCATCAAGAACCTCCAGTGCAATGTTCACCTGTCCTCGTCCACCATCCATCATTATAAGGTCCGGGTACACAGCAAAACCCCTTGTCTCTTCCTCACCTGCACGCTCTCTCATTCCTCTTGTAAAACGTCTTGTAAGTACTTCTCTCATACTCTTATAATCATCAGGCCCTTTGACCGTCTTAATCTTGAACTTTCTATAATCATTTTTCTTAGGTCTTCCGTCCTCAAATACAACCATTGAACCAACTGACTCAACACCACTTGTATTAGATATATCATAAGCCTCTGCACGCCTTATCGAAGCAAGCCCAAGCCAGTCTGCTATCTGCTTCATAGCACCTGTTGTCCTTTTCTCCTCAAGCTTAATCTTCTCTGCATCTTTAGTTAATACCATAAGTGCATTCTTATGGGCAAGTTCAACCATTTTCTCCTTATCGCCCTTCTTTGGCGTGATAATTGTAACTTTCCGCTTCTTCCTGCTTGAAAGCCAGTCGGCGATTGTACCAGCATCCTCAATCTCCTCCTGTGTCATTATCACATTGGGAATATATGGTGTTCCACCATAATACTGCTTCATAAATTCTGACAAAATGCCGCTTCTGCTGTCATTCGTTGCAACCTTCATATGGAAATGCTCACGTCCAAGAAGCTTGCCCTGTCTTATAAAGAATACCTGTACAACTGCATCTTCCGCGTCCATAGCGCACGCAATTACATCTCTGTCTGTTGCATCATCTGCTGTTATCTTCTGCTTCTGTGCGATCTGCTTAACGCTGATTAACAAATCCCTGTATCTAGCGGCTTCCTCATATTCCATACGCTCGGAACAATCCTGCATTTTATTCGTCAGCTCATTAATAATCTCAGAATAATTACCATTAAGGAAGCTTATTACTTTATCTATATTTTTTTTATATTCATCTTTGTTCACATAACCCTGACAAGGTGCATTGCACTGTCCGATATGGTAATTAAGGCATGGTCTGTCCTTGCCTATATCTTTAGGAAGTCTCCTGTTGCACGTTCTTACCTTGTAAAGCTTACAGAGCAGTTCAATTGTCTCCTTGACAGCACCTGCTGATGTGTACGGTCCAAAGAATTTGCCAGTTCCGTGCTTCATTGTTCTTGAGAATAACACTCTTGGAAATTCCTCTCCAATAGTAACCTTAATAAAAGGATAACTCTTGTCGTCCTTTAACATCGTGTTATATTTTGGTCTGTGTTCCTTTATAAGATTACATTCAAGCACCAGTGCTTCAAGCTCAGAATCTGTCACGATATACTCAAAATATGCAATATGTGAAACCATCTGGACAACTTTTGCCGAATGATTTTTATTACTCTGAAAATATTGTCTTACACGATTTTTTAATATCTTAGCCTTGCCGACATATATAATTGTGTCGTGTTTATCGTGCATAATATACACTCCCGGCTTATCTGGGAGCTTCTTTAATTCTTCTTCTAGATTAAACATATAAGCCTCTTTAATTCTATATAATAACTCCTGCCACTAATATTACAAAATGGATATACATATGATACCATAATATCACAAATGTATATCCATTTTACCTTTATTATTTTACATTTACTCAGCCTCTGCCAAGCTTCAATGCCTTATGATTAAGCTCTCTGTATTTCTCTGGGACTATCTCATCTATTGCTTTATCCCACACCTCATATGGAATGTCTTTGAAATAATCTGATAATCTTCCCATAAGTACAATATTAACCGCTTTGGCCGACCCTGCTTCTTCTGCTATTGATAAGAAATCTTTAGCATCGACCTTTGCACCTGCACTCTCAAGCTTTTCAATAATATTATCTGGATACTGCATAGCACCTGTAATTACCGGCATTGGGTCAACTTCCTGCGTGTTAGTTATTATCTGTCCGCCAATCTTTAAATATTCAATCCATCTTAACGCTTCAAGCTTCTCAAATGAAAGAATATAATCAGCCTCACCTTTATCAATAACTGGAGAATATACCTTATCTCCAAATCTTACATAAGTAACAACACTTCCGCCTCGCTGGCTCATTCCGTGTACCTCTGACACTTTAACATCATATCCCTGCTGCATAAGAACATAACCAAGCAGTTTACTTGCCAGAAGTGTTCCCTGTCCGCCAACACCAACAATCATAATATTCTTAACTGAATTACTCATACATATTCCTCATTTCCGACATTATCAGATGCCCTGCCTAATTTCACATCAAGCAAATCTAATTTGAACAAATCGGACATCTAATACTTTTTTCTATTCCATTAACACCTAATATACATCGCCTTACAACATTATATTGCCTCGAACTTACACATCTGTGAACATACTTTACAGCCTATGCAGAGTGTAGGGTCAATATGTGCTTTCTTATCTTTAACTGCAATTGCTGGACAGCCTATGCTCATACACTGTTTACAGCCAACACATTTGCTTTCATCTACACTGATTGGTGGTTTATGTACTGTTCCTTTAATCATAACGCAAGGTCTGCGGCTTATAATAATAGATGGTTCTTTAGCTGCAAGCTCCTCTGTAACAGCTTCCTCAACTGCCTTAAGGTCATATGGGTCTACAACCCTTACTCTGTTAAAGCCCAATGCCCTGCATAATGCTTCAAGATCAACCTTTCCTGCTGGTTCACCACGAAGGTTCTTTCCTGTAGTTGGATTTTGCTGGTGTCCTGTCATTCCTGTAATAGAATTATCAAGGATAATCACTGTCGAATTACTCATATTATAAGAAATGTCTGTTATACCTGTCATTCCTGAATGAATAAATGTTGAATCTCCGATAACACCTACGCTGTTACTCTCTGCTTCCTCACCTATAGCTTTATTAAAGCCGTGAAGTCCTGAACAGGAAGCTCCCATACAGACATTCAAATCCATTGCATTAAGCGGTGCAACTGCGCCCAATGTATAACAGCCAATATCACCATATACCATACATTTTTTCTTCTTTAAAATGTAGAATATTCCTCTATGTGGACAGCCTGCACACATAACTGGAGGACGTGCTGGAACATTTTCTTCTATAGTAATATGCTCTGGTTCTTTCATACCAAGACATTTTCTTACAAGGTTCTGGGAGAACTCGCCGCATATAGGAAATGTATCCTTACCAGCCACCTTAATTCCAAGCTGTTTGCAGTGATTTTCAATTATAGGGTCTAACTCTTCAAGAACAATAACCTTATCTACCTTCTGTGCAAAGTCTTTTATAAGCTTTTCTGGGAGTGGATTAATCATTCCAAGCTTTAATATGCTAACTTTATCACCTAATACTTCCCTTGCATACTGGTATGAAGTAGAGTCTGTGATAATTCCCACACTTGTATCCTCACCCATCTCAACTCTGTTAAGTTCTGTGCTTTCAGCATATTCTATCAATGCCTTAGTTCTCTCCTCAACCCTTATATGAGCATTTCTTGAGTTAAGTGTCATCATTACTTTAGCTGGGTCTTTTACATAAGGAACTCTATCTGGCTCAACTCTTTCCTCTGTATCAACTATGCTCTGTGAATGGGCTACTCTCGTGACCATTTTTAAAAGGACTGGTGTATTGAACTTTTCGGACATCTCAAATGCTTTCTTAGCAAATACTCTCGACTCCTCTGAGTCTGATGGCTCAAGCATTGGAAGCTTCGCCGCAATTGCATAATGCCTTGAATCCTGCTCATTCTGTGATGAATGCATTCCTGGGTCATCTGCAACACACACTACAAGTCCTGCATTAAGCCCCTGATAGGATATTGTAAATAATGGGTCTGCCGCAACATTTAAGCCTACGTGCTTCATAGCACACGCCGCTCTTACACCACCAAGTGTTGCTCCGTGAGCCACCTCTAATGCAACCTTTTCATTAGGTGCCCATTCACAATATATCTCATTGTAAACTGCCGCCTCCTCTGTAATCTCTGTACTAGGAGTTCCCGGATAACTTGATATAACCTTACAGCCTGCTTCATATAACCCTCTGGCAACCGCTTTGTTGCCTAACATTAACTCTTTCATACCTTTTCCTTCCATTATCTATAATAATATCTGTATTGCATATTAATCTATAATCACAATTATGCTTTGTTCTCCATCGCAACAAGCTTATCTGCTCCATATATTTTACGAAGCTTTGGTTTCTCTATCTTACCTGTCGCATTTCGTGGTATTTCAGCAAATATTATCTGCTTAGGTCTTTTATAACGTGGAAGCTCAAGACAGAACTTTTCGATTTCTTCCTCTGTACAGCTGACTCCGTCTTTAATCTCTATAATTGCCGCTGTCTTCTCACCCAGACGCCTGTCAGGAAGACCAATTACCGCCGCATCCTTTATCTTGTGAAATCTTCTTAAGAAATCTTCTATCTGCACAGGGTAAATATTCTCGCCACCGGACACAATTACATCTTTCTTTCGGTCTACAAGGAAATAGAAACCATCTTCATCCTGCATAGCCATATCTCCTGTATACAGCCATCCGTCCTTTAATACTTCCTTTGTAGCAGCCTCATTTCTATAGTAACAAGTCATAACTCCCGGTCCTTTAACACAAAGCTCGCCTACATCACCTTGACAGACTTCGTTATCATTTTCATCAACAATCTTACATTCCCAGCCATAACCCGGAATTCCAATTGCTCCAACTTTATGTATGTTCTCAACACCAAGATGAACACAACCCGGTCCTGTTGACTCTGACAAACCATAGTTAGTGTCATATTGATGATTAGGAAAATATTCCTTCCACCTCTTAATAAGTGATGGTGGCACCGGCTGAGCACCTATGTGCATAAGACGCCACTGCGATAAATTGTAATCTGATAACTTAATCTTTCCTGAATCCAATGCATCAAGAATATCCTGTGCCCAAGGCACTAACAGCCATACTATAGTGCAGTGTTCACTTGATACTGCTGACAATATCTGTTCCGGCTTCGTTCCTTTAAGAAGAACCGCCTTACTTCCTGCAACAAGGCTTCCCATCCAGTGGAACTTTGCTCCTGTATGATAAAGTGGTGGTATACATAAAAATGTATCATCCCTGCCAGTAGAATGGTGCTTCTGTTCCATAATAGCCGCCTGTGTAAGGCTCTGGTGCTTATGAAGTATAGCCTTTGGAAATCCTGTTGTTCCTGATGAAAAATATATTGCACCATAATCATCTTCTGTTATCTTAACATCAGGCTCTTTACTTGAACAATCTGCCACAAGTTCGTGATAGCTCTCAGCAAAGCTTGGACAGTTGTCCCCTACATATATAAGAAGCCTTCCTCTTAATAATCTCTCAGCATTAACCTCTATTCTTCCAATAAACGCAAAACCAAATACAATTACATCTACCTGTGCAAGCTCAGCACAATAGTATATCTCATCTGAGTCATATCTGAAATTAAATGGCACTGCTATTGCACCTGTCTTTAATACACCAAAATATATTGGCAGCCATTCCAGGCAGTTATACATAAGAATAGCAACCTTATCCCCTTTCTTAACTCCACGGCTTATAAGCATATTGGCAAACCTATTGGCTTTCTCATTAAATACGCTCCATGTAATCTCACGCCTATATGGCATATTGGCACTTGGCTGTATTAAATCAAATTCTTTCCAAGTTGTTCTCCTTGTATCTTTCTCATCTGGATTTAGTTCAACCAAGGCAACTTCATCGGGGTATAACTCGGCATTTCTTATTAAATATTCTGTTACTGGCATAGCACTTTTCCTTCCATTAAATAAATATATGTAATAGCCTTCTTTAAAATAATAACTATGTTCTACGGCTAAAATTCATATTTTATTTGGTAAATTATCTTAATAAATAATAGGATACCACATTTTGTACAAATAAAAAAGAGTTGCAAGGCAACTCTTTAGTCAATTATACCATTTCATCACTTATAATCTTTCCGTCACATATATTAATAATTCTGTTAGTGCTGCTGGCGATATTGATATCGTGCGTAACAAGAACAACCGTTTTACCCTGATTATTAATTTCTCTTAAAATATTAATGACTTCTTGTCCGGTGCTCTGGTCTAATGCACCAGTCGGTTCATCAGCAAGAATAATATCTGCATTAGTTACAAGTGCGCGTGCTATTGCCACGCGCTGTTGCTGTCCTCCCGACATTTTCTTTGGCAATTTATCTTTTTCTTCCACAATATTCAACTTTTTCAATTGTTCATTAATTATTCTTTTTCTATCTTTTCGTCTTATATTGTTAGCCAGCAACGGCAGCTCAATATTCTCATAAGCTGTATAATAATCCATTAATGCAAAATGTTGAAATACAAATCCTATATTCTTCTTTCTAAATCTATGTATGTCCAATTTATTCAATCGTGACACTTCTATGTCATCAACATAATAACTTCCGTCTGTAACACTATCCATACAGCCTATTATGTTAAGAAGTGTACTTTTACCACTCCCTGATGGTCCCATAATAGCTACAAACTCCCCATTATCTATAGTTAATGATACCTCATCTAACGCTTTTTTATTTTCAACCTTTGCATCATATATTTTTGTTATTTTATCTAATCTTATCATATGCCTGCCCCCTATATATATCTACAACTGGATATATCATCGCAATAACAAGTGTTATCAGAAATAAACCAACTGCTAATAATATTAATTTGACACTCCACAATCCCATACCCTGAATTGTTGAATACCTTATAAAGCTATATAACACATATCCTACAAAATACATTATTACAGTAATTATCATTAGCAGTAACAGATTAACTGCGATATCGGCTATCATTCTTATATTACTAAATCCAAATACACGTTTTATTGCAAGCTCTTTCTTTCTCTGTACCGTCCAGAATATTGATATAATTATGCTGTTAATAAGGCAAAAAGTATATACCATAACATTAGTTTTAATATTTTCTTTCTGAAGAGTTTCACTCACTGTGCTTTCGCCCGTATCTTTCTTGCTATATGACACTATATTACAGGTATTATCAACATTGACTACATTTGAATATACTTTATTATAAATTTCCATAATATCTTCCTTATTACTATATACTGTCAAAGATATATTAGACAGTGAACTAAATGACTGCTTAAGACTATCACTCATACAATCTATATTAAGTACAATCTTATAGTCCCAATAATCAGATACCGGACTTCCTATAACACCTACAACCTCATATTCCTCCTGACCAAGTGTTATATAATCCTTGCCATCCCTATTATATACATATCTGTATTTATCACGTCCTAATGCCACACAATTTCTGCCATTATCCGTTTCTTTATCGGGTATATGTCCTCTAATCATAGGATAAGGGGTTGACTCATTAACTGCCAAAAGCACTTCACAACGGTTCGTACTTCCAATTTGTGCCACTTCTACCGACATACGTCCTTGTGCTAACACATTTCCTACATCTACATTTACTGCCGCATATGATAATATATCTTTCTTTGCAAATGTATCTATATTCAGCTCTATCCTATTCTTAGCCAGAGCCTTAAGCCTGTCATTTTCTTTTGCATAAGCTTTATTAATCGTATTAAGCACTCCAAATATTGCTGTTAAAATAACAAGCTGACTTAATATGAAATATATCGAAACAAGCCTGTATCTGAATATTTTATTAAATATTTTTCTCATTCAAATGCCCCCTGAATATGCTGTTCAATAACTTCTCCACCGCTAATCTTATATTTTGAAAACCTCTGTCACTAACCTACTGATTTAACAGCTTTCACCATCAATCTGCACACCCGGTATTTTCTATAATTAATCTACTGGTTTGATAACTTCTGCCACTTTCATTCGTGATATTATAAACATAGGCACAATACCAGCTATAACAGTAACAATCACAAGTTCTGCCAGATACATTATTGGAACAGCGACACAATGACTAAACCAGTCACCATATTTAATCATATCCAGCTCTGAAATGTTATTCATAAATACTTTTCCAAATATATTTTTCTGACATATAAGCCATATAATTATTTCTGGAATTAACACTACAAAGACATTTTCCATATAATTAATTGCCATAATACTTCGCTTGCTAACTCCACAAGCAACCATAATTCCCATATGTTGTCTATTCAAAATACACGAAACTATTGCCGCAGAAGACATTGATATTAATGCAAGCAGAAACAGCAAAACTTCTGCACTAAATGAGCTGTCCGCTGTTATATTTCTTAATTCTTTTTCATTTGCTATTTCCTCTGCCTCATTAATCACACTTACTCCAAGATTACGCTCTGCCGCCCATTCAACAATGTCCATCTTAAGTTTATCTGCCACTGCCTCATCATCAACTATATAATATGGTGTATCCGGCATACCTCCTATATTATCAAAATATTCATAATTGGGAGTTATCACAACAATCGTATTATCAAGATTATATGAGTCTATATCACTAACACCGCCAAATAACTTTCCCTTTAAAGGCCACGATGCTCCCTTTTTTAAATAACCTGCAATCTCGCAACTTGATTTCTCATTTTCCTCATAATAATTAAATTGAATTCCTGTTTTATACTCATTCCTATAACTATAGCCCACATATGCCATATTCTCACTACCATTTTTTTTGCTTTTCAGATTATCGTTATCCAACAGCAGATTACCCATATTAGCAATATCTTTTTCTATAACAAGTGTCTTTACAAGTTCACCATTAAGTATCATTTTATTGTTATTAAATCTTCCACAAGCAACAACACCTTGATAATTACGAATATATTGTATAAGCTCATCACCTATCTGAGGAGTATATTCAGGACTCATTAGATTAAGATATTTTACATAGTTAACCTTATCCGGATTTACCGCAAACATCGAACTCATTGAATTAATTCTATACTGATTAGAAAAATATCTTGTTGCTATAACATCAGTCATATATATAGATATTGAACTCATAGCAAGAAGCAGTATAATCATTATCTTTTTTTGAAAAATATCATCAAGCATAAGCTTTAATATATATCTAATTCTCATATTTCTCACTCCCCTATGAACTGCCCTATATGTTCCTGTTTCCACACCTGATACTTTTCATTATCAGATATATTGTAGCAATTATCACCATTCATAAGGTAAGCAAACCCTGTTGTTTTAGATACTTTTAACACAAGTAAAAACTGACCACAATCATTCTCCTCTGCCATCTTCTTATAATCTATATAAAATATACTTGTATCTGTTATATATTTTTCTCCTAAATATACACAACTTACAAAATCTTCATTTGGACAGTCTTTCACCAAAAAATCCTTATATGCTCTTCCATCGCATTTAGTTATATCGCCAAACCTCTGCTCTATCAGATTATTAGGTATTCCGTACACTTGCAGTTTCATCTCTGGATATTCGGGATATAAATCTTTATACAACGCAAAAGTTATACATCCCACATCATATATACCCAATTTGTTAATTCCATTATTAGCTGTTAATGAAAAGGTTTCTTTAATCTGCTTTTCCTGTGTTGGATATACCTCTTCATCAGCATTATATCCCAACATTGGATTGCTCACATATATAAATTGACATCCATAACTCTTTAATGTTGCTGTCTTTGTGCCATCTGGACGATTATATCCAGAATATTCATATGAAAATACAAATTTAGCGTCATCTTCACAATCAAATACCCCAGCAACTTTGGGACTAATTAATGGAGTATATTTCCACACCATTCCATTATCTGTCTTTAACTCATTTACCCAAAATCCACTATCTATAATCCTATCGTCACTGTTGTCTGATGAATTCTTTTCGCTCTCAATATCAGATACATCTTTACCCAATGTATTATTTTCCGTTATTGTTACACTTGGCTTATCTAATTCTATATCTGCCTCTGTATTATGAGATGATGTTGTTCCTGTTCCACAACCAGCACTTATCGTCATTACCAGAAGCAGTAATATAATATATACTTTTTTCATAAGCTCCACCCCCTCCCTTATATAGGTATAACTTAGCTTCAATACATTATTTATTGAAGCTAAGTCATATTTTCATTTAATTACCAGCAAGAAGATAATTCGACTCTATCTCTTGCTTCCCCTGAACTTGTTCTGTGCAAACGATGTATACTATAATAATCTTCTGCCCAATCCCAGCCAGTATTTTCGTGTACCGACCCCTGTACCACTCCTGACCAATAATCGGACTCTTGTCCATCCTGATATGTTGTACGCAAATACAAAGAAGCATATTCCCCACTCCTATCATTAATAGTTCCGGCATCGCAACACTTTATGCCTCCTGAACTTGTCGCATTATTATAAGCGTGTCCATCTTCCATATCATAACTTTCTGCAAATACTGGAATTGTTCCAATTACCCCTAATGCAACTACAACTGCAACTGCATTTCTAACTAACTTGTTCTTAACCATTCTAATACCTCCAATTTCTATAAATTTAGTTACACCTATCCCTCATCATAACCTAAAATAGGCAAGTTACAATTGATTGCACATGCAATTGTGCAATACCCTTCTACATTTCTATTTCTTTATTCACCCCTCTCATAGCATTTTGATATATAATAGCAATATTTAGGAATTCCCCATTAATTGCATTATATCTGTATCTCGTATAAAAGAATACAATTCCCAATATACTATCACTAGCCTCTAACTAGATATGACAATACGGTATAAACATTTCACCCCTAATACATCACCTTATAACATTTGAAAATGTATCCTTATACACAGTTTTATCTATCGCATTAACAAATATAATTTCGTTCTTTGATGCATTTTCTCCTATAACAGATGGTATTTCAATAACAATCACCCAATATGGAGCTATCTCATATCTGGTATTGTAATCTATGCCATCGCCACCTGTTACCTGAGGTATATATTGTAATTCTGCCCGAATAATATTCTGTTCTGACACATAATCATACTTTGTCATTGCAATATTTACAGCAGTATCATAACTTATAACTTTATCCTTAACATCTTCCTTTGTAATAAAATCATATTGATAAGATGTATCAAGATAGATAAGTCCCTGCTTTCCATATATAACTTTAACCTGTGTTGGTACACCACTCTTTAAAATATTATCAAATGCCACATCTGACATTGTCTGGTTATCAAGCTTTCTTTTAAATATCATACAATAACATTCATCATCTTTAGTCCAATCGTCTAATTCACTTGTCAATTGTAATTTAGCTTTAACTTTCTTTTGACTATCAACATCTATAACATATATATCTGGCTCATCGCATACTTCAATTTCTAATTCTGCAAGAATATTACTAACATCTGCCAAACAATCTTCCTTTGATAAATCATCAAGTTCATCTAACTGATACCAGCTTTCATCACTCATCTTAATTCCATATTGTGTTGGAATATAATATTCATATTTAAGCTGCGTATATGATGCACTCCTGTACCCTATATCACTGCCGCTAATACAGTATCCACCATCACTGTATTTATATATGTATCTTAATATATTGTCTTCTTTGTCTTTTATCTCTCTGCAATTTACTATTGATGTATCATCTTTTCTAAATAATTCTGCATTATTATCTGCTTCTTCTTTATCAACTGCTCTGCGAACAGCCTGACTTATATACCATTGGTCTTCGTTACCTACATCATAAAGCTCATCAGGTATCTGATTATCCATAACTTCCTCTGGTGTAATATTATCTTTCTCTGTTATCAAGCTCTTATTATTATCACTTTGATACTTTGCCATATTGATTGTAGAATTTGGCAAAAATAAACCTGCTGATAAACTTATTAATAATACATCTGCTATTAATGTTAATTTCTTCATAAGCTGCTCCTTTTCCGACTCATCTTCCGTCTTGTTATTATCTCTCAACTAATCTATTATCTTCCGTTTCTCACACACATTGCTTCTATGTCCCAAAATTATCACATTATTTTACTTCATACAACCCTATTTGCAAAAAACGACTATAGCAGACAAAAAACGACTATATTTACTATTACATTTTATTAGAATAATTTAACCACAAAAAAATCAGATATATATAGTCATCTATAATGACCAATATATATCTGATATTAAATACCACTATTTCATTATCAAGTAATATTCTCGCTTAAACTTTTAACCGCTAATTATTTTCTTTAAATTCCAGTATTCTCTTCTTAACTTCTTTATATCGTGATTTCGGAACTCCCAAATCTATGCCATTCTTTAGGTACACACGATAACTGCTGATGTTATTAACATACATCATATTAACTATATAGCTTTGATGTACCCTTAAAAGATACTTATATTCCTTTAATTCATTCTCTATGTCATCAAGCTTGCTCTTGACAACATAATCACCAAATTCCTTACCGTGTATATGATATGTAACTTTATGACCACTGCTTTCTATATAGATAATCTTACTGACATCAACCTCTTTACTGCCAGAGTCACAACTGATAATTCTCTTATCAGAATTAATGTAATTCAGCTTATATAATACTGCATTCATACATTCATAGATTGAACCCTTTAAATCCATACTATCCTTCAATACACATCTGAACACATCATACTTATAACCCTGTATATTATAATCTGACATTAAGGTTATAGATATTATTATAACTCTATCCGAATACATTCTTATCCATTCAGCTACTTTAATATTATCTATTCCCGTCATATTAATATCCAGAAATACTATGTCGTAATTCACTATCTTATCTTTTAAACCAATCAGCTCACTGCCCGAACTGTACATATCTATACTATATTGCAATTTATTCTCATTAAGATATTCTTCTAAAAGCCCACTTATATTCTTTACGAACATCTCCTCATTATCACATATAGCTATATTCATCACAATCTACCCCTGTCTATCTATTCTACTCTGCTTTTATATTGTGTGAAATTATGTTCATAACAATACGAATATTTAATTATATAGGTATAATTTATCACGTCATTAATTCAATAACAATATACCTTACAAAAAAAGACTATAAGAAACAAAAAAAGACTATTTACATCTAAAATATCTATAGCTTAAGTTTTGCTTATTGCAGTCCGACATAATAACGCCAGTTTGTATTCTCATACATATCACAAAATGCTGAAATTCCTGCCATCTTCTGCTTAAGTTCATTGACCTTTTCTTCCCCAAGCTCTCTCCTCTCATCAGCTGAAAATGTATACTGCCATCCATTCTCGCCATACTGTGAAAGCATATCATAGCTTGTGTTAAACTCACCCAGACCAAGCTTTTCGTCCAAATACACTAAAGCAGCATTATAATCTGCCTTAAACTGCGCAAGTGCCTTATCCCTGTCCTTATATATCTGTACGCCATATATATTGTATGCACGCTCATATACATCGTTGTTATCCAGCTTCTTGTACGCACTTTCATCTACCTTCCTTACAGGTATCAATGGTGCTACAAATACAGCTATTATTCCGACTACCACTACTATCGCTGACACAATCGATACAACCTTTAAAACATTGCTATTACCGCTCTTAGCTTTCCCCATAAAAATCCTCCTTTTCATTGATGCCATCAACATCTTCTGAAACTTCTATTCTTCAATAACCGTTCTATTAATAATCGTCCTATTCTTTTGTAAATGAATAAAACTCACAGCCTTTGTAATCTAGTACTCCTTTATCTCCTTCTTTAATGTTATCAAATGTCTTCTCATCTACATCAAGTTCAACATCTTTCCCATTGACATCAAAATACAATCTATAAGCTATTCCCTTATTAGATGTGCTTCCATACCCCGGTGCTGGTCTGTTAGAACCTAACGATGTGTTATATGCCTTTACTTCTCGGTATGCTTCTTTGACTTTGGATACCAGCACTGCATCTTCATTCTTTCTCTTAGCTATAAGCTTCTGATATACAATGTACTTATATACCGAACGAAGTATCCATAATACAAATATTATCTCTATAATATAGCAGACAATTCTGAGCCATAATGGAAATTCTATAACTCTCATATTATTAATTCTTTGTCCCGGACTTTGTATAGCTGGCATACGCTGCACCTCCTATTCACTATATACAGTAATATAGTTTATCATTTGTATATAACTCACGCTTTACAATATTTTCTAATACTAATATAACATTGTATTTATATTTGTGCAATAGGAATTAATACTTATTTGTAAGATTGATTTATATAGTCTTTTAAATCATTTGCAACTATTTCATATATATTTTACGGATAATACTCAAGTGCTCCCATTCCACTTTTACCCACTATGGCAAGTCTGTTAATTGAGTCTACCTCATATGGATTGATTTTATTTTTCATAAGAAGTCTGTCAACCAGAAGTCTGCCCCAGCCGTCAGGCAGGCTGTCTGCAAATATCCCAAAAAGTCCATCAAATGGAGTATATGATTTAGGAATATATACTTTCTTTTCTAATGGCAGTGAAAAAGGACTTATTGAATATCCATTCATAAGCCATTCATCACTATACTCAAATGCACACAAATAATTATCTGTCACTGCCAAAGTGCCCACCTTAACACCAGCAATACACACATCAAGCTTCTTAACGCTGACCATCAATAACCTCCTGAATAGACGAATATCCTTTTTTAGCAAAAAGACTTTCAAAATCTTCCTGACAATTCAGAACAAAAGCAATCTTAATAAGGGAGTCAAGTGATATATTTCCCGTCTGTTCAAATCTTTTTAAAGAACCTAAACTTACGCCTGCACGCCTGCTAAGCTCTGCCTGCGTAAGCTTCTGTTCTTTTCTTCTTGCTCTCATTCTCTTTACAATATCATTATTAACATCTTTTGGAGTTTTCATTAAATCTAATATATTATTCATAGCTAATATATTAGCTATTTAGTTAATTTTTGTCAATAATAGCTAATATATTAGTCATTTAAAAACACCACCCATTAACTTCACGCTAATGAATGGTGTCTTTACATTTTATTAATATCTACATACACCGCCTGCTGGTACATTTTCTGCCCTGCAAGCCCTGTACATATTATAATATATTAACTTTCTATACATCATGGTTCTTAACACCACGAAGTCGTGCCATAGCTCGCGCCATAGAGGCTGTCGATACGTGATATTCCATAATGCTCTGTTTCTGTGCAAGCTGTTCCCTCGCTCTTTCAAGCGCCGCCTCAGCTCTGAACTTATCTATTTCTTCAGGTCTTTCAGCCGAATACACTATTATATCAACTTTGTTGTGTTCAACTTTAAGAAGTCCTGTCGAAACTATAGCTTCCTGCCATACAGTTTCTCCTGGAACTCTGAATCTTAATTCTCCTGTTTCAACACTACAGGTCATAGGCTCGTGATTAGCCATAATAGCCATCTCTCCATCGAAACCATCAAATATAAGAATTTCACAAGGTCCATCGTAGAATACCTTATCGCAGGCTATTAATTTCAATGAAAATGTATTCAACTCATACCTCCTTGTTTATTACAAAGCAAAAACTACACTTCTACGACATAGAAAGCTGTCTGCTTTCCTGTCTTGTGAAGCAGATCCAGCTTTATCTACTTTAATGTTTCAGCCTTAGCCTTAACATCTTCAATAGTACCTACATTAAAGAATGCAGCTTCTGGATATTCGTCCATTTCACCATCAAGTATTGCCTTGAAGCCCTTAACAGTATCTTCAACTGGAACGTATTTACCTGGTGTACCTGTGAAGTTCTCAGCTACATGGAAAGGCTGTGATAAGAATCTCTGGATTTTTCTTGCTCTGTATACAGTAAGCTTATCATCTTCTGAAAGTTCTTCCATACCAAGGATAGCAATGATATCCTGCAATTCCTTATACTTCTGTAAAACTTCCTGAACACGTCTTGCTACGTTGTAATGTTCCTCACCAACAACATCTGGTTCAAGAATTCTTGATGTTGACTCAAGTGGGTCAACGGCAGGATATATACCCTGTTCAACAATCTTTCTTGAAAGAACTGTAGTTGCGTCCAAATGTGAGAATGTTGTTGCAGGAGCTGGGTCAGTAAGGTCATCGGCTGGTACATATACAGCCTGAACTGATGTGATAGAACCTCTTGTTGTTGAAGCAATTCTCTCCTGTAATTCACCTAAGTCAGTTGCAAGAGTTGGCTGGTAACCAACGGCTGATGGCATACGTCCAAGAAGTGCTGAAACCTCTGAACCAGCCTGAACGAAACGGAAAATGTTATCAATGAATAACAACACATCCTGCTTCTTAACATCTCTGAAATATTCAGCCATTGTAAGACCTGTCTCTGCAACTCTCATTCTTGCTCCAGGTGGTTCATTCATCTGACCAAATACCAAAGCTGTCTTATCAATAACTCCGGACTCTTTCATCTCTGTCCATAAGTCATTACCTTCACGGCTTCGCTCTCCTACACCTGTAAATATTGAATAACCACCACTCTCAGCGGCTATATTTCTGATAAGCTCCTGAATAAGAACTGTCTTACCAACACCAGCACCACCGAAAAGACCAATCTTACCACCTTTAGCGTATGGTGCAAGCAGATCAATAACCTTGATACCTGTCTGTAACATTTCTACAACAGGGCTCTGCTCTGCAAATGTTGGTGGATTTCTATGTATACACCAGTGTTCTTCTTCATCTAATTTTTCTCCATTATCAAGGGTATCTCCAAGGACGTTAAAAAGTCTTCCCAGAGTCTTCTCACCTACAGGTACAGATATACCGCTTCCTGTAGCTGTTACCTCCATATCTTTACAAAGGCCCTCACTAGCTGCAAGCATAATACATCTTACAACGTTATTACCTATATGCTGTGATACCTCCATTGTCTTCTTTTTCCCATCCTGTATTACATAAAGTGCATCCTTGATTGCTGGAAGATAACTGCCCTCAAATTCGACATCGACTACAGGTCCTGAAACCTGTACTATCTTTCCTTTCATCTCTTCCACCTGAATTCACCTCTTTCTGCTATATCTTGCGGCTATTTTCCCGCCTTTGCTTTCTTCATCTTTTTCTTCTTAAGAGCCTTAGCACCACCTATAACCTCAGTAATCTCCTGTGTTATAGCTGCCTGACGAAGTCTGTTATACTCAATTGATAATTCCTTAAGCATAGCCTCTGCATTATCTGTAGCTGCCTGCATAGCAACCATTCGTGCATTTTCTTCTGTCGCAAAGCCCTCAACAAGTGCTCCATATATGAATCCTGTTACATAATTGTATGCAAGATCATTAAGAACAACCTTTGGTGACGGATATATTACAAAATAATCATCTGAGCCTTCAAAATCTTCAAGAGTACCATTACTTTTACCCTTTTTTACATTATCAACTAACTCTTCCTTAATGAAATGATTGGTCTTAAGAGGAAGTAACTGTTCAACCTCGACCTCTTCTTTCATTCCTCGTTCCATTCGTGTATACACAATATACACCTCGTCCATTTCTTCCTCTTTATAACGCTCAACTATGTCTTCTGTTATAACTCTGGCTCTGTGAACTGATGGATTATTAGCTGAAAATCTGAATGACTCCTCAACATTATAACCAAGTGAAGTAAAATACTGTCTGCCAGTTTCTCCTATTGCAAATATCTTGTATTCCTGTGACTCATCGCACAATCTCTTGGCTTCCTTTAATACATTATGGTTATATGCACCAGCCATTCCTTTATCACCACTTATGACGATAAATGCTTTTTTCTTTATCTGCTCGTGCATATCACTATTTCTATTATCAAAGAAAAGATGCTGCATAGTAGGAAAATGATACAAAATACTCTTTATCTGATCCTGCAATCCATAGAAGTAAGGCTCTGTATCCTCAAGCTTCTGTCTGGCTTTTCTAAGTTTAACTGAGGACATCATATACATAGCTTTGGTGATTTTCATTGTATCATGAATACTATTTATTCTGCTTTGAATTTCTTTAGTATTCGCCATAGCTTATCCTCCATTTCCACACATTTTTATTAATATTACTTATTCTTAAATTCCTTAGCAGCCTCTATAATTGCTTCCTTAGTCTCATCTGTGAGATCTTTAGTGGACTCAATTGTATTAATAATATCTGAATGTTGTTCTTTAAAGAATGTAAGCATTTCTTTTCTAAATGTCTTAATATCCGCAAGTTCAACATCACTAAAAATATGTGCATTAGCTGAAACTAATATAATAACCTGTTCAGCCATACTGAATGGGTGGCTAACCGGCTGTTTAAGAAGTTCCATAAGTGCACGTCCGTGCTGTAACTGATTCTTAGTACTTTCATCAAGATCTGATGAGAACTGTGTGAACACTTCCATCTCTCTGTACTGTGCCAGATCAATACGTATACTTCCTGCTGCCTTCTTCATAGCCTTAGTCTGTGCTGCACCACCAACACGGGATACAGAAAGACCTACGTTAACGGCTGGTCTTTGGCCTGAGAAGAATAACTCACTTTCAAGGAATATCTGACCATCTGTAATAGATATTACATTGGTTGGTATATATGCTGAAAGGTCGCCTGCCTGTGTCTCTATAATAGGAAGTGCTGTTATTGAACCACCACCTGCTTCTGGTGAAAGACGGCTTGATCTTTCAAGAAGTCTTGAATGAAGATAGAATACATCACCTGGGTAAGCTTCACGTCCTGGTGAACGCTCAAGCAGAAGTGATATTGCTCTATATGCAACCGCGTGCTTTGAAAGATCATCATATATAATAAGTACATCTTTGCCATTGTGCATAAAGTATTCAGCCATAGCTGTACCTGCATATGGGGCAATATACTGTAATGGTGCTGGATCTGCTGCTGTAGCTGATACAATAGTTGTATAATCCATAGCACCTGCTGTCTTTAATGTATTAACAAGCTTGGCTATTGTAGAAGCTTTCTGTCCAATAGCGACATATATACAGATAACGCCTTTACCCTTCTGGTTAATAATTGTATCTGTTGCGATAGCTGTCTTACCTGTCTGACGGTCACCAATAATAAGCTCTCTTTGTCCACGTCCTATAGGGAACATTGAATCAATAGAAAGAAGCCCAGTCTCCATAGGTACTGATACTGACTTACGCTCTGTAATACCAGGTGCTTCACACTCTACTGGTCTGTAGCCATCTGCCTGGATATCACCCTTGTCATCAATAGGTGAACCAAGTGCATCAACAATTCTTCCAAGGAAACCTTCACCAACTGGAACACCAGCCATCTTTCCTGTACGGACAACCTTACTGCCCTCTTTAACTTCAATATCACTACCAAAAAGAATAACGCCGACTTCATCACGTCTGACATCCTGAACCATACCTTTTACACCGCTGTCGAATATAACGATTTCACCATAAAAAGCGTGGTCAATTCCATCAACATTGGCAATACCATCACCAACCCAGTTAACTACACCAATCTCTTTATCCTTAACTTCAAGCTGGAAATCTTCGATATTAGCTTCAAGGATTGAAAGAATACCTTTCTCACTTGCTGTAGCCGAGCCTGTGCCAACCGCCTTGGCAATACTGCTCTTTAACTGGTCAATACGTGCTTTCTCACTCCAGTCATACTCTTTAGAGCCAACCTTTAATACAAATCCACTCTTAAGAGATGGATCTTTAACCATCTCAAGCTTGATATCAGGATTATGGAATTCTTTCTCAATGAACTTCTTAATACCTGCAAGCTGCTCATCAGATGGTGCTTCAACATATGTAAGGACTGCTGAACTTTCCTTCTGTTCTGGTGTCTTTTCAAGTTCTGTTAAAGCTTTATATACTTCTTCAAATAAATTAACATCATTATTATCACATAAAAGCTGTAAGAAGTTTCTTACATTTTTAGAAAATACTTTCTGAATCACAAGATGCTTCTTCTCAAGTGATACCGTAGGATCATTAAGTTCTTCCTTAACCTGTGGTACAACATCAAATATATCTTTCACCGAAGATAATTCTTCGTGTGTCATTCCAGCTTTATGTAATTCTTTTGCATAATCAATTGCTGTCTGTATCACTATTTATCACCTGCTTTATTCAAAAATGTGTCATAAAGTGCTGCATTAGTATCGGCACTATTGCTTCCGACAACCTTAGCTGCTGCATCTACAACCATATCTGCAATTTCTTTTTCTGCTTTCTTTAATATCTGTTCTTTCTGGCTTATTGCCTCAGCCTCGGCGTCATCTTTAATCTGTGAAGCTGTCTTGTGTGCATCTGTTACGATACGCTGATATTCTTCATCAGCAGTCTTTCTCGCCTCAGCAACAACCTTTTTCTTCTCATTTTCAGCATCACTTAAAACTGCTTCATACTTAGTCTTAAGTTCTTCTGCTTCGCTCTGCTTAGCCGCAGCCTCGTCAAACTGCTTATCGGCCTCTGCCTGTCTTGCTGCAATAATCTTCTGAACTGGCTTATATAAGAATATTCTCATAAGCACAAAGAGAATTAAAAGGTTAATAACTGTAAATAAAACATTCCAAACATCTAACTGGAGCATCTTATTCCCTGCCTTTCCTTTAATCTTTTCTTGTTATCTTTATATTTGTCTGCCAAAGCAGGCTTTTATTATGCTTAAGCAAGCATAACGATAATCATAAGGGCGATAACGAAACCGTAAATAGCAGTAGCCTCTGCCAACGCACTACCAAGAATAAGTGTCTTTGTAATCTTACCTTCTGCCTCTGGCTGTCTTGCAACAGCTTCTGAAGCTCTACCAGTTGCTATACCAATACCAATACCTGCACCAAATGAACCTAATACGGCGATACCTGCGCCAATAGCTATAATTGTTCCACTCATAATCTTATCTCCTTTTTCTTAACATATACTCATATATAGGCTATCTGCCTACACAACAAGCTTTCTTAATTAATTATTCTGTAATCTCATCAATATACAATGATGTAAGGAATACAAATACGTATGCCTGAAGTAAACCATCAAATATATCGAAGTACAGACTGAACACAACCGGAAGTCCTACCGGAAGTATCATTTTCAGAAGCTCCATAATAACGAAAGCTCCTAATACATTACCGAAAAGTCGCATACAAAGTGAAAGTGGCTTTGTAACAACTTCGAGAATGTTAATTGGTGTTACGATTGCAACCGGCTCAACAAAGCCGTGTAACCAACGCTTAACACCCTTGTGATAGATACCAGCAGCTTCAATAAGAATAATACTCATAAGTGCCAGTGCTACCGTTACTCTTAAGTCCTTTGTTGGGGACTTAAATCCAAACAGTCCGATAATATTGGAAACACCAATATATAACATAACTGTTGTAAGATACGGCACATAAGCCTTACCCTTCTCGCCAACCATTCCTTGAACCATCTTCATAAGACCTGTAACTATGCTTTCAGCAACAGCCTGTCTTTTACTTATATGATCCACCTTAAGATTTCGGGTCAGTATAAATGAAACTACAACCAGGACTGCCATAATGATCCATGTGACCACAACTGCCTCAGATACTGGTATTCCACCCAAAATAGGAATCGTAAAGACGGTCTCACATTGAAGCTCTTCAATAAGATTCTGTGCTAAATCATTCAAAAAACCATCTCCTTATCCTTTCTTTTTCTCACTGCGAAGTTTATACCCATTTTATGGAAATGTAAAGCAAATAAATTAATTTTTAACAATCTTAACTTTTTAATCTTAACATATTATACAAATCTATGTATGTATATTAGTACATTAACTTGTTATCTCAATTAATTATGGATATGATAATTTTCTAATATTACATAAAAATATATGTATTATCTGACTTTATGATACAGCATTTATTATGTATAAAAGTTAGTACAATTAAGGAATATCAAGCAATACTGACCATCGGTCATTTATTTATTTTTTAATATTTTACATAGAATTCTTTATGTTTTATCATTTATAACATATATAAAAAATGTATGCAGACATACCATTATGTTATATAATAAGAAGAAAATACATTAAAAATACAATTGTATAGAGTAAAATGCACAAAAATTAAAAATTTATTAAAATATATAACTTATCGTTATTATCAAGGTGTATATGTAATATTTTTCACTATTTGTTATATATTTATTAATTAACTTGCACCTATAATTGGCAATTATAATTTCTAACAATGTAACTTATTATATTAAGAATTTTATTAATATTAAGGATTTTATTAAGAATATGAAACATTCATTGAACCCACAGCACAATACAACTGCCGGCTCACACCCTGTTAAATCATCAATACGCTGGCATAACATCAGAACATCTTCTTACTGGAACATTTTCAAATTATCAGCCTGTTTCTTCCTTATTATTATACTACTCTATTTTACCCATATTGGCTGTCCTATTAAATTCATAACAGGCATTTCCTGCCCAGCCTGCGGTATGACGAGAGCTGTGCTTGCAATTCTTCACGGTGATACACACGCTGCACTTAATTATCACCCTCTTGTCCTTACACTTCCAGTGCTATTAATAAGTGTTATCGTATATATAGTTAATACCAGACGTATTAAGCCTTCCGTCAGGTTAAGCCGCCTGTTGAATTGTATCTTTATATTATCTGCGGTGCTATTTATCGCCGTGTATGTACTACGAATGTTAAATACCACAGATACTATAGTCACATTAGCACCTTCACAATCAATATTGGTTAGATTATTCAGAAATATCTTCAAATAATTGTGAAAAGATTATCTATTCTTTTAATAAGCAATCACATATGCTAGAATATAACCAGAATATTAGTTGGCACTAACATTTCCTGCTGACTATATATTCTGGTTATTATTATATGGCGCACTAGCGCAGAAAGCAGGTATATATGGCATTACATGTTATGGATGAAGCCAATCGTTGTCTTCAATGCAAAGTTCCACAGTGTCAGAAAGGCTGCCCTATAAGCACCAACATTCCACTGGCAATTAAGTTACTCAAAGAGAACAAGCTTGATGAAGCAGGTAAAATGCTTTTTGAAAATAATCCTCTTACAACTGTATGCAGTCTTGTCTGTAACCACGAAAACCAATGCGAGGGGCATTGTGTTCTTGGACGTAAGGGAGCACCTGTACATTTTTCAACAATAGAGAATTATATCTCAACTACATATGCTAACAAAATGACAGAAGGTCCTAAGCCATCTAACGGTATGCGTGTAGCTATTATCGGTTCAGGTCCTGCTGGAATTACAATTGCTATTATCCTGGCAAGATATGGATATCAGGTAACTATATTTGAGGGCAAGGACAAAATTGGCGGTGTCTTAAGATATGGTATTCCTGAATTTCGTCTTCCCAAATCAGTTCTTGACGATATCGAATACCGCCATCTTGAATTAAAGGGTATCAAGGTACGTCCTAATACTCTTATAGGAAGTGCAATAACTATTGAAGATTTATTCCGTGATGGTTATAAGTCTATATTCGTAGGAACTGGCGTATGGAATCCTAACACACTTCACATAAAGGGCGAGACATTTGGAAATGTCCACTTTGGAATTAACTATCTTAACAACCCCGACAGCTATAAGCTTGGAGAACGTGTAATCGTAATCGGTGCTGGTAATGCTGCTATGGACGTTGCAAGAACAGCGATAAGAAAAGGTGTCCGCAGGCTAACCTGCTTCTCTATCACTAAAGAAGTAGCTGCCAGCCAGTACGAATTCAGCTACGCCACTCTTGAAGGTGTTGAATTTGAATATAACAAACGACCAGTTGAGATTAAAGATAACGGCGTAATATTCAGAGATGTAATAGAAAATGAAGATGGCTCATTCACTGATGTAGATGGAAGCGACACATTATATGAATCAGACAGCGTTATTATCTCAATAAGCCAGGGACCAATGACAAGACTTGTCAACAGCACTAAAGGCTTAAATGCCAACAAACGTGGTCTTCTTGAAGCTGACGAAACAGGTCATACATCACGCCCGGGAATATTCGCATCTGGTGATGTCGTTAATGGGGCAAGAACTGTTGTAGAGGCTGTGGCACATAGTAAGATTGTTGCAGAATCTATGCATGAATATATGCAGTCGCTTAAAGATACTACAGACTAATACACATTGCTTCACGATAGTCATTCAATATATGACACTAATAAATGCTTTAGCTAAATAACAGTAATAACTAACAGACGACAGTAAATAAAATCGCGGTTATCATCAACGTCAGGCACGCTCTCGCTACTCTCGCACGTAGCGGATACTAAGGTGCTAAAATACAGCACCTAAGTACCGGCGTGCTCAAAGTACCTGACTTTTGATAATAACCGCGATTTTCTTTGCAATCTGTTTTATAACAATATCCAATTAAATATTCTGGCGTAAGCCCCTGATACCAGCCGCCACCTAAGCCATATACCGTCCGTTATGCCACCACACTTACTTAACCTGCGTAACCGTTCCGTCATCTGCCACATTTGCATTAATACTCACCTTATTAAGAAGGCTGAATATTCTGCTTTTATCTTCTTCCTGTGTGCATATACGTGTCACACAGCCCTGTAATGTGCCGTCCTGAACAGCTGGCACTACTGATACATAAATTTTATCACCATCATCATTGCCGCTTATTCTGATATTCACAAGCATTGTATCAACATTATACTCATCAAACCAGAAATTACCAAGACTATAAAATATTGGCTTATCCTCATAATACTCTATACCCTGAAGGCAATGGCTATGACCGCCAATAATAACATCTGCTCCTGCATCTATATATTCCCTTGCGCTAGACCTCTGAACGTCCTCAAGCACAGTTGTATGCTCAGTACCCCAGTGGACAACCGCAACTACATAATCTGCATTAGCTCTGGCCTCTTTAATCGTCTGGACAAATAACTCTGTATCATAACATCTGAGTATTCCCGGCGTAGTATCTGTAGCCTGTGGTGTCATCTTATACTTTTCAGCTCTTGAAGCTGCCACGATAGCTATCTTCTTTCCGTCAACTTCTGTATAATATGGTTTCATTGCTTCTTCAAGCGTTCTTCCAGCACCAACATACGGAATCCCAACTGCTTCTAAAGCAGAAAATGTATCATACATTGCCTCCTGTCCATAATCATATACATGATTATTAGCAAGCTGTGCAACATCTACTCCAAGTGCATTAAGCACCTTTGCTCTCTCTGGACCAGCTCTGAATGTCCACATTTTATTAGCAAGAGGTGCACCTCTGTCACTGTAGCAGAATTCATTATTAACCAATGTAATATCTGCATCTTTCATATACTTTATAAGCTCTGGCGATATACATTTAGTAATATCTCCGTTATTCTTATCAAGTTCTTTAGTTGTCGGCTCACCCTCCGCAATGTTAATATCACCTGTAAATGTCATTGTTATGTCAAACGGGTGTGTATCAATTGTTGTTTCTTCCTGTGTTGAAACCTCGCTTGTATCTAATACATCATTACTGCTTACACTTGATGATTTCCCACACCCTGATATAAACAACACACTCATAATGACAGCTATAATAACGGCTGATTTCGTCTTTAAAGCATTTTTTACTATGCTCTTTCTCATTATATAGTATTCTCCATTCCTGACCTATATGTATTCTGTTCTCGTTCAATCATTCATAAATAATTATTGATTATTATCAATTATTGATTATTCACAATTACTTATTACTATCAATCATTTATTCTTAACAATTATTTATTCTTAGAGTTCTTTGAATCCTTATGTTCACTGACTGATTCGTCCATAACGCCTCCTGCCGCAAGCAGTGCTTTAGCTCTCTCAAACGAATCCATATGAACTAAAATATCACATTTGGCATTCTTATCATTATTAAGAAATCTAAGAAGTCCTGTATGTAACTTCCATCTTTCAAAATATGAAATATTGTTCTTTCTAAGAACCTTCTCTATCTTCTTACATTCTTCCATTGATACATCAGAACGAATTACTCTTTCCATTGTTGAAACTTCACTCATCACATAACACCTCTTTTATTATAGTTTCAATTCACTTTTTCAGCCTAAATTTTATCACATAAGAATCAAAAAATCTATAAAAAAATAAAACTGCCACTTTATGTTAATCATAAAGTGGCAGTTTTTGTTACTATATATTAGGTTTTAGAAACATATCTTTTTAAGATGTGTTATAAGAAATAATCTACAATAATTACTTGCTTACAACTTTTCTTTTCTTACTATATACTATAGCACCTCCTGCTACAGCCATACTTGCTAAAAGAAGCACAACCATTACTGCAATATTATTAGAATCTCCTGTTAACGCACCTTCTGCACCATCTCTAAGGATAAATGCTGATTCTAATGATAAACCTAAAACTCTGTTCGCTTCATCATATCCTAATGCATCAATTACTAATGCATATCCTTCTGATGTAAGCTGTGGTGCTTTATCAAGACTATCTGCTCCAATACCAACACCAAGAGCTTTTCTAGTATCTGCTGTTAACATTCCCAAACCATTCATATTTATTGTGCCATTAGCGTTTCTTGTTACCTTAACATCATTTGTATTAAGAGTTACAAAATTAGCATCTGTTAATAATGTACTTGCTTCTTTAGCATCACCTGATGCTGATAACCAATAGTAATCTGTAGCATCGTATAATTTAGCTGTATCCTGAGTTCCTCTAGCCTTTAAATTATCAGCAACCTTAACATAAGCATTTCTGTATGAAATTATACCATTTGTTCTATAATTAGTATTCTTAGCATCATTAGTATATAATGCTACATTGCTGTTTTCATTGTTGAATGATGTACAACCAACAACTACATTATCTGGACAAGAGTTACTATCAATACCTTTTGCCTTATTATCAAATGCTACACTGTTAATAATAACGTGGCTTCCTGGAAGGCTTGAACCACCCATCTTAAATCCATTACCATTACCTGCATCGATTAAACCATTTTCGCTCTCAATATAACCATTGCCATATGCTACACAATTCATAATTACTACAGATGGAATATTTCCTGTTTCAACCTTAGCGAAGAAATCCCAACCATCATCTGCATTATGATGTGCAATACAACCAACGAATACATTTCCCTTACCGATTGTTAACTTAGCTGCAAATCCATCAGCATCTTCATAACCAGCATCTGCATTATTATGAGATGTACAATTCTTAATTGTATTATATGCTGGCCAATCAGCCTTATCCTGAGCTGATGAATATCTACTAATCTGAATACCTGTGTTACCATTCTTATATGTATTAACAGTATCAAGTACATTGTGACTACCACATACGTGAATACCATCTTTACCATTCGCTGAATTAGTAACATCTACATTTTGAATATACCAATAATTACCACAAAGTGTAATACCTTCTCCTGTAGTTCCTTCAAAATCAAGAACAACTCTTGAATCTGATGACTCTGACATAAGATATATAGGCTTCTCATCTGTACCATCAATACCAAATGGTATTAATAAATTATTAGCTACCTTATAATCTCCATCAAGAAGAAGAATCTTCTGACCTGGTCTTGCATATGCTACCGCATTGTAAATATCAATTGGATTATCTTTAGTTCCTTTACCTGAGTTAATCTGAGCCTTTGCTGAATATGTTTCATTAGCTTTTGCTTCATCAACTGCTTTAGTAGCATCTGCACTTACATATATAAGATCTCCTGTAAAGTAAGCATATGTTACTGTCTTTGAAACTTCAATTGGATCATATGATGTTGGAAGCTCATATTCACCGAACTTAAAGTTTTCATCTGGTGTAAATGTTGCAACGAACTTATTATCACCTGCTACAAGCTTTGTATCAATTGTAAATGATTCATTAGCTGTAACATCTGTTTCCCCTATAACATCATCACCCTTTGTTACTACAACGTGTCCATCAGCATTAGACATTCCCTTAAATGTATAATCTTCTGAACTAGCTGTTGAAGAAGATGTAACACTCACCTGAATATCCTTATATTCAACAGGTCTTTCTTCTGCTGGAGCATCGTCTGCTGGATCAATTGTTGTAAGTGAAATATCACTATATGTAACATCAAATGTTCTTGAAGCGAACATACCTACATAAACATTATCAGAATCAATCTGGCTTAATGCTTCTGTATCGTAATACTTCTTTGTTGTTGTGTTACCTTCAGCATCTGTATAGCTTACAAAGTAACCTGTATTATTCTTCTGAATTGTTAACTTAACTTCTGTTATTGGATTTTCTACTGTTGTTCCTTCAAATGTTGCATCTGTATTAGAATAGTTTCCAATAAGGTTAAATGTTCCTGCTGCAGAACCTAACTTAGAAGTTTCAAGTGTTGACATTGTTGTCTTAAATTCATTATTAACTGTATCTGAGTCATTATCTAATAACTTGCTAAGATTATTCTTATTAACACCAATCTTTTCCTGTGAACCAATACCAAGTTTCATAGATATCTTTTCGCCAGAAGTCTTACTTACTGTAGCTTCACCTGTCTCTTCATCAACATTACTATAGTATTCTACCTTTGTAACTGATGCCATATATGAGTTATTCCAGAATACTGATGAATCTCCATTATTGCCTACTGCATCCGCAGCCATAAGGCCGAAACCTTCCTGTCCATTAGTATACTTCCAGTTATTAACCTTAGCTGTTGCTGTAAGTGTAAAGTTCTTATTAGTTGGTATTGTAGCATAGTAGAATGCAACACCATCTGTAGAAGCTGGTACTAACTTACCCTTACTATCAAGCGACCATACATTTACTATACCTTCATCTGTATTAACGCCACCTGAGTAGCCATTCTTTGATTTATCTTTATCTGAAAGATTGTCATTGCTTACTGAAACACCCTGTCCAAATGCAGAGAACTTCCATGTAAACTGTTCATGCTCTGCAACCTTTAACTGTGCTTCGTTAGACATTTTTGTCTGTCCATCTACACTTCTAACAGCAGTTACTCTGAATATATAAACATCGCCTACTGTTAATGATGGTGTCTTTGCTGAAAGGTTAGTTGTTTCTTCTAAGAATGTAAATTCAGCTGCACCTTCTTTTTTGTACTCAACCTTATAAGCTGTAGCTTCTGGAACTGCATCCCATGTGACTTCAATCTTACTCTGTTCAGCTGTTCTTAACTGTAATACAGCTGCCTTAAGAGGAAGCATATATCCCTCTGACTTATACTTGCTTGATGCATATGTCTTCGCAACACCTGTTCTCTTAGCAACTGCTTCAAAATAATATGTTCCACTTGCCTCTGGCTCGAATTCAACTGTATTAGAAGTTGTGTTCCAAGCTGTTACTGTCTTTGTATCCTTAAGTTCACCAGCTTCATTGTACATATTAACATCTATTGAACCAGCACCATATGTACCAATTTCACCTGCAACTGTTACCTTAACTTTACCATTTTCATTATCATTTACTGCTTCTGTAACTGATGTTCCTTCATACGAATCCCAATTGTTACTAAATGGTGAGAACGAACCTTCAAATGTAGAAGCATCAATTAATGTATCAGAACCAGATACTACCTTTAAGTTATTAACAACTGCTGTAGTTCCTATTATAGCAAAACCTACATTAACAGCACCCTTAAGGTCTGCTGATGGTTCTTCACTAACGCTCTTTAAATCGACCTTACCATCTGCTGATTTTACTGCTGTAGTATAACTGCCATTTTCTCTTGTTACTGTTACAGAATATGTTGTATCAAGTGTATAAGCATTAACAGTACTATTATACTTACCGCCAGAGTAGCTATTATCAGCTTTATTTCTATAGTATACCATATCATAAACACCGCTATTAGCTCCTCTAAATCCAACCGCATAAAGCTTAGCTGCAGCTTTTTCAATGTCTGTAAATGCACCAACATACACACCACTTCCTGATGATGCCGGATTAGCCTTTACTGTTACATCTGCTGTAAGTGTAAAATCTTTATCTGCTGCAATCTGGTCATTTAATATAACATATGATGTATTAGCAAAACCTTTTGATGAAACGCCACCAGTTGTTGCTGGCTGGAATGCTGTAATTTCACTCTTATCTCTAATTACTGTTACAGGAAGTGTTGACTCCTGATTAACAAGCTTCATACCTGTAATAGCCTTAGATGTATCAATGTCCTCTAATACTCTTACTGTAACTACTTCACCACTCTTTACACCTGCTTCTCTTACAGCATCTACCTTTACATTATACTTAACACCTGCTGTAAGTCCTTCTGCTGTATAAGATATATCTGTCTTAGCTTCTTTAAATGCTGCTATCTCTTCTGTTGAAATAGTCTTTGTTGGTGTGCTTGGACACGCCTCTGTATTCTTATAAACATATACATTATAAGATGTTGCTGTCTCGATATCTGCCCATGTTGCAGTTAACTTATTAACATCACCTGTTACACTAACCTTAACATCAGCTTCATATGATACACCTGCTGTTGTTGCTGTACCTTCTGAATCATTAGCAGCTACACCTTTACCAACAACTCTGTAATAATATGTACCAGACTTGCTTAATGTATCTTCATATGTAAATGATGTTTCCTTACCTGTATATGTGCTTACTTCTTCTGCCTTAGTCCAATCTGGAGTAGCATCTGAACCATATGCAACCTTAGCTCTCTGTAATAAATAATATACATCTGGCCCTTTTTCATTAACAGCTAAATCCTTTACATCAACTGTTACCTTTGTTGCATCTTCTGCACTATTTGTCGCAGTTACAACTGACTTTGTTGCATCTGGTGCTGCAATATATTTAAAAGCACCTGTTACTTTAATTGCATCTTCACCAGTTATTTTTAATCTTTTAGCTTTATTAGCATATAAATATATTACATCACCGGCTTTAACATCTGTAATTTCTTCATTTGCTAACACTTTATTTGTTACAGCTTTATTACTTGCAATTACAGTCACTGTTCCATCTTTACTGACTTTTACGCAATTTGCATAATCACCTGTACTTTCTATATAATAATCTATACTTATCTTTGTACAGTCTTTTTTTACAGATATTTTGACATATCCATAATCTTCAGTAGGAACATCTCCATTTGCCTGTGATTTAACACCCTTAAGCTTTAAAGTATTTCCTGCTATTGAAAATTCTTCCCCTTTTCCTTTAACAGCTGTCACTTCATAAACTATACCATCTCCATCTTTTATTTCTGCTGACGATGATGATTTATCTTTACTAAGATCAGCTTCTTTAAATGTGTAGCCTAATGTCACATCATCATCTGCCTTAGCTGTTGTAGCAAATATACCACCCAACAGCCATGTTGGGACTAATGTCAACACCATAAGAACTGCCATAAATGCTGCCATAAGTCTTTTTCTGTTCTTCTTCATAACATACCTCCTTATAATATTACGGCTTAGCCGTTGTATTCGTCAGGCTCACCTTAACGAACGTTTCTCTAAGTATCTCATTTTCGTGTATAAAAATCAACTTTATTTTGGACATTTTTTATATTTTCAGCGAAATATATAATTACATTTTAGATATTTTGTACAAAATTAATGAAGATTGTATGAAAAACATCTTAAATTTTAATTGTATACCGGTACAACCGTAATCTTGATATTAACAATTTAATTACCACACATTAGTTTCAATATGATGCTTTTCTTTTTTCTTTGCAATAATTTCAGTAATGTCCTCGTAATTCTCATCAGTTTTTATAACAATCCAATCATCAAAATACTGATATATTGCCTTATATTTACTGTATAAATTCATAATCAATAATTTATCATCTTCAATAATATCTTCTACAACTGTTTTCCAATCATAACCTTCATTTATAATAAAATCATTAAACTCTGGATGTGTAACTCTATATTCTTCCATTATATACCTAAGCACTTTATCCCCTACTGTTAAAATATATTTAAATTCATCATTATTTTCATCAAGGTTATTATTTATCAATCCTAATGGAATTTTAATCTGAAATGGTCCTCTCGTAATATAATACCATTCGTTATCTAAATCATAAAAATATGTATAATCCGTCATTATTTCATTAAATATATCCTGCTCAGTTTCTCCAATCCAAAACTCTTTTCCTATAGGTGAGTGTGTCAAATATGCAGGAAACCCTCCATTTTCGCTACCTTTTTTACCTATTAATCTTGTCTGTCCCAATCCGAAAAGATAATCAACATCTGCTGGGTTATCATACCAGGCTAACAAACGAATTCCTACTGAACTATAATATCCACCATTACCGCTCCAGCCATATTCCACATTTCCATTCTTAAGTCTTCTTGCTATTATACTTATATCTGCCATCTTGCATTTCTCCTTTTAGTATCGCATATACGATATATATTACATAATAAAACGTATGTCAATATATCAACATACGTTTTTCCTATATTATTCTAATTATCACTTTCCTGCAAAGCTTCCAGATATCCAAGTAATCTTTCCTTTTGCTTGTTCTTAAGATTTCTAAATCCCCTAAGTAACAATTCTTCATCTTTGTTCAATACAATTGTGTAGTCCATACTTTCCTTACGATTTTTATCACCTTTAATCCAGCTCTCTGAAAGCAGCTCGTATGGTGTAATATTTAGCACCTCGCATATTTTTAAGATTTTATCTGCTGACGGATTGGTCTTTTTTCTTCTCCAATCACTTATTGTGCTTTGTGAAATCCCCGTGCACTGTGAGAATTCTTTCTGTGTCATACCTTTCTGTTCCATATACTTATATATTTTTTCACTAATTAACAAATCTTCTCTCCTGTCTGTGTTATAATACTCTACTTCTGCTTATTTAATATCTTTCGATATTCCTCCCTATCTTTTTCCTCTATATCCAGCGTATCCATTGCCTCTTCTGCTGTCTGATTCAACTTTCTCATTAATGTTCTTATGCTGTCAAGACGCGCCTGTTTCTCCCCTCGTGCCATTCCACGTTCCATTCCTCGTCTTTCTCCGCGTTCCTCGCTTTCTTCTACCAGCAAATCACTTATATTACACATATCATTCACACACCCTTCTAATTCTGTTGTCATCTCAAGTCCGTATTCTTCTAACCGGTTCATCTTATCCTGTCTTGCCCTGCAAGAAAATAATACTTCCAGCATTGCTATAAGCTTATTTTTTGATTCTTCGACATCTGCCCTGCTTCTTATTCTTATAACCGCTCCATTCATTATGCTTCGCTGTGGAAGCCAGCTTGTATTGCCATAGATTACTCTTGGCTGCAAGCCTAATTCTATTATAGAGTCTTCATCGGCTTCTGTATCCATACATATCCATATGCTGTATACATCTTTGATGTCATCATAGTTTGATTTTATGAATTCTACATTTTTCTGTGAAGACACTAGTCTTGCCATATAATACACCATTCTTGATTCGATATGATAACCAAGCTTTGTATATGAAATACTTTTCTGTGCCTCAACATTTACAAGTATTTTAATTGTTCTATTATTATAATACAATGGAAATCTTATGTCGTAAATAATTTTTCCATCTTCTATATCTACGTCTTCGGTTCCATCACTTTCAATTTTAATGCACAGCTTTTCCGGAACTGTAAGTGATACTATTGTCTCTCCTATGCAGGGAATTATGTCTTTTATGCTGTATTCCCTGAATTCTGGCACTATTACTTTTACTATATTGGCTAATATCTGTGGGTCTGCCAATATACATTTAGCATAGTCGTCTCTCATTGCTTTATCTACATCAAGCTTTGACATTGTTTCTGCAAGATGTGTGGTTACTCTCTGATACTTCATTAAACCTCCTTTTCATTGGTTATCATTTATCCACCATAGTCAGTTATTCGCACTAAAATTTTAAATATTGGAATTATATTGGCGAATTGCCATTAGATTTCATATATAGTTCCGATATGGTTGCCACATATTACTATCAAACATTATTATATTTAGATTAGATACTATATAAATAGAATACCACATATCACTATGTATTGCAATAGAATATTTAGAAAACAAAAAGGCATTGCCAGACCACTCAAATGGACTTTCCTTCCGTGCACACCTGGCCAGTCAAGAAAGCCCATACCATAGGCCCGATAATACCTCTCTTTATTAATTACATTAGGTGATTGCGGTTACTTGTGTTCACAGTACAAATAACAATCAATTTTGCTGAGTTTCGCAAACGCCTATTAATTACATAATTATGCCAATGACCCTCTCTTAAGCCATCTTCCACTAACAAACCTTGCAACAAAGCATACTGACCTTGCTGCCCAGTCAATGAACATTCCTATCCATACGCCAAGAACTCCCATTCCAAGCATTACGCCAAGGACGTAGCTGCTTCCGACCCTGAACAGCCACATCGAGATAATACTTGCTGTCATTGTGAATTTTACATCTCCCGCCGCTCTTAATGGATTGGATAATGTAAATGAAAGCGGCCATATAAATAATGAAACCACATTAAAGCATCTCAAAATCATTACTGTAATCTGTGTTGCCTCACCTGATAAGTTAAACCACGAAGCAATAAATGGTGCTAAGAAGAATAATGGAATATTACATATCCAGTCGCCGAAATACGCACATTTAAGCACTTTTTTAGTATACATTTTTGCCTGTTCTTTCTCACCGGCACCTATGCACTGTCCAACAACTGTGATAAGCGCAAGTCCCATAGATGAAGCCGGAATATTTGCAAAATCGATAACTGTATAGCCAACCGAATTAGCGGCTGTAGATGCTGTTCCAAATGTTGCAACCATACTTACAACCATAAGCTTTCCTATCTGGAACATACCATTTTCTATGCCTGATGGAATACCTATTGTCAGAATCTTCTTTATATATATCCAGTCTGGAACAAAATATTTTATATGATCTATTCTTATCGGATTAGTCTTTCCGCATACAAGTACTGTCATAACTATTCCAGCTGCAACACGGCTAAGTGCTGTTGACAGTGCAACACCAGCTACACTCCACTTAAATACGAATACAAACAAAGCATTTCCAGCTACATTAATCACATTCATAAGTATGCTTATATTCATACTTACCTTACTGTTGCCTACGCTCCTGAATATTGCAGCTCCTGCATTGTACATTCCAAGGAAAGGATATGAAAGGGCTGTTATCACAAAATATAACACAGCACAATCCATAACTGAATCTTCAACAGTTCCGAATATCACCTTAAGTAATGGTCTTGTAAATGAAACTGAAAATGCTGTCATTATAACTGAAAATATTAACAAAACAGTTTCAAGCTGTGCTCCTGACTTTCTTGATTCATCATCCCTGCCTTTACCTATATACTGACTGCAAACAACAGCGCCACCTGTCGCAAGTGCTGCCATAACCTGTATGATAAGCCTGTTGATATTATCAACAAGTGCAACTCCTGCAACTGCCGCTTCTCCTGACTGTGATACCATAAGTGTATCCACAAGTCCTACAAGAACAGCAAGCAGCTGTTCAAACATAAGCGGAATTATAAGCTTCCTTAAATCTTTACTACTAAACAACATATGTTTACTCCATCTATATTTTCATTTTATGATGTAAGTGTTAATTGCACAGCTTATATTAAAGAGCTGCAGAATATGCCTTTAACCCCATCACCAATCATACATTTATCACACAAAAATTCGGTCAGAACGTACTTTTAACATTCTGACCGAATATAATAACTACATTATCAGCTGTAATAAACATCTATAGACCAGTTAGCTAAGCTTCTAACAAGCCTTTTTAACCATCAGCAATATTAGTCTACTGTGTAAATCCAACCCTTAGGAGCTTCGATTCTGCCCATCTGGATACCTGTAAGAGTTTCATATAACTTCTTTGTAACAGGTCCCATCTCGTCCATACCACTTGGTAAGCAGATTTCCTTGCCGTGATCAACAATCTTTCCTACTGGAGAGATAACTGCTGCTGTACCGCAAAGACCACACTCAGCGAAATCCTTAACCTCATCAAAGAGAACTTCTCTTTCTTCAACTTCAAGTCCAAGGTATTCCTTAGCAACATGTACTAATGAACGTCTTGTGATAGATGGTAAGATACTATCTGACTTAGGTGTTACAACCTTGCCGTCCTTAGTAACAAAGAGGAAGTTAGCTCCACCTGTCTCTTCAACCTTAGTTCTTGTAGCTGGGTCAAGATACATATTCTCAGCATATCCTTCTGCGTGAGCTGTAACGATTGCGTGAAGGCTCATTGCATAGTTAAGACCAGCCTTGATATGACCTGTTCCGTGTGGTGCTGCTCTATCAAAATCTGAAACCTTGATTGTAAGTGGCTTAGCACCGCCCTTGAAATATGGTCCAACAGGTGTTGTAAATACTCTGAACTGATATTCATCAGCAGGCTTAACACCTATAACTGGATTGCTTCCGAACATATATGGACGGATATAAAGTGATGCACCTGAACCATAAGGTGGTACCCAGTCCTCATTAGCTCTTACTGTTTCAGCAATAGCTTCTACGAACTTATCTTCTGGGAATACAGGCATCTCAAGTCTTCTACAGGAATCTGCCATTCTGCTTGCGTTCATATCTGGTCTGAAAATAACTGTGTGACCATTCTCTGTTGTGTATGCCTTCATACCTTCAAAACATGACTGTGAATACTGTAATACACCAGCACATTCGCTGATAACGACTTTATCATCATCTGTGATAACACCATTATCCCATGCTCCATTCTTATAATTAGCTACGAATCTCTTATCAGTCTTTACATAGCCAAATCCTAAATTAGACCAATCAATATCTTTCTTTGCCATAACTTTATACTTCCTTTCGTATTCGACAGTCTACTCACCTTACTGTCAGGAGCTTCTACAATACCAACCATAAATGTCTGCTTTGCTGTAAAATGTCCTTACAACACCGCTGACAACCAGTAAATACGCTGACCCCTTGGCATAACACTCTTTCTTTGGTGTTTACTATAATGGATCCCATCGATTAATTAAATTAGAGATATTTTATACCCACATTTTATATAAGTCAATAAATTTTGCCTATCTAATAATTTCGCAGGTATATTTTTTATGTATTTTACAGCTTTTTGAGCCGCGCTATTAGTCCGGCGCCGCTTCGCCGCACTGGACACGCGGGCGTTCGCCCTATCAGACATAATGCAAAGCCACAATTTTGTGCAAGCACAACTGTGTCTTTAAATTATGTCTGGCACGGCTCATTGCTTTCGCGATCATTCATAGCTTGTAATCTGTGTGTAGAAGTTATCGTAGTCTGTTCTGCCTTCTCCTGTGAATGCGATTGCTGTTCTTGGGTGCTGGTTAGCATTTCCTGTAATCATATACTGGACGTCACACCCCCATACAACTCCGGCTTTCTTAAGTGGAACCATATGATTTTCAATGAACTTAAGAACTGGTGAAATTCTGTACTTTGGATTTCTTAAGAAGCCCATAAGAAGCTCTGTATAACAGTTACCTGCACCTCTGCCCATTCCGCTCATCGTAACATCAAGATAGCTTACACCTATTGTGCACGCCTCAATAGTATTGGCAAATGCAAGCTGCTGGTTATTGTGTGCGTGTATACCAACTCTCTTTCCGTATTTCTCAGCAATCCTGATATATTTATCTGCAAGTCTTCTTATCTGTTCAGGATAAAGTGAACCGTAGCTGTCTACAAGGTAGATTACGCTTGCCTTGCTCTGTGCAGCAAGAAGTTCAAGTGCAAGGTCTAACTCATTCTCACTTGCTGTAGAGATAGCCATAATATTAATAGTAACTTCATATCCCATATCTGCACAGTAATTAATCATCTCTATAGCCGCAGGTATAGTATTAATATATGTAGCTACCCTTACCATATCTATAACACTTTCAGACTTAGGAATTATATCCTTCTTGTAATCAGTTCTTCCTACGTCTGCCATAACAGAAATCTTTAAGTCTGTATCATTATCACCAACGATAGCTCTTATATCTTTCTCATCGCAGAACTTCCACTTGCCGTAATCCTCAACCTTAAAGACTTCCTTTGATGCCTTATATCCAAATTCCATATAATCAACGCCTGCGGCTACATTTGCCTTATACAAATCGCGCACAAAATCTTCGCTGAATTCAAAATTGTTAACAAGACCTCCATCTCTAAGTGTACAATCAACGACCTTAATATCTGGTCTGAATGATACTAACTCGCCTTTCTGTTCCATAGTAATCCTCCATTCTTTCCCGGTAAAAGCTAAGAAAATAATTTCCGCACCGGGTGTTCTCAATCTAGTATCAGTGTGCAGGAAAATATTACATATGTCTGATATGCTTCTGCACACGCTTTATTGCACTTTAAAGCGTTACACTTTAAAGCACTAAATTGTCATTATTATACCACTATATTTAATTTTGTAAAGTACTAATTGCATCTTCCATAATGTCCATCATATCTAAAAGTCCGTTAAGGTATTCTTTCTGGCTTGTAAATTTTCTTTTAGTAACTGTCCATATAAAATGTGGCACTCCATTTACTTTAAAATCCAAAGCCCCACCGAAACTTTCAAGAAGTTTAGGAATTGCATCAGAATCTATATCAGCCTTAGGATATATATTCATAACTGTTCTCCAGTTAGATGCACCGCCTGCCGGATTAGCGGCAGTTTCGCCCTTAATCTCCATAATTCCTATCTTATGTGCCTTGCTCTTTATAAGTGCTACCATCAAAAGGTTAGAAGCACATGAAGGAATACTTCCATATCTGTCTGAGAGTTCATCTTTCATATCTGACAATTCTTCCCTCGTTTCAAGTGACGCAATCCTTTTATAGATATCTAATTTCTGGTATTCGCTCTTAATATATGAAGCTGGAATATAGGCATCAACTTCCAGATCAACAGTAGTTTCAAAGCTGTATTCGTTCTTTATGCCCTTTAAGTTATTGACTGCCTGATTAAGCATTTTACAATACAAGTCATAACCTACTGCCGCCATATGCCCGTGCTGGCTCTTTCCAAGCACATTTCCTGCACCTCTTATCTCAAGGTCTTTCATAGCAATCTTAAAGCCCGAACCAAGGTCAGAGAATTCCTTTATAGCACTTAATCTCTTCTCTGCAACCTCGGATATCATCTTATCCCTTTTGTACATAAGAAAAGCATATGACGTTCTTGTACTTCGTCCAACTCTTCCCCTTAACTGGTAAAGCTGGGAAAGCCCGAACTGGTCAGCATTTTCTATAATCATAGTGTTACAGTTAGGTATATCCATACCTGTTTCTATAATTGTCGTAGATACAAGAACATCTATCTCTCCATTGACGAACTCATACATAATCTTTTCAAGCATACGCTTATCCATCTGTCCATGTGCATACGCAACAACCGCATCAGGAACAAGATTTTGTATATACTCAGCACGTTCCTCAATGTCCCTTACCTTGTTGTATACATAATACACCTGTCCATTTCGTGCAAGTTCTCTTGTAACCGCCTCTCTTATCATCTCATCATTATGTTCTGTAACAAATGTCTGTATCGGATGTCTGTCCACCGGCGGCTCTTCAAGAACACTCATATCCCTAATACCGACAAGGCTCATATGAAGTGTTCTTGGAATAGGAGTTGCACTTAATGTAAGAACGTCTATGTTGTTCTTTAATTCTTTAATCTTTTCTTTATGTGCAACACCAAAACGCTGTTCCTCATCAATAATAAGCAGTCCCAGATCCTTAAACTGCACATCCTTTGACAATACACGGTGCGTTCCTATAACAACATCTATCGTGCCATTCTTAAGCCCTTCAATCGTCTTTTTATTCTGTGCACTTGTCCTGAAGCTTGACAACTGACCGACATTAACAGGAAAGCCTTTCATTCTCTCCTCAAATGTTGAAAAATGCTGGCTTGCAAGCACCGTTGTAGGAACAAGGTAAGCCACCTGCTTGCCGTCCTGAACAGCCTTAAATGCAGCTCGTATTGCAACTTCTGTCTTTCCATAGCCGACATCGCCGCATATAAGTCTGTCCATAACCCTGCCGCTTTCCATATCCTTCTTGGTATCCTCAATAGCATTAAGCTGATCATCCGTCTCCTCATAAGGAAACATTTCCTCAAATTCCTTCTGCCATACAGTATCCTGTGAAAATCTGTAGCCCTCAACCTTCTGCCTTATCGCATAAAGCCTTACAAGCTCTTTAGCCACTTCCTCAACTGCCCCTGTAACCTTGGCTTTTGTCTTCTTCCACTCAACACCACCAAGACTGTTAAGCTTAGGCTTTTTCTCCGTATCCTGATTAGCGTACTTCTGCAGACGGTCAAGCTGTGTTGCAAGCACATATAGATTGCCGTTATTCGCATACGCAATCTTAATATAATCCTTCTCAACACCTTCTACCTGTATCTTTTCTATTCCCTTGTATACACCAAGTCCGTGGCTCTCGTGCACAACATAATCACCTATATTAAGTTCGTTAAAGCTGGCAATGTTCTTTCCATCGTGCTTTTTCTTCTTAAGCTTCTTCATCTTTCTTGCACTGAATATATCATTCTCTGCAATAACAACAAATGAAAGAACAGGATACTCAAAGCCTTTATGCAGGCTCCCATATGTCACTATAATAAGCCCGCTTCCGTAATCCTTATTAAAATCCTCGCTGTAAAAGCTGGCAATTCCAAGCTTTCCCAGATCATCAACTATTCTTAATGCCCTCGTTCTTGAACTGCATACAAGTATTGTTGTATATCCATTTTTCTTGTACTTTTCCAAATCCTTAGCCAGATACTCAAAACTGTTATTATATGAGCTTATGCTTCTTGCCGTGATGTACATAGAATAATCTATCTCAAAGCCCTCAGGCTTATAATCAAGTGTCGTTAATATAAGCTTCTTATTATTCCTTAAATCACTGATAATCTCATTCATAGCCTTGACCTTATTAGTCTGGCTTGGAAGCACATAACCTGCAGCAAGACGGTTCTTCATACTCTCGTTGTATTCATACAATGTCAGCTCATTACATTCTTTCAGCCTGTTAGGCTCGTCTAACACAACAAGAGTATTCTCCTCTGGAAAATACTCTGCCAGTCCAACTGTATCTGCCACAATTGTATCTGTGAACTTCTCATAATTACCGGTACGCTCGACATCTGCAACAAGCTTGTTAAGATTATTACCGGCCTCAATCTGCTCCTTTGTACGCTTTCTCTTACCATAATCAAAACACTCTAGCTGCCTGTCGCACTCTTTCTTAATATTGTACAGACCATTTTTTAACTCATCTTCTGTAAATATATATTCAGTAGCCGGGAAAATGCTGTAGCTTTGGAGCCTTTCAATCGACCTCTGGCTCTCAACATCGAACATTCTTATAGAATCAACTTCCGTATCCCACAGCTCAATTCTAACCGGTGCTTCATCTGTGTATGAGAAAATATCTATAATTCCACCACGTATTGCAAACTGTCCCTTGTCCTCCACCATTCCAGTACGCACAAAGCCCATAGCCACCAGCTTCTTTGCCAGCTTCTCTGGTTCTATTTCGCTGGAATAATCAAGGGTTATAACTGCCTCCTTAAATCTTTCGACAGGTATGAGCCTGTCTGCAATTCCGTCCATAGTTGTAACAACTGTAAGCACTCCCTCGCCCGTACTGCTATGGTTGATTATACGGCTTATACATCTTAATCTCTCGCCTGTAATCTGGTTGCCGTGTACGTCCGCACTATAGAATATGGCATCCTTGGCTGGATAGTATATTGCTTCTTTATTAAAAAATGAAGCATCATCACACATTTTTCTTGCTTTTGCTTCATCACTTGTAACAATAAGCATATACTTATATCCTGATGCTATTGCACTTGATATGTGCACCTTCTGTGTATCAATACAGCCGCTTATAAGCACAGTTCTTCCGCCGTCTTTGCCAAGCTCTTTATTTAATTGTTCAACTGCCGCCGTATTATTTACAGGGTCAAAAAATGTGTTCAAAATATCTGCTCCTTATCCATTGAATTTATTCATTCCACTTTCAATACCTTCTGTCATTATGCACTCTACTGCCTCACAGGCTCTCTTAGTTCCCTCTCTTAAAGCTGGATAAAGTTCCTCCGGAAATCTTCCAAGAACCCAGTCAGCAAGATCCCAGCCCTTTGGCTTATCCCCAACTCCGAATTTAACTCTCTTAAACTGGTCACTTCCAAGGTGTGCAATTATGCTCTTAATTCCATTGTGTCCGCCTGCACTTCCCTTTGGACGGAGTCTTAACCTTCCCGGTTCAAGGCTTATATCATCAAATATAACAATTAAATCATCTATATCTGCCTTGTAATAATCCATAACTTCTCTTATACACTCGCCTGAATTATTCATATAAGTCATAGGCTTTACAAGAATTACTTTCTGTCCTTCTATAACACCTTTTCCTATAAGACCTTTATGTTTAGATGTGTCTACACTTATATTATATTGGTCGGCAAGTTCATCTATGCAGGCGAAACCAACATTGTGTCTTGTTCCTGCGTATTGTGCTCCTGGGTTGCCTAATCCTGCTATTATATACATATTTTGTTCCTTCCTTTGGTGGGGATTTATAATTATTTTATATTGTACAGATTTTGGGGAGGTTATTCAATGTATTATTGAATATATTATTGGGTGTATTATCAGGTGTGCTGGAAAAATAAACTGCCATCAGGTTAGTAGACTGATGGCAGTTATTTCATTAAGATACTTTTTCGTCTGGGTGTTCTATATGACCTGTGATTTCGCCGTCATAGATTTCGTATATCTCATCTGAAAGATAGTTAAGTTCTTCTGTGTCGTGGCACGCAATTATTATAAGTGAACCATTGGCTTTAAGCTCATCTAAAAGTCCCTTTATAAGTCCTGCTCCTGCCTCATCAAGTGCATTGATAGGCTCATCAAGAATAACTATATCAGGGCGTTCCATTATAGCCGCCGCAATTCCTAATCTCTGCTTCATTCCTAATGAATATTTCTTAAATGTTCTCTTATCGTCCGGGTCAAGTCCGACCTTTCTTATAGCATCTCTTATCTCATCATCACTAATACGGTTCTGGATAGATGCAAGTATCTTTAGGTTCTTAAAACCTGTATAATTGCTTATAAATGAAGGATTCTCAATTAAAATCCCTATACTTGGCGGAAATGAAATCTGCCTGCCAAGCTCCTTATCGTTAATGTATACCTTTCCTGATGTTGGAAGTATAAGCCCGCTTATAGCCCTCATAAGCATTGTCTTACCTGAACCATTCTTACCTTTAAGTCCTATAACTTTCCCGCTCTCTAGTGTCAGGTTAATATTCTTTAATACCTCAGCACTTTTGAATGACTTGCAATAATCTTCAAGTCTTACCACTGTACCCATATGCGTACCTCCTCATTACTCTTTTAAAGTTATTCACTATTATAATCATTTAACATTAAAATCACTTATAGCTTTATTTATAATAACACTTTTTAAGCTAATTGTATATACACAATGTACATGTATACACTAATAATCTGTCATTAATATATAATTATAAATTCATTTACATTACAGCTAATCGTGTGTAATATTATTATATAATGATACCAGAGTCAAAGGGTCTAAACCCGCATAAGCTTGCTCATAGGTGGGGGCTTTTGACCCCAACATCATATAATGCAGATACTAAAAGTATAAAAGTTATTATTCCTTAGCAAAATAACTTTTTTACCTATAGCACACCTAACACCGAAAGAGGTATTCTATGGCTTCAAGATTTGAAATATCACAGCAGATTTATAATTCAGCCTATGCTATGCACTCTGCCCATTCACATTCATATTATGAGCTTTATTATCTTATGAATGGCTCGTGCAATATGTTTATACACGATAATACATACCGTATGGAAGCTGGCACAATATTGTTTATTCCTGATAACGTGCTTCATAAGACCACTTATCTTAATAACGCTTATCACGAACGCCTTTATATAGAATTCACTGACGATTATATAAGCGACCTTATCGACATACTAGGCTTTGAACAGTTTAAAGATACATTTTATATGCACTTCTTCTCTATACCGGATAATCACAGGCACGAATTCCTATCTATATTCAGTGTTCTGATTAACGAAAGACAGAACAGTAATGCTCTTTCACCCTGTGTATACAAGAATTACCTGCAAAATCTGTTAATACTGCTCTGCCGGTATTGTGATAACAAGCCTGCTTCCCCTGCAAGCCTTGTTGATACTGTATCCATCGCAGATGTATCCGTACAAAAGGCTATGAATTATATTATGCTTAATTATAATAAAGATATTACACTTGATGAAATAGCTGATATGCTTCATCTGAACCCATCTTATTTTTCTAAAAAGTTTAAAGCTGTTAACGGATTTGGATTTAAGGAATACCTCAATACAATAAGAATTAACCATTCTGAGCAACTTCTTTTAGAAACGGATATGAGCATAACAGAGATTGCACTTGAATGCGGTTATGATAACAGCAACTATTTTGGTGATGCCTTCAAACACCTCAACCACTTATCGCCAACACAATTCCGCAAAGCAAAAGGTAATAAAGGAATATAGTGCGAGTGTGCATTCCCGGCACATAAAAATAACTAACAAAGCCTCCAGTGTTATATACACCGGAGGCTTTTATTAATTATTTAATATCAAAATGGCATTAATAATATGATGGACTGTCCTCAATAACTATCTTAACACCATTCTCGCCAACATATCTTGAGTTAGCTTTTATAGTGCTGTTGCTTTCAACTATGCAGTTCTCAATATAAGCATTATCACCTATATAAGCATTATTCATAATTATTGAATTCTTAACAACTGCGTTATTACCAATATATATCTTCTTGAACAGCACTGAATTCTCCACTGTACCATTAACGATACAGCCACAGGATACAAGGCTGTTAGAAACATTTGCCCCATAATTATACTTAGCTGGTGGCAGATCCTCAACCTTAGAATATATATCCGGATACTGCTTGAAGAAGTAATCTCTTACATCTCTCTTTAAGAAGTCCATATTAGTCTTATAATACGAATCTACTGATGATATATTATTCCAGTATGTATCAAGCATATAGCCATATATCTTCTTGATATTTCTGTATCTTACAAGAATATCCCTTACAAAATCGTATCTGTCTTCTTCAGCAGCTTTCTCAAGAAGTTCAATAAGAAGCCTTCTTCTTACAACATAGATACCTGTTGATACTGTTGAAAGATTAGTCTCTAACGGCTTCTCATCAATATCTGTTATACGTCCCTCGTCTGTAAGTGCAACAACTCCGTATCTTCCAATATCTGCTCTGTTATCAAGCTTCTTTACGACAACTGTAACATCTGCCTTCTTCTCAATATGATATTGAAGAATCTTGTTATAATCAAGCTTATATATTCCATCACCAGAGGCTATTACAACATATGGCTCGTGGCTTGACTTTAAGAAATCTATATTCTGATACAATGAATCTGCTGTTCCTCTGTACCAGCTGCTGCTCTCAGCAGTGATAGTAGGTGTGAACACATAAAGTCCACCCTGTTTTCTACCAAAATCCCACCATTTAGATGAGCTTAAATGCTCATTAAGTGAGCGTGCATTATACTGTGTTATTACTGCAACCTTCTGGATATGCGAATTCGACATATTACTAAGTGCGAAATCTATTGCTCTGTAGCTTCCTGCAACAGGCATTGAAGCAATAGCTCTCTTATTAGTCAATTCGCGCATCATTCTGTTATTACCACCTGCTAATACTATACCTATTGCTTTCATTCAACTTCACCTGCCTTAATAATAATTCCTCCGCTTGGCAACAATCCATCTGGATAATCTTCAACAGTTGTAACACCTGATATAGCTGTGTTCTTTCCAACCTTAACTCCATCAGGAACAACTGAACACTCACCAATTGTTACAAGTCCAGAATTATATATCTTAGGAAGTTTAACATTAGGTACTTCTTCTCCTACACCAAGCTCTACGTTGTCACCTATAACAACTTCCTCTGCAATTATTGACTTATTAACGATTGTATTCTTACCAATAACAGAATTATTCATAATAATTGAATCTCTGACTACGGCACCTTCTTCGATAGTAACACCAGAACCTATTACTGAATTATATATTCTTCCATATACTTCTGTTCCATCACCAATAATACTCTTCTCTATAAATGTATTATCCGCAATATACTGTGGTGGAATTGTATCTGTTCTTGTATATATCTTCCAGAATTCTTCATAAAGATTAAATACAGGAATAATATCTATAAGTTCCATATTAGCTTCCCAATATGAGCTTAATGTTCCTACATCCTTCCAATAACTGTTATATTCGTATGCAAATATCCTCTTATTATTATTGAAGCAATACGGAATTACATGCTTACCAAAATCACATTCCTGCTGATCCTTAAGCTTAATAAGTGCGTCCTTTAATACACTCCACTTAAATATGTAGATACCCATTGAAGCAAGATTGCTCTTAGGATTAGCTGGCTTTTCTTCAAATTCTGTTATTCTGTTGTCTGAATCGGTAACAACTATACCAAATCTGCTTGCTTCCTCAATTGGAACAGGCATAGCTGCAATTGTAATATCGGCATTATTAGCCTTGTGATAATCTAACATTATCTTATAATCCATCTTGTAAATATGGTCGCCAGATAATATAAGAACATACTCTGGATTGTACTGTTCCATATATTCAAGATTCTGGTAGATAGCATTAGCAGTTCCTGTATACCATTCACTATTGGTACTCTTCTCATATGGAGGAAGAACTGTTACACCACCTACATTGCGGTCCAGATCCCAAGGAATACCTATTCCGATATGGGAATTAAGACGAAGGGGACGATACTGTGTAAGGACACCTACAGTATCAATTCCTGAGTTAATACAGTTGCTTAATGGAAAGTCTATTATTCTGTACTTACCACCAAATGCTACTGCTGGTTTCGCAACCTTAGCCGTCAGAACACCGAGTCTGCTACCCTGTCCACCAGCTAACAGCATTGCTATCATTTCTTTTTTAATCATGCTACCACCTCTGATGTTTATTTTACTATCTTAAGTTGTATAAATTATATCACATATTTTCCATTAAGTAAAAATAATTTTGCATTTTTTTGATAATTTTTCGTACAATTTCTTAATCAGTATTTTTTATGTACTTAACAACAAAACAATTTGAAAAAAAAAGCTTTTAGGCATATAATCTTACTTGAATTAGTTTAAGAAAGGAAATTCCTATGTTTACAATTGATTTTAATACTCCAATACATGTACATTTTATCGGAATCGGCGGAATAAGCATGAGCGGTCTTGCAAAGATTCTTCTTGATCGTCATTTTACCGTATCCGGTTCTGATGCACATATATCAGATTTAACAACTGAATTACAGCAGGACGGATGTATAATCTCTTATCCACAGTCTGCTGACAATATCACAGGTGACATTGACCTTGTTGTATACACAGCCGCAATCCACCCTGATAATCCTGAACTTAAAGCTGCTGTTGATGCCGGTATCCCAACACTGACAAGAGCTGAGCTTCTCGGACAGATTATGAAGAATTACCATACCGCAGTAAATGTAGCTGGTACTCACGGTAAGACTACTACAACTTCTATGATTACTGAAATTCTTCTTGCTTCTGATGCTGACCCTACAATCTCGGTAGGAGGCATACTTAACAGCATAGGCGGTAATATAAGAGTTGGACGTTCTGACCTTTTCGTTACAGAAGCCTGCGAATACACTAACAGCTTCTTATCATTTAACCCTACTATCAATATTATACTTAATGTCAAAGCTGACCACCTTGATTTTTTCAAAGACCTTGATGATATACGTCATTCATTCAAGCTTTTTACTGAAAAGCTTCCATCTGACGGAACACTTATCATCAACTCAGACATAGACAATTATGAATATTTTTATAAGGATACTGACTGTGAAGTCATAACATTTGGTTCTGACCCTGAAAAGAGTATGTATAGTGCAACAAATATCACTTACGACAAATATGGCTGCTGTTCATATACTCTTCTTATTAATAAAGAAGATAGTGGAACAATTGAATTATCAGTTCCTGGTCTTCACAATGTATACAATTCACTTTCAGCTGTAGCTGCAGCCTTTAAGCTTGGCATAAGCATAGACAATATCAAGGCCGGTCTTAAGCATTTCACAGGTACTAACCGAAGATTTGAAAAGAAAGGCGAATTCAACGGTGTCACCGTAATTGATGATTATGCACACCACCCTGATGAGATAACAGCTACCCTTAATTCAGCTAAGAATTATCCACATAATAAAATATGGTGCGTATTCCAGCCACATACTTATTCAAGAACCAAAGCTTTGATGCCAGAATTTGCTAAAGCATTAAGCCTTGCTGATAATATTGTGCTCGCCAAAATATATCCTGCAAGAGAAACAGATAATCTTGGCATAAGTTCTGCTGACCTTATGGAACTTATTAAAGCAGAAGGCAAAGATTGCTACTATTACGAATCTTTTGAGGACATCGAAAAATTTTTATTAAATAATTGTATCAACGGCGACCTGTTGATAACTATGGGGGCCGGAGATGTATATAAAATTGGCGAAGAACTTCTAAAATAGCCATTTTTTACACATTTTTATATTTTGTCAACAAAGTTATCCACATTATCCACATTTTTATCCCGTTATCCACGGTTTAAGAATGTGGATTTTTTTGTGAAAAATCACATTGTTAAAAATACAGCAATTTACTGACTTTTCTTAATTCTATCCACGAGTTATCCACATTATCCACATTATCCACATTGATAACCACCTGCTTTTAGCTTGCTTTTCATTTATTATCCACTATGCTATAATGAACACAAATAAGCGGGAACAAGGAGGGTAAGTCTGCCTTTACAGACTTATTAACATAGATATATGAGTAGTTTAATTTTATCAACAGAATCAAGTGAAGGATACACATCCGTTTCTAATATTTTTATCAGCGAGTATGTTCCTGGTGCTAATGGTGAATTTGTAAAAGTTTACCTTTATCTTCTGCACCTTATGTCGTTACGAAGCAATAACATAAGCATTTCCCTGCTTGCTGATACATTTAACCAGACAGAAGCTGATATTATGAGAGCTCTGCGTTACTGGGACAGCCTTGATGTTATATCACTTTCCTTTAATGGTCCCGGCAACGGCCTGTCCAACATTGTACTTCGTGATATTAAGCACACTGGGCAAGCTGCTAATGCTATGGCTGACCCAATAGCTGCTGAAAGTGCTTCAGTTAATAGTACTTCTTCATACCAGACTGAAACTGTGAGAGCTGCCAAGCCTGATATTAAACAGACCGAGGTTATATACACAGCAGAGCCTTCAAAAGTATCCTATTCAAAGGAACAGCTTAACGGTTTTCTTGCTAATGACAACTTTTCAATGCTTCTGTTCGTTATTGAGCAGTATATGGGACGTCCACTTTCCACTAAGGAAACCAATTCCATTGTATATTTCTACGATGGATTGAAGCTTTCAACTGACCTTATTGAATATCTTTTTGAATATTGTGTAGAACACAACAAAAAAAGCATTAACTACATTGAAAAAGTCGCTCTTTCGTGGGCTTCCAAGAATATACATACAATCGCTGAGGCTAAAGAGGAGACTTCTAACCACACAGATTATGTATACCAGATTATGAAAGCATTTGGCCTATCTAACAGAGAACCTGCACAGCACGAAAAGGCTATGATTGCCAAATGGGCTGACACTTACTGCTTTGATACCGATATGATAATTGAGGCCTGCAACAGGACAATCAAAGCTATACACCAGCCAAGCTTTGAATATGCCGACACCATACTTGCTAACTGGAAGAATTCCAATGTAAGCTCATTAGAAGATGTTAAAAAAGCTGATGCCGCATATGCCGCTGGCAACAATATAAAGCCTAAACAGACAGCTTCTTCAAAGCCAGCTAACAACCGTTTTAACAATTTCCAGCAAAGAGACAAGAAGTCTGATGACTGGTACAATTCACTACTTAGCAACAATAACTAGAAAGGTTTAAACTATGCCGCTTACCAATACCCAATATGCCTCAGTTATGCGTGTATATGACGATATACGCTCACATAATCAGGCATTACAGACTGAACGCTATAACGAAGTCGTTAATAAATGTCCTGAATATAGTTTAATTGAGAATGAGATAATCACGCTTTCTATGAAAGAAGCTTCAAGGCGTATTGTTTCTGATTCATCAGACACGGATTTAGATGAATATAACTTAAAGCTCAAAAAGCTGATTGCCAGAAAAGCTGAATTACTCGCCTCAATCGGCAAACCAAAAGATTATCTTGATGATATCTATACATGTCCGGTATGCCACGATACCGGTTATGTTAATGGTTCACGTTGTTCTTGTTTTAAGAAAAAGGCTATTGACCTTATATATGAAGACTCTAACCTTAAGAACATAACTTCAAGTGAGAATTTCTCTACATTTTCATTTGAATGGTACGATAAGAAACAGGTCGATCCTGTCACAGGGCTCACACCTTACAATAATATGCACAAAGTTCTTGATGTATGCCAGTCTTTTGTACAGACCTTTGATAATAGTTTCTCTAACTTGTTATTAACAGGCGAGACCGGCGTTGGAAAGACATTTCTTGCCAACTGTATCGCTAAGGAATTATTAGACACTTACCACAGTGTGATATACCTGACTGCAACTGAGTTCTTTAAATGCTTTGAGAACAGCGATTTCAGACGTAACCTTGATAACAATATAGATGTTAATTACTTTCTTGAATGTGACCTGTTAATAATTGATGATCTTGGTACGGAAAGCAGCAACTCTTACACTAATTCCAAACTTTTTTATGTAATTAATGAGAGGCTTCTCCGCAATAAAAGTGTGATAATATCATCAAATTTTACAATTTCACAGATTGAGGATTTCTACTCAGAAAGAATATTCTCAAGAATAATAAGCTCATATACAATTCTAAGATTATTTGGAACTGATATACGTTACCTTAAACGAACCAAGATGCTTAAGAATTGATAATTCATATCATTAATTATATTTCAGTTGTAGAAGTCATTTTAATCATTTTAATTATGCTAAAGTGATTGACTTATAATGTAATTAAGATTATATTTAACTATGTATGTTTATTCAGTTAGTTGTAAATGCTTATATTACTTCTATAACCGAATTAATATATATGCGGTAATGCAAAGCACTCCGCATACATTCGTGGGTGATAATACCCATATCCCAATATATTTATAATCATATACAATGGAGGACAATACAATGCCACGAGACGAACGTCATACTGCAACAATTCCATACGGAACATTAGGAATAGTACCATTAAAGAGCTGTTCTAAAATGGGCGAAAAGGTTGATGATTACCTTGTACAATGGAGAGAACAAAGAGAACATGAGAATCAGTCTAATCTTGCTTTTAGCGGATACAAAAGAGACAGCTATGTTGTAAGTGCAAGCACACCTAGATTCGGTTCAGGAGAAGGTAAGGGTGTCCTTAACGATTCTATACGTGGCTATGATTTATATATTATGGTTGACGTATGCAACTACAGCATTGAATATTCACTCTGTGGTACAACTAACCATATGTCACCTGATGATCACTATGCAGACCTTAAGAGAGTAATCGCAGCTGCAGGTGGAAAGGCAAGAAGAATTAATGTTATTATGCCTTTCCTTTATGAAAGCAGACAGCACAAAAGATCAGGAAGAGAATCTCTTGATTGTGCACTTATGCTTCAGGAACTTACAGCCATGGGCGTTGAAAATATTATCACATTTGATGCGCATGACCCTAGAGTACACAATTCAATTCCTCTTAAGGGATTTGAATCAGTATCTTGTACTTATCAGTTCATCAAGTATCTTTTACTTGGTGTTGACGACCTTCACATCGACAGCGAACATATGATGGTTATCAGCCCTGATGAGGGTGGTATGGGACGTGCTGTATACTTTGCCAATGTACTTGGTCTTGATATGGGTATGTTCTATAAGAGAAGAGATTATACTAAGATTGTCAACGGACGTAATCCTATCGTTGCACATGAATTCCTTGGTACTAATGTAGAAGGCAAGGACGTTATTATTATTGACGATATGATTTCATCTGGTGAAAGTATGATTGATGTTGCTTCTGAGTTAAAGAAGAGAGGTGCAAGCAGAGTATTCTGTGCTACTACATTCGGTCTTTTCACTAATGGTTTCGATAAGTTTGATGAAGCTTATGAAAAAGGTATCATTGATAAGATTCTTACTACTAACCTTGTGTACCAGCCAGACGAACTTCTTTCTAAGCCTTGGTATATCAATGTAGATATGAGCAAGTATATGGCTCTCCTTATCGATACACTTAACCACGACTCTTCAATCAGCGACCTTCTTAATCCTGTTGACAGAATACAGAAGAGAGTTAAAGAATATAATGAAAGATATGCTAAATAATAGCAAATGATTTTTCTATAACAGCATAATCTGAATATATAAAAACAGCCGGTGCAATACTGATAAGCTTTCCCTTAAGTAATAAATGAATTATAGAACTTGTCATTTAAGGGAGACTATTCAATATTAGTACACCGACTGTTTTTCTTTAATCTATAATGTTTCAAAAAACATTTCAAACTTTCCATATTGGAAATCCAGCGTAGGATTTAACTTTACAATATTGCCATACTTATATTATGACTACTCACGGTTGTCTTTAAGGCTTTCGACCATATCAACCTTTTCTGCCTTTCTTCTTACCACAAGCAATGATAATGCGTAACAGCACACAACAATAAGCACTGTAAGAATAATGCTTTTAAGTGATATATATGGTTCATACAGGACACCTTCTATTCCTGAATATATCTTAAATACAGATACCATCATTCCATATCCGCCAGCTATTCCTATTAATATTCCTACAGGTATAATAATATGATTTACATCAAGCACCATACTATTTATCTCCCTGCTCTTAAAGCCTAACACCTTAAGCATTGATATATTATGCCTGTTCTCTGACACAAGCATATTGACTGATACATATAATGCCGCGGCACATATTATTGTGCCTATAACAGCAAGCGAATATATTATAGAATTCATCTCATCAAGGATCGTGTTCATCTGTTCTTTGATATCCTCTGATGTAACTGTCTTTGATATTTTATCACCAAGATTTAATGCCTTTTCAGATAACAATCCATTGTAGGTATCCGCCTTCCAGCCAAGTAATTCCCTTGCATTTTCCTGACTGCATACAATGAATTTCTGTGAATTATTGCTTATTACTCCCGCAACTTTCACGGTCTTTTCTTCCATAGTTGTCGGATTAACAAATGTAAAATCATCTCCTGCTTTACAACCATACGAATATGCCATAACATTTGTTATATAAAATCCATCATTAAGGTCAGCATGGTTACCATCCGTTGTGTCTATATTAAGATACTTCACATCACTATCTGTGCCTATAATCATAAATGTACTGTCATTGTATTCATATCTTCCGATGACCAGCTTATCTACATCTGCTAATGATACATTTTCTATATCCTTATCCTCAAGCCTGTTCAATATGTACTCGTACTTAAAGCTTCCCATATTCTCTGAACCGGTGTCGATTAAATTATTAAGTGAATCTATGAACATAAACGCTACCGTTATCATAAGTGCCCCAAGAAATGCACCTAAGAACACAACAAGGCTTCTTCCCGGATTGGCTAGTATACTTCTTATTGCAAATTTATTTCTTACTTTTCCTTTCTTACCGACCATAACGCGTTTGATTTTGCTCTCGTCAGCCGTGCCATTTAACATAGCAACAGTATCCTTTTTAAGAAGCTTGTTGACCTTATGCATAGCTTCAAGCATATATATTAGCGTTGGAACAATTATTCCAAGCAGTGCAATATATAAAGGAAGCACGAATTTCACTGGCATTGGCTCATAATCTGCAAGACTCAGCTCACCATATGGCTGCTGGATAAGCTTTGTAATCACACTTACAAGCACGCCTCCCACAAGTCCTGGTATCATTGCAAGCACCGCATAATGCCACATAAGCTGCTTTTTCTTATAACCAAGTGCCGACAGCGTGCCTATAAGCTTCTGCTCGCTCTTTATCTTTCTTCCAATTATAATAGATATGAGTGCCACCGTAATTAATGGAATTGTAACAAGAAATACATAAGCCATTACAATAAACATCATCGCCTGATCGTCAACCATTGTTATTCGCTGGTTGTCTTCCTTTGAAAGGTACTCACTCATTTTATAACTATCGTTCATATCTTTTCTAAACTGGCTCTTATCCGTATCATCGCCATATATAACCTTGTACTGGCAAGAGCTTGAATTTATTTCGTCATACGCCTCATCTGTCATATAGGCAAGGAAAAATGATGTTATATTCTTGTAGCTGTCATCTGTATTTTCAAGCATATAAAGATAATCAGGGCGCAGAAAATATCCCGTAACAGTGTAATCTTTTCCTCTTATGGCTATTTTATCTCCTATGCCCACATTATTATTAACTGCATAACCTTTTGATATTACTATCTCATCATTACTGCTTATATCCCTGCCATCGATAACCTCATAAAGGTCTATTTTCTTATTGGCTTTAAATAACCGCACTTTATAATCAGCTTCATTAATATTCGTAAAATGTTCCTTCTCAAAGGTTACGTTATACTTGCTTTCAATATCAGATATCTTATCATCTGGTATCTCTAAATATGTTGAAAATGTTGCATCTTCCAGATTATTATCAACAAAGAAATTATCTCCATATGATTTTATTCCGACTCCAGCTATATAAAACAGATAAAACAGCAATAATGCAACAATCGTAAGAATCGAAGCTGCTATATAAAATGAAAGATTTTCTTTAATATTTCTTTTATATCTTTTATTAAGTATCATACTTTCCTCTTTTCATATCATTTTATAAATATGATGCCAGCGGCAAAAGTCTTAAAGACATTCATATCTGCACAATAAGACTTCTGCTTGTCAACATACATATTCAGATAAATATACTATAACTCAAGTTCATCAGCAGACATTTTCTGCTTATTGTCTATGCAGTCTGCTACTTTTCCATCTCGTATTCTTACAACAGTATCTGCCATATGAGCTATTGCTTCGTTGTGCGTAATTATTATTATTGTTGTTTTAAAACTGCTATTGACTTTCTCTATAACTCTAAGTACATCTCTTGATGATTTGGAATCCAATGCACCTGTAAGCTCATCACATAAAAGTATTTTAGGATTTTTAATCAAGGCTCTTGCTATTGCAACTCTCTGCTGCTGTCCACCAGACAATTCCTTCGGAAATCTGTTCTTATAATCTGCTATGCCTAGTTCTTCCATTACTTCATTGATATTTAATGGATTATCGGATATATCAGCCACAACCTCTATATTTTCCTGAACTGTAAGGTCTGGAATAAGATTATAGAACTGGAATACAAATCCAATATCTTCACGTCTATATTCTGTCATACTTTTCTTATCTGCCCTGCTTATATTTCTTCCTGATATAATTATTTCACCATCATCAAGTGAGTCCAGTCCACCCACCATATTGAGCAGAGTGCTTTTTCCAGAGCCTGACGGACCTAGTATTACATATACTTTACCTTCATCAAGTGAAAGATTTATGTCATCAAGGGCTTTAACAAGTGCATCTCCCTCGCCATAATGTTTTCTTGCATTCTTAATCTCTATAAACATATCTGCCTCCTTATATCACAGGTTAGGTGGTTCTAACTTTAGTTTGATATTACCACTTATAGTTACCTATTGCAATATAAGAAAGAATTTCCTATTAAATAAAAAACGGCTACTATATTATCGCTATGTAATATAGTAACCGTTACTTTGAGTTATTCAATTGTTCTTCCTCCAAATCATTACTTTCTTTAATTAACTATTCTACAATGAATATAATTATTAATAATGCTTGGTATGTGTTATATTTCCATTGGATTATACCTACCTTTCTCAATTCCTTATAATCTATATTAACATTCTTAATGAATGATATCGATATATTCTATGTATTAATATATTGTCTACTGAACTTGTCTTCTTTAATATGATTAATATATGTTGTTATATCGATTTATTAATATGTTTAAGGTCTTGTTTGTTTGTAATTGTATATTAACACTCACTTATACATTTGTCAACTCTTTTTTTGATTATTTTTAATTTATTTTAAAATTATTTCTTACTCTTGCGTGTTACATTGAATTGTTTGAATTGTTTGCAAATTAATCATTATTGTATACGCATTTGTGAATAATAAGCCTGTTATCCCGACCTCTGTGTAATCCGGATAATAGGCTTGTAACCATACCCATATATTTATATTTTGCTACATATTGTATTCTCTGAGTAGAACAAATATTCAAAGGATGCAACATTTTAAGATAAATTGTTGCATCTTTTTGAATTTTTATACTTATATTTTAACAAAAAACAGAGCGGTACATAATGCACCACTCTGTCCTAAATATTATGAAAATAAGAAAATTAAACTGACAATATTAGAAATCTACTTCTGTATCATAGTAGCAGCACTTAAGGAGCTTCTCCATCTCTTCCTGACTTGGCTGACGTGGGTTAGAACCTGTACAAGCATCGCTGATTGCATTAGCTGCTACTTCTGGGAGCTTAGCAAGGAATTCATCTTCTGGAACAATTCCCTGTTCTGCTGGAAGACCACCTTCACCATAGTTCTTAATACATTGTGGAATATTAAGCTCATCATTCATCTTACGAAGCATTGCGATTAAGTTATCAATCTTAGCTGCTGTTGTATCGCCGCCTAATCCTAAGAAGTCAGCTATGTATGCATAACGCTTAGCTGCTGTCTCATCCTTAGAATTGTACTTGATAACCTTTGGAAGATACATAGCATTAGCTGCACCATGGATAATATGTCCACCTTCAAATGCTGCACCTGTCTTATGTGCCATTGAATGAACAATACCGAGTAATGCGTTAGAGAATGCCATACCTGCAAGACACTGTGCATTGTGCATTGCATCTCTCTTTTCCATATCTTCGTTATATGAACCAACAAGGTCGTCCTTAATCATCTTCATAGCATGAAGTGCAAGTGCATCTGTATAATCGCAGTTAGCTGTAGATACATATGCCTCAATGGCGTGTGTCATAGCATCCATACCTGTATGTGCTACAAGCTTCTTAGGCATTGTCTCTGCAAGCTCTGGATCAACAATAGCTACATCTGGTGTAATCTCAAAGTCAGCTAATGGATATTTAATACCTTTCTCATAATCTGTTATAACTGAGAATGCTGTAACTTCTGTAGCTGTACCTGATGTAGATGAGACTGCACAGAAATGAGCTTTCGTACGAAGCTTTGGTAAGCCGAATACCTTGCACATATCCTCAAATGTTGTATCTGGATATTCATATTTAATCCACATAGCCTTGGCTGCATCGATAGGAGAACCACCACCAATAGCTACTATCCAGTCTGGCTGATATTCTTCCATAACCTTTGCACCCTTCATAACTGTATCAACTGAAGGGTCTGATTCGATACCCTCGAATAACTTAACTTCCATTCCAGCTTCCTTAAGATAATCTTCTGCTCTCTGAAGAAATCCGAAACGCTTCATTGAGCCACCACCAACACAGATGATAGCCTTCTTTCCTTTAAGAGTCTTAAGTGCTTCAAGAGCTCCTTTACCATGATATAAATCTCTTGGTAATGTAAAACGTACCATAACCCAATACCTCCTATAAATAAAAACATTAATAAGTGATTCGAATGGATTGTTAATTCTCTAACAATCTTTATATCAATAGTATATACCCTTGTCTTTATTATTTCAAGTAAATATATGATAATTTATTGTATTTTTTATGTATTTATGTATTAATTCACATATTATTTTACTAATCCTAAATTATTCACGGCAATGCCGTAAAAGTGGCTGAAAGGATGAGTTCTACGAGACTCTATATAATATCAGCAAACTGCAGGTGCAGCTGGAATAGCAACTATTAACGAACCTTGCACTATAGGGATTTTATGCCCCCTTTTTTCGGTCAAGAGAGATTAGTTCAAGCTTCATGGATCAAATTTAAAGGTTCAAGATGCAGTTTTTAATTTAGATACTGCTTCGTGAATAATTTAGGATAAATATAATTATACTCCACTTAATTCCTCTCTTTATAAACAATATCCTGCAAAACAAAAGAGCCTCCAATATTCTCCTAATTACAAGGAAATCTATTGAAAGCTCAATTATATTATTTATCTAATTATTAATCTCTAACCATCAACACCTAATCCCATTAAACATTAAGCATTAACAACTTCTTTAACAGTCTTAACAACATTATCAACTGTAAATCCAAAATGCTCAAACAATGTAGCTGCTGGACCTGAAGCGCCAAAGCCTTCCATAGCGATAACCTTGCCGTCAAGACCTACATACTTGTACCAGCCAAAGTCTGAAAGTGCTTCTACTGCAACTCTCTTTCTAACAGCATTTGGAAGTACACTTTCCTTATATTCTGCTGACTGCTTATCGAAAAGCTCCATACTTGGCATACTTACAACTCTTACATCAATGCCTGATTTCTTAAGTTCTTCCTTGGCATTAACCGCAAGGCTTACTTCTGAACCGCTTGCTATGATAATAGCATCTGGAACTGCCTTTTCTGACTCAGCAATTATATAGCCACCCTTAAGTGCATCCTTTGATGAGCCCTCCATCTGTGGAAGATTCTGTCTTGTAAGCACAAGTCCTGTTGGTCCACATTCATTTTCTACTGCATACATCCAGGCTGCTGCTGTTTCTGTTCTGTCACAAGGTCTGAATACTGTGAAATCAGGAAGTGAACGGAATGCAGCAAGCTGTTCAATTGGTTCATGTGTTGGTCCATCTTCTCCGACACCAATGCTATCATGTGTGAATACATAAGTAAGTGGAAGCTTCATAAGTGCTGAAAGTCTTGCCATTGGCTTAACATAATCACTGAATACGAAGAATGTTGCAACAAATGCTTTTAAACCGCCGTGAAGTGCAAGTCCATTACCGATTGCCGCCATAGCCTGCTCTCTTACACCAAAATGAAGATTAGTTCCAGCATAATTATCTTTAGAGAAATCACCCGCATCCTTCATATTAGTCTTATTAGATGGTGCAAGATCTGCTGACCCACCTATTAAGTTAGGCATTGCCTTTTTAATCATATTAAGAATAGTTCCGCTTGTGCTTCTTGTAGCTTCTGGCTTATCACCTTTTGCCCAATATTCATCAGAATTGAACAAATCGGACATATCATATCCATCAAAGTAATTATCCCATAATTCTTTCATTTCTGGATACTTCTCCACATATGCAGCAAAAAGTTCATTCCATTTATCCTCTGCCTTTGCCATATTATCAGCAAGTTCCTTGTAATGGTCATATACTTCCTTAGGAACTTCAAAATCACCCTTGCAAGGCCAGTTAATATTTTCCTTAAGAGCAGCCACATTATCAACACCAAGAGGTTCTCCGTGTGCACTTGCCTTGCCCTGCTTAGCTGGACAGCCATAACCAATAAGTGTATTAACCTTAATAAGTGATGGTCTTGTCTTATCAGCCTTAGCTTCCTCTATTGCCTTGCCAATTGCTTCAAGGTCGTTGCCGTCCTCAACTTCTATTGTCTGGAAACCAAATGCCTTAAATCTTGTAACTACATCTTCTGTAAATGCTATATCTGTGCTTCCCTCAATAGATATATTGTTTGAATCATAGAATACAATAAGCTTTGAAAGTCCTAATGTACCAGCAAGTGAGAAACACTCTGATGAAATACCTTCCATCATACATCCATCTCCACCAAGTACATAAGTATAATGGTCTACAACTGGAAAGCCTTCCTTGTTAAATACTGATGAAAGATGTGCCTCTGCCATTGCCATACCAACTGCCATTGCCATGCCCTGTCCTAATGGACCCGTTGTAGCCTCAACACCTACAGTATGTCCATATTCCGGATGACCCGGTGTGAGTGAACCAAACTGTCTGAAATTCTTAACTTCTTCAAGTGAAAGATTACCTATTCCAAATAAATGGAATAATGAATAAAGAAGCATTGAGCCGTGTCCACCTGATAACACAAATCTATCTCTGTTAACCCAGTCTGGATTGTGTGGATTATAATTCATATGTTTTGCAAATAATTCATAAGCAACAGGTGCTGTTCCAAGTGGTAATCCAGGATGTCCTGAATTAGCTTTCTGTATCGCATCAGCGGATAAAACCCTGATTGCGTTTACTGACATTTCTTCAATATTCATAAGTATCCTCCATTCTTGTGCATATGCACACTATAAGTTATATTTTATTATCAATCTTTAAAATCTGCTTCTGTAAGGAATATAACATCTCCTCGTTCACTACGCTTCTTCTTAAGTCCACCAAAGAACTTTCTTGACGCTCTCTTTTCAGAGTTGGCAATTGCCCTGTTGATAATCTCTTTAATATCATCAAGCTTGATATTATCATTAACACTATGAAGCTTGTCAATCTTTAAATACAGTTCAAGAAGTGCATCATCATCAACCTCATACTGTCTCTTTCTTGCAAAACGCTTTGCCATATCAACAAGTTCATTAACTGTGTACTGCTTTAATGTAATTCTATGGTTAAATGTCTTTACCATATCCGGATTAAAGTTCACAAGCACATTCATCTCTGCATCTGAATCTTCAAATATAACAACCATTCTATCTGTATCTTCGTTAAGACAGGATATAATCTCATTAATCCTCTTAGGCTGTATTGTACCTGCACCTTCAACGATAAGAGCTGTACCCTTAAGCTTGCCCATAGCTTTGGTTATGCCTCTCTGGTTAATACTCTCGCCAGATGTCTTGGCAATCTTCTTTGGTCTGTCAGGATATACATAATTAATAGCTCTTACAATTGTTCTAGCAAGATCTGTCTTATCAGAGCTTGAATTACCTGATATAAGAATGTTACCACACGAAGAATTAGTCATAGCCATCTCTTCATCAAGTGACTCGAATAAATCTACAAGCTGCTCCTCAAGTCCAGGCATCTCTCTGTATTTTTTAAATATCTTAGCAAGCTCCCCGGATAATTTCTTATCATTATGCCAAACCCTGTCATTGTCATCTTCATTATCCATTGAAGATACATTGAACTTCATATTCATACCCGGCGTAACAAAATCTGTAGCTGCAATCTCTGGCTCAGCGGCTCTGCTGTACTCTGCTTCTGAATTATTAACGTTGTTATAATTGTTAAGAACCTCATCTGTTACTGGCTCAAAATGTGTTGTGTTAAGAGTGAGTTCTTCATTCTCAGGTTCAGCGGCTTTTTCATTAACAGTATATGATACTTCTGGTCTTTGCCATTCGCTGTCGTCCTGTGCCTGTTCACTATTATTGGCAATTACATTACCACTCACCGCTTCACCGTTATTAACAACTGTGCTACCGCTCACTGCTTCGCTATTATTAACATCTTCTGCCACTTTTAAAGCTTCTCTGGCTTTCTCAAGCTCCTGTGTCATTGTCTGATCTAATATAAACGAAGCCTTTCCTGTTCTCATAGCCAGATCTCTCTTAGCCGCACCAAGTAAAACCTCTGCATCAGCTAATCTCTTAGCCTCCCTCTCGCTGAATTCTGTTCCCTTTCTTAAAGCCTCTTCTTTCTTCATGGCAACAATCTTCTCGTAAGCTTCACTCTTCTCATCTTTCTCATCAAGCATACGCTCTAACTCAACCTTAGAGAACTCTCTTGTATCCTGCTTGCCATACTTTTCTTCTCTTACAGTTTCCATCCAGTCAGCTATGCTTAACTGTCCTTCAATCTGCTCATCTTCTATGTTCTCTGCTTCATCATCTGCGTAAACAGTATTAGCATTTCCTGCATTACTATCTGCTGTGCCATCAGTTCTTAGCTCACTTGTCTTTGCCGGACTCTCATTCAATGCTTCGGACATTCCTGTCTTTCTTTCAAATGGAGGCTTAAATGACTCCTCATCACTAAATATATCATTAATATTCTTAGCAAGTTCTTCCTGAATATTATGAGTATCATAAAGGTTATAATTAGGTACTTTAACCTCTATGTCCATAGCATCAGCTTTCTCATCAATACGCTTTCTTGCCGCCTCCCGTGCTTCTTCCTCGTCTTCCTTGGTAATCTTATCACAGCTGTTCTCAATATTTCTTTTTGCGTTCTCGATAAGCTCCTTTAATGACATAGAAGCTTTGCTGACATTTTCATTAAGCTTCTTATCTGCACTCTCATCTAATATTCTGTTGTCCTGCTCTTTTTCAAGCTTTGCAGCACTCTCATCTACAGAATTCCCTTCTGCTTCCTGTCTTCTAATAGCATTTACAATTGACTCTTTTAATGCACTGCTCTGGTCATTCTGGACAAGATCCATTGATAAACCAGATGTATCTTTTACACCAGCCACGTCTGAACTTCCCGCCACATTAACATTTCCTGTTGAACGGTCATTTCCGATATAATCAATATTACCCACTGGCTGTTCTCCTGCAACATCTTCAGATTTAAATCTTAAAGCTTTATCAGTCACATTAGAATACCTGCTATCTGAAGCCTTGTTAGAAGGTGCTGCTTTGTCTGAATCAGCTTTATCATCTTCATCAAGCAGATCGCCGACTTCGTCCTTTTTAAGACGTGCAAGCTCTTTCTGCTCCATAAATAATCTTTCTTTGTTAGCTTCTTCGTCAGACTTTCTTGCGTTAATCTCACTTAAAATCTTCTTCTGTGTGTTAGTCATAGTAACACCCAGCTTTTCCTTAAGCTTTACAGCTTTCTCTACATATATGCCATCCTGAAACCATAATACAAGGTTATCACAGGTCTTAGAACAATCTTCTTTTCTTCCTGTCTTGTAATATAATTCGGCAAGCTCATACATATATTTCTCGTCAATCTCAGCTTCCTTATACTTTTCAAGTATATCAACAAGCTCAGTATCAGGTGCATCCTGTGCCCTTCTTAAGTCGTAATATAAGATATACTTATTAACATCGTGTGCTGATAATTTGGCGTATTCCCTGTATAATTCTTCAGCATTTTCAAAATCGTCAACTTTGATAAAGAATTCTGTGAGCTTATATATAAGCTTTCTGCCTCCAAGGTTACGGTTGTATGCAAGAATTGCCATATCTCTTGCTTCTTCGTAGTCTCCTGCCGCTTCCTGTACATTAATTATCGTTGCAAGCGTAGACCAGTCTTTTACTTTATTCCAGTTCATCTGCTTTGCAATCTCTGCTGCCTGCTTATATTCTTTCTTAGCTGCAAGCTTCTTTATCTGTTCCAACTTTATATTAAACTCATATTTATCCACGTTAAAGACCTCCATTATGTCAATGAATCGACCCTCAAATTCCAATAATACGGCATATTAATGCCAATTTAAACATTCCGTATAATTTTATCACAGTAAAGTATCCTTGTAAACCTGCTATATAAAATCAAAGCTTGCCTGTTCATAGTCCATTCTTGTGTATTCCAATTCAGTCTCTTTAACATTACTATAATAGTCAACAACAACTGTCTGCTGCCTTTTGTCTGCCATCTTCTGCCCAAGTATATAATTAACATCAAACCTTGAGGTAATCGCCGGTGTTGCACCTCTTGCAGGAACAATGAGCTGTACATGGTTTACTGCAAGCAGTTTAAAGATTGGCTCCCATATATATATATCCTTTGCCGCACCAAATGGATTATCTATAAATATAGTCTTACCCAAAGGCTGTCCATCTGATACTGTGTTCATATTGGAAATATAATTAATAATAGCTATAAGGAACTGTATATATATCCCCTGCGACTGTCCTGTTGAGCCTACAGCTTCCTCATATCTTAAATATCTGCTCTGGTCTTTTATTCTCTCTCTCTTGTAAAGATTAATTCTTACTGAATTCATATCCGTTACAATTACTGAGAAAAGCCGTTTCCATGAAAGCCTGCTTCTTATATATCTGAAACGTTCTTCCTGCTCCTTAAAGCTTTCCGCTGCAACAATTGTCTCATCAATGTAAGCTGACATTCTGTCCTTATACATTTCTTCCCTAACATAAGGAATATAAAGCCCGATTATTGCAATATCTTCATTGTCCATTCTGATATGCGAAAGCTTTGGAAGTCTTTCAAGCTCAGTCTTTATATTACAGCAGGTCTGTATACATCTGTTCTCAAAGTTATCCTTGATACGTTCCATATCCTCTATTCCCTTGTGAACACGCTCTTTCTCAAGTTCAATAAATGAATTCGTATCCTCTATTGATTTAACAAGCTGTTCTGTCTTTGCGGCATTAACAGGAAGCTCAACCGATACATTAACCTCAACGGCAAGTTCAGCACCATTATAGTTCTTAAGTTCATCTATTAGCTTTGTTTTATATTTGTTGAACTCATCAGCTTTCTTGTATTCAAGCTTTAATATAGATGAATACTCTTTTGCTGTCTGCTCGTATTCTTTCGCAACACTTTCAAAATCTTTAATCTCAATATCCGATTCTGACAATTCTGCATAATTCTCAATATCAATTCCTGCATTATATGTTATTCTTTCAAGGTCTTTTCTTATAAGCTGTATCTCTTTGAGTTCATCTGACATATGCTTTCTTAACTGTGCATACTTTTCTATATTCTTGTCTAATTCTGCTACTGCCACAGACATATCATCTGCGAACTTTTCAGGATTGTCACACTCAAATTCTTCATATCGTCCATATTTTTCCTCAATCTGGCTCTTAGCGTGTGCAATACTTCCCTCAAGTCTGTTAAGAAGTGCTTCTTTAGCTTCTGTCTCCCTGCTTCCTTCATCATATTCCTTCTGATACTCGTGCAGTTCATTGTTAAGCCCCATAAGCTTTGTCCTGTCACTTACAGATATTGTTCCAGTCTCATACATCCCCTTAAGTTCTTCTAATGTATGACCTCTGTACTCAATAGCTTCAATACATTTATCAACAGAAGCTTTCAGGTGCTTTCTAAGATTTTCCTTATCAGAAACATCTGAATTCTTATTAGCCAAAATGTCTTTAAGACCTGTTATCTTAGCGGTAAGTTCGTCAGGGTTAATCTTATCCGCTCCATCATTATTATAATCAATGCCCTCATTGTAAAAATGCGACACTGTATTTTCCCAGACGCTTACAAGCTCTGAATACTGATTATCAACATTAGTCTTATACTCATCTGCCTTAATATAGTCTTCTCTTATTTTATCAAGATAATCTGCACATTCTATAATCTGTGCTTCGGCAGCCTTAAGCTTTTCAGTAAGCTGTTTTAATGTCACATATCCCGCCGTTACCCTCTCATTTACAACTGCAATTTCTTCATATCTGCTTATGTTTAATTCAACAGACTTCTTGGACTTTCTGACATTTTCAAGTTCTGCCATATCCTGTGACTTCTTATCATTATATCGTCCAAGCTCTGCTCTGTATGTAGCGATATTCTCTTTGATATCATTTTTTCTCTTAAGAAGCTCCTCAGGTGCATCAAGCTTTTCCGCTGATGTATCACCAGCATTAACCGAAAGCACATAATCTTCAAGAACTGTCTGCTTTCTGCTATTAAGCTTTGTTATGGTATCGTTAAGATTATCAAGTTCTTCCCTTAAAATGCGTACCTTTACATCACGTCTTTTATCGTCTGTAAGATAACTTATGTCATTAAATGCAAATATAACTTTATCGCTGTTTATATTAACATTTTCATCTTTAAGTGCCTCTGCACTTATTACCGGATATACAGCACTATCCTGTGTTTCAGTTTCCAGTTCCGCTTCCTTTAACCTGTCAAAACCACTGTCAATTACAAAGCTGTACTGGATAAATGGTATTCTTTTAACAATATCTTTTCTCTGCTGTTCGCTTACATTTTCAAGATACTTATAACCTTCTGTTACAGCTTCACCGCACACTGATTTAAGATATTCCCTGAACTTATTGTAAGAAGGATTGTCTATATAATAAGAACCTGCACTTACTGCTTCTATAAGTTTTCCAAGCTTAACTGCCTTCTGGCTGTCTTCATTATATTTGTCATTCATTCTTAAAAATTCTTTGAAAATGCCTTCTTTTAATCTGTCAGCTCCTGCAATTCCATATATTCTCTGCAAATCCTTAAGCTTGCTCTCATTCTCCTGCCTGCTTATAATCTGTGATTGAAGTTGGTCAATTCTTTCATCTAACATCGCAATATTAGACTCAGCAATATTAATCTTTTCCTCTGTCTTGTATACCGACTTGGTTGTTTCTTTAATGCTTTCCTCTAAAAGAGCCTCCTCCTTAAGAATACCATTATGCTGTACCCTTAATTCTTCTATCTTGGATATAATATCATCAACAATCAGTATTCCATAAGCGTCAGCAAGCCTTTTAAGCTCTTTCTCGTCCTTTTCAATATGCAGTTTTACAGTACTCTCCTGCCCATGTATAACAGCACAGTTATTCTTTGCTTCCTGATGTTTATCGTCTGCCTTTTTAAGTTCATCTCTTAAATTCTTCTCATCTATAGCTGCTTTAGCTGTCTTAGCTGAAAGTTCTTTTTCTGCCTTGTCATAATACTGCTTATATATAGCTGCAAGCCTGTTTAATTCTGACGCTATGTCCTCATCCTCTATCATACGGCTGTCAATTGCAGTATTAACTTTAACAAGTTCTTTTTCGTAATTGATATAGTCACAATAATTATTAGCTGCCTCTAAAAGCATAAGCTTTTCCCTTGCAGTCTTTATCTGATTCTCTTTCTTATTTCTATCTGAAAGTGCTTCCTTGACAAGCTTATCAAGCTCATTTAATGACTTCTTTTCCTTTAATACATCAGCCACTGCAATCTTGTATTTCTTATCATAAAGTTCATTATAAAGTTCCTGCTCTTTTTCATTATGTCCTGAAAGCTCTGCTTCTTTCCTGCCCTCAGCATTAATCACTGATAAGAGCATATTGGCAAGCCTGTTCTCAATATCTCTTTTATTGGAATAGAATTCCTTATATGTGGCGATATAATCTTTAAAATATGTTAAAGCTTCTATCTGGTTATCATAATCATTAATCTGACTGTTCTTCTTGGAAAGTTCTATAAGCTTATCCTTAATATCAAGTAGTGTCTTTGCCATCATAGAGTCATCATTATCAACTGAAAGCCTGTTATTGTAAGACTTCTGTATAATCTCCTCTATAAGAAGGTCCTCAACGACCTTTCTGCTTGTCCTGTAATTAGTCTCAAAATAAGTTCTTACATGTCCCTCTGTCTTATTGATGCCTCTTACTATCTCCCACGCACTTTCATATATTCCGTAACGTGATATAAAGCTCTGATAGTCACCTTTTCTGTCAAAAATGTATACTTTAATGTTATAATCTGACTTCTCCGCTTCTCTTAAATATGCCTTTAAGCCATTATAAGTAACCCTCTCACCATTAACAGCAAGCGGCAGGTTCTTTATGTCATTTTCCCCGAACTTTCTATAGAAAATACAGTAATTGAAATATTCTACACTTGTATTATCAGATGATGAAGCCTGTGCCTGTGTTAATATATCTGTGCCGTCAGTAACATTTTCTTCATCCTTCGCATCTCTTGCCTTTCTTGCACAAAAGCCTGTTGTCATATATCTGAAACCATCTTTAACTGCATTGTTATCAAGCTTCCACTCAACAAGCGAATGTATGCAGGTGTTGTCACTCCCTTTTCTGAAAAGCTTCTCTATAGGCTGTTTCTCATCAAGTGTACAATTAGGAATCATATTCTGCATAAGAAGAAGCATTAAAAGACTCTTTCCACCACCATTAGCAAGGTCATATATTGTATTTTTGCAATTAAAACGCATTAGAAAATCGTCATAGAACTGCGTTCCAAAATTATATTTAACATTATTAACTCTTATTCTATTAATCTGTGGCATATCTACCTCTTTCCTGCACTACATAGTACATTCTTAAGCTGTTAAATCAAAGACTGCATAATCTCTGCCATACGTCCCTTATATTCATCAAAATAATTCTCGATAAGTGCTTTAAATCTGTCTGTTGGATAATATCTTGACTGTGCTTCCATTAAAAGCCCCTGTGACACACAGAAGTTAAGTACCATTTTCACAAAACCTGTCTTAGAATTTCTTGCGGCTCTTACATCTGCCGTATCTTCAACTGTTATAACCGGAAGCTCGTCCCAGCTTAAAGCTATCTGTTTAAAGCTGTTCTCCTCTATGTCATCAATAATCATTCCCAACTTCTTATCAATAATTGCTGACACTGAATAATCAACATTTTTAACAATATCCTCAACCTTTACGAACTCCACATAAGTCGTATTAGATGATGCCGTATAGAATTCTGTTATAATATTGTATATAACAAAATATGCCATATATAAATCTTTATTCACCTTAATGCCAAGTTCTTTACGCAGTTCTTCATTCGTATAGCCAAACACCCTGTTGTTCTCTCCTGCACTGACATATAGTCCATTATTATACTCATATATTGAAAGGTTAAGCTTCTTAAGTGACATATGTACTATGTCATAGATTTCTGCATTGTTGTTATATTCCTGATATAAAGAACTATTGTCACCACGCTCAGTAAGTTCTTCACCTGTTATAAGCTTCGATACTATATCCAATGCTTTTTCAAGATTTCTATTTTCCATCGTCTGCCTCTTTTCTGAATGTAATATTCATTACCTGCACATTGGTGTAATCTATTATTTCATCTGTTCCCTTTTCCATAATTATATGTACAGGCTCACTTCCTTCAAAACCCTCCTTTAATATGTCATCAAGAAATGTTTCTGACTGCATATTATCTCCACCGATAACATAGCTGTCCTTCTGGCACAGATTAACAAAGAAAGAATAATAATCAGCATTATTAAGAATTTCCTCTCCATAAGCTTCTGACATTATATTATTGAATTCTCCAAGCGTTAAAATGTCCGATTTATTCATACATTTTCTGTTAATACACTCCTTAAGATTATTCATTATAAAGATGTAATTATGTCTTATTCTTTCATCTTCTATCTCATCTTCATATACTATATCTTCTGGTGTGTCCTCTGTTACATATTCCTTCTTATCATATCTTGCCGGCTTTACAAGAAGTGCTTCATCTATTGTCTTTATGTCAAATGTCTTCTTTATATTAAGCTTTAACAGCGGCTCTATTATAAATGACAGTAACGAAGCATCATCTGTCCTTATCATATCTGAGAGTGCCGCTGTGAAATCCATATGTGAACGAAGCCTTGAAAGCTTTGCTTTCTTTACTGCCTCATCTGTCTTATTCTGCATATCAGTACAGTCACGAAGAAGTTCCGCGTGCTTGTTCATTGCTATTTTAAGCTGGTCCTCAAGATAATGGATTTCTTTTAATGTCCTGTAATAGCTTTCTGTCGCTGATGAATTACTCTCAAGCCTTTCTATTGCCTTGTCAATAAGTTCCTTGTTCTTCTTAAAAAGCTTCTCCTCATCAACGAACCATTTCATTCCTGTATTGACAAAATCCTCATAATGTTCAAGTCCTGTCTTTACATCTTTGGAAAGCATATCCATAACTTCATTCTTCTTAACCTTAAGCCTTCCAACTTCCTCATTAATTCTTTCTATAACCTCTACTCCGCCTTTAAAGTTATTGGAATTAATCATTTTCTCCAAAAGGAGCTGTGACACGCTTATACGGCTTTCGTCCTTAATCTCTTTCGTATCAAGATAAAACTCGACCGCATCAGCGCTTATACTGTACCACACAGTATTATCTTTTATTGTACTTTCTATAAGCTTAACCCTTGATACTCTCTTCTTCTTCTCTACAGGGTCATAATACGCATACTCAAATGGCTTTCCCTCATTCTTCATCTTATCAAAGACATAATCAGCCACTTCCCCGCTTTCTTCCTCAGTAAGCTTCATATCAAAGTCGTGCCTTATTATGTTATTAAAGAACTCCTGATACTCCTTGTATGTAACTTCCTTTTCCTTGAAGTTATTTTCCTCAATAAAAAAACGCAGAACAGCCATCACGATATATCCCATATCAAGTGCTTCATATCTGCCCTCCTTAAACTGGGAAAATGAAGTATCAATAAGCTTGAAAAAAGGATAATATTTCTTAAGATTAAGCATTCTTTCTCTGTGCTCTGTTATTATCTCTCCAATCATATTCTCCGCCATATGTATACCTCTTCATATCATTATGCCATTCTGCATATGTCCGATTTATTCAATATTAATATGTAACTATTATAATTCTGTCCTGCCTTCAAGTGCTCTTAAGAGTGTAACCTCATCTATATATTCAAGGTCACCGCCTACAGGCACTCCACTGGCTATTCTTGTAACCTTTATGCCTGCCTGCTTTATCATCTTACTTATATACATAGCTGTTGTTTCTCCCTCAAGATTAGAGTTCGTAGCGATTATTACCTCGTCTACATCTTTTTGAAGACGCTTCATAAGTTCTGCCAGCTTAATATCTGATGGGCCTATTCCAAGCATTGGACTTATAGCCCCGTGAAGTACATGATACACGCCCTCATACTTTCCTGTCTTTTCGTATGCTGCCATATCCCTTGTCTGTTCAACGACCATAATCTGCTTGTGATTTCTGTTAGGATCTTTGCATATAGGACAAAGTTCCTCATCAGTAAGCGTATAACATTCTTTACAGTAATGTATATGCTCTTTAGCACTAATCATTGCATTGGCTATGCCCTCAACTTCTTCTTTAGGCATATTTATAATGTGAAATGCCAGGCGCTGGGCACTCTTAGCCCCAACCCCTGGTAATCTTGACAACTGCTCTATTAACTTATTAATATGACCGCTGTATATGTCCATTAGAAAAGGCCTCCTCCAAGTCCTGAAAGACCACCTGTTATCTTAGACATAGAAGCCTGTGATTCTTCTTCGCATTTACGAAGTGCTTCGTTAGTTGCAGCAACTATTAAATCCTCTAACATTTCTACATCATCTGGATCAACTGCTTCTGGATCAATCTTAACCTTAGTCACTTCTCTTTTACCTGTTACAGTAACTTCAACAACTCCGCCACCTGCTGTAGCTGTGAATTCTTTAGACTCAAGAGCTGCCTGCTGTTCCTCCATCTGTCTTTGCATTCTCTGTGCCTGCTTCATAAGATTGTTCATATTGCCAGGCATTCCTCCTGGAAATCCACCTCTTTTAGCCATTATATAAATTCCTCCTTATCATCTATTTCGATATCCATTCCAACAAGCTCCTCTAATGCTATATAACGCCTGTTAAAATCCTCATCTTCATCAATTCTTGTGCATACCACTCTTACTGATATACCTGTTCTTTCTTCGATAAGCTCCTCTATCTTAGCGATTGTTTCTTCCCTGCTTATCACGTTATAACCACTAATAGATTTTACCATAATCTCAAGGCTATTACCATCCTCTGTTACAGTAACATCAGCCTGCTTTAACAAATTCATAAGCAGTGCATCATCCATTGAAGCCACTATCTGACTCCACTGTCCTGCTATCTGCTTTATATCATCTGTGACTGCATCATAATTTCTTCTAAGAACAGGCTTTTCTTCCTGTACTGCATCATTCCTGCTGCCAGTGCCTAAAGCACCAGCACCACCTGACTGTAATGACATATTATCAAGCATATCCTTAGTTATATATGCACCTGACTGTAATTTACTAAGAGCTTCACTTAACTGGTTCTCAAGGTCATTTACCCTGCCTGCAAGCTCCTGCATATCCTTAGGACTTTCCATGGCCGGCTTCATAAGCTTAATAAAAGCTACCTCTGCCTTAACTCTCTTCTGCGTTGCATACTTCATCTCATTGGAAAGCTCTGACAGAACTCTTATATGACGCATTATACTGTCAACATCTACGTCCCTGGCATCTTCTATCATATCCTTAATATTATCCTTGGATACCTCGATAACATCTTCTATCTTATCTATATCATCTGTTGTCTTAATCAGCAGAAGATTTCTTAAATACCACACAAAATCTGTCACAAACTGAGACAAATCCCTGCCCTGCATAATTATGTCTTCCATAAGATTCATACAGCCTGCAACATCTGATGTCTTTATTGTCTTATACATCTTGCTGAACACTTCTGTATCAACTGCACCAAGCACATCAAGTACATTTTCATACTTAAGCTCTTTGCCAAGATAAAATGCTATGCACTGGTCTAACAGACTGAGTGCATCTCGCATAGAACCATCAGCCGCTTTGGCTACATATTTTATTGCCCTATCCTCAACGCTTATATTCTCTGCTTTCATAAGCTGAGTGAGCCTGTCTGCTATTGTTTCTATTGATATTCTGTGAAAATCATATCTTTGACAGCGCGACATAATAGTTATCGGTATCTTAGCCGCCTCTGTTGTTGCAAGTATAAATATTACATATGCAGGTGGTTCTTCAAGTGTCTTTAACAGTGCATTGAACGCTCCTATAGACAGCATATGAACCTCATCTATTATATATACTTTGTACTTCCCCTCTGTTGGAGAGTATTGTACTTCTTCTCTTATCTCTCTTATATTATCGACACCATTATTAGATGCCGCATCAATCTCTATTACATTCATAGAAGTTCCTGCTGCAATTGCCTTACATGCAGGACATTCTCCACATGGACTTCCATTAACCGGGTGTTCGCAGTTAACTGCCCTGGCAAATATCTTTGCAACACTCGTCTTGCCAGTTCCCCTGGTACCACAGAAAAGGTATGCGTGTCCTATTCTGTCTGCCAATATCTGATTTTTTAATGTTGTAACTATATGATCCTGACCTTTAACATCTTCAAAGGTGTCAGGACGCCACTTTCTGTATAGGGCCTGATATGACATACTTAGAGGACTTCCTTTCTGAAGAGGTGTTTCGCTCATCGCGTATTACAATACGTTACACTTCGCTCAACTCGTAACGATAGCGTTCCAGAAGCTTCCGCTTCTGTCACTGTCGCGGTGCTCCTCGAATTGATTGCAATAAGGCCTTTTTCCTGCTAGCAGGAAACGTCCTTCTTTCAATCCATTCTCATCGTTACTCGCGCAAAAATACCGTGCGTTCAGCTTCGAATGATCATCCACAGACGTTACCGATACAGTTAGCTCGATCCAGGCTGCCTTTCGGCACACAGAAGGTTTCACTTAATGCTGCTTCATTCCTGACCTGACATGGTTCATGAATTCCTGTTGCGAAAGACCCAAATGTCATCACCACTTATATCGGGCGGCTCCATAAAATCTCGCCCTCTGCCGAACATCACCCCTGCTATAGCGGATTGCAGGTTCAAGGTGCCGCTACTACCCCGGCTGCACGGTATTTCAATTATACTTGTTATATATGCTTGTTGTCAAGGTGTGAAGCGTTGACAAAATAAGACAGCTAAATAAGCCAGTCCCTAAGAATCATTTCCTAAGGACTGGCTTTAGCAATCCTTGTCAGAACAGGCGGCAAAACCAACTTCTTACCACTCCCGAATATCACCAGAAACTTGCCAAAACCTACTATCCTCTATCAACTTCGCTATTGCGCAGGTCTTTTCAAGCACTGTGAGACTGTCATCCCCTCTTGCTAACCTACTCAATCATTATATTCTTGCCTTTTCGTAGGTCTTTTTCCAAACTTTCTTCTATTCAATGATACTCTTACCTCTCCAAAGACCTACTACCTCCACTGTATTAGCTTGATTAGTGGGTTTTTCTCTTCCCAACACGTCTTTTTCTCATAATTTCAACCCACCCATTCTGCATATTGTGAGGCTTGCGTAGGTCTTTCCCTCTTCAACACGCTGCAACCATCAACCCCCACGAAATTAACAATCTCCACACACAAAAAAGACAGCCTCCGCAATCCACTCAGAAGCTGCCTTAAACCATTACCTTAAACGTATTACTCCAAACATATTATTCCTGTTCTTCATACCTAGGAAGCTCAACTATCACCGCCTCATGATGAACAGCCGGAAGGAATTTCTCCATCACTTCCTTAGTCTTTAACTTAAGGCTTGATGTATTGATGCAAGGATGGCAGCCGAGAGTTTCTCCCTCAAGCACTTCCTTATCCATCAGTAACTGCACATGGTTATCCGTATCATTCATAAGTCCCATTATGGATACCGAACCCGGTGTTATATCAAGGAATTCCTCCATATATGATTCATCTGCAAATGAAAGTCTCGCTGAATTAATCTGCTTACTCAGATCCTTTGTCTTAAATGGCTTGTCACCTGGCATCATAAGCATATAAAAATTCGTCTTCTGTCTGTTACATAAGAAAAGATTCTTACATATAAGTGTGTCCAGAATCTTATCTATGTCATTACACACTTCCATTGTTGTAGCAGGCTCATGGTCTGTTCTGTAATATTCCATTCCAAGCTTGTCCAACAAATCATATACTCTGATTTCTTTTTCTAATCTTCCTGTTTCATCGGCAGGTCTTCCTTTAATAAGTTCCATGATATTTCTCCCTGACAATCTGATATTCCGTTATTCCGACTATCTCATAATCTGATATTCCAATATTCCGATTATCTCATAATCTGATAATCTACTCAAAATAATACAGATATACATCCTCAAGGTCAATATTATCTCCAACTTTTACTGCTTCTTCTGGCAGCTCATCACCTACAACTCTTAACGCAAGACCGTTCTTTCTCTGTCTGATATTGCCAATCTTGTATTCCTTCTGCAGCTCGCCGACCTCGTCAAGCGTGCATGTTATCTCACCGACTTTTCCAGCCATGCTTTCAATAAGTTCAACAGGTGTTCCTGTCGCAATTATCTCTCCGCTCTTTAGAAGAAGTACTTTATCAGCAATACATTCAATATCACTTACAACATGAGTTGCAAAAAGAATTATCTTGTCCTTAGACAACTCTGCAATATAGTTTCTGATTGAAATTCTCTCTTTAGGGTCAAGTCCTGCTGTCGGCTCATCAAGTATAAGAATCTTAGGATTACCAAGAAGTGCCTGCGCAAGCAGCACTCTCTGCTTCATTCCTCCTGAAAATCCTCCAATCTTCTTATATGCAACCTTAGTAAGATTAACTACCTCTAACAGCTCGTCAATCTGCTGGTTGACTGTCTTGACAACCTCATTGCCATTGTCATCAGTAGTCTTAATCTTCTTAACCCCCTTAATCTCTGCCATATATTTAAGAAATGCTTTAGGCGAAAAATCCTCATAAAATCCCTGCTGCTGCGGCATGTATCCAACCAGACCCCTGAACTGTTTGCCAAGCTTTAATATATCTTCCTCGGCACTGTCCTCTCCAAAAAGAATACTTCCGCCATTCATCTTGTCTCTTGATACATTATCAGTGATAAGATTAATCATCGTACTCTTTCCTGCTCCATTAGCACCAAGAATGCCATATACTCCCGGTGTAAATGTATAATTAATCCCCTTCAGTGCCTGAACTGTACCATAAGTTTTCTTTAAATTCCTTACCTCTAATTTCATACCCTGTACCTTCTCTTTCCTAATGATTTTCCAACCTTCATCATAACCAGCATAATTACAAACTCACATACCAGCTCTGTCATATAGCGCACAACCATGAATTGTCCTACCGATGCATGAAGTATAAGACTTTTGATACCCCCATACTGCCTGCTTATATAATCATTATACTACTACTCTGTGCCAGTGCAATCATAATTCTGCGCACGTTCCCTCCTTTTATTATTAATACGAAAAATGTTCCTGATAAGTTGACGCATTTTCACAAAAAAGTTAAAATTTTTATAATATTTTGTGGAGGATAATCTAGTGGAGAATACTCAGGTGGTTTTTGAAAAAGATGATTACAGATATATGAAACAGGCAATCACACAGGCTAAGAAGGCTTATAAACTCAATGAAGTGCCTATCGGCTGTGTGATTGTGTATGAAGGAAAGGTTATAGGAAGAGGCTACAACCGCCGTAACACTGATAAAACCTCTCTCGGCCATGCCGAGATTACTGCAATTAAGAAAGCCAGCCGCTACATGAACGACTGGCGGCTTGAGAACTGCACTTTATATGTTACGCTTGAACCATGTCAGATGTGTGCAGGTGCTATTGTTCAGGCAAGAATTCCAAGAGTTGTTATCGGTTCCATGAATCCCAAAGCCGGATGTGCCGGTTCTATACTTAATATCTTACAGATTCCCACATTCAATCACCAATGCGAAATCACTAAAGGTGTATGTGAAGAAGAATGTTCAGAAATGCTCACAACATTTTTCAAGGAACTGCGTAAAAGCAAGAAAAAGAATACTACTGTCACTACTGATGGAGAATAATTATGAAATTTGAATACACTTTTGAAGGCATGAAGCTTAAAGTACTTGATGAAACATTTGCAGGAAAAGTACTTGAATTTTACAGCTCTAACCGTGAGGAATTCGACAGATACGAAGCTGCCAAGCCAGATAATTTCTATACAACAGAATATATTGCAGCCACACTTAAAGCTGAATATGCTGCTTTACTAAAGGGTGAATTCGGCAGATTTTTCCTTTTTTCTGACGACTTACCAGGTGAAATTCTCGGCTCTGTATCTTTTTTTGGTGTTACAAGCATTAACCGTTCTTGCCGCATAGGATATAAGATTGATAAGAATTACCGCCAGTTAGGACTTGGAAGCCTTATGGTTAAACATATGCTTGAGATTCTTACACACGAAAAGGAGATGCACAGGATTGAAGCTTACATTCACCCTCAAAACATCTCCTCTATTAATCTTGTCAAATCTCTTGGCTTTATATCTGAAGGAACCGCCTACTCCTATGTAAAGCTTAACGGCTCATGGCAGGATCATTTAAGATTCGTCTATATCTCCTGATACCAGTATCCGAAATATGGATTGGCATAGTCACTCCTGTGACTCTTCTTAAAATTATTAAAGCCAAACATTGAAGCCATGTAACGTTCACGGTTGCAGTACATTCCCGGAACGCCAACGAAATATTTAGTATTATCAAGGTTATCGCGCACTCTTCCAAAAAGTATGTGTCTGAAATTATAATAGCCATGCAGCAGGAAGCTGTTTCCCGCGATATCAATTTCATTCTGGTTAAGACACTTTAACTTCTCTGGCGACACTTCTATACAATCATAGAAGTAATCATCGTCAAATGCATCTATATAATCAGCCCGCACAAAAAGCTTTTCAAAAGGATCCGTCTGCGTTGCATTGGCTCTGTGTGCTTTTTGCTGCAAATGTTGTGTTTCCGCAGGTATTTTAGCTGCTGCTCCATCAGCTTTTATATTCTCCGGCATGGTTACACTTTCGGCAGCCACCTCTGCCTGTTTTGTCTGAACTATCTGCTGTTCTTCCACCACAATCTGTTTCGTCTGAACCATTTCTGATTTTCCCGCCAACATTGCAGATTCTGACTGAACCGGCTGTTGTCCGCCTGATTCTGACTGTCCCCGTTCCTTCATTGCTGCATTGTATCCAGCCATCTCTTGTCTGACCACCGAAGACTCTGCTGTCTCCTGTCGTTTCTCTTCCTCATCACTCTGCCGCATGCGCTCTTTTATGACAATCTCGGCCTCAGCCTGCTTCTTTGCGTCCATTCCTGAGAACACAAGCATATCAGGAGTTACATCTTCATCTTTCCACATTGAAAGCATGCAGTCATATCTTGCGTCCTCCATTGCAACCGCAAGTCCGCATATATCCCTGAAGCTGTAACCTGTGTCATTTATATTATCAGGGTTAAATACACCACTGTATTCCATCTGTCCCATTTTTACAAGACATTCCCCTAACTTTATAAGCCTGTAGCCGCTGTCAGTAACCATCATATATATTCCAAACATTTCCGGACTGTCTGTTTTAACGCCTCTTAAACTGATGCTTAACTTGAACTGCCCCTGATGAACTAATGCCTTTGCAAAGCCTGCATTTCTGCCCTTTACTCCCTCCGGATATGAATATATGTATGAAACAAGACGCTGATAATCCACAATAAACCTCCCTGATGATTAACTCTCTTATGCACCTTATGCCATGCATTAAGAAAATATTCCATCAGGGAGGTTTTATCTTAATCTACCACCATATTCTTTCCGTTATTTTTTCCGTAATAAAGCCTGTCATCTGCGCGCTTTATCCATTCTTCTATATCACCATCGGCATTTCTCTGCGCCACTCCTATTGTTAGTGATATATTTATCTTCTGCTGTTTATAAATACATTCAGAGTTTTCTATTTCTCTCCTCAATTTTTCTAATACTTCATGTGTGCTGTCGTGGGTTCCATTATGTATAAGAAATTCTTCTCCGCCCCACCTTGAAATCACACAGTTACTGCATATATTTTTCATCTTCTGTGCAATGAAATTCAACACATAATCACCACAATTATGTCCATATGTATCATTTATTTTCTTGAAATCATCTACATCTGCCATTGCAAGCCAGCCTTCATCGTCCGCATCATATTCTTCAAGATAATTAATCATATATCTTCTGCTGTAAAGGTCTGTCAGAAGATCAATGTTGGCAATTGAATTAAGCTTCTTCTCAGACTCAATAACAAGATCGACTATCACCTTAGTATAATATATTAAAAATGCTGATACACTTATTGCATTACATGCAAGCATCACAGATATAATTGTTTTATTAATTTCATACAATGGTCCGTTAATTATAGCTATTGCTGATGATATTATACTTACAGCAACTATTGCTATCGACACAGCCAGTGGATTCGGGTCTTTTGTATCAGTCTTGGTTGATATGTATTGTGAATAAAATATTATAGGTATTAATGACATGCTATAAAGATTAAATCCACATTTATACCCAAGACATATTGTTGCAATAGCCATATAAATTATAATTGTTGCATACACACACCACATATATGCACACACTTTCTGCCTTTTTAACAGCATAAAATATAACACATAACCAATCATTGCTATTACACTGTAATAAATCATTGGTGTTATATTAAAATATACAAACAATATCAGCATAAATGCAACAAATAAAAACAACGATATGTTAACAACCACGCATAGTTTAACAACCTGTTCCAGATTAAATTCTTTTTTATTAATGCTCATGATATCTCCTGATAATATGTTCTCGATTGTAAGTAGTACTATAGTATCATACAAAAGCTACTTTTGCACTACATTTTTATTGCAGCTTGACATTTTTTATTAAGTTTCATAACATTATTCTTATAGATTGGAGGCAATATGAGCGATAATAAATATAATAATGTTATGCACCTCGGCAACCCAACTAACACGATTGCCGTGCTTAACAGATATGGTTTTGATTTCAAGAAAAAGTTCGGCCAGAACTTTCTTATAGATGAAAATGTTGTTGAGAAAATCGTCCGTGAAGCAGGCGTTACGAAAGACGATTTCGTTGTTGAAGTCGGCCCTGGAATCGGAACAATGACTCAAATTCTGTGTGAGAATGCCAGAGAAGTTGTTGCCGTTGAGATTGATAAGAAGCTTATTCCTATCCTTACAGAGGACACACTTTCTTATTATGACAATGTAACAGTAATCAATGAAGATATCTTAAAGCTTGATATCAAGAAGCTTGCAGATGAGAAGAATGAAGGCAGACCAATCAAGGTTGTTGCCAACCTTCCATACTATATAACAACACCTATTATTATGGGACTTTTTGAGAGCCATGTACCATTAGACAGTATAACTATCATGGTTCAGAAAGAGGTAGCTGACCGCATGCAGTGCGGACCTGGAACTAAAGATTATGGCGCTCTTTCACTTGCTGTACAGTTCTATGCCAGGCCTAAGGTTGTGCTTAATGTACCTGCAAGCTGCTTTATGCCTCGTCCTAATGTTGATTCAGCGGTTATCCGTCTTGAGCGCTTCAAGACTCCACCTGTTGATGTTAAGAATGAGCATCTTATGTTCAAGATAATAAGAGCATCATTTAACCAGCGTCGCAAGACTATGCTTAACAGTGTAGGCAATTCCGGCATCGGCATCACGAAAGAAGCTCTTACCAACGCATTAGAAACTATGGGACTTCCGCTTACCATCCGCGGCGAAGCCCTTACACTTGAGCAGTTTGCACAATTAAGCAATCTGCTGTGCTAAATAACGTGATACCTATAAGTAGTCGCATTTTCACTGCTTTAGTAGGTGTTTTTGCAGCAAAATTCACGTAAAACAGGTTATTTCCAAACTAAAGACCTATACAACAACAAAAAAACTGCTATTTAGTAGGTGTTTTCGTGGCTTTATCAATAAAAACCACGTTAAAAGACCTACTAAATAGCAGTTTTATTATAATTTATAGGTTTTCACCCAGTTTACACAAGAAAAGAGCTGTCCTGCCGGCAAAGTCCTCGAAACCTTACTCCGCAAAAAGCAGCCTTCTCGCATTCTGGTTAGTAACATCAATAACCTCCTGCGTATCAAGCCCTTTAATCTGCGCCAGCTTTTCTGCAACATATTTTATATTGCGGCTGTCGTTTCTTTTACCTCGGTTAGGCTCAGGTGCCATATATGGACTGTCTGTCTCCAGAACAATTCTATCCATAGGTATATACGCTGCTGCTTCCACAAGCTTCCTGGCATTCTTAAATGTAAGAACACCGCCGATTCCTATAGAAAAGCCCATGTTAAGAAAATCTCTTGCGGCTTCCCTGCTGTATGAATAACAGTGAATTATTCCACCTGTCTCCTGTCCGTGATTACTCTTTAATATGTCGATTGTATCCTGACATGCATCTCTTGAATGAATCATTACCGGCATGTGTGTACGGTACGCTACATTCATCTGTGCTGCAAACCATTCACGCTGCTGCTTCTTCTCAGCCGCCGCCATATCTGCATCATCTGACACATAGTAGTAATCAAGTCCGATTTCTCCAAGTGCAACAATCTTTCTGGTCTTAGATTCACCAAGCATGTTTTCCAGCCATTCAATGTCCGATTCTTTCAATCTGACAATATCCTCCGGGTGGAAACCAATCGCTGCGTATACCTTTTCATATTGTGCAGCAAGTGCAAGGGAAGCCTCACAGCCCTGACGGCTTGCACCTACATTAACAATGTAATCAAGCTCCCCTGTATCACTAAGCATGCTGCTTATAAGTTCATCTCTGTCCTCATCAAATCTTTCATCATCATAATGAGCATGAGTTTCAAATATCTTCATATCTATCAGCCAATCTCTGCGCCTTCAATAATATCCTTCTCAAGTGTAAGAACTGATAAGTTATCCTTATCATCCCATGCTGAGATAATCATTCCCTGTGACTCAATACCACAGATCTTTCTTGGCTTTAAATTAGTACATACAACTAACTTCTTACCAATAAGCTCTTCTGGCTTATAGTACTTCTGGATACCTGATACGATAGTTCTCTTCTCATCACCAATCTGAAGCTCGAACTTAAGAAGCTTTGTCTTCTTAACAGCTTCACATGTAAGAACCTTGGCAACTCTGAACTGAACCTTTTCAAAATCATCAAATGTAATCTCAGGCTTAACTTCAACCTGTGGATATTCTGTAACTCCATTAGCCTTCTTCTGTGCTTCCTGAATAGCTTCAACCTTTTCCTTAAGGTCCTTCTCAAAGTCAAGTCTTGCGAAAAGAATCTCTGGAGTCTCAGTAACCTTAAGTCCTGTTTCTCTTAAGCCAAATGTAGCAAGGTCATCAAAATCTCTTACTCCTGCCTCTGGATTAGCTGGGTAAAGCTGTGCAAGAATCTTATCTGTAGTCTCTGGCATGAAAGACTTAAGAAGATTAGCACCGATTGTAATACTCTCAACAAGGTTATAGAGCACTTCTGCTAATCTGTCCTGCTGTGCCTCATCCTTTGCAAGAGCCCAAGGCATTGTCTCGTCAATATATTTGTTACATCTCTTAAAGAGTGTGAATACTTCTGTGATAGCATCTGCTACATGAAGTGTAGCCATCTTTGCCTGAACCTTATCTCTTGTTGCTGTTACAACAGCCTTAAGGTCACCGTCAATTGCAGCATCCTCTACGCCAGTCTTATTAACAACTCCACCAAAGTACTTGTTAGACATTGCAACTGTTCTGTTTACAAGGTTACCAAGTGTGTTGGCAAGGTCTGAGTTCATACGCTCAACCATAAGCTCCCATGAAATAACACCATCATTCTCAAATGGCATCTCGTGAAGAACAAAGTAACGTACAGCATCAACGCCGAAGAGGTCTACAAGGTCATCCGCATAGATAACATTTCCCTTAGACTTACTCATCTTACCATCATTCTGTAATAACCAAGGATGTCCAAATACCTGCTTAGGAAGTGGCTCACCAAGTGCCATAAGGAATATTGGCCAGTAAATTGTATGGAATCTGATGATATCCTTACCGATAAGGTGAAGGTCTGCTGGCCAGAACTTCTTGTACTGCTCTGAAGAATTGCCATCAGCATCATATCCGATACCTGTGATATAGTTAGTAAGGGCATCAAGCCATACATAAACTACATGCTTGTCATCAAAGTCAACTGGAATACCCCATTTGAAAGATGTTCTTGATACACATAAATCCTGAAGTCCAGGAAGAAGGAAGTTGTTCATCATCTCATTCTTTCTTGAAACAGGCTGGATGAATTCCGGATGTGTATTGATATGCTCAATAAGCTTGTTGGCATATTTGCTCATCTTGAAGAAATAAGCTTCTTCCTTAGCTGGCTTAACTTCACGTCCACAATCAGGACACTTTCCATCAACAAGCTGGCTCTCTGTCCAGAAAGACTCACATGGAGTACAGTACATGCCTTCATATGAACCCTTATAAATGTCTCCCTGATCATAAAGTTTCTTAAAAATCTTCTGAACCTGCTTCTCATGGTAATCATCTGTTGTTCTGATGAACTTATCATATGAAGTATTCATAAGATCCCATATTCTCTTAATCTCTGTTGAAACATTGTCAACAAATTCCTTAGGTGTAATTCCAGCTTCCTCAGCCTTAAGCTCAATCTTCTGACCATGCTCGTCAGTTCCTGTCTGGAAAAATACATCATAGCCTTCCTGTCTTCTGAATCTTGCAATACTGTCTGCAAGAACGATTTCATAAGTATTACCGATATGTGGCTTGCCTGATGTATAGGCAATAGCTGTTGTCATATAAAATGGACCTTTACTCTGTGGCATATCAATTCCTCCATAATCTATTATTTTAATTCATCGCTATAATGCAAATGTAGTGTGAATCATTTATCCGTAAACTTTATCATAGAAAAATTTACAATAAGTGTCAAGTCTGTATTAAGTATGATACAATATGTGAATAATAAATCAGTATTTCTTATAATATTAATTAAGACAGAAATGAGGATTAGTATGCATAATAAACAATTTTGCCTTTTACATCAATTTCTTAACAAGGCTGTGAGCCTGCTGATAGTTTTTATAATAGTAATTACCCTGTCTGGCTGCAGCCTGCCCTGGAATCAGAAGCAGATATCAGAAACTACTATATCTGCCACCGAGGATAACGCTGATTTCACGGAATATGTAAACAACCTGTTTGCTGACCTGTTAAGTGCCGACATGGTATCTTTGCATGCCTATGTCGAACACCCCAAGGATTTCGGAATTAACGATTATGAGATTACTCTTGGCCGCTACGACCTTGACAATCCCGATGACACCTCAGATTACACCGACATAATATCAACACTTAAATCATTTGACAGAAGCACACTCTCCGCAAAACAGCAGATTACGCTTGATGAGCTTCTTATATATATGGAAAATGAGCTGGAATACAGTGATTTGTACATGTTTAATACACAGCTTCAGACAACTACAGGTATTCATGTCCAGCTGCCACTGCTTTTTGCTGAATACACATTTGCAGAAAAGAAGGATATTGACGAATATATTGAGCTTCTATGTGATGTTGACGGATATTTTGAAAATATGGCTGCATTTGAGAAGCTTCGTGCTGACAACGGATATTTTATGGAAGATACCCTTGCCGATGAGGTAATTGAAAGCTGCAAATCATTCCTTGAGACTGCCGGTTTAGAAGATGGTGCAATGATATCAACCTTTAACGAAAAGCTTGCTTCTGTTGACGGACTTTCTTCACAGGATATTGCAGATTATAAAGCAAAAAATGTGTCCGCAGTCAATGAACATGTAATTCCAGGATATCAGTCCCTTGTAAATGCACTTACTTCATTGAAAGGCTCTAACAGATATTCAGGCGGTTTATGCAATTATCCTGATGGTTCACGGTATTTTGAATATATTCTTTCTTCAACACTTGGCTGGAGCAAATCTGTTGACGAATATGATAAGCTGGTTGATTCTTACCTCAAGAAATATATGCTTAAAATGCAGTCGCTTGCGCTTAAAGACTCCTCTATTCTTGATAAATTTGACACATTTTCATTCAATATGGCAGACCCGGTTGGCATACTTACCGACCTTAAGAAAAGAATAACCGATGATTTTCCTGAGATTCCAGATGTGAATTATAATATCAAATATGTGTCAAAGGCACTTGAGGACTACACCAGTCCGGCTATGTACTTTATTCCGCAGCTTGATAACCTTGATATCAATTCAATATACATCAATTCTTCAGGCACTTCTGCAAGTGAATTATATCCTACACTTGCACATGAGGGTTATCCGGGACACATGTACCAGACGCAGTATTTTGCCGCAACCAATCCTGACTGGATAAGATACATTCTTGCACCAGGCGGATATGTTGAAGGCTGGGCATCATATGTTGAAGTTCTTTCTTATAATTATGCACAGACTGACAACGATGCACTTAACAAAATGTATGCTGCTAATTATGCCACTGTCCTGTGCCTTTATGCAAAAGGGGATATTGGCGTTAATTACTATGGATGGAGTGAAGATGATGTTTACCGATTCATCAGCCAGTATGGTTTTGATGATAAATCAGTCGCTCACGAAATGTATTACGCATTTGTCTCTGATCCAGGCAATTATTGCAAATATGTTCTTGGAATGTTAGGATTTGAGCAGTTAAAGACTAAGGCACAAAGCGAGCTTTCTGACAAATTCAATCTTAAAAATTTCCACCAGTATGTACTGGATATGGGGCCTGTGCAGTTTGATATATTATTTAACAACCTTGATGCATGGATTAAAAGAGAAAAATAAAATTAAAAATGGGATGTTACCTTAACACAATAGTCTGGTAACATCCCTTATTAATTGATTATTATATGCTTCCACCCGGATAATAGCCACCTGAACCACAGCCGCAGCACATAGGCATACATATATTTGAACACAGGCAGAGTGCAACCCACGGAGCACAGCCTGTACAATATGTTGTAGATGACGGTCCCTGATACTGTGTCCTTCTTCCTGCATACCAGCTTCCACCGCTTGCAATACGCTGATACAGCAACTGATACTGCATATTGTCAGGATCAGAATCCAAAGCACGCTTGGCATCTTCCAAAGCTGTAGCTTCTTCCCCTTTTCCAAGATGTGCCAACGCACTGTAGTAGTACCATCTTCCATCACGGTCAGTTATGTTGTTAAGCACATTAATAGCTTCATCATAACTAGAGTTATTAATATAATTAGCTGCTGCCCTCAGATGCACTGTTGTAGGATCATTGCCATTGAGATTATCACTGCCATATCCATTGCCACCATAGCTTCCTGTATATCCACCAAATCCAAATGGACCAAATCCCCAGAAGCTTCCGAAATCTCCATATCCGCCCTGTGACTGGTTCTGATAATCACCATCATAACCATAATGATCTGAACGGCCTGTACCATAACGCGTCTGGCTGTATGACTGACTACTGTATCCGCCCTCACGCTCACGCATTATCTGATTATAAGCCTGCTGTACAAGCTTAAACATCTCTTCTGCCTGATCCTTATTAGGATTATTAATGTTAGCATCAGGATGATACTTTCGGCTCAGTGTTCTGTATGCTTTTTTCACTTCATCATCGGAAGCATCTCTTGATACTCCCAACACTTTATATGGATCTGTCATTATGTTCCTCCAACTGCTTACCGGCAGTATTATTTTTCTTCCTTCTGGCGGCGTAGAACTTTGTCCATACACCTGAATATATGATATTTCTTAACAGTTCTGCATTAGCAAGAATCGGCAGTCTCTCAAAAGCCCTTGCACATCCTGCCATATACGCTTTAAGTATGTTTTCTGCAAATGTATCAAAATCCTCTACATCATTATGATACTTAAATACATTATAATTGTTCTTTTTCTCGTCTTTTTCCAAATCATCATATGCATCTAACAGATATATAAATCTGCCAAGATTATTGCCAAGCACCCTTAACTCATCACTCCACTCATCATCTTTCATGGCAGCAACTTCACCTAACAGTATACCAAACTGCTCTGCCGGCTTGTCAATATTCGTTTCCTGTGCTTTTTCATATTCTGACAACTTAGAAAGGCTTTTCCTTATAATCTCTGCCTTATGCGGATATTTCTTCTCAAGCTTTTTAATATCTTTTTTCAATACTCCGGCATAAGTTCTTTTCAAGACCTTTTTCTCATCGTACCAGTCGTCCATACATTTGTAATATGTCAGAAGGACATTCATGTCCGCAACATAATCTGAAACAACGTTACGCCTCACAGGATGCTTTCTTAATGGATGTGTGACGCAACGTTCCTCAGAGTATATAGTTTCCGGTTCATACAACCCTGTAAGAAGTATAACCAGAAATGTCATATCATAGCTTAAGGAAATCTGCCCCTTCAATCCATGCGCTTCTGCCAGCGAATCGCACAGACCACAATAGTATGAGCGGTATTTATCAAATTCTCTGAATTTAAGTTCTGGCTGATCAACAACTATATACCCATACATACTAAACTCATACCTCCATTTTCGCTTATCATATAACATTGAAAATATTCAGTCAATCAGCCTTTCAAAGATTAATAAATTATTAATACTATTTTTAGATATTATTCTTGTCATCAAAATCAGTTCCCCACAAAAGGAAACTTGTATAATCATCTAGCGAATTGACTGGACGCATTACATCACTCTCGTCAAGATTGCTGGCAAATTCATTCTCACCGTCATCATAACCTTTATCGCCCTGCCCATTATCGTATCCGTTTCTGTACTCATCTTTTTCATGATTATAGTCAAATGCTGGAAACATTATGCCACCTCCTTTCGAAGGTAGTATGTTAAGTTTCACCTGGTTTTATCCGATATAATATTCAGCTGATAAATGTGTATTCAATCACACTTGATATATAAGGAGGAAACTTATGCGGATTACATCACAGATGCTGGCAGCTAACCAGCTTAAAGCAGGCATTGAGCCTTCATCAAAGACTTTGCTTGATTACATTCAGAATGATGACAATGACAGCCTTACAAGCCTGCTTTCCAAAAAAACTGATACTTCAACATCTTCACTTACTAAGAAATTACAGAAAGACGCTTACAAGAATATTAAAGATGATGCTGATTCTGTTACAGAGAATGCAGCTAAATTCACAGATAAGAAATCTACTCTTTTTGCTGATGCAGAAAGGACCGGTGATTATTCTGCAATATATGCGGATATCAAATCTGTAGTTGATTCTTATAATAAGCTCTACAACACCCTTGGTAAAACATCAAGTTCTATCAACACTATGTGTTCTGACCTTTTAAAGGAAGCAGTTAAAGAGAACTCTGAAACATTATCTGCAGTAGGAATTGCGCTTAAAGACGATGGTTCTCTTTCAATCGATGAAAAGAAGCTTAAGGCTGCTGATACAGATACTTTAAAGAAAGCATTTGGAACATCATCAGAATTTGCAAAGAGGCTTGGAATTATTGGCTCTAATGTATCATCACTTGCAAAGGCTAACATTAATTATGTTACCAACTCATATACATCATCAGGTGCCGCCTCTAACTCATCAGATGATTTATATTCACTTATGACAAGTAAGTTTAATTCTCGCGGTTAGAATTTCTGATAACGGATATGCATATATGATGTCCGATTTATTCAATATTGTATATTTTAAAAACCTCTCCATACCAGCATTTATAATGTCGGTATGGGGAGGTTTTAATATATAATAGTTATATATTTATTTTTTGTTAAATCTACCTGATATCTAACTCTGGTGGAACATCCAGCTCGTGCGGAACTGGCGCACCGTTCTTCTTTCTCTGTCGTACACACTCGGTCAGCAGGTACTCTATCTGTCCATTAACAGACCTGAAATCGTCCTCTGCCCACGCCGCAATGGCATCATAGAGTTTAGCTGATAACCGGAGAGGAACCTGTTTCTTACCTGAATCTGCCATTAGTAAAGACTTCCTGAATTAACTACTGGCTGGGCATCTTTGTTTCCACAAAGGACGACTAAAAGGTTGGATACCATAGCTGCTTTTCTCTCTTCATCAAGCTCTATAACCTGTTTTTCTGATAATCTCTCAAGCGCCATCTCTACCATTCCTACAGCACCATCAACTATCATCTTTCTTGCATCTACTATTGCTGATGCCTGTTGTCTCTGAAGCATTACTGCTGCTATCTCAGGTGCATACGCAAGATATGTAATTCGTGCTTCTATTATCTCAAGTCCGGCATCTGCTACTTTGCCCTGGATTTCTTTTCTTATTCTTTCTGCTACAACTTCACTTGAACCACGAAGGCTTCCCTCATCTGCAATTCCATCTCCCGTTGTATCTACATTTTCTGCAACATCATATGGATACATGCGGACAATATTACGGAGTGCGCTGTCACACTGTAATGAAAGATATTCCTTATAATTATCTACATTAAACACTGCCTTAGCTGTATCTGTCACTTTCCACATAACCGCAATACCAATCTCAACAGGATTACCAAGGCAGTCATTAATCTTCTGTCTACTGTTGCTCAGTGTCATTATCTTAAGTGAAATCTTCTTATTAGCTGACTGTGAATTATTTCCTGCCGCAATTGCCATTCCTGCAACACCTGCCATGCTAGCCAGATCAAGCTTATTTCCATCTCCTGTCACATCACCGCTCTGATTAAGCTTAGTTGACGCTGCCGGGTTAACAGCCACACAAAAAGGATTCACAAAGTAAAATCCCGCTTCTTTAATAGTTCCAACATACTTGCCAAAAAGTGTAAGCACAAGTGCTTCCTGTGGTTTTAATACCTTAAGACCGATAAAGAATATCCAGCCTATTGCTGCGTATACACCGCCTGCAACGATAAGTACTATCCATCCTGCTTTAGTCTCTGCCTGTTCAACCATAATCGAACCGACAATAATTGCTGCTATAGCTGCTGCGTAAAGTAATATAAACAGTGTAACCATTGCAAGACCATTCTTGCTTTTCTTCAAAACCTTTTCTTCCATATAAAAATACCTCCTAGACACTCTGATTATTCATCTTGTTATCGATTATTCTTTTAAAGGTGTCTTTGTTGATATTTGTATGATATTATTTTGATATCATCTTGTCAAGATATTAACATTGTTTTATGATTACAACCCTGCTATCCTATAATTCTGGAAACTCTCAACCTATCAAACTTGCATTTATTATATCCTTATAGGCAGAGAATCTCCCTTTCCAGGCATTCCACACACTCAATACCCAATATTCAACCTATCAATCAAACATTAGCTAACTGCTTATAGGAATTTTTCATAAAATACGGAATTTTCTCACAGAATCTTCCTATAAGAAATGTAAAAATCCGACTACCTATAGGTATCATATTATAAATCTCAATATTTCCAAATTCATAATGCAAAATCCGCCTATCAGAAAGACAGTATTGCGCACATACCTATATCTACACAGATATTTATATGCATATATACTAAAAGGAATACTCACACCATCTGCAATGAAATAAACTCTCAACGCTTCCTGTGTAAATATTCCTTCTGCCACTACAATTATTTACTGTATAAAAAAATAAAAGCCTTACAACCTAGGATTCCCTAAATCATAAGACCTTCCAGTGCACCGCCAGGGGTTCGAACCCTGGACACCCTGATTAAGAGTTGTGTATACTGTTATTATATATATTAGAATTAATTATGTCTAATAATTTTCCTTCATAATTTTCATCAGTTTTAATTCTATATAATTTTATATTTATTTTTTCAAATAACTTATTTTTAAAATCGTCTGTATTCTTTGCTTTTTCAGAATTATGTGTTTTATCATCTAGTTCTAGTGCATAAAGAATATGTAAATTATTGTCACATATTAAAAAATCAATATGCCTGCTTTTAATATAACCTCTATATTTAAATAGTTCTTGTTTATTTGTAACTTCAATAAAATCCTCCAGTCTAACTTTCGGACAGATTATATATTTATTATTATCTAATAATTTTTGTAATGTTTTAAAAAATGTGTATTCCGTTTTAGTTAATAACATTTTTGCTTTATAAGGATAATTATTTATATTAATGCTGGAGTCTTCTGTGTCTTTTTTTATTTTATTTATTTTCTTTGTCGTTGTTTTGTTGTTCAATACAGAATTAACAATTATTAATATTATTATAAGAGCAATCCAAGTATAAGTGTTCATTATTTTTTTCTCCTTTTTACCCAATCTTTGAAGATAATGACTTTTCGTCCTGGTCTTCAGGTATGTCTAATAATTTTCTAACAGATGCTTGTGTTCCTGGATCTGCTGCATAGTATGCATCAATTAATTTCTTATCTGCGCTGTCTTCTATATCTAATAATTCATATAATGATATCCCCAAAAACTCACAAATGTTAGCTGCATATTCCATAGGTGGAGTTGTCCCTCTAACTTTCCAATTTGCAACAGCTCCTGTTTTTAAGTTTAATTTTCGCGCTAAATCTGCTTGTTTTAAGTGTTTTTCGTCCATGATATTAAATATCTTTTCACTTATATTCATTTAACTCCTTTCTAATTTGCAAACATTTGTTAGTTTTTCAATTGACATCGCTAACATTTGGTTGTAAAATACATATGTACTTAAATATTAGACAACAAAAGCCGCATAACAACACCGCTACTGTTGGCGGCAATTGTCTATCTTAACAAAATATTATATCAAGTAGCTGGCAATCCTGCAATGTCGGGAGCAGTGAAGGGAAAGGGTGTAATTATGAAAAAAATAACATGTGTAGAATTTGATGAAAAAATGACCGAGCTAATGCAACAGATTGAAGATCTTAATGCTATAAAAGCCGGTCTTTTTTGTAATCGGGAAAAAATGAAGAGTGAAGATTTTGTTAAACAGCTTGTTGATGTAAACTTTGAGCTTCTGGCGAAACATTCGACATTGTTCACTTTGATTTCTATAGAAATAGACTTAAGTAATGAGTGTGAATATCAGGAGGCAGAAAATGACAATTGAAATACCTGACATCACAGCAGCGTATGTACAAGAATATCGAGAAGTCGAAGCAGAGCTTCAAATCTACACAAATGAATATCTTTTGAAGTGCAGCAGACAGGAACAGATACGATATAACAACCTCTGGTACAGACGCGACTATATCCGTTCATATATATTCGACATGATTCTATCCCCCATACAGAAGAGCGCAAGCAACGCTCCGAAGTAGAATTCGAAACATAGCAAGGGCAATAGCATTGCCCGCCGCTATGTCGTGGGAGTGTGAGGGCGGCTCCTGCTTGAAAAGATAGCCTAGAAAGGGAAAAAACATGAATCAGAAAACAAGAATTTTAGTGCTGGCAGTAGCAAAACCTTATGACATGATACCAGAGGGCAGCCTTGAGCGTGTATCCGGTTGTGCAATGCATTATGTAATAACAGACGATGTATTACGCACACAGTTCGATGAAGACACCGGAGAAGTCGGATATATCCCGGCAAAGGAAAAGATGCCTAAGGAGTTCTATGAGATTGCTAAGGCGCAGGGTCTTCCAGCGTATGCAGATGCCGTATTCGGTATGAAGTCAAGCGGCGGTAAAAATGTATTTGTTATCAAAAAGCTTGATTTTATCCAGAAAGAAACACCTGCAACACCAGATGAAACAGCAGCCAAGACAGCAGCGGCAACAAAACAGAAGTAAAGACGCACACCGCCGCCCTTTTTCCTAATGACCGCCGCAGGCTCACAACCTAGCGGCCATCAAGCCGGGCGGGAACCCATGGGCGTAGGCTTTGGATGCTTTTCCCAAAGACTAGGGCCCGGCTTGATAGCGGACAGCATAGAAGAAAGCTCCGGAGAATCAAAGAGTAAATAAAACCAATCAAATCAGCCTTCGGAGAACACAATACCCGGAAGAGAGCCGTAAGGAATACTAACGCTGCTTTATAGCGGTAGTATTTAGGCGAACGGGGTCGCGTGTGCGTTCCAGAAGAATCATGGAAGGGGTAAAAAGCATGGAACAGATATTTGAAAAAATAATAGCTTTTATAAAAATGCTTCTAAGCATGATAGGAATGATATGAGAAAAGCAATTAAAACGCTTGTAATAATATTACTGGCAGTAACAGCATTTATACTTAAACCTACAGACACAAGAGCGGAAGGAACAGGGAAAGAATATACACACAATTTTACAACAGAAGATTTAACTGACAGTTATTTTACAATAACCGGAAAGACAACATCAGGAAAGGGTTCTGTTGAATACAACGGCTTAACACTGACAACTGCATTAAAAATGGAAAGCAGTACATTAATACAGTTTGAAGCCAGAACGAATGCAGAATTAACATTAGTATTTGATAATAATTTCAATGGATATGTAAAAGTATCAAAGCAGAATGTACAGGCAGAAAACGGACTGTTAAAAGTAACTGTGCATGAAGGAACGAATTTTATTGCAAAATCTGAAGTAGCAAATCTGTATTATATCCGACTTGTAGAAGAAGGCGAACAAGAAACAAGCTCCATAGCAGCGGAGGAAACATCAACACCCAAGGAAACAACTACCGAGAAAGAAACTGTTGATGACGCTGCACAAATTACCCCTACAGTTACATATGGAGAAATCATTATTGCTGCATTTATAGCTTTTCTGTCCGGAATATGCTGTGTATTAATATTTGTTTTCACTTTAAGATAGGAGAAAACATGAAAGAAATAATAATTGAAGTATTCCCAATAGGTTTTATATGTGGCGCAGGTCTTGCACTAATTATCTGGCTTATTGGTTATACAATAAATGTTCTATTAAGAACAATAAAAAAATCATAGGAGGAAAAAAATATGGGTATGTTTTCAATGATTGCAGGAGAAGGTCAGGCTGCAACGACAGTATCACAGTCATTACTTGATTCAATGCAGACAGTAGCAACTGATTGTTTATCATTTCTTATTTCTGCTCTTCCAATTGCGTTACCAGTATTAGGCGCTGGTATTGTAGTAGCCTTTGGAATCAAGACATTCAAGAAAGTCACAGCAAAGGCTTAATAATCGTCGGATTAATAATCAATGAAGGGGACAGAAATGTCCTCTTTTTTGATATAAGGGGGTATTAATGTATAGAAGAATAAAGAAGATAATAATAGTGCCGCTCCTGATAGTAACGCTGATGAGCTGCATTATATATACAGATTATAGAAAGCCTGTACAAGTAGAAGCTGCTGTATTAACAGGTGATCCATTTGTAGATATATTTTCCTGGGCTTTGGAGCTTGTCGGCTTTAGTCCCAAAAACAAAGAAAATCAGGCTCACGCCTTACATGAGTTTTCAGAGTGGTTAGTGCAGCAATGGAAGGATAATGCTGCAATGCTTGATACCTGGATGGACGCTGACCTGAAGAAAAAATGTGATAAATGGAAAGCTAAACTTGAAAAAAACTGGGATAGTATGTCAGCTTCTGAAAAATATCTTGAAGTAAGAAATATATATACCAGAAAGGAATATGATCAATCAGGTTCTTCTCTTTCCTATAGCGAATGGTTAGATGAAAATTATATAAATACAAATCCTTTTAAAACAGGCCGTTCTGATAGTTTTCATTGTCCATTAAATCTTTTTATAGAAAGGTGTATTGCTAACGGTGTATATACTTCTCATTATTCATTAGAACAATGGGATCAGGCTGGAACATTTTCCTGTCTTGTTATGTTGTGCTTTGACTGGATGACTCATATATCAAATTCTCTTTATAATGCAGCGTCTGCCCTATGGGATAACACTATTGGAAATGTAATTAGATATCGTGAATTGTCTAGTATGTCATGGTTTAAATTTGTTAATAGTGAAGATTTTGATAATATGGTCAGTTATTATACCAGCAATACATATTATGATTACTTTTCAAATGCAAAGGAAATATTTCTTGAATCAAAAAATACTATAATATCAAGTATTCCATGTGATTACATAGAAAAAATTTCTGATATTGGAACAAAATACGTTCTTGCAATAAAGATATTTAAGTCTTCCGGAGCAGATGCAGTTGAGTATTGGCTTGTTGATGTTCCTGAAGATTGTACAACTGTCAAGCTAAATAAATATAGTTATCAGTTTAGCTACTTTAGTTATAAATTTTTAAATTCGTCAGGTGCAGCATTAACAAGCAGTAATACTGCAGGAAGACTTATGACATATTATGCAAGTGGAGGATCTGATTTTAGTTTCAGGTTTAATAATGAATTTATAACATTTCAGCCTGCTTCATTTTCTGAGGTTAATAGTTTTGTAAATACTGTAAGTATGAATTCTTCACCTGCGTATACAACTATTATTCCTTTTGGTATGTCTGATATATCTATGGATTTTTCTGGTGAAACTTATGCAGGGACTAAAGTATATGAGAGAGGTAAAGATGATGAGGATAGTATTCCTTTTGATATTACAAGAGTTGGAAATGATATATCAGATAGTGTTGCAGGAACTGTTATTGATATAGGTGATGTTACTTATGTTCCTGCTCATGATGAAGTTATAGATAGAGATTTAACTGAAACTGGAGTTGCAGCCAGGGAAGAAGAAAATGATAAGGCTTTAACTGAATCAATAACCAAAGCAGAAGAAAGAGAAAAAGATGAAGCAAAAGAAGATGCTAAACCAGATGCAGGTACTGATACCAAAGATGAAGACCTGGATAAATACAAAATCAAAGTAACAGATATATTCCCATTCTGTATACCATTTGATATTTACAGATTCTTTTCCTGTCTGGCTGCTGATCCGGTTGCTCCAAGTTTTACAATCCCGTTAATTGTAGAAAACAGTTTCGGGATTCCTGCATATTCAGTCGAAATTGATTTTTCAAAATTTGATTCCGTGGCTGCAATATTGCGAAAAATGGAGCTGCTAGGTTTTTGTGTTGGTCTTGCATTTGTAACTAATAAACTTATTAAGCATTAAGGGGGAATTATGGAATTATTTACTCAATTTTGGGAGAAGCTTCTGAAGGTGTTACCTGTAAGCCCTTTCCTTAAATTTTTTGATTCATTTCAAGATCTTCCAGCGCTTGGATATCTTAACTGGTTTTTCCCGGTTAAAGATTGTCTGGTTGTAATGGCTGCATACCTTGTCGCGGTAGGTGTGTATTATGTTTACAGTGTAATAATGCGCTGGATTCGTGCTATTGAATGATATTTCTATATAGTGGTACTCCCGGCTCTGGTAAGAGTCTGCATACCGCGGATGTTATTTTGCATGGACTCCAGAGAGGAAGACCTATTATATGTAATTTCGATGTCGCCCATGATATCAAAGGACGGAAATATTTTACTTACTGCCCTAATGAAAAGCTGTCCCCTGAATTCCTAATACAATACAGCAAAGATTATTTTAAGGGAAAGAGAGTAAAAGAAGATGCCATATTGCTGGTAATAGACGAATGTCAGTTAATGTTTAATGCCAGGGAATGGAGTGCTTCAGGTCGTAATAAATGGCTGTCCTTTTTTACACAGCACAGACATTTTGGTTATACGGTTGTTCTTGTTGCCCAGTTTGATCGAATGATAGACAGACAGATCAGAAGCCTTATTGAATATGAATATGTACATAGAAAATTATCAAATTTCGGTCTTAAGGGTATGCTGCTTAATCTGGCTATGGGCGGGCGTACCTTTGTAAGTGTAAAAATATGGTATCCAATGAAAGAGAAAGTCGGCCAGGAGTTTTTTCATGCCAGGAAGAAATTATATAGGATATATGATAGTTACCAGACATTTGAATAGCGGTGTAAGCCTGTTGGTTGCGAATGGGGATTAAGGGGACCCATGAGCGAAAAACAGGCTTACCACCGGATATCCAATGGGTGGTCAGAAAATACAAACAAAAAGCACCAAAATTACAGATAAATACTGGGAAAAATGAGTATTTTAAAATTTACTGAAACAGCCCTTTTAGTAAATTTTGAGAACGGGGGAAAAATGAGTTTTATTGAACATGAATTTGATAACCAGCAGAATCATAACTGGTTCTTCAGGAAGGAAAAAAAGTTCCTGCATAATATTGATACATTCTATTATTCTGTAAGCTTTGTAAATGATTTTATGAAAGATTCTGCAGATCCATATGTAAAAAAGTTTCGTATAGACATGCAGAAGTTAGCTGATACTGAAGCAATTGATATTAACATAGATTGGACATTGCCCGGTCTGGAAGATATGCAGCTGACATATAGTAATCGCTCTTTTGCCGGATATTATAATAATTGCATCTCCTGTCCTGATACATTTGATATATTTATTGCAACAAGAGTACCAACGGATGTCACAAGTGAGATTCTTGTACAGTTAAGATCTAAGCCGTTATGGTTACAGGGTGTTAATGCAGCATTTGAGTATTCCATGCGTGTTATATTCGCAATCGAAAAATACTATCATCTTCACATTCATGAGGTAAAAGAAAATCGTATTGATTACTGTTGGCACACTAATTATCTGCAGTCTCCTGAAAAATATTTGAGAATTGATAATTTCTGTCAGATGCAGGTAAGCCGTTATAAAAGAATCAATTATCAGTATCAGTTTAAGCCTAACAATGAATATGAAAATGATTACATATCTCTTGGCAAGCGTAATGATAAATGTTTTGTAAGAATGTATCTGAAGACAAAAGAGGTAATAGAACAGGGTTATAAACCCTGGTTTATAAATGAATGGTATTATAATCAGCTCATCAGCAGATATGATTATTATGTTTTATCTAATTTGTATGAGCTGCGCAATTGGAAGTATCTTGATATTGTCCGGCTGCAGTTCTATGCAGAATATGGTAAAAATGTGTTTTTTATAGAAAAATGTAATGAATATATGCATGAACTTGCTACTAAAGGCTCTGTTAATTTTGATTCTGTCCAAAAACTGGCAGATAAACTTACACCCAGAATTACAATTGTAATGAATGTGGAATTTCAGACAACCAGGAAAGGAACAAAATCATATTGTCTTATAAAGCATGAGCGTAATAAAAAATATGGTGTGTGTAAAAGAATATATGATTATCTGGACAACAGGCGAATGATAACAGAATATCTCACACATGATACTCTCCGCCTTGTAGATGTTACTACAGACAGTAATAAAAGCCGGTGTGATTATACCAACTTCTGGAAAGCATTACGCAGAACAAAACAGGTTGATGTTAAAAAAAGTAAAGTACCTGAGAAGCTGCACAGGGAATATTCAAGGAAGCTTGATTATAACCTTATGAAAAAGCGTTATATACATAGTGCAATATCATTTTCTCTTTATGGTAAGGGTATAAACAATGATGATGTTGAAAAGGACTTTTTAGATAACCTGGTTATGTTAAATGATAATGATATTCATCACGCTATGAATTACAAGTATAAAAGAAGCCGACAGCTTAACCAGAAAGATTTTGACGGGTCAATTGTAGATGAATGAATTTTACATACAGAAATTTATTATGCAGCGTAAAAGTTATCTTGCTGCAGATTCTATCCGTTACTATATAGAAAATTTAACCAGGTTTGAAAAATGGCTTTCTATAAGTAACCTGAATATTTTGGAGCTTACCAGTGACAATTTAAGACAATATATAATCTATCTGAGTTTATCTGGTATTAAGAATGTATCATTACATACTTACTACAGAGCTGTTCGTGTATTTTGTTCCTGGTTATATCAAGAAGGGTATATAGATATTGATATTACGCAGCGTATAATGCTGCCAAAAGATGATAGTGAGATTGTGATTCCCTTAACCAGAAATGAAGTTGCTGCAATAGATGAATATATAATCAATTCTGAATTATCTTTGAGGAATTACTGTATATTTCATTTGCTTCTTGATTGCGGACTTCGCCGTCAAGAAGTAATTAATTTAAAAACAGACTGTATCAGGAAGAATACTTTAGCAATCAAAAATTCAAAAAATAACAAATCAAGAATTGTATTGTTGCCTGATTTCCTGCGTATGAGCATTAATAATTACCTGGGTAAAAGAACTGGAATTGTTTTTTTGAATCGTTATGAACAAGAGCCTGTGACAGAGAATACTATTAAAAAGCTGTTTGCAAATATAAAGAATCTGCCAGGAATGGAAAGAGTACATGCACACCTTTTAAGGCATACATTTGCAACCAGTTATTTATATTATGGCGGCAACATGGAAATGCTCCGTCTCCTAATGGGACATTCTTCTTATACAATCTTGCAAAACTATGTACACTTGGCAGCTCAAGAAGAGCTGATCGGGTCCGGATTGTATGAATTAGATGAAATATTTTTTAAAAATCGGAGGAAAAATTAAATGAAAATTGTATTTAGTGTATTAATTCTGTTGGCATTGGATTTAGTTATATTTTATATAACACGCAATGTTACTAAAACATATGTTAAGGAGCAGCGCGTTATTACACAGAATCTTGAAACACTTATAACATCTGTTGAAACGAAAAATCAAAGAGATTTTCATGATTATGTTATTGCTGTAAAGGAAGGTAATGATATTGTATATCATTCCTGCTTCTTAGTAACTGATATTAATATGAATGTTGATGTTATTGTTCCTGATAACTTATATTCTGAATTAGATTATAAAGAAAAATACAGACCTTGTTAATTATCCTGGACACCCTGATTAAGAGGGTGTCTATTTTTACATAAAAAATAAAAGCCTTACAACCTAGGATTCCCTAAATCATAAGACCTTCCAGTGCACCGCCAGGGGTTCGAACCCTGGACACCCTGATTAAGAGTCAGGTGCTCTACCAACTGAGCTA